>Ga0172380_10002747_pt1 | contig 26150 bp, 24 predicted proteins | sample Leawe162metaG_FD_119747 | JGI IMG/M metagenome (GOLD analysis project Ga0172380, IMG submission 119747) | Leachate microbial communities from a municipal landfill in Southern Ontario, Canada - Leachate well 162 metaG | ecosystem: Engineered > Solid waste > Landfill > Unclassified | place...
ATGATTGCCATAAAATACAATGAATTGTATACCTCATACCAAATCTCAAACTATGGCAGAATTGTCGAGAAAGATAGTAAGGTGTTCCGTAAACCCGGGATTAAACTGACAGATGAAGTAATAGATTATATTAAGATCATATTGAGCTCAGGCCTCCATATGGTCGATAACGCGCGAAAATTAATTGACAAATATAACGAAAAATACGCCTTTGCCGCTAATGATGTCCACAGTAAAAAGATCGAAGCAATTCGGAGTGAAATCAAATGCGAATTGGCCGATGAATTTGCAAAAATGGCAGAAGAACGCGCAAAACTTGATGAAATCACCGAGCACAATCGGATCCAGACGCAATTAAACGCAGCACAGGCCAATATGATAAAGCGAGAACGCGAAGAATTCAATCGCATCCTTCAGCTTGACAAGGATAAGCGAAAATCGGAGAAAGAAGTTGACACGTCGATGAAACAGATCAAGTACATAAAGCGGCAGCTCGCCAAAGAAGTGGCCGACCAGCGGATCTCTGCAATTGCCCTCAAGAAGGAGAATGACCGGCTGGTTCAATTTCATAAAGAGCTAGTCGAACGTGCCAAAATGTTGGATTTTGTCGAAGCCGGGTCAGATTATGATACCTCGGATTGATGATCGCCTCTTATTTTTTCGATCAAAAAATAAATTCCGAGCCTTCTCATTTGAATTCATACTCGGGAATAATGCCGGCATGTTTTGCCTCGGCAGCCGCTACGACGCGGGTGTTCATGACCGGGGCGATGGGTTCGTTAATTAACTGGGCCCTTTCGATCTCGATTGCCGCTGCTATCTCAAGAGTACTCGCACGGACATTCTGAATGGCAACATATGAAATTATCAACGCATGTAAATGATAACATGCGACCTTTTCCGTCTCATCAAGGTTGTTGATCTCGCTAACCTCATCATCATCAAGGGTTGCCTCTTCGGTTCGTGCCTTACGCATGTCATCAATCAAGTTGATCATCCTTTTCTCATACTTGTATGCGATGGTCGCGACCGGCGGCACAGCCTTGTATAATTCCTCAATAAGTTGAGCATCGCGTTTGTCACACCATCGGACACGGATACGCGAGATACAATTTTCACCAGTGCTATACACCCTACGCAGTGCGAACATAGATAATCCATCTGGTCTTTTCTTGTTCACTTTGATGAATCGGCGACCAATTCCGGCCTTAATTGATTCTTTCGCAAATGCGCGAATTTGATCAATAATCTGAGTGGATCGGGCGCGATCAGTCTCATCGGAATGAATATCTAGACCATGAATCACATAACTAACCCCACCAAATTTGGTGAGTAAATCCTGTCGGACTCGTTTATCAGCGTGTTTCCAAATGGCCCGATAATCCTTACCAGTTTGTGTAAGGGCTCCTTTATCGAAACCAGTAATCCGGTCACAAAGTGCCTCCAAGTATTTATTCGCCGCATTTACGCAGAACATATCCATGTTACGATATTGGAGTTTATCCTGTGTATCGAACATACCCTCAGGAGGTTGGAATTTGGGATGATACGCGATGAAACGCGCGAAAAGGCCCACAATAGCATTCTTCATATAATAATTCAGATCGAGAACCATTGGCTCGAGGCAACTCTGGGATGCCTTATAGACCCGTACAAATTCCATCTGATCGCCTTTTTTGATGTCGATCTTGCAGCCTTGTAATGTATATCGCTGATTTTTCTTCACGATCACGAAATCGAACTTATCACCTGCATCTGGTGGCTCATAGAGGGCCGCACTAGTGGGATCGGATGCGAACCTCTTTTGAGTATCCCTCATACGGGCCACGAAGGTCTGCACCGGGACGTTACGCTTATTGGGCCGGTATCGCGCAGTAAGCTGAAAGTTCGCGGGGTTAACCGGGGTCGCGTAAAACTTCCTGATCTTATCCTCCGCAAGATCAATAAGTTCGCGCTCATTTTCGGGACTCAATGCCTCGCGCATGAATTCCTCTCCGAGGGTCTTAGCGATTCGAGCCTGACCCTGTTTAATAATATCAATACCCCGAATGAAAACTTCTTCGCCGTCAAAATTGACAGTACCAATATGGGCTTTCAAGAAGTATTTCTTCTTCCCTGCGAAAACCGTAGGGAATCCTACCTCTTCATAAGCCACATTTAGATATAATGTGCCATTGTGAGCCAGCAAGAAATCACTGACCTCTTCTTTGATAATCATCATGAGTCGCATGGTGATATCCACCTGCGCTTCCCACCATTTTCGTCTTGCTGCGATCCTAGCGGCCTTAAATGCTTTCTCTGCATCACTTATTGGCTCTGGCACGTCCGCAACGCCAGCAAATTGCTCGCGAATGGCTATGATTTCGGCCTTGTAAACAGCATCACATTCGGCATAAACTTCGTCAGGGGGCGAGATATACACGGAATCCGTGTCGCCGTATTGCACAATGAAGCCTTTAGACTCAACGAACTCGGCGACTAATTTAATGTTTTCTTGTCCTGCGCAAGTAATCCCCGCGGCTACAAGGAGTTCATACACTGAACTTTGATAGTTACCAGATTCACCATAAAAGGTGTTCATCAGGACTTTTAGCGCCTTCTGCTTTGACTCAATCTTGTTCAGGTTGAAGCAGACATCGGCCTTGAAGTCGAGCACAGTTACAGAGCCATCTGGATTCTTCACCTCGATTGTCTTGAGTTTATCCTTCTCCATCTGCTCTTTGAGATGGCAGTATCGAACGAACTCGGCCTTGATGGGCACTCGTTTGTCAAAGAGTTTCTTCACAATAAATGCGAAGATACCCATTTGCTCCCCAGGGAGGGCCGCGCGGCCACGTGTCGGCTCATATGTTACCGAGCGTTTGACCTTGACCCCCGCAGCCTTTAGAGTCGCAAGTGTGTTGGCCATATCGTTGACTGGAGCAGGTGTTACGATACCTGTCGAGGTATTTGTAGTCTGGGTCGCAACTTTTGTAACTGTTGGCGTTCCATTAACTGACCACTCGTATTTCTCATACTTTGTGTAACTATCTATGATGTTTTTGTCGGTTTTAGGGTTGAACACACCATTATGCCTAACAGTCCAACCTTCACCGATCATTTGCCGGTTGCCGGCCGCACCCTTTTTCTCACCTTTTTCGTACTTGAATGGCTTGATATGATGCATGGAGTATCCTAATGCGCGCAGGCGTTCGGCCTCTTCGCGAGTGTAGACGACTTTATCCGGTGATAAATTAAATGTCATCATGAGACTCGGATACAATGACGCGAAATCGAGGCCCGTAATTGGCCGGCATTGAATTGTCTTTTTGACTTTTGTACCATCTTTGCGAGTGATTTCGATATCCATTTTACCATCAGAATGTAATCCTCGGTTGGGCGGAAAGACCCATGCACCAGGATAATGATCCTTATCGGATCCAGACTGGCCACTCCTTGCGTTCGAAAAGGCAATACCTCGTCGAAAACAATATGATCCAATTAAATTACGTACTTTGGAACCGTCTGCCCGGAAGAACGAGTCTCGCAAGGGCATGTATGACATGGTTGATAACTCTCGTTTGTCCGGCACAATTGTACGTTTGACATACAATTGCTGTGGCCGAGTACAATCAATGATACAATAATATCCAACATCGGCCATGTCTCGTGCGGATCGTGGTTTCTTACCGCAATGACAACAATTAGGGCCATGTTCGCCGATAAGATCATCGTGTAACTCATCAGAGTATTCTACTGCGTCCATGGCCGAGGGCCCTTCCTTAGGCTTGCAATCAATATCAGGTATTTTCTCTTGACATGTTGCGCAATGATGTTGAGCATCACCGCAGTGACACGCCTTTATCGCGGACATACGCAGGGAACGTTCATAAATCCTGAACATACGCTTGTAGGGCATATCTTCTTTCGATTCTAGCCCATTTTTGGCAAGGAAGAAGTTTAGGGACCCGGCTTTTCGCACTTCCGCCCGAGGATACATTTTCAAGAATATGGGGAGTACATCCGTATCTAGCATTCCTGCGAAATCGGCAACACATTCCATATCATGATTGGTCTCAGCATCGATTTTGACCCTTTCAGATCGAAAACTCCACTTAAGAACACTTTCTTCGGTATCGGCGTAACGACCCTTAGTCGACATGGGTAAACTCGAGAAATTCTGTTTGAGTTTGAGCAATAATCCTTCCCGACGACATTTTTCACGGAAGAGCGGCCAATCAAAATGCGACCCGTTAAAGGCAGCCAAGATTTCTGGACTCATCTTACCGACAGCCTCAATATGGGCTTGAAGAACATCGCGTTCGGTACCGCAAACGATAACGATCGGGACGCCCTTTCTTGCATTAGCCATAGTGTCTACGCAGCAGACACCCAACATCGCCTCATCTGTCCATTGCCAACAATATGCAGAACATATCATGAATATAGTGAAATTGCGATCCGCCGGTGTCGGCACTTGGCCATTCTGTACGGTTGTATGGGTTTCTATATCCCATTGCGTAACAAGGGTATTATCTCGGTCGATGACTTTTGACATACCATTGGCAGCGGATTTGATGTCGCCGCGGCGTTTTTTATCCAATTTCTTGAAGTTTTTCACATCCACGCGGAAGGCATAAGTGCAATTCGTGGTCACCGTTCGGGCATCAAGTTGTACATATGTTTCAATGCGATTCCAGTCAGCCGTGGCGAATCGGAATTCTCGGGCGACCTTCGGAAAGTAATAACAATCTCGGCCGGTATCATCAGCGGCGGTCTCGAGGAGCTCCTTGCCGGCAGTTTTGAGGGCCTTATTTGTCAAATTAATGAACTCCAAACACTTCTTGCGATCTTGCAGATTATTGAAATGAATACGTTTGTAGACGCATGGTTCCGTGTGAAATCCATGCAAGGGGAACATTTTTACATCTTCAACCTTCGTGAAATGTAGCCCTTGAGCCATCATTTGGCCGCGCAGAATACTATCATAAGCCTGGGATGATAAACCAGTAGGCACGCGGATATCGAAGTGAACTTCAACGCCATCGAGCACTACGCAGGTCTTCGAACCACATGGCAAGATACCAAACAGGTAGATTCTGTGCTTCATACACCCATCGACGTACTCATTCTTCTCCACGACGGTTGAGGGTAGGAACAGGATAGGCTTCCCCGCGTTCACTTGCGCCTGGAACGCTCTACGCATATCCGCGGCAATGAAATCCTGTCTTGTTGGCAGGAGATGCATTTGGGAGTATGTTATTTGCGTAGAAATGCCCTGCCTAACATGATGTAACAAGTGTTCTGGCGTCACATTATGATCGAATTTGCAATCTTCGCCTGAACAAATGTGATCGTTGCTATTCATAGCGGTTTATATACCTTACCCCTTTGTTCTATTCAACTTTTGAGGACCTTGTGGAGAAAAATGAATTTCGCAGGGTTAAATATGCCTTGAAATGTCAACTTTCGCCCAAGAATTCGCAGCTCATCTTGCCTCCGCCCGGGCTATCTCTAAAAAATATAATGGTGATGCGGCGGCCATCATCGAGTCGGTCAAGGCAGCCATTTTGAGCAGTCCAGACCCGCGAGTGCGACTATTTCAGACAAGTGGATGCCTTCCACACTACAGAATCGATGGTTGGATATGCAATAATTGGTTCGTAGGATTGTCATGCGGCGAGGCATGTACCATGCGTTTTGACCCGCAGACCGATTGCATTGTGCAACCAAGTGGCTACCGAAATTACACGTGTGACCAATTATTGTCTGCGATCGGCTCCCTTCCCGATAGTGTTCTCGATACATGGGTCGCGCAAGAAACTCCTATGCGGGTTCTTGAAACTCGTAATGTGGTCGACAGTGTCAATGTTAAAATTACATCCAGCGGACGAATCATGGGTGAGTTTAAGATCTCCCGCGAAAGAATCATGATGACCAGTGCGGAAAAATATCACCATGTTTCTGAAATTACATTGGCCATCGGCCCATCGCCCGACCAATATGATCCCAAGGTTACCCGCGATTTATGTTCCCTTCTCAATGGATCCGGGGAGTATAAATTCAAGGATTGGCGATCGCATGATATGCTTTACGGACTTCTCACCAAACTTGGAGCAAAATTCGCGTAAAAATTTGATTTTTTGCACGATTATTGTAATCACAATGCAACACCCGCAAGATGATAAAAAACAAGCTGTGAAAGCTATCCGCGACTGGGCACAACCAACATTGAAGCCCTGGGAATCTCAGCATGGATCCCCCATGCAATTCATGGAAAGATTTATAACCTTCGTCCGGGAGAGAGTCGGCCAAGATCCATCTGATTACGCAGAGGTTTCTATTAACACGTGGAGTGATGAATCGCGATCGGAAGCGAATCACATCACGAAGAAAGGCGTGTGCGTACAATTTGCCAACCATACCGGCGCCCCGATCATATTGACCGGCTCGGCGAATGTTCCACATTTCTTGGGATTGACATCCGCATTCAAAATGGGAGAGATGTTTTCGTCGCCCTGGTCATTGAATGGATGTATATCATATCACAAACCGAATCATGGATCATTTATTGGTACCGTCGGCAATGGGAAAATGGTCTCATTAGTTACTGCATCTATTCTTGCGGAGTCAAAAGCTGGTGGCTGGGCACTTCGCATTACTGATTTGAAATACATTGCCAATGATAGTTTCAGCAATTATTACCATTTGTTTCCCACGAGTGTAATTCAAGCTTATTTTGATACCTATTTTGCGGGTAAAAAAATATCGCACGCAGTCTCGGCAGCTCGTGTCGGTCTCACGCACGATCCTGAAATGGGTATCTTTGCGTACGTGCCGGCCAGAGGTGTTCTCATGTATTGCAGCGAGAAATTCCATACGCAGGTCGCTAACAAAATGATAATTGTGCCCGGCATTATCAGTATCCGGGCCGCGGAATGTATTCATCACATATTGTCGACAGGTGAAACAAGCCTCGCGGGGGTCGAAGGGGGTTCAATTCTCAGCATTTGCGAAATTAATCAGGTAATTTCTACTCTGGAATTTCTCGGGGTTCATCTCGCGTAGAGCCCGAATTAATTATTTTTTTGCTGGGAGGTATAAAAAAAATAATAATGAAGCCAATCATTCAAATCGCGGAGAAATCTCTTCCATGTGAAAATACTCCCAGCCCCGTTCTCGACCGAACTTTGTCATCAGCGCAACATATGCATCTCGGGTCAATAATTTTTCAAGAATAACGCCATTCTCGACCAACGCAATAATCAGATGGCTGAACTCCCCTCTCGCCGCGAAACGATCATATTCTTTTTCAGGATTCGAATTGTATCGTAATATGTATTGCTCACGATGGCCATCATTGTTGACGTGATAATACGTGAGAATCCCATCGTATCCCGGAATATACACACGGCCGGGGCTGAGAACCGGCCATTCACACAGTTGGTGATTGTCGTAGAACCATCGGTATGGGTCATGACTAACAGTGGCCAGGTTAAATTCGAAACCTTTTTTCAAGATAACATTGTCTAAAAGCAGCCGAACATCACCATTGATATCCACTGTGTAAGGGTAGGGGACATCATTGTTGCCGACCAGTGATATGAAGTCGACAATTTTTGGTGACACGAATGATTGAATACCACTATTGCCAATCCAGACATATTTGTCGCAGGTAATACCGTCATCTCCAAGGTCACCAATTTTCAGCAAAATGGTGTTTCCTAAGAAATCGTCACCGTGTCCACCACTGTAGATGGTCATCGCACACATCGGCGACTCGCCAATAAATATTTCTGAGCACGCGACTACAATTTCGGGCTTGACGCGGTAACATTCGGGCCGATTATGATGGTAATCCAGGTCGGGCAGCACTCGGAACACGGACGCGATCATACCCTCGATTACGACCATAAAGGGTCGCGACCCATTGTCGTGAATGTAGTATCTTTGAGAGTCTGTCATCATATTTCCTGCGTAAAATTCACATTTGAAATTCATATTAGCTTATTTGCCAACATGAATCAGATTTTCAACTCGACACAGCCTATCAAATTGCTCCAATCATTGTACGTGATCAAATGGGACGGGAATCTTCTTAACATTTGCTCAGAATATCGTGTCGCCTCGCCGCCAATATTTGACATCTTCCCCGACGAGGTGATCTATGGCGACCCCATCGTACGTGACGGTCAACAACAATGTCGATCAGTACTAATCAGGAAGGGTAATGATTATACTGTATGGCAGGTATATGGTCACACTTTTACGAGTGATATTCCTGTGAAAGAGTACATTCACAACGCGAACATGAGTGAGCCGGCCGTTGTCTTAACTAACAGTGATGTGATTTTCCCCATTAGTCGCATAATTGCCGAACCCAGCCATCATCTGCGATCATGGCTCGCAAGTAAAAAATATGATTACATCGAAAAACATGCCATTATTATTATACCGCGAGGACCTCGTAAGAATGCGGTCATCGATAATATCTGTGCGTATAAGGAGCGGGGATCATATCGTGATATGTACCGCAATCCTGAATACCCGCGAGACCGGCGGCCGACCGTCGAATTGATTACCGGTGAAGAATTTGAATTGACGGCCGAAGGTCACACAGCAATTATCGAAAATTACATGGATCGTATGGGATGGACATTACTACCGCCGGCGACACTACTTGGTGGAACCTAATTGAAAAAATAACATCATTCGTGTGAATAATGCTTTTTTTGTTTGTTGCAGATGTGTTCTCAGCCAACGATAGGTCTATAAATATCCCCGTCACGGCGTAAACCCCAGACGAATTCATGCACATATCCTTCATCAGAGCTGGGAAAATCACACACGTGGTCTTTCGCAAGACGTAAATACTCGTCGAGCATCTTTCCCATGAGGATGGATTTCGTCATAGGTCTCGCGGCATTGTCAAAACATACTCGGACTGGTTTGAAATTCCTGTGAGCCATATTCGTTTTACCTGCCGGCGCCACATACTCAGTAAATTCCACAGTAACCCCAAACCATCCAAGAATGCAATCATCACTAACGGTGTGCATATTGCCACCCCATCCGTGCGCGAGAGTCACAGGGGAAGGACAATTATTATCGGAGTGAATCAAGATTTCGGATTGCTGAACAGGTTTGTACTCGTAATACGCCATTTTCACTTGCAAACTTTAGGAACACGAAATTCAACTTTATTATTCCCATATTTTTTTCAAGCCAGTGTCGAATAATGGTTGGTACGGAATGGTTAGGCCGCAAAATACGACCGGCCGGGCACGGTAATCCTCGGCGACATAAACTCCCGCAAGGGTAGCCTCATAAATAATCCACTTGAAGACAGTCCAAAATTGTTCATCGTGTTGCATCCCGCGATAATTGGCAATGTGTGATATTTCATGTAGCATAGTAAAAACCAATACATTTTCATCCACGAGTTTGCTCGGGTCAGACTTATCCCGCAGGCAAAGGTAAGTCTCAGCCCCCTTGCCGATGGTCCAGGATGTCGCAGTGGTATATCGATTGTCGGTCTCATAAATCGCATCCGGGTCATAGTTGTCCAGAAGGTGATCAACCATATTATAGAGATCGTTTGGCCGGGTGACTGCTATCGCGTGGTCGGGTTCGGACGCAATAATGTCATCAGTTTCATCAATATGATATTTTTTCTTCAAGAAACGCATGAGGTCGATAATGCGACCGTGTGCTCGGGCCAATAACTCCGCGGCTTCTTTTTTATTTTCGAACCCGCCAACCATATTCCAATCCCTGCGTGATGCATAGACCCTTGCCCGGGCAGTAGACCAGTAATATATTATCATAATAATTACGAACACACAGACTGCTGCGAACATTGTGATCTTTACTACGTAAAGGAACTAAATTATGATTCAATATACTATCTAGGAAAAAATATAACCAATGATCAGATGGTAATCATGTCTTCGCCGCACGCAAACTCACATTTATCCCCTAGCTGCACCTTCAGTGGATACACAATTTTTTTCAAATTAATGGCCTGAGTAAGATCATCCCAAGCGGTGCGCGCCTCAGCCGCGATCACTTTTGTTTTGACCGAAAACATCGGAATATCGCCCGGGCCGCCAGTTAATGTAAGAATATGTTCGCGGGTTGGTAGCGATTTGCCCACATGATCAGAAGTAATTGTCACCGATTCACCATTGAGCCGACACGACAAATTGTCTCTCTTAGTGCTGGCGAAATGTACCAGTGCCCAGATAACTAATTGCGCCTTGGTGTGTTGCGTAAGATGCCTAATTTCTTCCATAAATTTGCTCTTGTGATCCACGAGACCCTCCTTGTGACAGTCGATTTTGTGATTTCCCCAATCGGCGGCCTGGCATATTTTGCTGCAATACGCTGCTATCAAGCATCGGGAACATTGCAAAGGAGGACTATCAGCCCCACAGTGCGCGCAGCCACGAATTAAAGAGCACATGTTATTGTTTAGGAACCGCGTAAATCAATTTTATCGTCATAAGTGTATACTCATGACGGAGAATGTCTTCTTGACTGACCCTGTTCGTGTTGTCGTTTATGACCCTGTTACAAATACTCCGCGTCGGACATTTGTATTCTTGGGAGACGTTCCCAAATCTATCTCGGCCGGCATAAATGCGCCTGCGAAACTCCTCAGGGATTTTTACGGACCCAATTATCGCGCCAAATTAGGCGAAGCAACATCATTACGCAAGGAAGGGGGTAATGATCTTTGGGACTCAAATGAAAGAGGTTATGATCTTGCCGCTGCATGGAACATCGCCAAGAGAAATTCTCCGGTAAGTTTTCCTCTCAAAGAATTTACCGATGTCGGTGAATCCGACCCGCACGATGATATTGCGGGTCGTGGGCCGATTCTCATCACTGATGATCTCAAAATTATCGATGGGAAACATCGTGTCCGGGCAGCCATCACTCGTGGAGATGATTCTATTCTTGCGTATATTATCTCCCGTCACGACCTCGGCCGGACAAAAGTCGACAACAGTGTGGACCCCATGCTCGGCGGTTCGTACCAGTGCGTAGTTGAAGGCGGGGCAGAGACAGATGCCGACCTGGATGATATTGAAGAGCTTCTCAATGAGCCCTCCCGTGCCCCGATGTTGACGGGCGCCCTCCCTGAGCTGACTTTTGCACCCGGCGTCGAATACCCCAACGTGCATATTTTTCCTGAGGATAAACTTAGCGAGATCAAGGAAAAAATATATATCGCGACAAAAATCCCGGTGTATCGGCAACATTTATTTTACATGCGACACGGCCGACCATGGACAACATATCGTGTACAGGCCGGAGGCATCTATGATGTGAACATTTCTGCGCAATTAAAGGGGAATGATTCCGGACACGCGATTCATGGTATGCCGATTGATAAAAACCTCTATGACTTGCGTAACATCGTGCGCGTGGAAGCATTCGACGCATTCACCGTTGCGATTGATGCCGAGATACAGGACAATACTTTTTATGTTGTCGATCTCGCGCAATTTACGGCCCCTTATCGGACACAATTAGCCGAGCTCGCAAACGACACATATCAATTTGATCTATTTTATTACGGATTCATAATCAAATTTTGGCCGCAATTAACGAAGGAATGTCTGCGCGATTATCTTATTCAGGAAGGTGATTTACAACATAAATATCCGGATCTTGCGAAAAATCTTTCCGAACTTGGGTCAGTTTATCGCGCTGAAAAAGAACTTATTACTGCTCAATACAAAAACGCGACAAAGGCAGCATCATTCGCGACTAATAACATAACCATGGGTATTACACAGATGACCGCGGTCGTTACAGCGAGTCGCGTGATGCTTAATATACGGAACTTATATGATTCCCTGCGTGTGACCAAATGCATGCCCGAAATACATGCATATGCAGATTACGAGGGTCGTAAATATCTTTTGCGTAAACAACACAGCGATGCTGGTTTTATCGCGTTTCCGACAGTCGCGGCCATGCGGCAAGGAATAATAATCGCAATAAGTCTCAGAAAATCCGACCAAGAAGGCGCGACGATAAAATCCGTTGATGAACAGTCGCGATATCTTTTCATCAACATATGGGCGAACGGAAGATATTTCATAAAGACCAGTTGGAATGAAGAGGATGAACTGGGTTTTACTGGAGTTATCAAAATTATGAAAAAATTCACCGATCCGGTAATCTCGGCCATCAATAAACTCGGTAGACTGGTTTTTATTTCGGGCGAGGCTCTCCAACCACTGACCAAACAAAATGTCACATTTCGAGGTATGAACATTTGCGTATTCTGGAAAAAAGTAATGTTGGAAGGTGCATTCAAGGCCGTCAAAGCTCTATGGGATCAATATTATAAGGCCAAGATTATCGGTGTGAGAGCATCGCAGCAGTTTGACAAGCACGAATTTACGTTTCGCAAGGGGATACATGAGTTTGATACCGATCTCATCGAACGAATAGTAACAGCTTCGAACAACATTATTTTGACTAATTACTATGCGTATCTTTCCAACAGCGCGGTCAAACAAAAATGGGATCAAACATATGATGGGCGGGTCGTTCGTATGTCTCACCGAACCACGGACATTCGGTTCGAGGTCAATGATATTCGTGAGCACGAATTCGCGACCTTCTATAATTACATCGTAGGATTCGCATACAATGCTTCGATTAGTGAGCGGCTCAAATTGTCCATGGCGCCGAAATCGTATAAGGATGTGAAAAAGTTACGCAAGTTACGAGAACAGGATCCGGAGCTGTTCAATCTGAAAAAATATGGAAGTAAAAAGGTTTATTCGATCGTATGCCAAAATCAGAGGCAGCCTATTATTTATACGGCCGATGAACTCAAAACAATGACAGCCGCACAAATTGCCGAACTCACACAATATTGGAACTTCACAATGAATAAACCTGCGTATTATGGATGCCCCAGTAAGAAATACCCTCACTTAGGTTTCATTGTTGGGGTCCACCCGAAACATTATTGTCTACCATGCTGCAATAAAATAGATCATTTGGATGATGATCGCAAGAAATCCCGGGCGAGTTCGGCATGTTTACGGGATCATAAATTTACTGATACTGGGCATGTAGAAACATCCCGGCACGTAATGAATTATGGGAAAATTATCGATGTTGGCAGGCTTGCGAGGCCTCCCCTGCTAATCACGGCACTAGCTACGGCTAATGATTCCACCTCACACAAGGTCGGGTTATATTTATGCGGTGTTGATCAGAATTTACCCGGTGCGAACAATGTTGGTATGATCTTCTCATTGGCCGAGGCCCTGGGCAAGAATGTCGTAGAGCTTGCCCGAGATATTCTCACAAAGTTGGCATTCAATGATTCATTGTTTAGCATTTTGCTTAACGGATCCTTGATAGATTATTTTCAAGATGTAACCGAGCTGAATCTTGCCATTAGTGATGTTTTCTTGCGTAAAGTACCGCTCACGGGGAGATTTGACCGTTGGCCGGAGCTATTTGTGGAATTGTGTTCGCTGGTATTTGGTGTGCATGTGTTTACATTTGTAGACGCCGATGGTACCGGATCAGTGATAGAGTTATTCGTCCCGAGATCATCTGTACAAGAACTGAATCACATTGCGAAAATTAGCGGCCGTGAACGTCCCCAGGCCATCGTCATTATGAAACAGCGCGAAGAATGTTATCCGATTTTTGCCGTCGATGCTGAAAAATATTTTAAATCGTCAGAGATTGCGCAGAGGATATTTCAACATGATCATCCGCTGTCCGACACGCTCGCAAAGATGGCGGGATATGGGTTGGAAGAGGCCAAATTTGACCGCATGATTGACCTTCAATTTGCCCTGGCCGAGCTGCCTGTTGTCAAAAAGTTTATTAATCGTCAAAATCTGTGTTACGCGGTCGAAATTAAAGGAGAGCCGGTTAATATTTACTTACCAATTGATTACAGCGCGCATACGACCGATGGAATTCCTATCACTTTCGAGGCGGCTCGGGGACCCCCCGCAACATTCGCGGCCGTGAGCAAAATGATCGAAGATATAAACGCGGCAATTTCTGCGAGATACACTATGTCAGAGGCCAATCACCTGCGTAAATATAAGCACCTCATTGCATCGCATGTTGTAAAATTTGGTTCATCTGTTGCCATTGCATACGGCGATGTGATCATCCCAGTGGAGGCCATTAATGATCCGGAGTTGGCAAAATTACCAATTAGGACGCAAAATTATGACACTCCGGCCATCAATGCACTCATATTATCTCGAGTACAGCCCGTAAAAGATGCCCGGGTCACGAGATTGGGGCAGGCGTTATACAATAATCATGCGTATTCTCTATTTGTGATCGAGTTCGTTAATTATCTGAATGCCGAACGCAATCATAAAATTCGTGACGAGATCAAAACACTAATCCGCGGAACTAATTTTAAGAAAAATATTGGCGAATTTCGCAACAAAATTAAGATTTTATTGAAAGACTATCCTACCGATTACGCCGCGATCAACAGTCAATTGAATACTTTTTACTACTCACATCAGGATCGTGAAACACTATTTGATAGTATTGATGCGACGAATTATGACTTCGATCGGATGACCGTCGCGAGATTGAAAAAGTATTCTGCAAAGGATCTGCGGACAGAACTGATGACGATCGCCGGTAAAATCTCTGTTGAAAAGGAATTCGATGCTTCGAACATCCAATTTCCGAATATTTATGTCCCATGCGCGGACCGGAGCGAGGAATATTGCGCGGGTAAAAAATTAATCGTCCGGAACATGGGTGAATACGTCGATTTACTTGCCGCCGATTTGACGAATGAGTTGAAGTCAAGATATATATTAAATGATATTTGGATGGATATTACCGTGGATTGGCTATCATTTACTCGCGTTCCGGGAGAGATCATAACAATTTATCGCCTAACTGAGTAAAAAACATATTCCCCTAATTATTAGGCGGATAACATGCCGGATTCTGACCCGATTGTCGTCGCAAGGAAGCCCGATGACTTGACATCGGTCATTGTGGACATCGCGTCACATATTTCCTTTAAGTTCTTTGCGCTAATGTTGATGGTATTTGTATTCCTCAACTCAGATGTTTTCATAAATAGGGTGTTATCCACGTTTAGCGGGGCGGTTGATTTTAAGTACCCGACGTCCTGGGGCACATGTTTGCAGGGCATATTTCTGGTGCTCTGTATGATTGGTATCGAGGCCCTGATTAAGCAAGGTGTCATCTAAAGCCACTGAATCATCCCCTTTCCGTCCAGCTCTATTATTTTTTTCCATGTGAGGCCGGGTTTAATACGCATCGCCAATATCACCCATGGATGGCCATTGATTCCTTCAGGATGTGCTTCCACAATTTCTAATGTGATATTGGGATTCACCCAGACTCGATTGAGATACCATGGCAGGTCGGGATTAGCAATAATAATTTCATAGGTCATATTTGCGTGCTCAGTGAGGGCGACACATTCCCAACTTATTCGGGGATTGTTTTTAACGTCCTCAACAGTTATGTTGCGATTTCGGTCCAGACTTTCTAATTCCCATGGTAAGTCTGGGTTATTCCTAATGATTTCGGGGGTTATATTTATGTTCGCGCTGAGGAACCACCAACTCCATGGGAAATCTGGATGATCCCTAACGAGATCAATAGTTACACAGGGTAGCGCTGAAATCCAGTATGTCTCTTCCCCAAAATCATCCAGGTGCCGGGTGATAAAATCCCACGTCAAGTTTCTATTGCACGCAACGTATCCATAATCCCACGGAAGATCAGGATTGGCGTCAATATCGTTGGGGGTTATATTAGGGTGTTGCGATAACGATTTCCAGTCCCATTCTCGTTCAAGATTGGCCAGGACATATTCAAAAGTGATACATTTGTTGGATGAAAATCTACCCCATGGATCTACCTCGGATTTGCGAGTAATAAATTTATCATTATCTTCCAGAATATCAGTCGTTATGTCGTCACAGAAGTTCAAAATTCCGCAACCCCATGGCCAATGAGGATGGCTTCTAACAAAGTCGGCCGTTACGCAGGGTTTATAGTTACATCCATACTGTGTAAAGAAATCCATGAACTGCCACTTTGTTTCGAATTCCGCCGGTAAATATTCGTCGCGATCAATCATAGTTAGCAATGTTGTCAATTGGTTAGCGAATTTAGTATCCGCAGTGGGATGAACTCTTATCGCAAGATTCCTGCGTAACTTATCAACCTGGTAGACAGCCTTGTAATCCGAGCCGCAGTCGATGTGCGACAGAATCGCGAACCATGCGTCATCCATTTTTACGCAAACGATGTGGGTTTATTACAAAAAAATAAATCAATATAATGTTAGAGCCACTCTAACATTCCCTTCCGATCGAACTCCATGATTTTTTCGCGCGTTAAATCGGGTTTAATGTATGTTGACAATATAACCCATGGATGCCCATTGATCCCCTCGGGGTGAGCATCAACGGTCTTCACGGTGAAATTAGGGTTTGCCCAGATAACGTCGTATCGCCAGGGTAGTTCGGGAGTTGCTGTAATGGTTTCGTAGGTCGTATTTTTGTGCATCGTGCGACTTAACCAATCCCAATCGGACTGTGGGTTATCCATGACGTTCTCAATAGTCGCGTTTGGGTTCATAGATAAGAAGTAGTTTAAATCCCATGGTAGGTCGGAATTTGCCTTAATAACTCCGTAATCAATATTCGCGTTGATCGAGAGACATCGCCAGTCCCATGGAAAGTCTGGATTCTTCCTGACGGTATCGATGGTTACGCAGGGTAATTGTGATACCCAGTACGTCCCATAACCAAATTTCTTCTGATGTTGAATTACGAAATCCCATGTCAAGGTCTTGTTACCCGCTACCCACTCATAGTCCCATGGTAAATCGGGATATGTTGTAATGTCGTCAAGGGTAATATTAGGGTGCCTTGATAACTCTTGCCAGTTCCATTTTTTATCAAGATTGGCCAAAACATAGTCAAACGTGATGCATTCATTCTGTGAACACACAAACCACATCTGGTCATCCTTTGCGGCAAAATGTTCCAACAATTCGATAGTCGCCTTGAATGACCGATTGATGCCAGCGCATGGCCATGACCAGTGCGGATTTTCAAGAATGAATTTGTTCAGTGCTTTAGATTGATACGAATCCCAGCCCCCCACGAAGAATTCGATGAACTGTTGTTTGCTGGAAAACCGTGATGGAAGAAATTCTCCCCGATCTATCATTCCCAACACTTCCACTAGTGGACATTGCATCCTGTTTGTCAGTGATACACGAAGATATCTCGTGTTTATTACAAAAAAATAAATCAATAAATTCACCAGAATGATCCGCCGAGCATTTCATCGATAGCCGCGTCGGCTGCCTCTATTTTTTCCCTGTGATATTCCTCGGCCAGCTCGCCGATGCGGTCAAGGTCTTCCTGACTGACGAAAACATCCGGTATGAAATTACAGCAGTCGTAAAGGATCGCGGCGCATTCATTCTCCGTGAGTGGCATGATATTCGTGAACCACTTTGCAGTGTCCGGCCTACCTTCTTCCGCAATAATATTTTCATAATTCTCCTCGAATAACCAATGCAAGTATGTGCAAATCTGCCGGGTAACTTCGGCCTCGAAACCACCTAAGATGTTAATTTTGCCCCTCATAAATATGTTCACGCGGGTCTTTTTCTTCGGCCGGCGAGGTATCGGCGTGCTGAATTTCACAGATAATTTGGTGTCTTCGCGGGTATATTTGATGAAAAATACTGGTGGATGCACGGGTTCGGCAGCATGTGGGACAGCTGCTTCCCGGGCAATGGTCTTCGCAAGGGCACCGAGGTCAATGATGGATCCGGGAGGAATTTTCACTGCGAATTTGTAATTTTTCATGACTGGATTCATGTTGATCACTTGCGTCATTCGCGCGGGATTCTGTTCCCCGGGGTGTAAGTGCATATTCAGCGTATCTGCAATCACCTGTGAACACTCAACCACATCATCAATGGAGTTAGGACAGACGCCCGGTAACTGAATTTTGCCTGTTCGGAAAATCTTGAATTTGAACACTTTGGCGCCATAAGGGATAGTACCGTCTTCCAGGGCCGCAACTCGCCGACTGCGAACAACAAAAGTTACTTGGCTGTTAAAGTCATCGCCATTACCTTGCTTCTTGCGAGCCTTCTTCTTCTTTACTTGCTTCTTGCGTCCACGCTTGGTAGTGCGAATTTTAACAGGTTCAATATATCCAACATATCGCAAGCGATCATAATTACAGCGGTACATCACTATATCACTATCGGGCTCGAGCTCCATAATTAATTCTCGCTCATGAAAGGCGACGTTGGACATATACCCTTCGACCGTGTTGGTCGTGGAGATTGGCGCGGTGAACAAATAGGTCTCCTCGAATACTGTCTCAACCCTGAAGGCTTCCCTGACCACGTGATTAAGCATGTTATGATTTTTGTCATACTCGAAAATCTCGATCATTTCATGGATCGGCTCGATGACAATATCTGGAACATCTATTTGCAGCATTTCCTGGATGATCTCTTCTTCATCATCGAGCGCGTCGAGTATCCTGCCGAATGCATCATCCATGCCTTGTGGAAGTTATCCGACTGCTTTCAAATTTAACCGGACATTTCTCTAATGCGATTAGCGGCGGCCTGCATTTCCTCATCAGAGTAGACGCCCGGATCGGAATATTGTTGTTTTTTCATCTTCGAATATAATATCATGTTGGGTATCAATTCTAGCAAAACTCGGAAACCGGGACCGATATTGTATTCGTGCATGACCCCGCTGACGATCTGTCCGGTGTCATGACGCATGCGCTTCAGCTTAACATTAACATTATTATGCCATCCCGATAGGTCTGGATTGTATTGCCCAAAATATGTTTTTTTACCGTCAAAAATGTCTTCGAGGGCGTATGCGCCGAAGATCATAAATTCCTCGGCGAATGAACAATACCGGGTGTGATCATTTTTGTAACGCAGTGTCCGGAGAACGGACTCGACCTTAGTGTATTCACTCTCCTGCGTAACCTGCGGAATTCGCGATAGGTCTACATCTTCCTCGGATAGGGCTTCTAATAAGGAATCAATCTCGGCCAACATAGCGCATTTGGCGTCCTCGCGCTTCTCTCTCTCGAAAATTTCCGTCGTGTCGGATGAAATTCCCATGACATTGTCAATATGTTCCCTGCGTTGCTGCTCATTGGTACGCACTTCCTGCGAATATTTCGGACGCATAATTGACTCTTCCGGAAGGGCATTTCGCGGAGGCGGTGACCGGGTGGCGGCCGTAAAGTACTGGGCGGGTTCCGGCTCTTCCTCCGGCTCATCGAACCACGGTGCGGGATTTGACTTACTTGCGACAGGTGGATCATCTTTCTTGCCATCGTCTTCGATGACATCGCGAAATGAAATACCCAGTTGACTTGCCGCCTCGGATAATACATCATAAAATTTATCCTGAGGTTCTTTGATTTTGGTGTCGATTAGGCCGCCACTAATTAGTTGTCGTTCTAATTCTTTGAGATCCAGGCCGGGCTTGGCATTATCGGGGTTGATGATGGCGTCGAGGCCGGTCAACACATGAACATCGCCAGACATCTGAAGTCTAATATTTTAAAGATCACTAATGGTTTAGTAAGAAAATGTCCCGGTATTTTCTCGGGTGGGATTGTGCCAACAAGACACTTGCGCATTCGTACATCGAAGTTAACACCACGATCATCAGCGACTTGCTTGCGATCGCCAAGAATATTAATGAAATTTTACGCAATGGTATTACAGGCGATAATTCAGATCAATTGCTCGCCGAGATCAGAATGGCATCCGATATTATTGGATCTTATGTGACATATTTATCATGGGGTGTCAAAGATATTTTATGCGGTCGCAAGGTTGTTGATACAAACGAAATAGACCGTACCCATTGTCTTCATCGCCATTTGATAACGTTACCCACTCTCGCGCAGAATACTGTCACTATCATCGAGCATCAGCCGAGCAAAATCGGCTCAAAAACGAATAATAAATCCACTGCAGTGAGTCATCAACTGGCCATGTATTTTATTGAACATGATCCCATTTTTGTGAATCCGACCGCAAAAAATACCATCACATTACATGACGATCTTACGCATGATAAATTTCTTGCCGCTGCGATGCTACGGTATAAAAATCACAAGGATGCGAAATATGCGGCGAACAAGGCTCATAGTACGGCGAATTTTAAATATTTTATCAAAACCATGGGCCTTGATCACGTCATTGCGGGGATTCCCAACGCGGTGATGGACGACCTCGCCGATTCGACAATGCAAATTCTTGCGTATATGCGCGATCATAAAGTTCTCGCATAAAATATAGTATGACCGACATCAAAAAAGTAAGTTTCCCGGCCATCGCCCAAAGTTCGGTAGCCTTGCTCATTGCAATAACACTGACGGATGCATTGCGTGACACAATTAATTCGCGCAAATTCACGCAAGAACATAGTGCCCTTGCGCGGCTCGCGGCAGTCATGATAATCATCCTCGTCATGTATGTCATGGTCACGTGGGTCGGATATTTGGACTGTCCAAATATCGATCCTAGAACTTCGCCGATTTCTGCACAAGACAATAGTCCGAGTTCATTGCGATGAGCGCCGCTAGCCATTGTTGGGCGGTCACACCGTTGTCACCCGCGTACTCGCGGCGAGTGGTTTTCGTCCTTGCGGGTAATATTTTTTCCTTGCGAACTCCCGAGAATTTACTTTCGAATATGCACACTAAATTCAGGAGATCGGGTTGTTGTTCTGTAGGAAATTCGGTGATGATGTGCCTCGCGACACAATTCCAGGTGCAAAAATGCCCGTGAGCATCGCAATGATCTTCTCCCGCGACTTTTACTGGATTCATGGGGACAAATTTCGGATAAGTGTCCGGTAACCACGCCGATACTTCGCAGGGAATGAGATCACATGACCAACATTTGCGATTTGATGTTTTGGGCCAGGTATTTACGCCGGTGAAGCGAGTTGGGAGGGCGGTATATGTAATTTTGGGAGTTTTATCAACAACTCGGGGGGTCGCGGAAAGTGTTTTTTGCGTAAGGTCTTCGGCGCGGACACCTCGGAGGATTAACAATCTTGGAACCTTAATCATTTTTTCGCACCGTTAATTATGAGGCCACTGTGTAACAGTAAACATTATTAGAATGGATAATTGGAATGGCGATCAATACTCGGTTGATATGGATTCAAGATATCCAATTTATTCGGATGTGCAAACCAGCGATCTTCAGATGATGGCAGTGCCGAGATATGCGCCCGCAGGTGTTGGATCATTCGAGGACAAATTTCAGGCCGAGCAACAGGGTGTTCCCAGTTATTATGGGTGCCGGTGCAAGAATTGTCCCCTGAGCAGCTTCCGCGAAGGGCCACAGCGGCCTCCGATGCGTCATGAGGACGTGGATCATCGGACAGAGGCGGCGTTACGCGCTAAGCAGGCATGGCTGGAAGGGAATATTGATCACAATGTGATCCCCGTCTCGCCTAAACACGAATGCGCTCTAGTCGAACCAATGCAAATCAATTATCTTTTCATTATGTTTGTGATTGTGTTATTCGTCTGCCTGTTCTTAAAAAATATGGATTTGAGTAACCAAATTGCATCTTTGCGATCTACCTCAATTGGTGCTTCGAAATGATAGCCTTGCGTGTGACGCGGTCGGCATCAGTAATACCGTTCATCCAATGTATTTGGATAAATGTTTTTTGCCCTTGAAGGTCGATGTAAACTCTATCAAAGCCCTTGCCCCCGGCATCTTCGGGATTGCTATATATTAAAAGCAATTCCGAATACACGACTGTTTGAACATCAGTCTTACTGAGATTATTGACCGGAATGTTGGTCGGGAGCTCGTATCGGCAGAGACTAAGGCCGGCCTTGTTCAGAGATGCGATTTCTGCATCGATAGAAATGACTAATTTTTGAACGAAATCCTGAATGATGCGGTTATCGGATTTTGCGGTGAGATCCTTTGCGGTCAATCCTCTCACGCGGGGTTTGTCCATGTTAAAAATATAGTCAGGATTTTTGACAACATGCCATTTGTTTATTTCATTCACGAACGGGATAATCTGGATGTGTTCAAAATTGGTAAAACCGAAAACCATCCCGCGGACAGGCTTGATCAATTGCAGACTGGGAATCCTCGGACTCTCTTGGTTTACCGGTGGCTCATGGTGGATAATTGTTCGAAGACCGAGGAAGCCCTTCATCGGAAGTTTAAGGCCCAGCGCATTCGCGGCGAATGGTTCAAAATTACTGCCGATGATATTGACCTCGCATGCGCCACAATATTATCGCAAGAACCCGGGGCTACGTGCGCTGATCAATGGGCCGGATACACCGCCGCGGATCGTTACGCGGTCAAAGCATCAAAAAATATCAAGTCAGTGATCACTCCTAAAATATTGTGAGCCGAAAATGTGAACTGTGGGAGTATGCAATCTTTGGACGCCAAAGGAACTAAATCATACCATGAGTATCCCGCGATCTCCCGAGGGTCACATATTTTCACTTGCGGTCGGTCGCCGATAGCGTCCACAAGAAAATATATGTGCATTTCGCTCGTTTGATATGGCATGATGATCGCTGTCGGCCGGATAATGAACTTGCGAGTGAAGATGTCCAGTCCGGTTTCTTCGCGAACCTCGCGTCGGGCAGTATCCAAGGCCGATTTATCACATGCCTCGAATGATCCTTTCGGGAATCCGCGACGCTCCGGTACTCTTTTTTTGCTGATTATTTCTGCGTGGTGGACCATTAACAGCCGGCCCGCGTGCAGTATGAGTGCCCCGGCACGGAACACTTTCGCCGTGGGAAATTGTTTACGCAGGTCTGCGTAGTTGAAAAGGGCTTGAAATTCTGGGATTGACATCAGTATTGGATGAGAATGATTCACATTTTTATTTCACATTGCATGATTTTATTTACTATGACTTGCACGGCCGGGCATCAATGCTCGGAGTTCTTTCGGTTTGAAGGCCAATACGTCCAGTAATTCTTGCAGATTATAGCCCTCATCAATGATGTTTTTTGCGAATTGCCGGGCGTTTTCACGGCTTACAAAATGTGGGCCGACTTGAACGAATGCCCCCGCGGTGACATAATGCAAGCCACTTTCCCTTTCACCGAGACATGGTAATGAAGCGCGAACAGTAAGAAAATCAATGATGTCTTCGGGATCACGCTTGATGGTGAATACGGGCTCAGTATGGTATATGTTTTCGCGGATATTGGCGCGGTCTAGCCGCTTGCCTTTGATGTCGACATAGTGGAAATATCCCCATGCGTAGGTGAGAATGGCCGCGAGGAGATAGTAGGCGTTCCAGGTTGGTTGATCCATTTTGAATCCTGATACCCATGTCACCGAGGCAGTAATGGCAGTAATCGCGGCCAATTGAGCAATGAGGGTTTTGTAGATGGATGCCCCGCATGAGTGTGACTTTTCGCCGGTCCAGAATTCTCCGCCGGGCCAGAATTTTTCGACGAGCCTCATACCGAGGAGGTACGCGAGGGTTTCAAAACCAAAGAGTGTCATTGATGGAGGGTGTCGTAGATATATTGTGCTAATGTTTAGTTGAATAAATACGAAAGGTTGGAGGCGACGGCGGGTAGGCTAGAGAAAGTTATTTTATTTTTATATTTTTTGTCTCGCACTAATCATACCCAGCCTTACGCCAAGATATGTCTGCGGGAGGAGTCTTCAAACTGATTGCCAATGATGGTAAAGCCGATCGCATGATCATGGCCACCGAATTGCTCAATTCTCGTATCAAGGATATCATGTGCCTCCGTGCCAAACAAGGATTCCAAGACCCAACCCCAACCCTCGTTGACATTGAGCGAACCCACATTCTCTTCGTGAATGCCCACTTTAAACCCTTAAAATGCTGTTAACCGACGGTGGCTGAGGGTAATAGTCTATGTAAAAGCATAGGCTAGTGATTATGTATCTTGTGCTTTTTAGCGCAAGATAAATATCTGATACATAATTGCAACACAATCAAATTGCGGGAAACTCCTAAAGCCTTTGATACCACTCCATCATGGAAACATAGATGGTAGAACCCGTGGGAAACTACGTAAAAATTGGTTGGTTTATTTAAACTAACCGACGGGCATGGTAAAAACTCAAAGGATATAACAATGGACAATCCGCAGCCAAGTTCTTAGTAATCAATAATTGATTAAAGAATGCAGTTCAACGACTAAATGGTTGTGGGCGGCTTATTTTATAAGCTCGCTTAAGATATAGTCTGCCCCTTGTGAAAGCAAGCTATAGAACTAAGGTATGATATTTACCCCGAGTCTATAGATTATTTGTTCTTTGTATTTCTAAAATCTTAGAACAATATAATGGATAATAGCGCGCCGCTATCGGTTACGAATACAACAAGGTCCGAACCAACGCAGGAAATCCACAACTTGGAGGATCTGTCCAATTTTCAATCCCTCGACTTTAAGTTGACTGGGGGATAAAAGTGCGTATAAAAGTACGTGCTAGTGATATGCATCATATTATTCTATTAGATGTGTATTGCAAAATTGTCAAATTGCGGGAAACCCCTAAAGCTTTTGATACCACCCTGCGGCAGTGATGCACGCAGCGGAACCCGTGGGAAACTACGTAAAAATTGGTTGGTTTTAATTAAAATCAATTGATGGGCATGGTAAAAACTCAAAAGATATTACAATGGGCAATCCGCAGCCAAGGTCTAATATTTATTAGATTGCAGTTCAGAGACTAGATGGCAGTTGGCATCGTTCACAATTTGTGAGATGCTTAAGATATAGTCCGGCCCTCTTGAAAGAGAGTCGCATGATGAGGATTTATAGAGTCCAGAGCATGCGAGTTATGACCCCCTTACGGTCATAATGGATGTCTCCTACGCAGTTTGGAGACTTTTTCAATGACATGGTTGTCAATCTCACCATGGCCGCCACATCCGCCACTGTCGGACAGGTGCCACAATTCCCTGCGTACATCGGAGCTGCTGATCAAGCAACTACCGGCACATCCAGTGTGTCCGCCGTGGAAAACACCACTTCTGGAGTGTACACCAAGTACACCTATGAGTACGTTGATATTGCAGGAAATGTTCTCGTAACTGGATCCGCTGCCAGCAACTTCGTCAGATATGCCGAGTTTCCTGGACAACGTCTCTTCAAGAAAGTCAAATTTGAGGTAAATGGTAAAATGGATTGCTGTTAAAAGTGTATGTAAAAGCATATGCTAGTATTTCTGGTTCGCAAGGAACGAACTAGAAGTGCGAAACCGTCAAATTGCGGGAAACCCCTAAAGATATTAGCTACTACCTTACGATAGAAATATACGTAAGGAACCCCAGGGAAACTTGGTAAAAATTGGTTGGTTTATTTAAACCAGCCGACGGGCACAGTAAAAACGTTAATATATGAGTTTGCTAAATAGCAGACGAAATGGGCAATCCGCAGCCAAGTTCTTAGTAATCAATTATTGATTAAAGAATGCCGTTCAACGACTAGATGTCGGTTGGGTGATCTTTACGCAAGTGAAGTGAGCCTTAAGATATAGTCTAGCCCCACACGAAAGTGTGTTTACAGCACATGGTTTTCATTCGGAGAAAATCGACACTGTAAAGACCTATGATCCAGAGAGGAAATGCTCTGGGAAGGTTGGTATATCATCTAACGAATCCCTTAGATGAATATGGTTCCGAATCCTACATGTTCCACCAAAAATTCCAAGTCGCCCCAAACAAGATGACTGGATGGAAACGATTGGTTGGACAAGAAGTGCCTATTGAGGCCTATTCCGATATTCTCTCGGTTGCCGGTGCAGGAAGCTCTGCCATCGCCGACCTTGAAGATGTCAATGGTGATGCCGCTGCCGGAGCCCCTGTCAGCGCATCCCAAACCGCCCGACGATTGTCACAAATCGTCAATGGAGCCCAAACCCCCAAGGCTACTCAACCAGCCCTGGACTTGTGGATCCCACTCATCTTCTGGTAAACTGTTATGCTAGTAAAAGTGTATGTAAAAGCATATGCTAGTGCGAACCGCCGACTTATAGTGTCGTGGCGGCAAGCGCAAGACCGTCAAATTGCGGGAAA
>Ga0172380_10002748_pt1 | contig 26132 bp, 24 predicted proteins | sample Leawe162metaG_FD_119747 | JGI IMG/M metagenome (GOLD analysis project Ga0172380, IMG submission 119747) | Leachate microbial communities from a municipal landfill in Southern Ontario, Canada - Leachate well 162 metaG | ecosystem: Engineered > Solid waste > Landfill > Unclassified | place...
AACTTGCAAGCTGTCAGGGCGCGCATCGCCGCAGCGGCGCAATTGGCGGGACGAGCGGTTGAGGACATCCGTCTGCTGGCCGTCAGCAAGACCTTCCCGCCGGAGCGGATCCGCGAGGCCGCGCTGGCCGGTCAGATCACTTTCGGCGAGAACTATCTGCAGGAAAGCCTGGGTAAAATCGCTGCGCTGCGGGATCTCGGGCTGGAATGGCATTACATCGGCCCCCTGCAGAGCAACAAGACCCGCCCGGTCGCCGAGCATTTTTCCTGGGTGCATGGCATCGAGCGGCTGAAAATCGCCGAGCGGCTGTCCGCAGCGCGCGGCACGGCACGGCCGCCACTGCAGGTCTGCATTCAGGTGAATGTGAGCGGCGAAGCCCGCAAGAGCGGAGTCAGTCCCGGCGATGCGGCGGCACTGGCCCACGCTGTAGCCGGGCTGCCGAACCTGCGTTTGCGCGGCCTGATGGCCATTCCGGAGCCGGCCGAGGATATGGCGTTGGCGCGGCGGCCCTTTGCCGCACTGCACGATCTGCGGGATGCCCTCAACCGTGACGGGCTTGAACTCGATACGCTATCCATGGGCATGTCGCACGACCTGGAAGCGGCTATCCTCGAGGGAGCCACCATTGTGCGTATAGGCACGGCAATCTTTGGCGAAAGAACTGGAACATGAAGATCACCTTCCTCGGCGGCGGCAACATGGCCAATGCCCTCATCGGTGGCCTGCTCAAGCAGGATTTCCCATCCGGCGACATCAAGGTTATCGAGCCGCTCGCGGAAAACCGCGAGCGGCTCGCCGCCGCGTTCGGCATTGCCTGCCTGTCCGCGCCGGACGCAGCAGCGTTCGCGAGCGAGACGATTGTGCTGTCGGTCAAACCGCAACAGATGCGTGAAGCGCTAGTGCCCCTCGTCGGCAAGCTGACGAACCAGCTTGTCATCAGCATCGCTGCCGGTACGCGGCTTGTCGATATTTCGCGATGGCTGGGCGGTCACAGAAAACTGGTGCGAACCATGCCCAACACCCCGGCCCTGATCGGCGCAGGCATCACCGGGCTTTTCGCAGACCCTTCCGTCGACGCCGAGGAACGGGAGCAAGCCGAACGGGTGCTCGGCGCCGTCGGCAAGACGCTGTGGATCGCCGAAGAGGCCATGATGGATGCCGTCACCGCCGTGTCCGGCAGCGGTCCGGCCTATGTGTTCTATTTCATCGAGTCGCTGCGCGACGCGGCGCTTGCCCTGGGGTTTGCGGAAGAACAGGCGCGACAGATGGCAATCGAGACTGTTGCCGGCGCCGCCAAGCTGGCAGCAAACAGCACGGAGGATGTCGCCGTACTCCGGCAGCGCGTCACCTCGAAGGGCGGTACGACCGAAGCAGCGCTGAATTCACTGAATGCGGATGATTTCAAGGGGGCCATCCTGCGGGCCGTCAAGGCGGCCGACGCACGCGGCCGCGAACTGGGCGATTTGTTGGGTAAAGACTGAACCATGCTGACCAACCTTCTGCTGCTGATCCTCGAGGCCGTCACCGGTTTCTTTGTCTTCCTCCTGCTGGTGCGTTTCTACATGCAATGGCTGCGGGTTTCCTTCAGCAACCAGCTCGGACGGTTCGTCGTCACCGTCACGGACTGGCTGGTACGTCCCGCCAGGAAGATCATTCCCGGCCTGTTCGGGCTCGACATGCCGAGCCTCGCCGGGGCACTCGTCCTGCACAGCGGCTACCTGACACTCGCTTTCTGGCTGAAGCGCTTCTCCTTCGGCGCCCACGCCGGCATCGCCGTTCCCGTCATTCTCGCCATCGCCGTAGTCGAATTGCTGCGCTTTTCGGTCTACATCCTCATCGGTGTCGTTCTGTTCTCGGCCATATTATCCTGGGTCAACCCCCATGCCCCGCTGGCACCGCTGTTCAACAGCCTGTCGCGCCCCTTCCTGCGGCCGTTCCAGCGCTTGATCCCTCCCATAGCCCATGTCGATCTCTCGCCGCTCGTGTTGCTTCTGGTGCTGCAGGTCGCCCTGACGCTGCTTGCCTGGCTACGCGTGCTGCTGGTTCCGCTGATCGCATGAACCCCGTCTGGTTCAGGCGGGAGGCCGCAGGAAGCCTCACTCTCAGCCTGCACATCCAGCCCGGTGCGAAGAAAACCGAAATCGCCGGCCTGCATGGGGACGCCCTGAAAATTCGTCTGGCCGCTCCGCCGGTGGACGGCAAGGCCAACGAATGCCTTATTGCGTATCTGGCGAAAGAGCTGGAGGTACCCCGGGCACAGGTTGAACTGGCAAGCGGCGCATCTTCAAGGCGGAAGCGGCTGCGAATCAACGGTGCCTCGGCCGAAGCGATAGCAAGGTTCCTGACGAGGATGACTTAACGCCCGCTCTCGAATGCGACATGCCCCTCGATCAGCGTGCAGCGCACGCGGCCCGGGAGTTCCAGTCCGAGGAAGGGGGTGTTCTTGCCCTGGCTCTTCAGCGACTCTCGCGTCACCCGGAAACTGCCGCGCGGATCGAACAGGCAGATGTCGGCCGCCGCTCCCGCTGACAGGGTGCCGGCCGGAATGCCGAGCACGCGCGCCGCATCGCAGGTGACGCGCGCCAGGGCAGTGCTCAAGGACAGTTGCATCTCCCCGGCCCATTTCAGAGCCAGCGGCAGCAACAACTCCAGTCCGGTGGCGCCGGGCTCCGCCTCGCCGAAGGGAACCTGTTTGGCATCGTCGTCGACCGGGGTGTGATCCGAGCAGAGTGCGTTAATGGCGCCCTCGGCCAGGCCGCGCCGCAGCGCCTCGCGGTCGCGCCCGTCACGCAACGGCGGCACAATATGGGCGTGCGGATCGAAATAGCCGATGTCGGCGTCGGACAGGTGCAGGTGGTTGATCGATACGTCGCAGGTGACGACAATGCCGCTCGCTCGCGCAGCGACGATCATTTCCAGCGCGGCGGCGCTGGAAATCCGCGTGATGTGAATGCGCACGCCGGTATCCCGCGCCAGTTGCAGGATGGTGGACAGTGCGATGGTCTCGGCGCTCACCGGGATACCAGGCAGCCCCAGCCGCGTCGCCACCTCGCCATCGTGTGCAACGCCATCCTTGCCGAGGAAGGGGTCCTGCGCCTGCAGCCAGACCGGGAAATCGAAGGTTGCGGCATACTGCAGCGCGCGCATCAGCACCTGGGTATCCACCACCGGCGCATGCGCCTGGCCGAAGGCGACACAGCCGGCTTCATGCAATTCCGCCATTTCCGTCAGCCGTTCGCCGGCCAGGCCGAGCGTCAGGGCACCAACCGGATAGACGTGGGCAAAATTGGGGTGGCGGGCGCGATGCTTGAGCATCTCGACCAGGCCCGGCTCGTCCAGCGGCGGATCGGTGTCGGGCGGGCAAGCCAGGCTGGTGACGCCCCCGGCCGCTGCAGCGGCCATTTCCGATTCGAGCGTGGCCTTATATTCAAAGCCGGGCTCGCGCAAGCGGGCGGACAGGTCGATCAGGCCGGGACAGACCACCAGGCTTGTCGCATCGATGACGCGGTTGGCAACGAAGCCTTCCGGGGCGGCACCGACAGCCGCGATCCTGCCGGCCGCGATGAATACGTCCTTCTTCGCATCGATGTGGTTGGCGGGGTCGATCAGGCGGCCGTTCTTGATCTGGATCTTCATCTGCTCACGCTCCTGCCAGCATGCTCATCACCGCCATGCGCACGGCGATGCCGAAAGTCACCTGGGGCAGGATCACCGCATGCGGTCCGTCGGCCACCGCCGAATCGATCTCCACGCCGCGATTCATCGGGCCCGGATGCATGACGATGGCGTCGGACCGGGCGCAGTCGAGCTTATCCGCGGTCAGGCCGTAGTACTTGAAGAATTCCTGCGGGCTGGGCAGGAGCGCGCCCTGCATGCGCTCGTTCTGCAGGCGCAGCATCATCACCACGTCGACATCCTTGAGCCCGGCGCGCATGTCGTGGAAGACGCGCACGCCGAGCTTGTCGACATCGGCCGGTATCAGCGTTTTCGGGCCGATCACCCGGACCTCGGGCACACCCAGCGTGATCAGGGCGTGGATCTGAGAACGGGCCACGCGCGAGTGCAGCACGTCGCCGACGATGGCGACTACCAGCCCGGTGAAATCCTGCTTGTAGTGGCGGATGGTGTACATGTCGAGCAGGCCCTGCGTCGGGTGGGCATGCCGCCCGTCGCCGGCGTTGATGACATGGATATGCTCGAGATCCATTGCCGCCAGATGCTGGGCCATCAGGAACGGCGCGCCGCTCGATGCATGTCTCACGACGAACATGTCGGCCTGCATGGCGCAGAGGTTGTCCACCGTGTCGAGCAGGGTCTCGCCCTTGGCGGTCGAGGAGGGGCTGATGTTGAGGTTGATGACGTCGGCGGAAAGCCGCTTCGCGGCAATCTCGAAGGTGGTGCGGGTGCGCGTCGAATTCTCGAAGAACAGGTTGAACACGCTTTTGCCACGCAAAAGCGGCAGCTTCTTCACCTCCCGTTCGGCCACTTCGGTGAAGGGCGCGGCGGTATCGAGGATGGCGGTCAGAATCTCGCGCGGCAGGCCATCGATGGTAAGCAGGTGCTGCAGCTCCCCGTTTTTCGTGAGTTGAGGATTACGCATCGATCAGCCTCAGGGAGAGAACGCCCGTCCTGCTACGCTCCAGTTGCAGGTTTTTCCCTGGTTCGATCTGCAGCGACTGCGCGCTCCAGCGCGGGCAGACGGGCAGCTCCCGCCCGCCGCGGTCGACCAGCACCGCCAGGTCGATGCGCGCCGGCCGGCCGTAGTCGAATATCTCGTTCATGGCGGCCCGTATGGTGCGGCCGGTGTAGAGCACGTCATCGACGATGACGATGGGTCGATCCTTTACTTCGAAGGGTATGTCCGACGATTTGATCTGGGAATGCAACCCGCTGCGGCTGAAGTCATCCCGGTAGAACGAGACATCGAGGCTGCCGAGCGGCGTTTTCAGGGCGAGGGCGGCATGCAGGCGCTCGGCCACCCAGACGCCGCCGGTATGGATTCCAATCAGGGCCGTGTCGGGGTACAGCCCCGGGCGCAGGCTGTCCGCCAGGGCAGCACAGAGCCGTTCAGCGTCAGGCAGCTGCATCGAAATAGTCCTGCAGGATGTGCTGGGCGGCCACTGCGTCGACCCTGCCTTTGCGCGCCTTCCAGTCGAAGCCGGCTTCGCGCAGTTCGGCATCGGCGGCAGCCGAGGTGAGCCGCTCGTCGGTCAGCGTCACGGGCAGTCCGAAGCGTCCATGCAGTTGGTTGGCGAAGCGACGGCAGCGCGCGGTCATCCCGTGCTCGGCACCGTCAAGCGATAACGGCAGGCCGACCACCAGCCGCATGGGCTGCCATTCTGCGATGAGCCGCTCGATTGCGGCAAAACGGACTTCATTGGACTCGGCTTCGATTGCGGTGAGCGCATTGGCCCGCCTGAGCAGGGTTTCGCCCACGGCAACGCCGATGCGCTTCAAACCGAAATCAAATGCCAGGACAATGCCGTTTCCGGCAAGGGGAGTGGAGGGCGAAGAAAGAGGTGAAACCATCAAAAACGGCATTCTACTCCTGAATGCCGGCGTGTCAGCTACTTCAGGCATGCCCCGCCACGTCGGACAGGTTGGCCAGGTCGAAGCCGAGCAATTGCATCGCCGCCGGCAGGCGTTCCTCGGGCGGCAGGCCGAAGATGACCTGGGCATCGGCCGCCACGGTGAGCCAGGCGTTTTGCGCCAGTTCGTATTCGAGCTGGCCGGCAGCCCAGCCGGCATAACCGAGCGAAACGACGAATTCCTCCGGCTCTCCGGCGCTGCCAACCGATTGCAGGATGTCGCGCGAGCTGGTCAGTCCCAGTTCGTCCTTCACCGGCAGCGTGGCCTGCCATTTGCCGACGGGCCGGTGCAGGACGAAGCCGCGGTCGGTCTGGACGGGGCCGCCGAACATCACCGGCAGGGCTGCAAAGCGTCTGGCCTCCAAGGGGATGTCGATGCGCTCGAACAGCGCTTCCAGGGTCATGTCGAGCGGACGGTTGATGACGATGCCGAGCGCACCCTGCTCGTTGTGCTCGCAGATATAGGTCAGCGTGCGGGCAAAATTCGGATCGACCATGGCGGGCATGGCGATGAGGAAATGGTGCGTAAAGTTGGCGTCTTGCTGGACCACGCTCCCATTGTAATCTGCACAATCGCCGGCGTCCAAGCCGGCATGCCTCAAGCGGTGGCTGCGCTCGTCTGGCGGGTATAGCCGGCGATCAGTCCGAGCAGCTCATCTTCCTGGTAGGGTTTGCCAAGATAATGGTTGACGCCGATTTCCCTGGCGTAATTGCGATGCTTGTCGGCCGTGCGTGAGGTGATCATGATGATCGGCACATCCTTCAGGCGGGCATCCGCCCGCACGTTGCGTGCCAGGTCAAAGCCGTCCATGCGCGGCATTTCGATGTCGACCAGCATGACGTCCGGCACGACGTCGAGCAGTTGTTCCAGTGCGTCGACGCCATCCTTGGCGGTGATGACCTGGTAGCCCTCGCGAGAGAGAAGCCGCCCTGCGATCTTGCGCACTGTCAGGGAATCGTCGACGACCATCACTGTGGGCACGCGTGGTGCCGCCGGAGCCTCCACCTTCGGCGAAGCAGGCGTTGCCGCATCGTAGGCAAGCGCCTTGATCTCTCGGCTGGCGAGGGCGATGGGGTTGAGGATCAGCACTACTTCGCCATCACCCAGCACAGTGGCGCCGGCGATGCCGATCACCCTGGCCAGCTGCGGCCCGATGTTCTTGATAACCAATTCCTGATTGCCGCGCAGTTCGTCGACCTGCACTGAAACGCGTTGGGTACCTGCCCGCAACAGAAGCAGGGAATAGCGGCGTTGTTGCTCGGGCATGGAATGGGCGTCGCCCAGCAGACGCGGCAGGAAGCAGTACGGGAAGCGGTTGCCCAGCCACTCGGCCGCACCATCGGCGCGGATTTTCTCTACCGCCTCTTCCTTGAGTTCCATGACCTGCTCGACCATCACCGACGGTATGGCATACGTACGCACGCCCACGCGCACCAGCAGAGCCTGGGCCACCGTCAGCGTCAGCGGCAGGTAAATGCGGAAACGAGCCCCCTTGCCGGGCTTCGAGCTGACTGCGATGCGGCCGCCGAGTTGGGCGGTTTCCGATTTCACCACGTCCATGCCGACGCCGCGTCCGGCAATCTCGGTCAACTCCCTGGCGGTCGAAAAACCGGCATGGAAAATAAAATCCGTCAGAGCGGCCTCGTCCGGATACTGGTCGGGGGCGAGCAATCCCTGTTCGACGGCCTTGCTGCGGATGCGCTCGAAATTCAGGCCGGCGCCGTCATCGGTCATGTCGATGGCGACCTCGTTGCCTTCCTGCGACAGCGTCAGGGCGATTTCGCCGATTTCCGGCTTGCCCGCAGCCTGCCTTTGCGTCACGTCCTCGAGGCCATGGGTGATAGCGTTGCGCAACAAGTGCTCGATCGGGCCAATCATCTTCTCCAGCACCGAGCGGTCGAGTTCGACCTGCCCGCCGCGGATGTCGAGGTTGGCCTTTTTCCCAAGTTCCTTGGCCGTCAGCCGCACGACGCGATAGAGGCGATCGGCCACTGAATTAAAGGGGATCATGCGCACGCCCATCAGTGCCTGCGACAGTTCCCGATTCTGACGGGCCTGGCTGACGATGGCCGCATCGGCGTGGTCAAGGTTGCGCAGCAGGGCATGCTGCACGGTCGTGACGTCGTTCACGCTCTCGGCCATCATACGGGTGATTTCCTGGAAGCGCGTAAAGCGGTCGAATTCAAGGGGATCGAACTCGACATGCACTTCGTGAGCCTGGGCCAGACGCGATTGCATCTGAGATTCCGCCTGGATCTCGATCTCGCGCAACTGGCTGCGCAGGCGGATGACGTTTTCAGTCAGATCCAGCAACGAGGCACGCAGTGAACGCATTTCACCCTCGATGCGTGAGCGGGCGATGGACATCTCGCCAGCCTCGTTCACCAGCCGGTCGACCAGGTCGGCACGCACGCGCAGCATGGCACGAGCGGCGGCCGACTCCGCCTCAAAATCTTCGGCAGCGGTCCGGCCGGGCGGCATCGTTCCGCCCGCCTCCGCTGCGGCCTGCGGTTCGACCTCTTCCTCGACGACGCCTGCCGCCCGTTTCTGCAGGCCGTCCAGGAGGAGGTTGGCACGGTCGAAGGATGTATCGAGTTCATCGAGGAACTGCGGCGTCACGGCCTCGACCGCCAAGGCGTTCTCGAGGCGCGTCTCCATGCTGTGCACCAGTTCGCCCATGCCCATTGCGCCGGCCATGCGGGCACTGCCCTTCAGGGTGTGCATCAACCGCGCCAGAACTCCGGCTATTTCCATGTCTTGCGGTTCGGTGCGCCAGTTTCGCAGCTCGGCACCGATCTCGCGAATCAGATCGACCGCCTCCTCCAGAAAAATCGGCAGTAACTGCTCGTCGAGATCATCATGCAGACGCAGCTTGCGCCGTTCTGCGGCCGCTTCGGCAGACTCCGGCGGCAGGGTGGGGGCGGCAAGCGCTTCGGTCGGCAGCAAAATCTCTTCCATGACCGGGGGAAACGCTGCGGGGGCTTCCTCAAGAATCGGAACGGGCTCGGCGGGTGCCGCGGAAATGGCTGCTGTCGTCGTTGCCGCCATTTCGGCTGGAGTCTCGATTTCGAGATCGAACTCCTCCGCCACCGCTGCCGCTTCGGGCTCGACAGACGGAACCACGCTCAATTCGACGGCAGCCGGTTGTGTCGCGCGCGCCACCTCGTCGAGCTCGGCGGCCAGACCATCCGCTCCATGCGGCACACGCTGCTCCGCCACCGAGGCGATCATGGCGTCGAGGGTCGAGATGGCCGTACCGAGCAGGCCGATCTGTCCGCTATTGCAGGTCTGGCTGCCGCGCGCCAGGCGCAGCAGCGCGTGCTCGAGCGACGAGGCCAGGCGATTGACCGGATCGACGCCAACCGTACCGGATATCCCGGCCAGTGTGTGTGCGGCGCGCACCATCTCTTCGGGCGGGACTTGCGGCGTCAGCTTGAGGGCATTCAGGTCAAGACGCAGAACGGCAAGATGTGCACGCGCCTCGCCGACATACATGTCGTAGAGCGAGCGGGAAACAACCAGATCGCCCAAGACGACGGTGTCATCGGCCGACGGCTCGGCGCCCCGCAGGAGATCTTCCTGAAGGATGACTTCCTCGGCAGACGGAAACGCCTCGACGCCCACGGGCAGGCCCAGTCCGATTTCTTCTTCCGTCCCTACTGCCTCATCCGTTACCGCTTCCGCTGCGGGGGGTTCGGCTTCGGGAGGCAATACGCCGGCCTGCGACGCGGCTTCGGCCGATGTGCCGAGGTTGTCTTCACCAGACTTGACCCGCTCGGCCAGAGCCACCAGGTCGGCGGCGTCCCTGTGCGTGCCGCCCCCCGCTTCCAGCTGGGCAACCCAGGCACTGAGCAGGACATGGGCTTCCTCGATCAGTCTGTACAGGGAGGGCGTGGCATCCTGTTCGGACTGCAGCCATTTGTTCATGACCTGCTCGATCGCCCAAGCGGTTTCGCCCAAGTCGGTCAGCCCGACCATGCGACCGCTGCCTTTCAGGGTATGGAAGCCGCGCCGTATGGTGATGAGGTAGTCGTGGTTGTGCGGTTCTCCGCGCGACAATCCCAGATGGTCGCGAATGGTGCCCAGCACCTCGTGCGCCTCCTCAAGGAAGATGGCGAGCAGCTCTGCGTCGATTTCCTCGCTCGGCGCTTCGGCCAGCCGCAGGGTCTCAGCCGAGGGGGCCGCCATCTCCATGGGCGCCGCAGGCGCAACACGCGCCACGGCATCCTCGACATGCCCTGTCGCTGTCTCGGCCGGCGCGCTGGCCAGGGCCGCCAGCGCCGCTTTGGCTTCCTCCTCAAGTTTGGTGTCGGCCACCAAACTGGCATCCTGGCGTATGGTCTCCAAGTGCTGCTTGAGCTCCTCGCGCACGCCTTCGTCCTGCGGTGTCTCGCGCAACGCCCCGGCCAGCACCTGGGCTTCGCGTTTCTGCTGCTCCAACTCATCCTCGACCGAGGGTGCCGTGGCTTCCACGATGGCTTCTTCGGCCATTCTGGCCTTGGGCTGCACCGGCTTGAGGATTTCATCCAGGTCGGCAGGTCCGTACTGCAAGGCATCGACGAAGAAACCCAGACCGGACAGGCTGTGTGCCACCACCTCGAATTCATGCTGCGACGGCGCGTTATCAAGGTCGGTAAATGACTTGATGCGCGCTTCGCAGTCACGCAGCAGGAAGACCGCCTTGTCCTGTCCGAGAATGGTGAGCGCCCCCTCGATCTGCTTCAGCGGACCGGCCAATACGGACAATTCGTCGCGACGACTCGTGTCCCGGAAGAAAGCATCTAGGGTCTGTTCGACCTGGGCAAGATTGGTGAGAATTTCTCGTGCCACCTGTCCCATCATCAGGCGCTCCTGGGCGCGTCGCGACATGTCGCCGAGCAGGGGCGCCGACATCTCGTCGAGCGCCTCGCCGCGCATCAGCGCACCCAGTCGGCTGATGACAATTTCCACCTGCTGCGGGAAGTCCCCTCCCAGCTGTTCGTAGTTTTCCAGGGCGTTTTCGGCCAGTAGCAAAGCGGTGGCGATTTCCATCGCCGCGGTATCGCTCTGCTTGAGCGGATCCTTGCGCAGCCACTGGGCGGATTCGGCGATGCCGGCCAGCAAGCGTGCCAGATGGTCGTTGACCAGTCCGCCGCCTTTGCTGGCAAGGGTAACGGCATGGTCATGGAACTGCGGCAGCGCCACTGCCGCGCCGGCACAGAATTTGTTCCAGGCCTCCTTGGCTGCCACCAGGGAGTCGTGCATGGCCCGCAGAATCGGCTTGAGCGGCTCGATGTCCACCGTGCGCGCAGGCACCAGCGCATCGAGCAGGTAGGCCTCCTTGACCTGCTGGACTTGTGCGCCGCCGCCCTTTGCGACAGCAACAAAATACAAGGCATCGCGCACCAGTCGCTCGGCCACTGTCCTGGAGCCTTCCAGCAAGCGGCGCATCTGCAGATCGATGCGCGCGCATAGCTTCTTGACATGAAAATCGACGGGCACCTGCCGTTCAACGAGGGCGTCGAGCAGTGCAATCGTGATCCACCAGAAGGCTCGCGCGGCAGGAAGCGCCTGGGTGGCCTCGATGGCGGCCACGGCCTCGCGCATTTCGATGACGCCGGAGACATCTTCGGCATTGCGCAGCCAGCGCAGGAAACCGCGCTCGAACCGGGCGCGCTCGGCTTTCAAACGACGGGCCGCCTCACCCGCGGGCAACTCCAGCGGCTCTTCCGTCCGCTTGGGCGGACGCAGGGAAAGATCAGGGAAGAACAGGTCGCTCGATGCGACGCGTTCGGCGCCGCGCGCCGCAAGCAGGTCGCGATACACAGCCAGCAGCTTGAGCGGCTGGTTCGGCATGCCGCTCGCCACTTCGTCTAGATAGTGGCGAATCGCCGTAATGGCTCTTTGTGCCAGTTCACCCGTCGCCGGCATGGCGGCGACCTCTCCGGCCTCAACGCCGGACAACAACTGTTCGATCGCCTCGGTAAACTGCGTGACCCCGTCCAGGCCGACGATCGAAAGGGCGCCGTGGGCCTGATGAAGATGGGTGCGGGCGAACTTGAGCTGGGCGGAATCGCCGGGATTCCCGGCAAACTTGCCAAGCGCCTCATGGGCACGTCCGAGGGCGAGGTCGATCTCGCCCTTGACCCAGGACAGCGGACCGAGATCCAGATCGATTGTGGCAGCCATCGTGTCGCCTGTGTTCCGCCCGTTTTAAACCTTGAAGCCCGACACTGAACCCTTCAGTTCGACGGCCAGATCGGCGAGCTGACCGATGGATACCGCCGTCTGCTTGGTGCCGACGGTTGTCTGCTCGGTCACGCGCAGGATGCCCTGCATGTTCTGCGCCACGCGCGTGGCGTTCTCGGCCTGCTGTTGAGTAGCGGAGGAAATCGATTCGATCAGCGAGGCAAGGTTGGTCGACACCGATGAAATCTCCTGCAGCGCCTGCCCGGCGGCGTCGGACAGCTTGGCCCCGTCCACCACGCCCCGCGTCGAATTCTCCATGGCGGATACGGCGTCCTGCGTATCGGTCTGAATCGTCTTCACGATCGCCGCGATCTGCTTCGTCGCCTCGCCCGAGCGTTCGGCCAGCCGCTGCACTTCCTCCGCAACCACCGTGAAGCCGCGGCCCGCTTCACCGGCGGATGCCGCCTGAATGGCGGCGTTCAGCGCCAGCACGTTCGTCTGTTCGGTAATGTCCGAGATCAGTTCCACGATTTCGCCGATCTCCTGCGAGGATTCGCCGAGGCGTTTGATCCGCTTCGAGGTTTCCTGGATCTGCTCGCGAATTTCGTTCATGCCCTTGATGGAGTTTTCCACCGCTGAAGCGCCTTTTTGCGCGGCATCCAGCGAGTGGCGCGCCACCTGGGCGGATTCCATGGCCTCGCTCGACACCTGGTTCATCGACTTCGCCATGTCGAGAACGTTGTCGCCGGCCTGTTTGATCTCGCGCGACTGGCGTTCGGTGGCGACCAGCAGTTCGTTGGAGGTCTTCTGGGCAGCCTCGGAGGCGGCAGCCACGCGACCGGCGGCATCGTTGATTCGCCGCACCAGCACGCCAAGTTCCTCAATCGTATAATTCACTGAGTCGGCAATGGCGCCGGTAATGTCCTCGGTCACGGTGGCACGCACCGTCAGGTCGCCATCGGCCAGGTCGCCCATCTCGTTCATCAGCCGCAGAATGGCTTCCTGGCTGGCGTTTTTCGATGTTTCAGCTTCGTGGCGCTGACGCTCGGCCTGTTCCCGACGCATGGCGGAATCGTCGTTGAAGACCTTGGCCATCAAGGCCAGTGTGACAATGGCGAACAACGCAAAGATCGAGATGACCCAGGTATTGGTGGCACGGCTGGCAATTTCCGCTGCATAGGCATTGGACAGGTCGGTCGTCACCTTGAGCAAGGGGACGCTGTCGCGGAAGATGCGGCTGCCGGCCTGCTTGGCCTGCACCAGTCGCTGCATGTTGCCGAGAATCCCGGCCACGGCTTCCTGGTATTCCTTGAACGAGGCATCCAGTTCGACCAGTTTCTCCCTGGTCTCGGCATCGCCGGCGGGACTGATGCGCATCGCTTCCGAACCCTTGGCCAGCGCTCCCAGCACATCGCGGAAGGTATTGGTGTCCTTGCCCAGCAGGAAGGCCACTTCCGGATCGATGGCGTCGGCCACCAGCAACGAGTTGGCATTCTTCGCCAGGCGCTGGGTCAGCATGACCAACTGGTTGGCGGCGGCGATTTCCCGCGCCGAAGCGCCGGTCTGCAGCTTGAGCGCAGCCACCTGCTCGGCCAGTTCCAGCAGCAGGGGGTTCTTGGTGTTGATGATCGACACCGACTTGCCGAGTTGCTGCAGGTTCTTTTCCTGTTCAAGCACTGTCGCAGTGTTCTGTTCAGTTTTTTCCCATTCCTGCGTCAGAGCCTGCAGGGCTGGCTGGGTGGAATCCGGGCTCGGCGGGACGTCAATCTCTTCAATCGTTCCACCTTGCGTAACGCGCTCCAGCAGGATGGCGAAGTTGCTGCGACTGTCCTTCAGTTCGGCAAACGCCGCCTCGTTGCCTTGCAGGGCCAGCTGGGCCGACTTGGCAATGGCCTGCGAAAGCATGCGCATCTGTCCTGCCGCCGAAGTGTAGGCCGTGCCATGCGTGGCAGTGCGGCTGTCCATCCAGGCCGACACCGCCACGATGAACATGAAGAAGACGAACATGCCGCCCAGCAACTGCAGCTGCGTGCCGACCGGTTTGTCGCCCATCCCCGGCAGCTTGAAGCGGCCGCCGCGCACCGCTGCCTGTTGGAGGTTGTCCATGATCGTGCTCTGCGAGGTGTCCTCGGGAGCCGCTGTGCCGCCCAAGGCGGGGAGCTTGAGTTTGAATGCCATGCCGATGTCTCCGATGTTCAGCGTCTAGTTATGACAAGCCACTGCCCTGTTCACGACAGCCCGATTTCAAGGAAATCCGGCTGTCCGAGAAGGTTTCTCAAATTCAGCCGTTTCCATGCATTGCCCTGCGGATCCGCATACTGCTCGCCCACCCAGGGCCGCGGGTCGGCTTTGGCCGCGCGCGGCTCCATCTGTTCGATATTGCGCAAACCCAATGTGCGATTGACCAGCAGCGCGCTGTTGATGCCGAAACGGCCGCCGACGATGAGCAGACGGCTGTCGGCGTTCTGCGGCGTGGCCTCGCCACCCTGGAAGGCGGAAAAATCAACCACGCTGTACAGCGTGCCGCGGATATTGGCCAGTCCGCAGAACCATGTCTTGGTGAGCGGTACGCCTGTCAGGGGTGGCAGGGGTACGATCTCGCCCGAATCGGACAGATCGAGCAGCCAGAAGTCCCGTCCAGCCTGGACGCCCAGCAGGGCACGGGAAGTCTCTCCGGCCCGGGCGCTGGTCAGGCGCTGGACCAGGCTTTCCTGGAACTCCCTCAGACTGATCTTTTTCCTGGCCATCGACAGGGTCCGCTTCAACCCAGCGCGGCGATCTTGTCCAGCAACACCTTCGGGTCGATCGGCTTGACCAGGTAATCATTGGCCCCCTGGCGCATGCCCCAGATCTTGTCGGTTTCCTGTCCCTTGCTGGTACACATGACGACCGGGATGTGTTTGGTCTCCTCCTCGCGCGTGATGGTGCGCGTGGCCTGGTAGCCGTTCATGCCCGGCATGACCACATCCATGAGGATAAGGTCGGGCATCTCGGATTTCGACCTGGCGATTGCCTCCTCGCCGCTCTCGGCCGTAACTACGTTGTAGCCGCTCTTGGCGAGCAACTCGCTCAGCGCATGGCGCTCGGTGGGGGAGTCATCGACGATGAGAATTTTCTTGATGGGCATATGCTTACCTCTCTACGGATGCAAACTAGGAAACACGCTGCGGTGCATGCGCAGCGACAGCCTTGAGCAGGCTGTCCTTGGTGAATGGTTTTGTCAGGTATTCGTCGGAGCCGACCATGCGACCGCGCGCCCGGTCGAAAAGGCCGTCCTTGGACGACAGCATGATGACCGGCGTTACGCCAAAGCGCGGGTTTTTCTTGATCAGCGCACAGGTCTGGTAGCCGTCCAGCCGCGGCATCATGATGTCGCAGAAGATGATCTCCGGATGGTGGTCGGCTATCTTTGCCAGTGCATCAAAACCGTCCTCTGCCAATACAACTTGGCAGCCGGCCTGCACCAGGAAAATTTCGGCGCTGCGGCGGATGGTGTTGCTGTCGTCGATCACCATCACCTTGACGCCGTTGAGATTGACTGCTTCAGTCACGCTCCTCTGCCTCCTCTAGCAAGACCGCTGCATACCGCTTCGGATATACGGGATATATGAACGACTTCGCGGCCGAGCGTTGTAACTATAACCTAAAAAACAGCGATTTCCATGCCAACTTTGACACGCTGGTTCAGATTTCAACCAGTTCGAAATCCTTCTTGCCGGCACCGCACTCGGGGCAGGCCCAGTCGGTCGGCACCTCCTCCCAGCGGGTTCCGGGCGGGATTCCCTCCTCCGGAAGACCCGCAGCCTCATCGTAAATAAAACCGCAGATCAGGCATATCCAGGAGCGATAAGGCGCAGCGGCCGTCATTGGGACGTTCTCGGTTAAAATCAGGGCAGTCTACTCATTCGCCTCCGGCCGCGCCAGCCGAGCCCCCATGCCCCAGGAACTGCTCCCCCCCATCGTCATGGTTTTTGCCGCCTCCGATCCTTCCGGCGGCGCCGGCCTCCAGGCCGACATCATGACGCTCTCCAGCATGGGATGCCACCCGCTCTCGGTGCTCACCGCGCTGACCGTGCAGGACTCGGCCGGTGTAGAGGATGCGATGGCGATCGATGCCGACTGGGTGGCGGACCAGGCGCGGGCGCTGCTCGAGGACATGCCGGTGGCGGCCTTCAAGATCGGCATGCTCGGCAGCGTGGAAAATATCGCCGCCATCGCGGAAATCATTTCCGATTACCCCGAGATCCCGCTCATCCTTGATCCGGTACTGGCCTCCGGCCGCGGCGACGAACTGGCCAGCGAGGACATGATCGCCGCCATGCGCGAGCTGCTGCTGCCGCAGACCACGCTGCTCACGCCGAACAGCCTCGAAGCACGACGCATGGCACAGGACGAGGAAAACGACGACGACCACCCCGACCTGGCGGAATGCGCGCGGCGCCTGATCGGCGCCGGCACCGAGTTTGTCCTGATCACCGGCACCCATGAGCACAGCGTCCAGGTCGTCAATACCCTCTACGGGGAAAACGGCCTGGTCCGCGCTGATTCCTGGGAGCGCCTGCCCGGCAGCTACCACGGCTCCGGCTGCACGCTTGCTTCGGCGATTGCCGCCAACCTGGCCAACGGCCTGGACATCGCCGAGGCGGTGCGCGATGCCCAGGATTACACCTGGCAGGCGCTCGCCAACGGTTTCCGGCCCGGCATGGGCCAATACCTGCCCGACCGCTTCTTCTGGGCGCGCGAACCCGAGCCTGAGGATGAAACTTAAAGGTTTGTACGCCGTCACCCCGGATCTCGCCGACACGGCCGAACTGCTGCGCCGCGTCGAACAGGCCCTTCTGGGCGGGGTCCGGCTAGTGCAATATCGCAACAAGCCGGCCGGCGCCGCGCTGCGGCAAGCGCAGTCCATGGTCCTGCTCGACCTGTGCCGCGGATTCGGTGTGCCGCTCATCCTCAACGACGACCTGCGGCTCGCCCTGGACATCGGCGCCGACGGCGTTCACATCGGACGTGAGGACGGCGACCTGGCCGCCACCCGCGCCGCACTCGGCCCGGGGAAACTCCTTGGCGTCTCCTGCTACGACGATATGGAGCGGGCGCGGGAGGCGAAACACATCGGCGCCGACTACATCGCCTTCGGCAGCTTCTTCGCCTCGCCGACCAAGCCGGCCGCCGTGCGCGCGCCGTTGACTTTGCCGGCCGCGGCCAAGGCGGACCTCGGCCTGCCGGTCTGCGCCATTGGCGGCATCACCCTGCAGAACGCCCCGCAGCTGATCGCCGCCGGCGCCGACCTGCTGGCGGTGATCACCGACCTGTTCGAGGCACCGGGCATCCGCGCCCGCGCCGCCGCCTACACCTCACTTTTTTCCGAACGAGTCACATCATGAGCAAGAACGAGGAACTCTTCATCCGCGCCCAGAAAACCATCCCCGGCGGCGTCAATTCGCCGGTGCGCGCCTTCCGCTCCGTCGGCGGCACGCCGCGCTTCTTCACACGCGGCGAAGGCCCCTACGTATGGGATGTCGACGGCAAGCGCTTCATCGATTACGTCGGCTCCTGGGGGCCGCTGGTGCTCGGCCACGCCCACCCCGAAGTGATCCGCGCCGTGCAGGGCGCCGTGTCGCGGGGACTGACTTTCGGTGCGCCGACCGAAGCCGAGGTCGAGATGGCCGAACTGCTGACGCGGCTGCTGCCGGGGCTGGAGATGGTGCGCCTGGTTTCCTCCGGCACCGAGGCGACGATGAGCGCCATCCGCCTCGCGCGCGGCTTCACCGGCCGCGACGACATCGTCAAGTTCGAAGGCTGCTATCACGGCCACGCCGACAGCCTGCTGGTCAAGGCCGGCTCCGGCGCGCTCACCTTCGGCAACCCCTCCTCCGGAGGCGTGCCGGCGGACTTCGCCAAACATACGCTGGTGCTCGACTACAACGATACACAGCAGCTCGAGGATACCTTCGCCAAGCTCGGCAACCGGATCGCGGCGGTGATCGTCGAACCGGTGGTCGGCAACATGAACCTCATCGCGCCGAAGCCCGAATTCCTCCAGGCCATGCGCCGTCTGTGTACGCAGCACGGGACGGTGCTGATCTTCGACGAGGTGATGACCGGCTTCCGCGTCGGCCTGACCGGCGCCCAGGGGCATTACGGCATCCGGCCCGACCTGACCACCCTCGGCAAGGTGATCGGCGGCGGCATGCCGGTGGGCGCCTTCGGCGGCCGCCGCGACATCATGGAGAAAATCGCCCCGCTCGGGCCGGTGTACCAGGCCGGCACGCTGTCCGGCAGCCCGGTGGCGGTGGCGGCCGGCCTCGCCACGCTGAAGCTGGTTTCGCAACCGGGTTTCTACGCGCAGCTCGCCGCAAGGACGCAGCGCCTGACGGACGGATTGCAGGCGGAGGCGAAGAAACATGGCGTGACTTTCAGCGCCCAGGCGGTGGGCGGCATGTTCGGCCTGTATTTCCGCGCCGCGCCGCCGACGAGCTACGCCGAAGTCATGGAATGCGACAAGGAGGCCTTCAACCGCTACTTCCACGCCATGCTGGAGATGGGCGTGTATTTCGCACCGTCGGCCTTCGAGGCCGGCTTCGTCTCGTCGGCCCACAGCGAGGCCGATCTCGCCGCCACGTGTGCCGCGGCCGGGGAAATCTTCTCAAGTTTCTAGGTTGTTTTGCCGAGAAGGTTGGGCATAAGCTTGATCAAGGCCAAAGCGGCCGCGTACCCCTTGCATGAAAATGAGCGCCATGAAAACCGTTCCCGTTCTGCAGTTGTCCGAAGCCAACCGCGAGGCGATGAAACGCCATTTCCTCACCCTCGACGCCGAGGACCTGCGGCTGCGCTTCGAGCATGTCATCAGCGAAACGACCCTGCTCAAGTACGTCGACGCGATCGATTTCGAGCATGACGCGGTGTTCGGCGTCTTCGACGACAGGCTCGAACTGGCCGGCGTGGCGCATCTGGGCCTGCGCGTCGAGATCGCCGAGTTCGGCGTCAGCGTCATCCCCGGCCACCGTGGCGAAGGCATCGGTACGGCGCTCTACCGGCGCGCCTATGAATATTCGCGCAACCACCGTATTACCACGCTGTTCGTGCACTGCCTGAAGGAAAACGCGGCAATGATGCACATCGCCCGCAAGGCCGGCATGGAGATCGTGCTCGACGCCGCCGAGGTGGAAGCCCACCTGCGCGTGCCGCCGGGCGACCCGCTGAGCTACACCGAGGAATTCCTCGACGACCGCGTCGGCCTATTCGATCTGGCCTTGAAGTCGCAGTTCCTCGCCGCCCGCACGTTCACCGAAGCCATGGCGAATGCGGCTGAAACCCTCTCGCATCCGCTACAGCAGGAAGAGAGTGGCGAGTCCCAGGAAAATAAAAAAGCCGCCTGAGTCCGTCACGGCGGTGATCATCACGCTGGAACCGATGGCCGGGTCATAGCCCAGGCGCTGACGCAGCAGCGGCACGGCGACGCCGACCACGGCGGCCACGATCAGGTTCAGCATCATCGCCGCCGTCATCACCGCCCCCAGCGCCACGCTGCGGTAGAGCCACCAGGCGACGAAGCCGAGCAGGCTGCCCCAGATCAGGCCATTCACCATCGCCACGCCGATTTCCTTGCGCAGCAGCACACGGGCGCTTTCCTGCTGCACCTGGCCCAGCGCCAGGGCGCGCACGATCATGGTGATGGTCTGGTTGCCCGAGTTGCCGCCGATGCCGGCGACAATGGGCATCAGCGCCGCCAGGGCGACCAGCTTCTCGATGGAACCCTCGAAGGCGCCGATCACCCGCGAGGCGATAAAGGCCGTGACCATGTTGATGGCCAGCCAGGACCAGCGGTTCTTCACCGAATCCCACACCGAGGCGAAGATATCCTCGCCCTCGCGCAGGCCGGCGCGGGAGAGCTGCTCCGTCTCGGACGACTCCCGGATGTAGTCCACCACCGCGTTCACCGTCACCCGACCGACCAGCTTGCCTTCGGCGTCCACCACCGGCGCCGAAACCAGGTCGTAGCGCTCGAAGGCCTGCGCCGCCGTCTGCGCCTTCTCATCCGGCTGCAGGGTGAGCGGCTCGTCCGCCATGATGTTCGACACCATCTCGTCCGGATCGGTGACGAGCAGGAGATTCAGCGGCAGCACGCCCTGCAGGCGCTCCTCGCGGTCGACGACGAATAGCTGGTCGGTGTGGTCGGGCAGCTCGTCGAAGCGGCGCAGATAGCGCAGCACCGCCTCCAGGGTGACATCCTCGCGCACCGTGACGGCCTCGAAATCCATCAGCGCGCCGACCGAATCCTCGTCGTAGGACATGGCCTCGCGCAGCTGCTCGCGCTCTTCCACCGAGAGGGCGCGGAAGACGTCCTGCATGACTTCGCTGGGGAGATCGGGTGCCAGGTCGGCGATCTCGTCGGTGTCGAGCTGCCCGGTGGCAGCGACCAGCTCGTGCGAGTCCATCGCCTCGATGAGGGTCTCGCGCACCGCATCGGAGACTTCCAGCAGGATCTCGCCGTCGCGGTCGGCCTTGACCAGGTCCCAGACGAAGAGGCGCTCGTCGAACGGCAACGCCTCGAGGATGTAGGCAATGTCGGCCGGATGCAGTTCATCCAGCTTGTGGCGCAGCTCGGCGATGTGCTGCTTGTGCACCAGGTTCTCGACCAGCTCGTGGCGCGGCATCTGCTGGCGATGCACCAGGCCCTCGACGACGCGATGGCGCGCCAGCAGTTCCTGCACTTCGCGCAGTTCCTGCTGGACGTCTTCGCTCTGGCGGAGATCCTCGATATCGGCCATGGCCCCACGGTAAAGAATGAACCGCGCCGTGAAGCGCGGCGGATGGCGGATTGTAAGGAATTTGATCGCGCGAAGCGATCAAATTATGGAATGTCTGCCGAGCTCATGCGGCCGAGGATGACTTGGCTGCGGGCGGCGAGGTAGGGGGAATTGGGCAGGCGGCCGAACTTGCGCGGATTGGGCAGCAGCACCGCCAGCCGCGCCGCCTGCTCGGCGGAGAGTTGCGCGGCCGACAGGCCGTGGTAGTGGCGGGCGGCGGCCTCGGCGCCGAATACGCCCGGACCCCACTCCACCACGTTGAGATAGATTTCGAGAATGCGCCGCTTGTCCATCACCGCCTCCAGCATGAGGGTGATGACGGCTTCCTGCGCCTTGCGCCAGGGCGTCTTCGAAGCGGAGAGAAACAGGTTTTTCGCCAGTTGCTGGGAAATCGTCGAGCCGCCGGCGACGATCCTGCCCTTCTTCTGGTTCTTCTCCAGCGCCTTCTGGATGCCCTCCCAGTCGAAGCCCTCGTGCTCGGAGAACCTGGCATCCTCGGCGGCGATCACGGCGCGCTTGAGGTGGTTCGAGACGCGCCCATACGGCACCCACTGCCGCTTCAATTCGGCGCGGGGATCCTTCTCGCGCAGCTCGTCGAGGCGCAGCGACATGAAGCTGGTGGTGGACGGATTGACGAACTTCCACCACATCACCCAGCCGAAGTACCAGCCCTGCCAGGCCAGCAGCAGAAGAACGAGGACAGCCAGGCTGCGTCGGCTCCAGCGCCAGATCACTGAACCATCCCTCCGTCCTCCTTCCCGAGGAAGGGGGTGACGGTTGTTCGCCGCTGCGCGGCTCCATGTGTTGACTGCGCCGTCCTTGGGGCGGCCCGGCGGACGGCGCTCATGCCTCTCGCAACTGAGCCAGCACTGGCGCGGTCGGTGGCCGCACGCCGCGCCATAGGGAAAAGGATTCCGCCGCCTGCTCCACCAGCATGCCGAGGCCGTCGGCCAGCCGCGCCGCGCCCTGCGCCCGCGCCGCCGCCAGGAATGGCGTCTCGCGGCCGTAGACCATGTCGTAGGCGAGGCTGCCTGGCGCGAAGAGCCCGGCCGGCAGCGGCGGCGCCTCGCCGGCAAGGCTGGCGGCGGTGGCGTTGATGACGAGGTCGAACTGCCGGCCGGCCAGCTCGGCGAAGCCGCCGGCATCCATGGCACAGCCGTCCGCATGGGGCGAGAACTCGGCAAGCAGTTGCTGCGCCTTGTCGGCCGTACGATTAGCCAGCGTCAGCGCGGCGGGCCGTTCCGCCAGCAGGGGCAGCATGGCGCCGCGCGCCGCGCCGCCGGCGCCCAGCAGGAGAATGCGCCGACCGGCAAGCGGCACGCCGAGGTTGCGCGTCAGGTCGGCGACCAGGCCGAGGCCGTCGGTGTTGTCGCCGTGAATGCCCTTCTCGGAGAAAATCAGGGTGTTCACTGCCTTCGCCGCCTCGGCGCGCGGCGAGCGGGTGTCCGCCAGCGCGCAGGCTTCCAGCTTGAAGGGCACGGTGACGTTCATGCCGCGGCCGCCGGCCGCGATGAAGGCACGCACCGTCGGCGCAAAGCCGTCGGTCGGCGCCAGGATCGCCTCGTAGGTCATGTCCTGCAAAGTCAGTCTGGCGAAGACGGCGTGAATCTGCGGCGACTTCGAATGCGCGATGGGATTGCCGATGACGGCGTAGCGATCGGTCATCGCTTCAGATCGGCACTTAACGCACCCGCCGGCGTAAATGTCCACGTCGTGACGATATCGAAAACCTGATATTCCGCGCGCATTTGTGGCGAAAAACGCCCGAAGGGTTTGGCAAGATCGATAATACGAAGCGCATGCTGATCCACCTCCTTGTTACCGGAGGGGCGATCGATCTCTACCTTTTCGACATCTCCGTCCTCTTTGATCGAAACGGTAAGCAGAAGAGTGTACGGACGACCCTTTGCGGCGGGCGGGTAATTCAACGAGCCTACCCGTTCAATCTTCTCGGTCCACTGCTTAAAGTACATTGCATAAGACACTTCGACTGTGCGCGCGGTAATTTCCTTCCTGCGCGGCCGCTTGTTGTAGTCCTCGATCTGGCGCGCGATCTGCGCCTCCATGCGGGCAATGGCCAGGGCGCTCTGCGCCAAATCGACGCCGCGCACGCTGGCCTGCTCCGGTTGCTCCTCGCTTTTCCTGGCTTCGGCCTGGATGGCTTTTTTGCTCTTCGCCTGGGTCAGCAGCTTCTGTTGCCGGACCTCCAGTTCCTGCACGCGGCGCTGCGCCTCCATCAGGCTGTCGCCGGGCTGCACCTGCGGCGAGGCCGGCAGGGGCGTCTTGGCGCGGCGGTTCTCGTCGGTGTTGCCGCCGCCGTCGAGGTTGGCCTGCGCGCGCGCCTGGGCCTTGACCGGCTTGCGGGCACTCTTGGCGTTGACCAGGATCACTTCCAGCGTCTCTTGCGTTGCGCGCGCGAGCCTGTCGGGCAGCTTGAAGTGGATGGAGAGCAGGACGGCATGGAAGGCCAGCGAGGCAATCAGCGCCAGCGTGAAGCCGCGTCGGGAGGGGTCCATGCGGGAAAGCCAGCCCGGCCAGGCCAGTCTCATGGCCATGGATTGGGGAAGTGAAGCCACTCCGCGCTCAGGCATGGCCTCGGATTCTACTCCGGAATCGCTTCATCCTCGAAGCCTTCCGCGTCTTCCGCCTCGCCAAGCGTCGCCATATAACGACACTGCGCTTCGACGCTCAGCAGGTCGATGGCGGACACCGTCAGGCTGACCCGCGTGCGCGGGTCGCAGGCCGGCACGGAGGGGCAGCGCAGGAAGAGCGGCAGGCGTTCCAGTCTCAGCAGGCTCTCGCGCACGACGCGCGCCGTGGTTTCGCCGACGCCCTCCTGCTGCAGCCAGCGCAGGCACCAGTAACGCTCCATGCCGCGCTGGAACTCGGCATAGGCGGCATAGGTGATCTCGAAATCGCGCATCGCCGAGAGCAGCGCCTCGGAGCGCGCCGTGAAGGGCGGCGCCTCGCCGGAAAGATGCGCCAGCAACTGCCACTGGTTGAGCAGGTCCACATAGCGCCGCAGCGGCGAGCTCGACCAGGCATAGCAGTCGACGCCGAGGCCCTCGTGCGAGAGCGCCGCCGTGGTCATGCGCACCTTGCCGGCGGCCTGCACGCGATAGATGGCGGCCACCTGCGCCTCGGCCAGCAGCTTGCCCCAAGTGGCGTTGGCGACGATCATCAGCTCGGCCACCAGCTTGTCGAGCGGCGAGCCGCGGCGGCGCTCGACGATATCGACGCGGCCTTCCGGCTCGGTCCAGTCGACGTAGAAGCTGTACTCCGTATTCTGCTGGTTGGCCGAAGGTTTGCCGCGGCCGGCTTCCAGCACGCTGGCGAATTCCCAGAGCAGGGTCAGTTCGCGTTTGTACGCGAATTCCGGCCCGCCCTCGACCAGCGTCCGCTCGTTGAATACCGGCTCGATGTCGTGGTGGCGCAGGTTGGCCACCACCGGCACGAGTTCGATGCGTGAGGACGAACCGCGAACGGCGTAATCCGATCCCACTTCGAGGTAGAGCGAGATCGCCGGGCAGTCTCGTCCTGCGCACAGCGTGTAGCGCTCCACTACCTCCTCCGGCAGCATGGTGATCTTGCGCCCCGGCATGTACACGGTGGACAGGCGGCCGCGGGCCATCGTCCCCAGCGCGGAATCCGGGCGGATGCCCAGCCCCGGCGCGGCGATGTGGATGCCGATGCGCCAGCCGCCCTCCGCCAGCGGCGTGACCGAGAAGGCATCGTCGATCTCCGTCGTTGCGGCATCGTCGATTGAAAAAGCCTGCACCGCCGCAAGCGGAAGACCATCCGGCACCTGCGGCGCCTGGTACTCGCCGAAGCCGGTGCCCTGCGGAAAGTGTTCGAAGAGGAAACGGTTGAAATGGTAATCGTGGCTGGAGGGAATCGCGCCGCAGCGCGCCAGCAGGTGGGGGGCGGACTGGCCGGCTTCCGCGCAGGCCAGCTCCAGCGCCTTGGTTTCCAGACGGTTGCGGTCGGGCTTGTAGAGCAATGGCTTCAGCATCGGCGCGAACTCGGCCGGCAACACGCCCGATTTGAGCTCGCCGGCCATGCGCTCGATGGCCAGCGCCTGCTGCCGTTTCTTCTCCAGCCCGGCCAGCGCCGCCTTGAGGATGTCCGGCGGCGCCTTGCGGAAGCGGCCCTTGCCCTTGCGGTGGAAATGGATCGGCGCGGCATGCAGGCGCAGCAGGATCGCCGCCGCCTCGACCGGCGCAGGCTGGCGGCCGAAGTATTCCCGGGCCAGCTCCTCGAAGCCGAATTCGGCATCGGGCGACACTTCCCAGAGGAATTCCGGCTCGATGCCGGTCGATTCCGCCTCGGCACGATCAAGCAGCTCGCCCGGCGCGGGGACGGCGAAGCGCAGCAGCACGCTGGCGGCCTTCACCTTGACGCGCTTGCCGGTATGCGTTTCGACCTGGAGCGAGGTTGCGTTGTCGGCGAGCACGGCGCCGGCCTTGAAGGCGCCGTCCTCTTCAAACAGGACATTCATCGGGGATTGCAGGAAGCAGGGGGGAATGGGGCGGAATTATACCCGACGGGCTACGGCAATCAGGACTTCGCTCTGCGCCACGTAGCCTTCTCCCTGCCTGCAGGGCGCCAGCTCCTGCGCCACTTCCTCGCCCAGCCGCGTCAGGGTCTCGACCGGCAGCCGAGCCAGGCCTGCTGCCGCGCCGCCTGCCAGGTCGCGGAAGGCCTGCCAGTAGGCCTGGGGCGAGTCGAAGGCACAACTGAGGGTGTGGACATGCAGCTCGACATTCCCGAATCCCGCTGTCTCCAATGTCTGCCGCAGGAAGGACTGCTCGCCGAAGCGGAAGGGCGACAGGCGCTCGGCCCTGGGCGGCGGCAGGAGGCGGCGGATGCACTGCAGGGCGCAGGCGACCAGCGGCGCCCGCGTTTCCTCGCCCCACACCGAGAACACGGCAAGGCCGCCCGGTTTCAGCACGCGGCGCATCTCCGCCAGGGCACGCGGCGCGTCGGGAAAAAACATCAGGCCGAGGCCGCACAGCACGCGGTCGAAGGCGCCATCGGCAAAAGTCAGTCGCTCCGCATCGGCGGCGGCGAACAGCAGGTTGTCTTCGGAAGCCCGTCGACGCCCTTCGGCCAGCGCCTGTTCGGCGATGTCGCTCGCCACCACCAGGCCGCCGGGAACCTGCATGGCCGCCTCGCGCGCCAGCACCCCTGGTCCGCTCGCCAGGTCGAGCACGGCCTGTCCCGGCCGCAGGTCGGCGGCGTCGATCAGGGCGGCATTCAGGCTGGCGCGCAGGGCGGCGCTCTCGGCGTAGCGCTCCGCAATCAGGTTGTAGCCGGCGCGCTCTTCCCGCTTGAAACGATCTGGATCGAAGTTCATGGCAGGAGTCCGGCGAATTCGAGAACGGTGTCCAGATACTCGGGCCAGCGCGTGAAGCTGTGATCACCGCCTTCCAGTACCACCTGCCGGCAGCCGGCGTATTTCGCCACCGCCAGGCGGTAGTCCAGCACCTCGTCGCCGGTCTCCGCCAGCAGCAGGAAATCCTGCGGGCGGGAAATCCGCGGCACCTCGATCGAACGCAGTTC
>Ga0172380_10002749_pt1 | contig 26130 bp, 27 predicted proteins | sample Leawe162metaG_FD_119747 | JGI IMG/M metagenome (GOLD analysis project Ga0172380, IMG submission 119747) | Leachate microbial communities from a municipal landfill in Southern Ontario, Canada - Leachate well 162 metaG | ecosystem: Engineered > Solid waste > Landfill > Unclassified | place...
GGAAACCTCCATCCAGCAATATGTTAAGAACCAAGGTGTGGAACAAGAATACTCTCAGCTGCACAAAGACCAATTAAGGCTCTTCAGCTGATACCCCGTCGGCTTGCCGCGGGGAGATTCATTGGAGGGATTATAAAAAAACCAATCCGGAAGTATCATTGGACGACTTCCTAAAGCTCGGTTTTAGGAAAGAAAATCCTTTAGTGGAAATTATGGCTTATTGCCTTAACCCTAATCATTTTCACTTTCTGGTGAAACAAGTGAAGGACAAAGGAGTTGAGAAATTCATGCATAAAATAGGAACTAGCTATACGAAATATTTTAATAAGAAAAACAAAAGGAGTGGCGCGTTATTTCAGGGAAAATTTAAGGCGGCACATATTAATTCCAATGAAAAGTTGTTATATCTCGCAGCCTATGTCAATAAAAATAATTTTATACACGGATATAATAAAAATGACGATTGGGAATATACGAGTCTACCTGCTTATTTGGGAAAAAGAGAAGATAAATTTATATGCAAAGATATTGTTTCAAAACAGTTTAGCAATGCACAAGAGTGTAGCGAATTTTTTAATGAGAATGCTTTGTATATGAGAGAGAAAAAAGAAGATGAAAAATGTTTAATTGAAGAATAACTTTCCTAAAGCCGAGCTTTAGGATAAGCTTTAGGATAAAAAATATGCCGGAATTACCCGAAGTCCAAACGGTCGTAAATGACCTCAATGAAAAAATTGTCGGCGACACTATCGTCGATTTTTGGAGTGAGTGGCCGAAGGCCATTAAGAATAAGACGCTCAAAAATTTTCAGAAAGAAATAGTTAACCGAAAAATTTTGGGCGTGCGGCGAATCGGGAAGAATATGTTTGTTGATTTGTCCGGTGGGAAAACGATGTATATTCATCTTAAAATGACCGGACATCTTTTGGTGAAATTTCAAAATCCTCCAACCCCTCCCCAGCCCTCCCCTGAGTACAGGGGAGGGGGCAGAAATTATTTTGACGATAGGGTCAATCAATACATCCGACATAAGTGGTTTTTGAAATCAAAAATTAAGAATTTAAAATTTAATCAAAATTCAAAACCTGCCTCGCCGGCAGGCAGGTTAGAAATTCAAAATTACGATAAGACCTTGGAGTTTTCTGATATGCGTAAGTTTGCCAAGATTGTTTTGGATGATACGGGCAAAATTAATAATTTGAAAGAAATTCAAGCACTTGGGGTGGATGCTTTGAGTCCGGAATTCACTTTTAAAAAGTTTCAGGAAATACTTTCTAAGAAGTCGAAGGGACAGATTGGAATAATCCTTTTGGATCAAAATTTGATTGCCGGCATCGGCAACATCTATCGCAGTGAGATTTTGTTTGAAGCAGGGATTTTGCCTGAGCGCAGGATTGAAAAGATTACAATTTCAGAACGCAAAAAACTACATATTGCCATCCTAAAAATCCTGAAAAAAGCCGTAAAATTGCGGGGAACTTCTGATTCTGACTATCGTGACACGGCGGGCGCTCCCGGTGGTTTTCAAAAAGTACTTCGAGTCTATCGCAAGGAAAAGCAAAAATGTCAAAACTGTGATACAATAGTGCAAAGAAAAACTTTAGGGCAAAGAAGCGTTTTCTTCTGTCCCAAGTGTCAAAAATAATTTTTAATTATAATACAAATACGCGAATCTGATGCAAATACGCTAACATGCGAATTGTGTACGGGTTTGCAGGTTTGTAGCATAGTATAATGGCAAACAGCAAAAAAATAATTATTGCACTAGTTATCCTGATTTTGGTCGGGGGCGGGATTTATTTCATCAAAAAGTCCAAAACTAGTAATGTTAAACAGATAGATCTTAATAAAAAAACCACTCAAAATTCTGGTTCGACTAATACCGGTCCAGTCAGCCCAATTTCCGGAGTTTCCTGTGATAATTGGGATAGACGGCCTGTGGCGGTCATGCAACCGGCTGATATCCAAGCTCGACCAGCAGCTGGATTTTCTGAAGCGGATATGGTAATTGAGATGCCGGCTTATACATCATCAGTTACGCGGCTTATGGGAGTGTATGTTTGTAATATTCCTAAAGAAATTGGAGCTATACGTAGTTCACGTCATGATTATATAGCGCTGGCCAAAGGATTAGATGCCTTTTTTATCCATTGGGGCGGTTCGCATTTTGCGCTAGATCTTTTGCAGAAAAATATCATTGACCACATTGATTGTATGAATACCAATTACTGCGCGCGGTGGGCAGTAAGTGGCAAAATGCGCATGGAAGACACGGGACACATCACTAGCGAAAATGTTTTGAAGGCTATGGAAAACTTGAAATTGGATATGAAGGATACCTTTGTCGGTTATCCTCATCAGAATGAGGTTGCGGAAGATCAGCGTCCGAATGGTGGACATCTGCGCGTGGCCTTTGCAAAGCCTTATGATGCTGAATATGACTATGATAAGGCGACTAATACCTATTTGCGCACTTGGGGTGAGGAGGCTGACACGGACAGGAATAACGGCCAAAGAATCGCGCCGAAAAATATTGTCGTAATGTTTGCCAAATCTGAGCAGATCACCAATACGCAAGATTATAAGAGTAAGGGGTTGCAAGATCCATGGGAAGGCATTGAAGCGGTGAAAAATACCGGGGTGGAGAGTATTAGTGGTCGCTATAATAATGTTGAGATAGGCGATCCTTGGTATGATGAGACTGATTCTGGTACGGCTAAGTATTATATGAATGGACAGGAATATAGTGGAACCTGGAAGAAGGATAGATCGAAATTAGACAGTAAGCTATTTTTCTATGATGATGGCGGACAGGAAATTAAATTTGTTCCAGGGCAGATCTGGGTGGAAATATTGGAGCCAGGGCAATCATTGAGATGGGAGCCGGCCAGCTAAATCTGGCAATATATAAAAACCAAACAAATTATAAATAACCAAGGTCGACAATTAAGCTGTTTGTAATTTGCATCTTGCTGATTTTAAAATATGATTATTTTTCTTTACGGCGGCGATGCGTTTTCTTCTGAACGTAAAGTGGCTGAAATAAAACAAAAATATCTCAATTCTGATAAGTCCGGTTCCGGCTTATCAGTTTTTGATTGTGAAGAAGAAAAGGATGCGGTGAAGAATATAATGACTACGGCTTTTACGGCTAATTTACTTTCGCCCAAGAGACTTCTGATAGTGGAGAATATGTTGGATTTTTTATCAGTGGATGAACAAAAGTTTTTCTTGGAATTTTTGAAGAAAAAAGGCAAATCGCTTATTGAAGACAAGGACACAGTGATAGTTTTTTGGGAAAGCAGCCAGCCGAAAAAGTCCGGCGCACTGTATAAGTTTCTAGAGAAAAATACCAAGAGCCAAAAATTTGAAAAACTAAGCGGGGCGAAATTACGCCAGTGGGTCTTGAAAACTTTGGTCAGTATCGATCCATCTGCCAAGATTTCCGCTGTGGCTTTGGAAAAACTCATTGTCTATTGCGGTGAAGATAATTTTGTCCTGTTTTCCGAAATGCAAAAACTGGCCAATTTTTCCGACGGAAGGATGATCGAGGAAAAGGACATAGAAAAGTTAGTGCGGGCCAAAATAGACGGCAATATTTTCGCTATGGTGGACGCCATCGGGAGCAACAATAAAAAAGTCGCGCTCGGAATGTTGCATAAACACTTGGAAAAAGGGGATGACCCGTTCTATATCCTCTCAATGTTTTTCTATCAATTCAGGAATATGTTGAAAGTGGCCGATCTCAATGAACAAGGTATGCCGGAGTATGAAATTGCCAAATTGACCAAGCTCCATCCGTTTGTGGTGAAAAAAAGTCTCTCACAAGTTTCACGCTTGCCTCTTGCCAAATTAAAAACCATCTACCAAAAATTGGGCGAGCTGGACACGGATATAAAAACAGGAAAGATTGAAATCAAGTTGGGACTTGATAAATTTGTGGCGGAATTGTAAGGAAATTTTAAATGACTGAATTTAGTATGATAGGCAAAGAAATTATTATTGATGATTTAAAAATACATTATTATCAAGGCGATAATTTTGATAAGAATAATACTATTGCTTTTTTACATGGTTGGAATTCTGAAGCACTGCACCTGAAAGCTATTTTTTCCGAGCTGGATAATTTTATCGCGCTCGACCTGCCCGGTTTTGGAAAAAGTGATTTGCCGCGTACGGCCTGGGCGGTGGCCGAATACGCCGAACTTTTGCAAAAATTTTTGAAGAAGCTGGAGATGGTTGATCCGATTTTAGTTGGACATTCTTTTGGTGGCAGTGTCATAATAAAATACTTGTTCAATGGCGGAGCAGCTAAAAAAATTATCCTGGTTTCTCCTTCCGGCATAAGGAAACAGGGGCTAAAAATAGGGCTGTATAAAGTTATAGCTAAAATAATGAGAGTTGCACTCATGTTCCCAGGCCTATCTTTTTTCAAGGATAAAATCAGGAAAAAAGCATATAAAATTATAGATTCGGAAGATTATATCGAAGCGGGCGCCCTGAGCGAAAGTTATAAAAAAATCATCCGGGAGGATTTGAGTGAAGAGATGCAAAAAATCCGAACCAAGACTGTTTTGATCTGGGGTGAAAGAGACCTCTCGACGCCGCTAGTGCAGGGTGAACTTACGCATAAGCTTATTGAAAATTCGGAACTATACATTATTAAAAATGCCGGCCATTTTTCTTTTATCGATCAGCCGGCAGAGTTTAAAAAAATATTCTCACGCGAAATCGATGCTACTTAGAAACTTGATCTACATTTTGCAGCTCAATCTTTATGATATAAAGAGTTTTTTGAAATTTGCCTATTCGCATCCGGCTTGGTGGAAATTGGAAAAAAGGGCTAGGCTTGTTTGGACTAAAAAAACTAAACTAGTTTATGCTGTCACAATATTTTTTCTTCTAGCAATTCTAGGTTATGCATATTCTCATTTTGGCCTACTTGGCTTGAGTATTATATTTTTTGAAATTATCCTTTTGCCTATCCTCATTATTTTTGCAGCGTTTAGTATTTATCCGATAGATAGATATCTGAAAAGGCGACTGGTTAAATGTGCTAAGTCTATTTTGCGGCAATATGCTAAGGGTGTTATGGTCATCGGCATAACGGGTAGTTATGGAAAAACTTCTACGAAAGAAATCCTAGCTAGTATCCTGGAAGAAAAATTTCGCGTGGCCAAGCTTAGTGAGAATATAAACACAGATCTTGGCATTGCCGATTTTATCGTGAAAAATCCTGATTTATTGAGGGATAAAGAAGTTTCTATCGTTGAGATGGGGGCTTATCAAAAAGGCGAGATTAAAAATATTTGTGACCTAGTTGCTCCTGATTATTCTATTCTGACGGGCATAAATGAAGCTCATTTGGAAAGATTTAGCAACTTGGAAAACACTATCCAGGCCAAGTTCGAATTGGCGAGTACGACGAAAAAATTGGCGGTTTTGAATTTGGATGATGAAAATGTGAAAAATAACTTCCCAAAATTTAAGCTAAAAAATTCAGTTGGGGTGACTAAGAGTTCAGTGCAAGAAATAAAAATACTGGATAATTTTGAGGGTCTTGAATTTAAAATCGAGGGCAAGATTTTCAGGACGAAACTTTTGGCAGAACACAATCTTTCTCTTATCCTCCTGTGTCTGGAAATAGCCAAAGAACTAGGGATGAGCTTGGAAGAAATGGCGGCCGGCGTGGAAAAAATCCCATATATTCCACATCGCCTGGAACCGATCTATAATGAAAAAACTGATGTTTGGGTGATTGACGACAGCTATAATGGGAATTTCAACGGGATCGTCAGCGGTCTAGCGGTGTTGAATCGTGCGCACGGCCGGCGGATCGTTCTTACGCCAGGCCTCGTCGAACTAGGCAAAAAAACGGAAAAAGTGCATAATAAAATCGGTCAGCTGTATGCGGATCAAAAATTGGATCTGGTGCTTCTGATCAAAAATAAAGCTACTGAATATATCGTTTCTGGATTAGAGGAAAAAGGCTTTAGAAACTACAGAGTATTTGATTCTACGGATCAAGCCCACGCGGCTCTTGCGGAAATTATCAGAAGCGGCGACACGATCATTTTTCAAAATGATCTGCCGGATAATTATTTTTAATAAAAATTTTATGAACATCGGAGTATTCTTTGGCGGAAAAAGTCCGGAGCATGACGTGTCTATCATCACGGGTCAACTTATTATTTCAGAATTGAAAAAGATGGGGAAACCATTCACTCCAATATACCTGGGGAAAGGCGGGGAGTGGTATGTCGGAGAAGAGTTGAGTGATTTGAAGTTTTTTATGGATAAGCAGCTGGAGCAGAAATTGCCAGGTTTGGATAATTATTCACTCAATCTTAAAGAATCTAAGGGACGATTGGTTTTTGAGAAGAAGGGATTATTATCCAAAAAAGTCACCGTTGATCTGGTCTTTCCGTGTTTTCATGGCTCGAATGGTGAGGATGGCACGATGCAAGGACTCTTTGAAATATGTAACGTGCCCTATGTCGGATGCGATGTAGCTGCGTCGGCCATGGCTTTTGATAAGGTGCTCACTAAACTTTTATACCAAAGCCTAAGCATCCCGACAACCAAATTCATTCATTTTAGCGGTCAAGACTGGGCGAATAAAAAGGATGAAATTATTTCTGAAATAAAAAGTTATCTGCGCTTTCCGCTTTTTGTGAAGCCGCCGCGTCTTGGTTCATCCATCGGTATCACACGCGCTAAAAATGAAAAAGAATTAGAGTTTGGAATCGAGATAGCACTGCATTATGGAGAAAAAGTCCTTGTGGAGGAGGGCGTGGAAAATTTGGCAGACATCACTTGCTGTGTCATTGGGAATGATGATCTGGCGGCTTCGCTCGTCCAGGAATCTATTTTTGATAGTGAACTTTTCAATTTCGAAGAAAAATATCTGAAAGATGGTGGAGCACAAACAGGCAATGCAAAAGACCGAATAATAATTCCTGCACGGATAGAGGAGGAAACAACCAAAGAGGTGCAAGAAATGGCCAAGAAAATTTACAAAAGCATCGGGGCGAGCGGCATTGCTCGGGTAGACTTTCTTTTTGATAAAAAAGAAAATAAGCTGTATGCCAACGAGATCAATCCATTGCCCGGCAATATCTACTCCCATTTATGGAAGGCGAGCGGACTGGAGCTTTCTGCTTTGCTCGAAAAACTTTTGCAATTTGCGACCGAACGCCACACGGCCAAGAATAAAATCACTTACACTTTCAAAACCGATCTGATGGAATTTGCCAATTCGGTGAAATTGAAGATGAAGAAATAGTTAGAACCACTGATTTTCAAGTGATTTCACATAAAAAAACTCGGCTTAGGCCGAGTTTTTAAATTTCAGTGTAATCAGGATAATCAGTGGTTCTGACAGATTTATTTTTTGAGCGCCACGGCCTTTACAGTTTTGTTCAGTCGGGATTTCATCCGAGCGGCGGTATTTTTGTGGAGGACTTTTTTCTGAGCGGCTTTATCCAAGGCTTTCAATGATTTTTTCAGATATTCCTGAGCTTTGGCAACATCATTTTTAGCCAGAGATTCTTTAGTGGCCTTGATGGCGCTTTTGAAAGATCCTTTGATCTTGCGGTTCTTTTCCGTCTTCCTTTCGGTCACCCGCATATATTTCTTAGCGGCTTCTTTGATCGGCATAGTTTAGATGATAAAAATTAAAGTAAAAAGTAAATCTCAGCACCATAACTTAGAAAGTAAAGGTTTCTAAATCATTCTAGAAGTTACGCTCCAAAAGGATAATCATAACTGGTTTTAAAATGGTGCGGGATAAAGGTTTTTACCTATCATTTTTAGCATAGGATGAGATTTTTGGCAAGTGGCGGTTTCAATGCTAGAATTGGGATATGATTGCCAAACTTACCGGAAAAATTGAATATTTGAAAAACAGCTACGCTGTGGTGGATGTTTCCGGCGTGGGGTATAAAGTCCATCTCAGTGCCTATTCCTTTGGTAAGGTCGCAGGGATGAGTGAAATCAGTCTTTTCATCCATACTTATGTGCGCGAAGACACTTTGGCGCTCTATGGTTTTTTGGTGCCAGAAGAATTGGAAATGTTTGAACTGCTGATTTCCATCTCTGGTATCGGTCCGAAAGCCGGCATGAGTATTCTTTCCATTGCGACGCCGAAAACTATTAAGACCGCCATCTTGAATGAAGACCCATCCATCCTCACTAAAGTTTCCGGCATCGGCAAAAAAACGGCCGAGCGGGTGATTTTGGAATTGCAAAACAAAGTAGCCGACATATCAACTGGGGACAAAGAAGAAGCCACAATCGACGTGGATTCCATTGAGGCGCTGATGACGATGGGCTATTCCAACACCGAAGCGCGCGACGCTTTGAAAAGCGTGCCGAGCGACATCAAAGACGTGGGAGAGAGAATTAAAACGGCGCTGAAAAATTTGGGTAGGAGATAGCTTGGAATAATTTCTGATTTAAAATAATTTGCATAGCAATAATAAAATGGAAAACTTTGAAAATAAAAAAGAAAAATTGATACAAGAAGCTACGCTGAATGATGTAGCGTCAATCCAAGCTCTAAATAAAAAACTTTTTGAGTATGAGGAGAGAGAAGGTTTTAGCGAAAACCTTGATCTGGGCTGGAGCTTAAGCGAGGAAGGGGAGGCGGAAATAAAAGAGAGGATTGTGAACAAAGAAAACAGCTGCGGATTTGTCTATGAAGTGGATAATAAATTGGTTGGGTATCTGATTGGCAGGATTTTAGAGGAAGAAACAGGCAGGGCTGAATCGAAATATGCAGATATAGAGCATATGTTTGTAGATGAAGAATGCAGAGGGCAAAGTATTGGTGAAAAATTAGTTCAAGAATTTAAAGATTGGGCTAAAAATAAAGGTTTGAAAACTATAAAGGCGAATGTTTCTTATAAAAATGAAAGGGCTATTAATTTTTATAAGAAAGTGGGTTTGATTCCATCAGATATTACAATGGTAGCAATTATAGAATAGGCAATACTATAACTTATTTCTAAACAATCAAGAAAGCTTAATCTAAGGTAATTCCGCTTGATCATAATGGGGCATTGACGAGTGTTCCATATTCCTGTATAATGGAAATATATCCAAAATAATGGAATTAAGTTATGAGCAAATTAAGCAAACTGTTATTTTCCACTTCCCACCAAAAAATACTGAGTTTTTTGGTGGAGGATTTTGCTGAATATACGGAAAAAGAAATTGCGAGAAATACGGATGTGAAAAAATCGGCTGTTAATCTGGCTTTGCGGGAGTTGGTTTTTTGCGGATTGATCCAAAAAAGAAAGATTGGTCGAACTGCTCTTTTGCGGGTGGATTTTAAAAATAATTTGGTCAAAGAAATTAAAATCCTGAAAAATATTTTAGAAACTCAATCTCTGGTGGAAAAATTGAAAAAAGAAAGCTTGAGGATAGTTCTTTTTGGTTCGTTTGCCAGCGGTCTTAATTCCAGAGAAAGTGACATTGATTTGTTTGTTTTGTCTAATAATGAAAAAGCAATCAGAAGAATAATTAATGGTTCTGAGTTTGCAGATCGAGTGCAGTTAATTTCCAAAACTCCCAGTGAACTTTTAAAAATTAATAAAAACAAGCCACTGCTTTTTCATGAGATTGAAAAGGGCAAGGTTTTGTGGGAAATAAATGAAGACGAAGGAGTTTGAAAAATGTTTGGAGCGGGGGAAAATAAAAGATTTTCCTCAAGCCAAAAAATTAGTTTCCAAAGAACTGAGGTTGGCCAAGGAAGATTTACGTACGGCGCAAGAAAGTTTCGAGAAGAAAGATTATAAGTGGAGCACGATCCAAGCATATTATTCCATGTTTCATACTGGGCGAGCGTTGATATATAAAAAAGGTTATCGTGAAAAGAGCCACTTTTGTTTGATAGAGGCTTTGAAGTCGCTATATGTTTCGGAACATATCTTAAGCTCTGAATTTCTGGAAGCTTTGCAGCTCGGAAAAACTTTGCGTGAAAATGCGGATTATTATGGAGACTTTGATGAGTCTGGCACGGAAAGTATGCTTTCGAGTGCGGAGGAATTTTTAGCAGAGGCAAAAAAGATATTGAAAATAAAAAAAGCAGGTTAATTAATGTGGATATGATGAAACTATGCTAAATGACCAAGAAAAATTCATTCAAGCCAATTCGCCGGACGGCGGTTTTTTGCAGTCTTCCGAGTGGCAGAAGTTTCAGGCGGCAGTCGGCCGAAAAACGCACAACATTTCTGCGGATGGTTTTTGGGCGAATATTGTTGAACATACATTGCCGGTGGTGGGGAAATATTTTTACGTGCCTAGAGGACCAGTAATGCCAATTTTCAATTTTCAATTTTCAATTTCCAAACAATTTTCAAATCTAAATGACAAAATTTCTAAACAAATACAAGAACTTATTGATTTAGCCAAAAAAGAAAATGCAGGGTGGGTGAGGGTTGAGCCGGGGACGGGAGATATTTTGGAAATTATAAAGGCGTGGACATCGGATGTCCAAATGCATTCGGGACATCCGATGTCCTTGAAAATCGTTAAGGCGCCGCATGATATGCAGCCGAAGGAAGTTTTTATTATTGATATTTCTAAAACTGAGGAGGAGCTTTTGGCGGAGATGAAATCTAAAACCAGATACAATGTGCGGTTGGCGGAGAAGAAAGGAGTAATGGTGAAAGAAATTTCAAATGACAAATTACAAATTGCAAATGAAGCTTCCGCCTTGACTCGCAAAGATGATTGCTCATCGACGCGAGGCGGGCAAAATCCAAATGACAAAAACGAAAGCGAGAAATATATTTCAGAATTTTTAAGGCTAGTGAAAGTGACGGCCAAGCGGGATGGGATTACCACTCATCCGGAAAGTTATTATCGCAAAATGCTGGAAACAATTCCGAATGATATTTTGAAATTGTATGTGGCGGAATATGAAGGCAGAGTAATCGCGGCCAATTTGGTGCTGTTTTACGGGGAAACTTGCACGTATATGCACGGCGCGTCAGATGATACGGAGCGCAATGTGATGGCGCCGTATTTGTTGCAGTGGACTCAGATTAAAGACGCTAAGAGTGCTGGATGTATTAAATATGATTTTGGTGGAGTCAAGATGCTGCAACCCATTCGTCCCGCAACAACCCCTCCCCAGCCCTCCCCTGAGTACAGGGGAGGGGGCAGTACTAAGTGGGCGGGGATTACGAAGTTTAAGACAGGATTTTCACCCAATACGGTGGCGACGAGATTTCCCGGCAGTTATGATATAATTATAAACCCTAGAATGTATTGGTTATACAGAATGATTCAGAAAGTTAAAGGCTGGGTAAAATAACAAGAAATATGAAAAAAATCATACCTCAGAAACTGAAAAACTATTATCATCTGTTGCAGGCCGTGGTCGCCAATATTTGGTATGGCTTTCCTGCCCGCAATGCTTCGCGTAGCGATACAGGCGGGCCATCGCACAAGATTAAAATCATCGGTGTGACTGGCACGAATGGCAAAACTACGACCACACAGATGATTGGGCGGATTTTGGAAGGAGCTGGGCATCGCGTCGCAGTAGCCTCCACTATCAATTTCAAAATTGCTGATAAAGTTTGGGTGAATAAGACCAAATTCACCACTCTTTCCAGCTTTGCGGTGCAAAAATTCATCCGGCAGGCGGTGGAGGCGAAATGCCAGTATGCCGTTTTGGAAACTTCTTCGCACGCTTTGGATCAGTTTCGGGTATGGGGCGTGGCCTATGATACGGCGGTGATGACCAATGTGACACGTGAGCACCTAGATTATCATAAGAATATGGAGCAGTATCGCATTGCGAAACTGAAACTTTTCGAGCGCATCAAGAAGGCGGTGGTGAATTTCGATATGGAAGACGCGGAGGATTATCTGGACGCGCCAGCTGAGAAGAAATATGCTTTCTCGACCAAGGTTGAGGCGCAGATTAAAAATGAAGATGATGACAGAGAAAAAATAAAATTGATAAAAGCCACCGATGTTGAATTGGAAATAAATCAGTCGCGCTTCAAGGTGGCGGGTGTGCCATTCGAACTCAAAATGCCCGGACTTTTCAATGTGGAAAATGCTCTGGCGGCCATCAGTGTTGGCATCTCAGTGGGTGTGCCTATGGAAAAAATGCGGCAGGCTCTCGCCAAGATGACGGGTGTGCCGGGACGGATGGAGCACATTCAAAATGATCGTGGCATCAATATTATTGTTGATTATGCCGTGACGCCGGATAGTTTGGAAAAATTATATGCTTTGATTTCGCAAATTAAATGTGGTCCGAAACGCACAATGGAATTGGCGGAAGCCGTGGCATCTAATAAAGTCATTGCGGTGTTCGGTTCGTGCGGCGACCGTGATCGCGGCAAGCGGCCACTGATGGGGGCGATTGTGGATAAATGTGCGGACTACATCATTCTTACTAATGAAGATCCGTACACCGAAGATCCGTGGCAGATTATTAATGAAGTGGCGGCTGGTATCATTGAGAAAAAAGAAGGGTCTAATTTTTGGCGCATTATGGATCGTCGTGCCGCTATCCAAAAGGCTTTGCAGTTGGCAGCAGTCGGAGATATTATCGTGGTCACCGGCAAAGGCGCGGAGGAAACGATGATGATGGGGGATAAACAAATTCCATGGAATGATAAGAAAGTGATTTTGGAAGAGCTGGGAAAGATGAAAAAATAGCGTTAGTTCGTAGCAGTAACCAATTATTGACAAAAAAAAGCGTTTCTATAAAATATATCCAAATGGACAAATAGGTTGTCCATAGAAATCATCGTATAGGAGGATAATATGGGATGGTTTGACGGATTGAGAGGCACGTTTGGCAGTGGTAAGTCTGGGTCAGAGGCAATTGGAAGGACTGAACATGGATTGGGGGTTCCATCTTCCCCTCAACATCATGATGAGAGTTTCACTGATCATCAGAATCGGCAGGCTGAATATGATCGCGTTAAGAAAGAACAAGAAGATCGTCAGCAGCAGGGGTGGTAGGTCGGAGAACTATCACATAGTCGATAAGACTAAAACATAAGAAGTTATAAACTTCTCACATACTCTCTGCTTGGCACTTTTGTTAGGCAGAGTTTTTTTATTATAAACAAAAAAAGAAATGGGCTTGCGGCTCGTTTCTTTAGGCTTACAAAATAAAATATTCTTATCCCAACAACTTCGCCAAGACCAAAGTCAAAACAAACCCATAGATCCCGCCGATGATGACTTCGCTGACGCGGTGACCCATACGTTCTTTCAAACGTGGGAATTGGTCGTCGCTGATGTTGAGTTGGCGGATGAGCATATTGAGATATCGGCCTTGGTCACCCATATAGACGCGGAGTCGTGCGGCGTCGTCGATGACAATGACGGCCAGAGCCACAGCCACACAAAAGGCGCCGGAAGACAGGCCTTCATAATACCCGACGGAAGTGACGAGCGAAACGATGAAACCGGTGTGGGCCGAAGGCATGTGGCCATGGGTCATAGCATAACGCCAATCCCAGCCGTGTTTAGTGCAAAAAACCACAAATTTGGTCATTTGTACGACGAAACCGACAAAGATCGGGACGAGAAAGATGTAATAGGGTGAGATATCAAACATAGTTGTTTGTATTAATTTGGCTTACGGGGAAATTATAACATATTTTCAGTAGTTTTACATACTGGTGGAAAACTGTTAGAATATAGGCGTAACTAATCTAAATAATAAAATTATGGGAAGTGGATTAATTCTAGTGATTATCCTTGTAGTGATCGCACTAATAGTGGCGGGAATGTACAACGGTTTGGTGCGGCTCAAAAATCGAGTCGATGAGGCTTGGAGTGATATCGATGTACAGCTGAAACGCAGACATGATTTGATTCCTAACCTAATTGCGACGGTCAAGGGTTATGCGGCCCACGAAAAAGAAGTTTTTGAAAAAGTGACCGAGGCGCGCGCCAATGCGATTTCAGCCGGTTCGACCGAGGACAAAGTGCAAGCGGAAAATATGTTGTCTGGGGCTTTAAAATCTTTATTCGCTGTGGCGGAAGCCTATCCGGATCTGAAAGCCAATCAGAACTTTTTGGAATTGCAGCGAGAACTGACTGACACCGAAGACAAGATTATGGCTTCCAGGAGATTTTATAATGGTAATGTGCGTGACTTCAATACTAAATTACAAGTTTTTCCGACCAATCTGATTGCTTCTTCTTTGGGTTTCACCGCCCGTGAATTTTTCGAAGCGGCGGAAGGAGAGAAGGAAAATGTGAAAGTGGAATTCTAGTTTATAAAATTTCAAAATCCAAATGACAAAATTTTTGGATTTTGGGCTTTGAGCTTGATTTGACATTTGATATTTTAATTTTGGATTCCAATGAAATGACACTTTATACTCAATCTGATAAAAACATAAGAATGACCTGGGTGTACATCACCGGCTTTTTGGTTTTTGTCATTGCGGTCGGCTATGTCTTTGCCGGGGCGATGAGTAATAGCCTCGTCCTGTATATCGCTGTGGCCTTTTCAATCCTGATGAGCTTTGGTTCATATTGGTGGAGCGATAAGCTCGTTCTCGCGATGAGCAGTGCCAAACCAATTGATCATGCGGCCAATCCCGAAATCTATCACTTGGTGGAAAATCTATGTATCACGGCCGGGCTCCCAGTGCCGAAAATATATATCATCAATGACAGTTCTCCTAATGCCTTTGCGACAGGGCGGGATCCGGAGCATAGCGTGGTGTGTCTCACGACCGGTATAATAGAAAAACTGGAAAAAGTGGAGTTGGAAGGAGTGGTTTCCCACGAATTGTCACATATCGGCAACCGCGACATTCTGCTTTCAACCGTCGTCGTTGTGCTGGTCGGATTTGTGACGCTTTTAGCTGATTGGTTCCGCAACTGGGCGTTTTTCGGCGGCCGAAGTCGCGAGAGTGACAATGAAAATGGACAGCTACGCCTTATCCTTATTATCGTGGCGGTGATTCTTTCGATTCTTGCGCCGATCGCGGCTGTTATGATGCAGATGGCTATCTCGCGTAAGCGTGAATTTTTGGCGGATGCCAATGGGGCCCTTCTCACGCGTTATCCGGAAGGACTGGCCTCGGCTCTCGAAAAAATTTCGGCTGATCCGCAACCTTTAAAAGAAGCCAATCGAGCCACGGCCCATCTGTTCATCAGTAATCCTTTCCGCGGCAAGAATGTGTCGAAATTTTTTATGACCCACCCACCGATTGAAGAAAGAGTGAAGCTTCTGCGGGGAATGAGTAGCTAAAAAGCGGTTTAGGTGTTAAGATATGGACAGAGAAAGAGCTGTATCAAATAAACAGCTGCAGAATGAGTGATAGTGTAAAAATATTTAATATAGATCGGAGGTGTAATATGGAAGAACAAAAAACTCAAGAACAAAGTCAGGAACAAAATACAGCTTCGGCGCCAACTACAGCCCCACCACAACCGGAGAGCAGCGATGTGGAAAAAAACAAGTTGATGGCTATTGTGGGATATATTTTGCCTATTCTTTTCTTTATTCCGCTTATCAACGAATCATCGAAAAATAGTCCCTTCGCCAAATTTCACGCTAATCAGCAATTAGTCCTTCTTATTGCTGCCATAGTCGTGGACATTGTCGGTAGCATCATCCCGTTTTTGGGATGGTTCCTGATCCTACCGATCGGAAGTGTCGCCATTATCGTATTGGCTATTTTGGGAATTGTGGGCGTCTCTAAGGGCGAAACAAAACCCCTGCCGCTAATTGGTGGATTCAAGATTATCTAAATGTCGGCTTTTTTCTGAAAAACAGCCCTGATTTGCGTCGGGACTGTTTTTGTTTTGGGCGAATGTGATATAATAGGACTGAACAAACATAAAAATTTAGCAAAATAAAATCATAATATGATGAAAAGAACAAAAATTGTCGCCACGATCGGACCGGCCACTGATTCCAAGGAAAAAATAAGGCAGCTGATTGAAGCTGGGATGAATGTGGCGAGGATTAATTTTTCCCATGGCGACCATATTTCGAATGGATCGATCATAAAGCACATCAAGCAGATGCGCGAAGAACTGGGTGTGCCAATCGGTATTATGGCGGATCTGCAAGGTCCGCGGATCCGGACCGTGGTCGCAGCGGAAGTGGAAATGAAAAAAGGGGAAAATGTCATCATTGTCGATGGCTTAAATAGTGAGCAGATTAATAACCCGAGATTTTTGGTCGCTAAGCAAATAGCGGAATCTAAATTGAATCATTGTGATGTAATCGGCTTGGATTGGAAAGGTATCGTAGCTGATATCGCAATGGGTAATGAAATTTTGATCGAAGATGGACTGATGAAAATCGTTGTGGAAGAAAAATACAAAGACTATTTGGTGGCGCGGGTGAAAGACGGCGGGACGGTCAAAAATCATAAGGGTGTGAACATTCCGGATGCCAAGCTGAATGTTGGCGTGGTGACGGAAAAAGACGAATGTGATCTGCTTTTCGCTTTAAAACAAGACGTGGATTTCATTGCTCTGTCTTTTGTCAGTAACGCGGAGGAGATTTTGGAGGTGAAGGAAAAGATAAAAAAAATCTTGGGCAAAGAAGGGCATCTGCCGCAGATAGTTTCTAAAATCGAAAGAAAAGAGGCAATCAAAAACATCATTGAAATCATTCATGCGACGGATGTCATTATGGTAGCGCGCGGAGATTTGGGCATTGAGATGGAAGAGAGTCGGGTGGTCATCTACCAAAAAGAAATTACAGCCAGATGCTTGCGCAGTGCTACGCCTGTCATTGTGGCCACGCAGATGCTCAATTCGATGATTGAAAATCCTCGTCCGACTCGGGCTGAAGTTTCAGATGTGTCAAATGCGGTCATTGATCACACTGATTCCGTGATGCTCTCCGGCGAAACAGCCAATGGGAAATATCCGATTGAGTCCGTCAAAATAATGAAAGAAATCATCATCAATACGGAAAAATCACCCTTTGATTTTCTGGTGCATGGGTTTTTGAGAGATGAGGAATCTTCAGTTTCCGCCGCCATCGCCCACAGCGCGCATGAGCTTTCCAAAGATACACACGCAGTGGCGATCGTAGCGGCCAGCGTGAGTGGTTTCACGGCGCGGATGATTACGCGTCATCGCCCGAGCAATCATGTGTTTGTGATTACCAATAATGCAAAAACGCACAATCAATTGAGTCTGGTATGGGGAGTGGAAAGTTTCATCTTGCCGGATTGCAAGGATTTGGATGAACTCATAGACCGCTCAGTGGAAGCTTTGAAAACGAGTAAAAAAATAAAAACCAAAGACAAACTTATTATGGTGGCCGGCCGGCCCGGCATTGCCAAAGAGCATATGAGCCTTATTAAGGTGGAGGAGGTGAAATAGATTTTGACGGGAGAAGGTTTACATCCTGATTGGATTTATATGTGTATTATTGACACTTGAAATTTGGTGGTGGGTGTATTATAAAAAATATGAAAAGAATAATTGTTTTACTTGCTTTTATCCTTTGCGTGCCTTCCGTCGTAAACGCAGAAAGGTCTATCAAAACTGGAATTTGCTCGCTTCCGGCTTATTATTTAACAGCATCACAGTCTGCATGGCTTCGAGATAAATACGACTGGATAATGGGGGATGATACAGCTTTAAACATGGGTGGATTCACAGGATACTGGACACCTTATATTGATATCATGACAAGTCCTACTCCATATGATTCTACCATCTTAGAAGACTGGGCGTGGAGCGTCGGTATTGATCCAGAGGAGGTGTTTGTCCATGCTAATCAAGATTGGACGTATACGAAAGCAACAGCATGGAGTCAGATGGATTGGTTCGGAAGATTTCAAAATGGGGTGAATAAAGGCATATTCTTAGAAACAGGTGGTGTGTATTCTGATGTTACCTCAGCCGCATACAATGGACCTTACATAACCATAAATAAGAACCTATTGATTGGATATGAGCTACCCTTTGATCAAGCAAACTTTGCTATCTCTATTCCCGGAGTATCTGTAGTTGGGACTTGGCAGTATTGGAATGGAACAACTTGGACTACTTTAACCACAACGGATGGAACAAATAACTTCACCCAGTCAGGTAAGTTATACTTTGTTCCTCCTGGTAATTGGGCTAGGCATTCTGAAAATGGATCGCATAGTAAGTATTGGATACGATTTGCCTACACATCAGCAACTACATCCCCACAGTCAACCAAAATCAGCGGGGACACTTGGTATAATGATGGTATTGCAAATCATTGCCGAGGATGGGATGAATCAAGTGGCACTATAGTAAATTCAGGAGAACTTGCCTACAATCCAACCCCTCCTGTTGGAGCTACAGCAAAATTCAAATATCAATCTCGGATTAACGTCTGGTCGGTGAACCACTTTGTTTTGAATCCTGTTGATTTCCAGATGATTGGGGGTGTATCCACCAGGACTGCGGCGGCATACATTGCCTACAAATCCATTCAAAATGCAACCTCATGGATACCATATTCAAACGGGGTTATGCTTGATGATTTGCCCGCTGTAATGCAAGGAATAACGACCGCTCAAACCGATTTTTATACCAAAGATCCTGTGAGTACATGGGATCAAGCAGCAAGAGCAAGGTATGCAGATGTCCATACTATGACAAAGGCGGCCATTCCTACATTTGTAGTTGGGGGTAATACCCAACAGAAAGTGTATGCAGTTATTGGGGATTGGGCGTTGCATGAAGGATTTAATAATGTGCTTTCGACCGCTGACGGTGTCAATAATCTTTTGGCCACTACGGATAGCGCAACAATCTCTGGTTTCGATGATTATCTTCCGGAAAACATGAATGTTAAAGGCGTGCTTGTATTTAATGACCCTAGCGCATACGCTTGGAAAGACGGCACCTTTCAAAGAACCTACTATGATAGGTCAAATAGAGGGCCGCTAACTGCCTTAACAAAGTTTCTAATTGGTCAGAATGATAACACATATTTTGCCTATTTTGCTCCTGATGAAGGAACTTCGTACACTCAAACCGATGAGGTATATTACCTTGATCCAGCCAAAGATACCTCATTAACGTCACCGTTAAGTGTCGCTCAAGACTCAACAATAAAATACATTTACGGTTCTGATTTTTCTCAATTTCCAAGTGGGTATTCTTATGCTAAGGTCGAAGGATCTAATACGGAAGTGTTCTATATTCACAAGGAGAATAACACATCCATTACAACTACGTCACCGATAAACTTTTCCCATAGTACGGGAGATGTTATCCGTTTTGCTGAAACACATTATCAATCGGATGGATTAACATATACGATTGATAATGTGCTTAATTGGGGTACTCATTTTCCAGCTATGGATGTGAATTTTGGGACACCCTCGGCAAGGAATGAGGCGTGGGCGCTAGGGACTTTTTATGGATGGGGGACAGGAAAAGCTAATAACATATGGAGCCGTGACTATGCGAATGCCTTAGTTTTACACAGGGGGAATGGGGGCTCTACAAGTACAACCGATTATGACACATATTCGGTGCCGCTTGATCTTGGAGGAATATACTATCCATTGAAGGCTGACGGAACCACAGGAGCGCCAGTAGATAACATTCAGTTAAGAAGATCGGAAGGAGCAATCCTTATGAAGTCTCCGATTGGTGCTGTAGACACCACTTTCCCCGCCGCCCCCAGCGGACTGAGCGTGCTTTAGTTCGCAAGGCGTGGGGACTATCATCGCCTATGCTAGTACAGCTAACGCGGCGGTGAATGGCGGCAGTGGAGCTCTTGTAGCTGCGCAAGTAACGGTGGTCTTCATTGGAGCTGATATAACCCCGCCGGTTATTTCTTCTTGGGCTCCATTTGGACAATTGGTCTTTGGCACAACCCAACAAGTCGTTAGCGTCACTTCTTTTTATATATTTTTGTGGTATAATAAAATTATAAAAATAAAATTAAAAATAAAAATATGGCAATCGCGAAAAAAACAAAAAACCGGAAGAACCAATTCATTTTGTGGTTCAATGAAACAGGGATAAAAGATATTGAGCTGGTCGGCGGCAAGAACGCATCGCTCGGCGAGATGTATTCCAATCTGCGTAAAAAAGGCATTCGGGTGCCGAACGGTTTTGCGGTTACGAGCAAGGCTTATCGCTATTTCATCGCGGAAAACGGTTTGGACGCTAAAATTCAAAAAATTCTAAAAGGGTTGGACACGGGCAATATGGCCAATTTGGCCAAACGCGGCTATCAGATCCGAGAAGCTATTCTTTTGGCCCAATTCCCCAATGATTTGCGCAATGAAATTGTGGAAAACTATGCCAAGCTTTCGCGCGAATATATTCGACATAAAGATTTTAGGATTACTTGGGAAAAAGATGACCATACTAATCATTTCGCCGGCGGTGTGGACACAGCCGTGCGGTCCAGTGCGACAGCGGAAGATTTGGTGGACGCTTCTTTTGCCGGACAGCAAGAATCATATCTGAATGTCATCGGGGAATATCAACTTTTAGAATCAATCAAAAAATGTTTTTCTTCGCTTTTTACCGACAGAGCGATATCGTATCGGGTGGATAAGGGTTTTGATCATTTTGCCATCGCTCTTTCCGTCGGGGTGCAAAAGATGGTCAGGTCAGATGAAGCGGCCAGCGGCGTGATGTTCACAATAGACACCGAATCCGGTTTTCAAGATGCGATCGTGGTCAACAGTTCTTGGGGCTTGGGGGAGAATATTGTAAAAGGCAAAGTTACGCCGGACGAATTTATCATACATAAGCCGACCCTAAAAGCCGGTTTCAAATCGATTATCGGAAGAAAGATGGGTAGTAAGGCAAATAAATTGATCTATAGCGTGGGCGGGAATTCTTCTACGCAAAATGTGAGCGTGCCGTCGGAAGATCGTAAAAAATTCTCCCTCACTGATAGTGAGATAATCGACTTGGCCAAGTGGGGAATACAGATCGAAGATCATTACAAAAAACCGATGGATATCGAGTGGGCGAAAGACGGTCGCACCAAAGAACTTTTCATAGTGCAGGCCAGGCCGGAGACCGTGCAGTCTCAAAAAGATGTGCAGGTTTTGGAAGAGTATGTCCTAAAGAGCAAAGGTAAGGGAAAAATATTGACCAGTGGATCGGCGGTGGGGAATAAGATTGGTCGGGGCAAGGCTAATGTCATTAAGAACGTAGCTAAGATCGCTCAGTTCAAAAAGGGTGAGGTGCTAGTGACCGAAATGACCGATCCGGATTGGGAGCCAATCATGAAAATTGCCAGTGCTATCGTGACCAATTCCGGCGGTCGCACCTCTCATGCGGCTATCGTCAGTCGGGAACTTGGCATCCCATGCGTAGTAGGCGCGGGCAACGCCACACGAGCCATTCGTGATGGCCAAGCAGTGACTGTCAGCTGTGCGGAAGGAGAAGCGGGCGTGGTCTATGACGGACTTTTGGATTTCGCGATAAAAACGACCAATCTCAAAGTGCTCAAGAAGACCAAGACAAAAATAATGCTCAACGTCGGCAATCCTGAACAGGCTTTCGACCTGTCATTCATTCCTAACGATGGAGTGGGCCTAGCGCGAGAAGAATTCATCATTACGGAATATATCAAGATCCATCCGATGGCTCTTAAACATTATGAAAAGATAACCGACAAGGAAACGAAGAAAAAGATAGAAGATCTGACAATGGGATATCCTGACAAAGAAGAATTCTTCGTGTCTAAATTGGCGGAAGGTATTGGTCGGATCGGGTCAGCCTTCTATCCGAAAGATGTGATTGTGCGTTTGAGTGATTTCAAGACGAATGAATATTCCACTCTGATTGGTGGGCGCGACTTTGAACCGAAAGAAGAAAACCCGATGATCGGTTGGCGCGGTGCCTCCCGCTATTATGACCCTGATTATATGGAAGGGTTTGAGTTGGAATGCAAGGCGTTCAAAATGGTGCGGGAAACGATGGGGCTTAGGAATGTAAAGATTATGGTGCCATTCTGCCGCACGATTAAGGAGGGTGAAGCGGTTCTGGCCCAAATGAAGCGGCATGGCTTGGAGCGTGGCAAGAACGGCTTAGAGGTATATGTGATGTGTGAAATTCCGGCCAATGTCATTTTGGCGAATGAATTTTCCGCCATCTTTGACGGATTTTCCATCGGATCGAATGATCTTACCCAGCTCACGCTCGGCGTGGATCGCGATTCTGCTAAAGTAGCTCACGTCTATGACGAAAGGAATGAAGCGGTGAAAGAATTGATCCGGCAAGTGATCCACAAAGCGCACAAATGCAATCGCAAAGTGGGCATTTGCGGCCAAGCTCCTTCTGACTTCCTTGATTTTGCCACTTTCCTAGTGGAAGAGGGTATTGATTCCATCTCTTTGAATCCTGACACGGTCATTAAGACTTCCATCGCGATTGCCAAGATTGAGAAATAGGGGGTTGATAAAAAACGTAAATATTGCTAGGATACAAAGCGAGGCTGAATCAGGCCTCGCTTTAAGTATATTAAGTATAAAAGCAAGGGAGAGTTCGCATAGTTGGTCTAGTGCGCACGCTTGGAAAGCGTGTGTGTCGCAAGGCACCGAGGGTTCGAATCCCTCACTCTCCGCAAATTTTCAAAAACAAGCTTTCTCCAACACAATTCGTCCAGACATTGCAGGTTAATAATTTTAATTTACCTCAGGAGTGCAAAGTAGGGTGGACTTATACAGTTGCTTGACTTTTCTTTAGAGATGCGCTATAATTAGCTTGTTGTAAGTCTTCTCAGTAAGTTTCGCCTTAGTAAAGTTAAGTGCATGTAAACGATATGAGAAAGGTCGCCTTGCAATTTATAATTAGCAAGTAGTGGCCCTGATTTCCGCAATAGCGGAAAGTATGGGTAAACGAAAATGGCACAGAAACTATACGTAGGCAATTTGTCCTATAACGTAAATGATGATTCTTTAAAGGATCTCTTTAGTAAAGCCGGAACTGTTCAGTCCGCTATGGTTATCACCGACAAGATGTCTGGACGATCCAAAGGATTTGGATTTGTCGAGATGAGCTCTGACGATGAAGCTAAGGCTGGTATTGAAATGTACAACGGCAAAGAAGTTGACGGAAGAAAACTTACCGTGAACGAAGCCCGTCCTAAGGAAGATCGCCCAAGAGGATCTTTTGGTGGTGGAAACAGAGACCGATTCTAATCGTATTCTCGATAAAAAACAACTCCCGTAAAAAGGAGTTGTTTTTGTTTCCAATTTTACTAAAATATAGTAAAATAGAAAGTGTTGGATCGTAATATAAAAATAAGGGTAAAGGTATGACTAAATGGAAAAAGATAGCTTTGGGGTCGGTGGTCGTTATAATTTTGGTTCTGATTGGCTACAAGACTTGGCAAAAAAGCCATTCGGCTGGGGCGGATGAAAAGATCGCGCAGGATGATTCCAATGTCATTCTCTTCTATGGCCGAGAATGTCCGCATTGTCAGGCAGTGGAGGAATATATCAGCAATCACCAGATTGATCAGAAGGTGGCTTTTTCCAAACGCGAGGTCTATCATAACAGTGCCAATGCCAATCTCTTGAAACAAAAAGCGCAGGGATGTGATAATGTCGATATCGATAAGCTAGGGGTGCCGTTCCTGTGGTCGGAAGGAAAATGTTATGTGGGAGACAATGAGGTGGAAAATTTCTTGGATGCGGCTGCAGCTAAGAGCATCCAGCCGGAAACATCCGACAATTGATATATAATTAGCTATGGATGAAAATAAATGTTTAAGATGAACAAAAAAAATAAAAATATTCTTTTGGGCGCAGTTGCGCTGTCTTTATTGTTTGGACAGACTGCGTCGGCTTTCTGTCCGGTCTGCACGGTGGCCGTGGCGGGCGGAGTGGGACTTTCCCGATATTTCGGCGTGGATGACACGGTTACGGGCCTTTGGATTGGGGCGCTTATAGTGGCTATGACTATTTGGACGTTGGAATGGTTTAAGAAAAAGGATATCCGTTTTTGGGGAGAGCGTACGGCGACAACCGTAGTCTATTACGCTATGATTGCTTTGCCGTTATATTGGAACGATATCATCGGCCATCCGCTCAATAAATTTTGGGGCGTGGATAAATTGATGCTAGGCATAGTTTTAGGCAGTATTTTTTTCTTCGTGGGCGGGATGGTCCATTTCAAGATGAAAGACAGGAATGACGGCAAGGTTTTTTTCCCGTTTCAGAAAGTGGCTTTTGCGGTTTCCCCACTCATAGTTTTGAGTGGGATATTTTATTTTTTAACCAGATAATAAAATAATTTTCAAATTTAATAATCATATGACTGATGAAATAAAAGAAGCGGGACTCATCAAAAATGTCACAGAACTTATTGAAAAAGTCGATACGATGAAAAAACAGGATAAATTGGATCTCAGCTCTGATCAGGACCTGTCCATCGCTATTATGAATCTGGTGAGCATCGAAGAACATTTCTTCTTTACGGGGGCCAAGCTGAATAAACCGGAATATTTCGACCTCTTGCAAGAAGCGCGGCGTATGCGCGGCGAGCTTCTGCGAAAAATTGTCAAAGATCCGGAGGGAGAAGTGTGGTGCATCTCTAAGCATCTTTTGGCGGCGTCGATGCGGCTGATGGAAGTGGGCACCAAACAGCAAGGTATGGGACGAAAAGAGGATGCTAAAGAATTATTCCAGAAGGCGTATGACCTATATTCGTTGTTTTGGGGCATCAATATGAAAGTCATATCTACGGACAATATTAAACATATCGACAGCGAAGCTTTGAATCGACATGATCAGTCGACGACTGATACTACTAGTGCTGTTAGTGCCGAAGCCACTGCGCCGATCAGCTCAGCCGCCGCCGCTCCACAGAACAACGTCACCAGGAGTGGTTTTATGGGCAAATTAGGTGAATTAGTCAGAAAAGCCATCGATTGTTGCATAGAGTAGGGCAAATCACAACTCCAGTCTTAAAAATCTACCATTGGAGGTGGATTTTTTGTTTCTAGCGTGCTGGATGTCTCGGGTGTGGTTCACAATATAGTTGTGTGATTATCCCTTATAAAAGCCTAAAAATAGAGCGCTTGGTCAGCTGAGCTACGCTTGACAAAACGCCCATTACTTGATATAATGGGTCAAATAATATTGTATTAGGAATACAACGAAGAAAAGACTGAAAATCAATAATCTCAGAAATGAATGGAGGTGTGGCATGAAAAGTTCATTGAAAACTTTGTTGGTGATTGGCGCACTTCTCGCTATTGCGAGTTGTACAACCGGAATCCCTCCGACAAGTGATATGAAGATCGTCGGGGATTTGCAGGGCGCTTGGGAAGGAAAGCAGTTTGAAGAGGGTGTTCTGTGGCATGTCTTCGGAGATAAGGAGACTGGAGATACATCTGCATCTATCAGACTAGTTTTCTCAGGCAATGAAGTGGAATATTCTACAAGCGGCGCTCCCAATCCCTTTTGGTCGGCAATCCAAAAAACAAGAGGTGGTACCGGGACTTGCAGAAAGTCCTATACCATAGGAGATGAAGGTGAAATTATTTTCCCATCATTCAGAAATGATCATAAAATGATTTTTCATATGGTTGGAAACGAACTGGTGGGAAGTCGGAATGATTTAAAAAATTTAGTATGGAGGCTCCACCGAGTATCAAAAAAGGAGGTTGCCACTACCGATGAAAAACCAATCATCAAAGAGCTGAAACGGGAACCACCCAGCGATGTGGGCGTGAGCATGCCCACGACACCTTCGGGCTTGGGTTCTAGTCTCAGATAACTAACAAAGCTCAAAAAGGACAGGGAATGAATTTTTCCTTGTCCTTTTTAATTTGTTATAATTGTTAGTGGTAGCGTTTGCATCTTTACCATTTTGCACTATAATAAAAACACGATCCGAAGTCAGCAAAAAAACATTATGAATATCAGAACAAATAAATTCTTTTTAAGGATATCCATCCCTCTCTTGGCAGTCATCTCTGCTTTTGTTGCCAAGAATATCTGGGGAAACCAGATGAATCTGAAAGAGCTTGCAGATAGTTCCAATAAAGTTTTCAAAGGAGTATCGGAAAATCAGTTTAGGGCTTTTCCCCGCGGCTTGCCGCGTTGGTGTATAATATAAAGATGAGTATATACATCCACAAGAGTCATAATGTAACCGCGCTAATATATCATCTGGTCTGTCCAACGA
>Ga0172380_10002750_pt1 | contig 26130 bp, 52 predicted proteins | sample Leawe162metaG_FD_119747 | JGI IMG/M metagenome (GOLD analysis project Ga0172380, IMG submission 119747) | Leachate microbial communities from a municipal landfill in Southern Ontario, Canada - Leachate well 162 metaG | ecosystem: Engineered > Solid waste > Landfill > Unclassified | place...
AAACAGAGCATTTCTTGCCTAACGCTATACAGACTGCTAAAGATATTCAATAATTATCCATCATGGATACTTGCGATAAGCAGAAGGACAAAATCCAATTTAGATAATTGGGCAGCAGTGGAATTTGATAGTTCGTTGTCCAATATAGCCAAAAGGAAAAGCGACTCTCACCAGAGATACAGGGCTATCAACTTGTGTCCAGTAAATACGATAGAGTTTAGAATATTTCGTGGTACACTTAACAAAGAATCGTTCATGGCAAACCTAGAATTTGTTCATACCATAATAGAATATTGCGAGCAGACCAGTTACAGAAGCGTGTGTCCAGATGGATACATTAAATTTATAGGCCGTAAGAAAAGGAAGCAAATGGATACGGTATTGTGTGGAAGATACGATGAAAACGAATAAATTGATAATTATAGATCTTGAGGCGACATGCATCGAGAACCAAACTGCCGACTTTGTACAAGAGATAATCCAAATAGGCATTGCTGTATACAATACAAAGATTGGCAAGACGGAAAATTGTATGGGATTTTTGGTCAGACCAAATGATATTGACATTAGCGAGTACTGTACAAACCTGACTGGCATAACTCGCGATATGTTAGTTAGTGAAGGCCATCCATTACGCGAAGTGTTGAACACTATAAAAAAGCTTTATCCAATAAAGACCAGACCATGGTGCTCATGGGGGCTGTATGATAGAATACAACTTATGTCTGAGTGTTCGGCGAAACGAATATCATATCCGTTTAGCGAGAATCATTTTGACTTGAAAAGCATTTACGCGATATTTCGCGGTCTATCGAATGGGGTGGGGTTACAAAAAGCCATTGAGATGGAGGATATGACGTTTGACGGGACGCCACATTCCGCAATGTGGGATGTTTTTAACACATCAAAAATTGCGTCGGCTATATTCTATAAGCGATGATAAACAAATCGGCGATAATCTGGTACAAGAACAAAATACGAAAGGCAAACCTAATATGTGTGTTTCGATACTAACTTCTGTCGTATGTGGGATTATTATTGGATTAGAACGAGAACATAGGGACAAACCGGCAGGAATAAAAACACTAGCACTGATATGTCTCGGTAGCACCATATTTACAATCATCTCGATCATGATATCTAGTGATTATCCTTCTGACAGAGCACGAATAGCTGCCCAAGTTGTTACAGGAATAGGTTTTCTCGGTGCTGGTGCAATCATACGAGATGGTAGTACTATAGTTGGGTTGACAACTGGCGCTACAATATGGACGACAGCAGCAATAGGGATGTTAATTGGTATAGGACATCCTGTTTATGGCGTTATTATATCTGTGGCTATAGTTTTATTATTAACAGCACTTAGAAAGATAGAAAAATATCTGGGAAGATAATATGACAAAAGAACAAATGTATAATGGCGGATTAACTATGACGCGATTGGCGTATACTGATGAAGAATTGCCCCTGGCAATAGAAACCACTACCTTAGTCATAGCTTATCTCAAAGGACGTGGGCCGCTTTTCCATTTAGCGTATAGTCCGCTTACAAAAGACTTAGAAATGCTTCAATCGTTCGCTAAGAGTAGGGGTCTAAAGAATTAATCATGGCAAAATTCTATGTAAGTAGTGGCGAGTTAAGAAAAATAGTGACAGAGAAAACTCTATTATCTGCGGCTGTAAAAGCTATTAAGATTGTTATAGCAGAAAACCCAGAGACATTAATAGGTCAAGCTATAGTAATAAGTGAACTTGGTTTTGGAAAATTGCACGAAGGAGATACTATAGTGAATACAATGTCTATCGCAGAATTACTTAGTGATGATAAATAAAAAAGGAGCCCAGACGGGCTCCGTATAGTTGTAATATTGTTATACTAAGTTAAGATCCAAATAACGAATTCCATGCCTGTTCAAATGGACAAGATGGTTGATCTTCGCAATCACTCACAAGGGCCATCCACCAGTTACAGTCCTGATAGGCTTTAGCAGCTTGTAGAGCACTGTAGTCACAACCGAAATTGCAGCACAAACCCACTAGACAAATCGCAAACAGAACAAAAGCAAATGCGTTTTTCATACGGCACCTCCTTCTACGATTTTATACACGGAGCAAACGAATGGATATAAATGAAGCAGTTGAAATATACAATGATTTATTACACTTAGAACAAAATGGCATCTGGCCACATGGAGCATATCCCTTATGGATTCATAAACACTATAAGTTATTGTTAGATATGGAAGTTGGTGCTTCTCAAATCCATAATGCTGCTATAAGCGATGTCGCAAGAGTATTCCATCAGATCCTTGTAAACCATGGTATCGTAAAACCGAGGGAATAAAGATGGCAAAAATACTTTTGGATTTAGATATGGACTACTTTAACTATATAAAAAATCCATCAGAGGTATTAGGTAGATTATTATCAAAAGTTCCTAAAAATGTACCAGCAGTAGTTGTTATTGAACATCAAACTATATTGCCTTATGTCAAAGAGTGGGTTAGGGGTGGATTAGTTCCGATACCATTCAAATGGATTCATATGGATCAGCATCATGATTTTTACCAAGGCAAAAGTAAGCCAGTCCATTGTGGTAATTTTGGTTTCTTTATGCCTACAAAATATTATAATAAATTTACATGGGTTGCGCAAAGTCGAAATAGCAGAGTCGACGATGACTGGGAATTTATGTCCAGTGAATGGATTAGAAAAAATGGAAAAAGAGTGTCTGAGCATTATGATAGACAACCCATGCGCAAAGAGGATTCGGTTATTGGTATGGTAATTGCGATTTCTCCAGACTATATCGATTATCCTGAATTTGTTTTGGCCAGTATGCTAGCAATAATAAATAATCACTTCAATCTAAAAACGATTCCACTTCCAAGGCAAAATAGGCGAGGACGCGAACAGTACGAGGAGAGAAAATGGGTCTCGTCATGGAAAAGATCGGCATCAGACAAGATATACGAGTGGAGAAAACGTCTTTGCGAAATGATGAACAAGGAAGATTATCTACGCATTATGACGCATTAGTGGTATCGGATAAGTTGTCAGACGGAAGAATAACATGTCTGCGACCAAGCGATGCTGATGATTGCATGCATGGGGTATGTGTATCGTGTGGAAAAGAGTTGTGGTTTGAGAAGCCAAAATTCGAGACGTTGGTGGATGTCTCATGCTCTTTTCAATGCGCTAAAAATGCTGGGTTGTACAAGGAATGGATTGAGCCAGAGCCAGAACCAGCACAACCAGCCATTGTGATAGAAGTATGCGAGAAATGCGGTGGACGTAAATACGGTGATGTGTACCTACATAAGAGAAGCTGTCCGCTCAAGATAAAAAAGGTACGAGAACAAAGGCCGAACTGTTCTATGTGCGGTGGGAAGCCATTTAAGAGAGGATGGAAACATACAAAAGAATGCATCAATAACTCTAGAAACAGGAGGAAGAAATGTGTGAAAAAGTAATCGGACATATCTATACTCCGTCGAGCAATGTGGTAATAATGCCACTAGAGGAAGTGGCAAAAATATCAGAACAACTTGGGTGCAATACCTACTGGTTGCTAAATAAACATGGCGGAATGGATGTGGCAGTTTATCCTCGCACCAGTATACAGATATCGCAAGTCGGTAAGAGTGTTCTCGTCACAAGAAAGGACACTAGATAATGTATCTAGAAACAATTTCCGAGATAGTGGCTAAGATAAAGCAATACAATATCGAAAATTGTGAATTGGTTAGTTCTAATAAGAACATGTTTCGTATAGTTGTGGGCAATACACAGTTTGTTATTAGAGTAACTGCCGAGCGTATTAATGTTATGGACACAAATAATCACGTCCTATTCTTAGTTCGACGAATGCTATCTATACCAACCAGTTTCAATACCACAAAAGTTGCAGAGGGCATAATTGATATCTATAGGAAAAAAGAGAGGGATAGGTGCGATGAGTTGATTAGAGAAGGGGTGGCCGAGATAAGAAAAAAATGGCCGTTCTCAATAAAGATATCTTGTCATGTTGCAAACGTGTTTGATCTTAGTTTTTCTGGAATGACAACCAAGGATATATTCGATGTTATCGAAAGAATGCGATAGGGTGTCAAAGGTTGTATGCGGAATAGACAAAACTATATCTATCGTAACAACTCTGATTTATGCGCGTGCAATCTTCAAAGTAATCCCGCTACCTAATGATGATTTTAGAATAGAAAGTGATATCAAGCATGTCAAAATGATTAATAAAGGATAAAAAACAATGTGCGTACCATCTCGCAAGACAAGTAGTCGACAACCGTTTACTGTGGAAGATGTTAATACGCAAGATAGAACAGTGAGAATCACTATCAGGGGGGACTGTATAGGAACAATAGCCAACCATCTCAAAACATGTCCGCGAAGTCGAAAATCCCACAAAGTAGTGGTTAGAATGGGATATGAATTGGAGACGGCTGGTAACGCAATATTCCAAAAAGGAATCCGAGAATGTCAGTAGATCAATGCGAGTTTCCATACTGTCGCAACGAAGCTGCGTATACCTATATTGGGGTATGCATTTGCCATAAACACTGGGTTGAAATATCAAGTTGCAATTCCCCAGAAAATGAGTATAAGATTCTTGCAAAGATAGGACTAATGAGAAATGAAAACGGCTCCGTGGTAGAGCGTAATCGTCGAAATGTGTAGGGGTGAAAATGACAAGACAAAAAACAAAACATATATCGCAAAGACTAAGACGGATACTAGACCAAATGGATCTGGACAGCGACGGACTAATAAACCGAAAGGTTGTTCATGGAAGTACAAACGAAATAGACATGTTATTAGATAACCTAGAACTGGTGGTAAAATATCTACAATTTGATTCCCTGTCAACCAAAAAAGAAGTGAATGAGTTTGTAAACAAGAATCGCAGCGAAAAATGAGGTAGCGTATGAAACTGGCATTACTTCCGCTCACTGGAGAAAATGAAGTTTGTATTGTCAATTGCGACAGATGGCAACATGGTTGTCAGGAGTTTATATTGGCGCTAAGAGGAGCCATAAAAGAATGGGTCGAAACTACCAACGAAGGTAAGACCGCGCTCGCTATGCACTACAACATTATCGCAATTAAAGATATGCCCAAATATGCGCCAAACTGTTTTGTTACGGGAAATGCTCTAGGCAAAATAATGGCTAAGCATTCTATTCCTAGATTCGATATAATCACAGCTAAAATTGATGGTGATATGGACAATAACGGGGTTAGCGGAACAACTAGTTTATATAAGGGGCGAATAGGATGAATAACTTTACTGAGAATATTATCGACTATGTTCTATCTGGCCACGCAATGCTGTCTGTCATCACGCATGAAGATGATAGGGCTATAAACGATATTTCAATTGCCGCCAAAAATAGTAATAGAACATTGGTTGTGTGGACAATTGCTAGTGGATGGAAAAAATCTAGTGGAGAGCAAGCGGTTCCACTCAATGGCATACCAGATCCTATTAGCGCGATACAGGATATAGAAAAACTTCCAGAAAAATCTATGTGCGTAGTAAAGGATTTTGGGGTTTACCTAAACCAAAACACGTTTCAGCAGGCAGATGTTGTTATTGGATGGTTAAAGGAAATAAGGCCATTGTTGTACTGTGGACAAAAAACAATCATATTTCTAGGCCCAGATTTGTATATACCAACGCAACTTAAACAAGAGATTACGCAAACGGACTTCGGTCTTCCAGATACCGCCCAAATAGAACACCAGATCAAATACGTATGTGATAGCGTTGAATCAAAGGATGGCAAGGGTCTGGTAGTAGACAAGTCGGTAATGTCGGATGTCGTTAATGCATGCAAGGGCATGACACAGCAACAGACTATAGATAGGGCATCGCTTGCGATAAGAAAAAACAAGGGATTAACACCGGAATCTGTTAAGATAATACTGCATGAAAAGGCTGGTGTCATCAGATCATCTGGGATATTGTCCTACATAGAACCCCCAGCAGGGGGGCTTGGCATAGTTGGTGGGCTTGAAGTTCTGAAGAATCACATATTAATGGACAAACCATGCTTCACAGAAGAGGCCAGGGCATTTGGAATAGAATATCCAAAGGGTGTGTTGTTAGTTGGAATTCCGGGCTGCGGAAAGACGTTAATCAGTACTGCGATAGCTAGCGAGTTTGGTTCGCCATTGATTCAAATGGACGTAGGCAATATTATGGATAAGTATGTTGGCGAATCTGAGTCGAATATGAGGGAGGCGGTAAAGATTCTTGAGTCTGTATCGCCATGCGTGTTACAGCTAGACGAAATAGAGAAGGGGTTTGGTGGCGCTGGAGACCTAGACGGCGGTGCATCCAAAAGGGTGTTTGGATCATTCATTAAGTGGTTAAACGATAAAACATCGCCAGTATATATAGTCGCAACGGCCAATCAGGTTGAGTCGTTACCGCCAGAGTTTGCTAGGAAAGGTAGGTTTGATGAAATCTTTGGTGTTGACCTACCAAACATAGATGAAAGATCAGAAATCGTTAGTATTCATCTACGTAAGCGAAATAGGAACCCTGATAACTTTGATGTATCAGCGATAGCAAGGGCGACAGAAAACTTTACTGGATCTGATATCGAACAGGCAATTAAGGTTGGTCTCAAAATGGCCTTTGCCAACAAATCAGAGTTAACAACCGATCTTTGTTTGCTTGGTGTCGGTAGTATCATTCCGCTATTTAAGACCGAACCACATAGGATAGAAAGGATTAGGGAATGGTGTGATTCTCGTGCCAAGAAAGCTAATGCGACTACAACGTCGGTAACGAAATCGGTAAGACGAAAAATAACGGTGAGCAATGGAGAGTAAAATGTCAGAAAAAACTGTGAATCTTTTTGATTTAGGGTGTCTTGTGCAGATAAATATAGGGTTTTGGTCTGGACGAAAGATGCTTACACAGAACGATATGCTAAGTGTTGGCATAGATTCAAGCAAGTTACCAAAAGACATCTGTAATCTTGGGAGGAAATTGTTGGTTCCGCAGCATGAGATAGGGGTATTCCTGTCTATTGAGCAGCAGGCACGTAATTTCTTAAAGCGATGGTCTATCCCGTTTGGTATCGCTAGCGCAAACTTTGTCCCAATTAGTAAGTTACAGGAAGTTGTTGAAAAGCTGGATGAATACAAGGCCAAGTACTATGGACTAGTAGATTCCTTCATCAAGAGATTTGAAGCAGCAAAGTCCAAGATACAAATCGAACATCCCGATTTCTGGGAGAAGTGTCTAAGACCCCATTATCCGTCTAGCGCCGAGTCATTGCGCAGTAGATTCTATTTTAGATATTTCGTATTCAAGGTCGCCAATGTCAATGCGATAGACGAGGTGGACGCAAATGATGTGGTGGCAAAACAAACAGAAATGCAAGTCCGAATGAAGGAGGAGGTTGACAAACTAGTCAACGAAACTGTTTGTACGTTGCGAAATGAAACCGTTAAGTTCTGCGACCTTGTTGTGGCAAGAGTAAATGGCTCTCCGTATGGAGACGAAGAAGAGGGAAAGAAGCTAACGAAGAGATCATTGGCAAGTTTCAGAAAATACGTCGACTGGTTCAGGGAAATGAATGTCTTTGGTGATAAGGATATAGAAAAAATGCTGTGCGAATTCAAGAGCACATATCTTGGCGAGCTAACCACCCCACAGGAAATACAAAATACACAAGTCGCCAACGCAATTGTCGACCATATGAGTAAAATCCGTTCAATGGCACAGGGCGACAGCGGGGCTGTTGATAATGTGTTGAATATAGCCAAGAGAAAGATCGAGATTTAATATGTCGTCATACTTCGATAATGTATGTTTGAAACAGAACAGGTGCAATGAGTGTGCTAGCGTCAAACAAGAGAACGGTGTTTGCGTCATATGCTCAGCTAGGCGGCAAGAAAGAAATATCGCAGCGGATAAGCTTGAGCGATATATTCGCCATAATGGCGGAAGACATGGTGTCGCACTAAAGGCACTTGCTGACAAAATTAGAAATGGAGAAATAATATGAATAAAATTAAGGCATCACAAGCTATCGTTAAATTATTAGATGAGATATATAACTCATCTATCAGATAAAGTAACGTTTTGGAGAAACTAGAATGTCAATGTACTGCTCGGTAAAAACGCAGTTCAAAGATCCTGATGCATTGGTGCGGGCACTCATGGAAACTGGCGAGTGGCAAGGTCATCAAATAGAAGTTCATGATGAACCACAACACCTATATGGTTATCATGGCGACGTGCGCGAACAAGTCGCAAATATTATAGTTCGTCGTCAATATGTTCAGGCTTCGGCTAATGATATCGGTTTTGAGAAAACAGTGGATGGAACCTACAGATCGCATATTAGTCAATTTGATTCCAATAAATACAACAGCACATGGATGGGTAGGCTGAGACAGTCATATGCGTTTCACGTCCTGAAAAGACAGCAGGAAGCTAGGGGAAGAACTGTTACAAGAGAAAAACTTCCAGATGGACGACAACGAGTAATGATTAGGGGATATCGGTGATGGATAAGTTCTCTTTCTGTGAACCGGTTACAGCAGCATCCGTAAGTTTATGGCACATACGCAAACTAACTAGCACAGGAAAACATATGGGTGGTGGTGCCGATACAAAAGCTCTTTGTGGAAGAGATGTCGCATGGGATATATTCAGAGATATCCCATCTAAAACTTCCGAACTAGATCTAGTAGGGAGATGCTGTCCAAAATGCAAGGAAATATATCTAGTGCGGAGCATGATACATGAAGACTAGAACCGAAGATGGTCATAGTATAGAGACAGGGAAAACATATTATATAGTAGTTGCTTATCATCACAGGATATGCGATAATACGTGGCCAATACCACGTTTCTCTGTAGCAAGATGTACGTCTGTCACTTATCGTAATATAACATTAAAAGATGTGAAATCACGCGAAACGTTCAAGCGTTATGATATGTATTACAATCGTAGTGATTTTATCTATAGAAACAAACTAATGGCTATTCGCAAGTTCATAAAAATGTGTCTTCTGCGAAGAAAGATTCTAAGACAAGAGATCGGCAATATTACAAGGGAGATAGAATTATCAGAGAGGGCTAGGCTAAAAATGTCGAGTCTATTAAAATGATACTAACATTAGATATATCGCCAGACGGAAATATCAATGGGCTATATTCCGACGAAATAGACCTATACGAACTAGGACAAGTACACAATGTTCGTCGCGCCAGTAATGTCGAATTCAACGAGACTAAACAGGTATGGCAAGTGATTAAGTCCCTTACTAATAAAGTTGTATTCGAACATAAATCTAGAACTAGAGCAATAGAATGGGAGATAGAGAACTTCCAACCAGGAGGGCGACACTATGTGTCGCCAAAATAGGATCAAAATATGACAGGTGAACAAAAACGAGATGTTCTAAATGCAAGTTTGGAATTAGTCAATAGCGTTGAAAATGAATTGAAAAATTTAACGTTAGTATTTTCAAGATGGAAGTGTAAAGTTGAAAGTGGATATATCGACTCTGCTGGATACGCAAATGAAGAATATGAAAGATTCATCTGTCAGTTAGTAACAACTTATGATACTATATGTTCTATTTTTGGATATGATTCTGCTAATAAGACCCTTCAAGCATTAAAAGACGCTATGGATGAACACCAAACACTCGTGAGGAATCATATAACTAACGTGGAAACCGTATAATAAAGGCAAAATAAATATGCCAATTATGGAAAATATGTTCGGTGAAGGAACTCTTAATTCTGTTCCAGTAGGGAATAAAATATACGCCGAATGTACTGCGTGTATGTCTATCTATTCTGAATTCTCTTCCTGGGCAATAGCAAATCATCATCGAATGGTTAACGATCCAAAGCAAGCAGATACTATAGTCGTTCTCGGCTGTCAAGTTACAGATCTATCGGTTCTGAATAACTTAAGAACTCTAGATAAACTAATGGGAATAAATCCATCTGCAAAGTTTTACATGGGTGGATGTCTAGCCCGTAGGTTTGATATCCCATTGCCAGACGGAGTATTAAGGCTTGATCGTTGTTGTGCTGATGGTCAAGATCTAGAACTTGCAGATCAATTTATGACTTGGCAAGATCCATATTGGGTTACAGATTTTAAGGATGATACAGAAAATCCATCTAGTCTAAAGGGTGGAAATCTATTTCGCCATCACTATCCATTAAGGATTGGTGTCGGATGCCAGAAAAATTGTAGCTATTGTACGATAAAACATACTCGCGGTTCTCCATATGAGATTCCGACAGAATTATCGATGAAAGAATTTCTTGCGCATGATAACATCGTATTGATAGCCGATAGTCCATCTGAAAAACAGATACGATTCTGGATAAACAAGTCTTTAGAACACAACAAACCAATATCTATTAGGAATATCGAACCAAATGTTGCATTCGCACTATTCGACGAACTAGAATATTTATCGTATAGCGATTTATTGCCAATGCTTCATGTGCCGATACAAAGCGATAGGAGAGATGTTCTTAAAGATATGTGTAGGCCAGTAGAAACAACGCTTGCGCTGTTATTTGAATTACCAAAACTGAAAAACAAAACTGTGCTGGCTACAAATGTGATCGTAGAGTATAAGGGATTTCCAAACCCTGATATGGGAAGGCTAGGAGATATATTTAAATACATTAGTTGGAACCCGTACTGGGACGGACAATGGTATTTGACTAGAGCTATTAGTAGATGGGACTACTATATCAGAGGGCATTGGCAACCATGAAAACAAATGACGGATATGTGATACGACGAAGAGTTAAATATTATATTATGTGTAACTATTCTACACCAATAATTAGTGAAGCAACATGTAGTGCTATAAGGGAAGGACACCCACATTTTAATCGTAGTCCTGAATTATCGTCTATGACTTCATTAAGTGATTTAAATGGGGATGGTTATTTTGTCTTCGCTAAAAGAAAAAATGCAGTAAAAAAATTACGAAATATAGTAAGATACAGAATAAGTAATGCCACCCAAGAATATAAGAGCCTGCTTAAAGATCTACAGGGTATCTTAAGGATTCAAAAACATCATGAAAACAATTAAATTAACTGACGCTGAGCATGAACTCATTGTGTCTATTATGAAAGAAGTTGATAAGATTAATTCAGTAACGAGTTGTTGTGACGATTGGTGGATAGAAAATACTCCAGACAATTTTACTATGGTCGAAGAAATGGAGGCTTGGAATTGCAATAAGACACTTAATGAATTTAGAAATGATCCTGAATCAGACAAACCACGGATAATTAATAATGGAAGAGAAATATTTATCCCAAGATTCTTGACATACGCATACGCAATTTACTTGTTGGAGAGTAAAATATGAAACAAATTACAGTAACGATAGATACTGATGGATCGTGTCAAATAGATGGTTCCAACTTCGTTGGAACGGAATGTGAAAGATTCATAAAAGAAGTGGAGACAACGTTAGGTACTCGCGAACAAGCACGATACAAACCAGAATTCAGAACTAGACAAGTAAACAAACAAACACTTGGTAGGTAAGATGAGAAAATTAAAAGTATGGGGTGGCGACGAGGTTATTATGATAAGGAAAATAAAGAACATTCTGTCGTTGATATTCAAATATAACATAATCGGAGAGTGTCAATCAACATGCACTGGAAAATGGAGGATACCCAATATATGTCATCACTGGGTTTCTGTTAAAAGTCTACGCAAGTATTACGGAGATGCAAACATTGATCCTAATGGGAACGCTATTGGATCAAACGATGGGAATAGGCTTTGTCTATTCTTGGATATAGGCCCGGTCGAATTGAGAGAGGGTGATAGAGTAGTCGTTTTTAGGAAGAAAACATGAAACCGAAGGTCTATCAAATAGGATACGAATTCGTTAATGATACAGAATCAAGGCATAGATTCAAAAATGTGGTCGCACAAGACGAGAATGATGCTATAAACACATTGAGAATGCATATGGGAAAAGAGATAGTAATATCGAATTTGCTTATGTTATCAGATGTGGATTTCATATCTCTTTCTATGTCGTAATAATAACAATTGGAGTAAAACACTAATGGTCAAAAAAAGAATATCTTTATCTAAAGATCATACTGGAAATCCCATAGATATAAGCGACGTCAGCAATTCAATAACAGTTCACCTATCAACATTCAACGTTCAAATAATGCTAAACGAGTCACACGACGGTGGATTAGTAATAAGAACTCTTGACGGTCTCATATCTGTTCATCCAGAATCAGCAAACTCAATATCGATACGAGAAAGTTAATAAAAAGAAAAAAGAAGAAAAAGAAATCTAAATTGGGTAAAAACAAATAAAGAAAGATATAGAATATGACAGTGAAACAACAGAGAAGAAAACTAATTAATCGTTTGGTCAAACTAATAAAACCGACCAAAGTACGAGTAGAATTATCTCCATTTGTTTCAGTAATAATAACTGCTTGTTGGAGGTCTGACACTACATTAGATATTTACGACTTAGAAATATTACCGCCTTCAAAATATTATTATAAATCAATGCCAATTCCAGAACTATTACTGCATGAATTGATATCACAAACTAACCAAACAGTCGTAAACGAATTCAGTCCCAGATTAGAAGAACTTATCAAAAAGAATTCGAAAATAGCTAATATCGAAAATAGTATAAAGTTGCTATGTCAAGATTGTGATAATCTGGCAAAGTCACTACATACAAATAAGAACTTCTTCTTTGAAGAACTATTATTTGAAGCAGAACACGCATTGGAGAAATAAGAAATGACCGAAGTAAAATGTCCTTTATGCAAAACCTTACTTAGCAAGCACACAATATCTCCTTGCCTTGCCGATCTTCGATATCTTGTTACAGGTGAATTTCATAGAGAAGAAGGTTATTATACAAAAGAAGAATCAGAAATGGAATATGGCTAGCAGAAAGTGGTGATTTATGTATAGGAATCAAACTCAAAAATGGGTATGATCCATACAGTTTAATTCTAATACCTAGGTCATTGGCTATTGGAATTGAAGAGGTTAAATCTAAATGAAAGCATTTGGAATAGAACTACCAAATTGTGACATAATGATTTTCCCAGACGAATTGTCTGCGCAAGATTATGTCGACGGAATGGATAATGAAAATGATCCACCAGAAATAGTCACATTAACACCAGAAAGAGATATTGTCAAATCGTGTTATAATGCCATATGCGAACATTGTAAACTCGGTTTTGATCTGCATAGAGACGGAAAAGAATTCTTCCATTACACTGCAGGAACATATAGTTACAAAATAATATGCGGTGCAGATAAAATAAGGAAGGGATTAAATTTCAGTGACTAAAACAGAAAAGTCATTACTTTTATATATCGAGTGTAGAGCAACCGATCATACTGGAACTATTGATTCACGACAAATAAATGATGAAGAACGACAGATACTAGAGAAATGGCATGGTAAAAAATTTATTGTTTTTGGAAGAATAGCTTTCAAAGATATCGGTCAAAAATCAATAACAAATTATGTTGTACTAAGCGATGAAGCATGGGAATTGGCGTCCAAACTTAGAAGGGAAAGAGCCGATAGAATGTGGGGCAATAGAACATGGAGAACCGCTGATGAATACAGAACATCCTGAAGAGAAAATAACTTTACTTGACAGATTAAGAACTTGGTATTACATAAAGTTAGACGCCATAGATTATTACATTCCAATCAGTATAGGAAGATTTCTGTACAGACTATCAGATAAATACTACTATCTAAAATGTTTTTTTTGGAGAAAATATAATGTCCTAAGAATCAAAACGCTCGATCCAACTTGGCATGACAGGGATTGGTTATTGGCACACGCGATGTTTCAAATTCTTGCAGACTACGTTGAACGAGAAGCCGATAACATAGTCTGGGACGATATACCTGAGAATGAGCAGGTTCGTATCAAGATGGATCAGTTACTTGGATGGTGGAAAGACTTTCTTGAACGCGATGAATATGACGATGATAAAGAGACCGCAGAAGAACTGAATAGTAAATTACATGAAATAATTAACATCCGTAGACATTTATGGAGTTGAAATAGTTTCATGGTGTTAACTATTTATACATGTAAATTATTAACACTAGATAGCTTTTTAAGGGAGGGGTCTTCTTTGTTTTTTTCTTTTATTTTTATTCTTTATCTTTTCGTTCTCTTTGTTTCTTTTCTTTCTTTATATATTTCTTTCTTTTCTTTGTTTCTCTACCTTTTCTGTTTCTTGTATTTTGTTTTCTTTTTTTGTTTCTTTGGGGTGGGTTATTGCATGACGGGAAATATTCTATGCGCTACTAAGCAGAGAGGCGCTAGGATGGACGATTTCTTTGGAACCAAAATAGATCTTTTCTCGTCTCGCATTATTCAAAATACGCAACTAACTGATAATTATATGGTTATGAAAACAACATCAATAGTTCACCAGACCAAAGAACCTAACAAAACACGAAAATCGCGTTTAAGGCCATTTACAGACTCGTGGTTGGACGCACAAAGATTTACCACCCGAGATAGCTAGTTGGCCGTTTGAATTAAATGTCGTCGAAATACAACCGCTTGTAGGAGATTATAAATTGAAGGTGCCGGTCAATGTTGGGATCGAATTTGAATTCGCCGGGAAGAACAGGAAGTTTATTTATAATACACTAAAACAAACTGGCGTAAAAATTGGTATACAAAGCGATTACTGGATGGGAAACTATCCACTAACAAAACAATGGAAACTTTGCCTTGACTGCTCAGTTACAGATGCTCTTGGTCCAATGGATAGAGTGGCGGGACTAGAAATAAAAACACCGATTTTTGATCCGTGTGATGTTATTGTTAGAAATGACGTGCGCAAAATTATGAAAGTGCTAAAATCTATTGGTTGTTTTGCGACGAAATCTTCTGGATTACACGTACATATTAGTTGTCCACTCGACGATTTTAGCATACGGCGAAATGTATTATCGATGTTAATAGAAAAGCATTTTAGAAAATTTGTTAATGATTATAGAAAGTCTTATTGTCAACCAGGATGTTCACAAGAAAAGTATAGCGCAATTAGAACATTTCCTATAGACACATATCGTGGTGATATAACTCGAAACCACGTCGAAATTCGTATCTTTAATGGAACAATGGATGCTAATATGGCTTTGTCGTATTTAGACCGAGCCGTAAAGTACTATCGTATAGCACTGGAGTATAGAAAGGTTAGTCGTGAAGTGCGAAATATGCAGGATGGATTGCGTAAAAGGGGACGAAGTGTTTGTAGTTGTGTCAGCAGTTGTTAACGGAGACAATGGGCACTTTGATGTTAGTCAAATAGCGAATGGAGATAATGGAATCGTACACAAAAAGTGTATTTCGATTTTCGACAAATCGCCTCTCGCTCTGATAGACGCTAGGATGGTGCAAGATGATGGATAGCGATAAAATACAATCGATATTCGGTCCAGAAAAATGCCTCATCCACAAGGGGATATCAGTTAATAGTGATAATTTTCGACAGTTGCCGAGATATGTGTCTGAGTTTCTGATTAACCATTATGTAGATCCAACAAGCCCCGGAAGTGGATTACAGACAATACAAAAGCTACTGGACGAATATTATGTGGATAGCACTAAAAGAGAACTGGTTAAGAGCAAGGTACGACAACATGGTTGTTTGCCAATCTTCGGATTAGTACGAGCCAGATACGAACAGCACAAAGATGTGTATCTTGCAGATGTCCCGTCTCTTGGGGATGACAAGGTACGAGTTGCAGAGTGTGTGTTGCGCAGGCATGGTGACGACTTATTAACTACAGGGGTGTGGGGTAGTGTCAATGTTATGTATGACAGACAGTCTGGTAAATATCCGTTTATTGTTGCGGATTTTACTCCAATGCAAACTACCAAGATCGATATCAATAATTGGGTATTGGCAAGAGAAAATTTCAACACAAACGAATGGATAGACTTAATTATCACTAGTATTGGATTCAATCCATTGTCACTATCGCACGACGAGAAAATGCTGTACCTGTATCGACTCATACCACTGATCCAGTGTGGCGTAAATATAGTTGAGCTTGGACCACCAGAGAGTGGAAAGACGTATACATATAGAAACATTAGTACGTATTCGCATGTGATCAGTGGTTCAAGTACTACAATGGCGACATTATTCTATAACAAACTCCGGAGAAAGATAGGGGCTGTCGGAAAGTTCGATTGTATTTTGTTCGACGAGATAGCTCACGCAGATTTGCGCAGAGAGATGGTTGATATAGTTAATACGCTAAAGGATTTTATGGGTTCTGGGAAATTCGGTAGAGACGGAGAGGAGTTTTCGTCTGATTGTAGTATTGTATTAGCTGGTAACATAGACACAGACAGAAAACAGCGTCGTGTAAGTGGGTTTTACCGCCATTTATTTTCTCCGCTACCAAAAATCATATCTGAAGATAGGGCATTTCTCGACAGGATACATGGATATATTCCAGGATGGTGTGCTCACCAGATTATACCGAGCGATTTTGCAGATACATATGGCTGGATGATGGATTATTTTTCTGAGGTTATGCACAGGATGAGGACTAGAAATTACGAATACATAATTCAGGAACGGGTGGATATGCCGGGAATGGGACAACGAAACAAAACCTCAATTCTCCGTCTCGCAACAGGGCTAATTAAGCTAATTTTCCCACACAGAACACACGAGACAATACAAAACGATGAATTGGCATTTGTTTTGCAGTATGCAACAGATCTACGACAGAGAGTCGTTGATCAGTTGGCAGTAATATCTCCAGGTGAATTTGGTGGCAAACTTTCCTTTAACATCAGGGAGGGGTGTTATGCAAGTAAAAATATTGAGTCAACCGGTTCTTAATATCGACGGGCTGAAATGGTTTCTAGAGCAGAATAACCTATCATGGGCTAGTTTCGATGACAAGATGACACATTTTGATCTCGGTGATTTGGACGGGGATTATATACCGGAGTTCGTGTCAAGACTAGCGGATAACGATTGGGCTAGCGCAGCTAAAAACAACGAGTATGTTACCAGTATTGTTGCCGAAAAGCTATATCCATTTTTGTTCTCGTCGTACAGTATCCTTGTAACGGATATTGATTATGTTGTCCTGGATAGTTTTAGAGATATGGTAGACAAGTATTTAAGAAGCAACTCTGTACAAATCGTTTCTGGATCATTGAGTAGTGCTCATTGTGCATATTGTATCGGCATCTCGTTGAGAACAGTTAGGGTGTTGTTAGATAATAACGTAGATAATGACCTGTTTGCTAATATCGTTCAGGCTCTAAAAAGTGTTGCACCATCGACACTTAGCGACGTTACGATAAAATGTCTGGGATCAAGAAAAATATTAGAAAAAACAATCATAAATAGCGGTAATAGTTGATAGGAGGGTACGGCGCATGGACTACATTAGCGCCTTCAAGTCATACCTAGTATCCGAATGTGGTTTATCCAAAGGAACAGTAGGTGGATATGTATATGATGTTCAAGAGTTTATGAAATTTTTATTGGCAAATGGATTGGACTATTCTGGTCGCTCAGTTGACCTGTTTCTAAATTCACTCAAACTAAAATCGTCTACACTTAACAGAAAACGTATGTCTATTAGAGCACTCTACAGATATATGGTTTCTATCAACAAAATACAGGCAAACGAACTATTGATGATAGACCCAATCAAAACAGATTGGCAACAAATGCCAGCGTTAACATATGATCAATACAAGAAAATTATACAGATAGCCAATGAGCGAGACGCGGCAATTATGGTTACGTTATGTGTGTCGGGCATGAGAGTCAGCGAATTATGCCAGATGAATGTTGGTGATGTGAGAGAATCTGTCGACACAATTCGTATCATGGGAAAGGGTAAGGTTGAGAGATTGGTTATTATTTCGACCGAATGTAGAAAAATTATCATTGATTACGTTAACGGATGGAGGTCGAGGTTCGCGGTGCCAGATAATAATGCAATGTTTATAAAACAAGACGGTAGTAGATTAACCAGGCGTGCTGTAAGTGACATGATATGCCGACTTGCTAATAAGGCTGGTGTACAACATTCTACGTCGCACACAATGAGGCGAACATATGCGACAATGGCCATGAATAATGGCGTTGATATAAAGGATGTTCAGATGCTGCTTGGACACAAATCTATTAGCGCAACACAAAGGTATCTTGGATTAAGCCGTGATAGGCTTATGAGTGTCTATCGTAGGTTTCATCCATCTTGCTGTGAGGTGTCGTAATGGCAGAACAAGTAGAAGCTGCACAACAAAACATTATCGAAATTGAAGACGATCAGTATGTGTCACCAGATCATCGACGTATCTATGTCTTTGGAAATATATCTGATGACATGGGTCTAAGAACAATACAAAAAATCCAACGACTTTCGACGCAACCAGACCCGATCTATATGTACATATCTTCTGACGGGGGGGATATAGATCCGTGCATGGCAATCATAGACCAGATGAGTGTGTGTCCATGTGATATTATAACTATTGTTGTCGGCAGGGCGTGCTCTGCCGCAGCTATCATAGCAGAATTTGGTGTCAAAAGATATATAATGCCTAATGCGTTTATGATGTTTCATCCGATATACTATTGCTCGGGCGAAGATTATGTAGATCAACAAACAAAGATAGCCAAATTTTCGTCAGAGCAATACGAAAATGTTTTGTTTATATTAAGTAAGAAATTGAGACGAAGCGTGCAGAAACTACGACAATTATTTGACAAGGGATTATGGCTTGGATCTAAGGAAGCAATTAAGCAAAAATTCATAGATGGATTATGGACAAGGGAACTTGAGACACAAGCAATAAATAGTGTATCCAGCGAGAAAAGCAATAGGGCGTTTATAGAATTACTGAGATTGTTTATCAATAAAATGTATCCTTCTGACATAAGGGGATAATCGTAGTGAACAGAAGAATAATATCTGGGTATCTTAACTACTATATCCAACACTTCGATTCACTTATACACAGCGCGATACGACTTCGAGGTGGCGCAAGAAAGGATTATGATGAACTTTATGCCATAGCTATAGAGGAACTATTATATTGTTTGTCTCACTTTGATCGTAGGGGGGATAGCTTTCTGAAGTCATTCATATTTGGACGAATCGTTGGTATACTTTCACACCACGATGCATGGATTAATAGATTGCCATATAGTCCAATACACAACTACAGTGCGCAATACACGGAATCCCCAGAGAACAAAATTTTGGTTGAAGAGTTGTTGGATATGTTAGACGGTACGTCTAGACGAATCGTTGTTGACCACTATATGAACGACATATCGTTTACAGATATATCGCGACAGACCGGTATTTCGTATGGGATTGTTTGGAGAAAGGGGCAAAAGGCTATAAGGGATTTGAAAAGGATGGTGCTATGTGGATAAGATACTAAGAACAGTGCCGCTACAAACCCCGGTAGACGAACTGTGTGTCTATTTATCTGGGCCGATTGATTTTGCCACAAATGCTACTGGATGGAGAAACGTTATCACAAATAGGCTCGTTGCAATGGGTTTTAGTGAGGATAAAATATACAACCCATGTCGCAAGCCACTTCCATCAGACCACTTTCTTTGTCAAAACAGCGAAGGCGAATTGCTGAAACAATATCGCAGCCTTAGAAAGTGGGCTCAAAGAGACGATTTGGTGGACCTACTAGCACATATTGATTTGCGAATGGTTGATAAATCTGATATAGTTTTTGTTAATTTTCCGAAGTTTGGCCAGTCTGCGTTCCAAAAAGAGATAGCTGATCTTAGTAAACTATCAATGAGCGACGATGTTCTTGCGTTTTGTAACAGCCTCATCGCGAAGTTGTGTGACACGCGTGTTCAGACATACGGTACAATGCACGAAATTGTTGTTGCGAGACAACAGAAAAAGCCAGTTTTGGTTATTTGGGAGGGTGGAATAAGCGAGTCGTCTGGATGGGTATCTTGGCTAGTTGGCCATGAAAACATTTTCCCGACACTTGATGACGCAATTGATCGCTTATCGCTAGTATTAAACGGACAAAAGTTTGTGGATAATCGTCAGTGGACAATATTTGGAAAGTAGGTAAATAATGGAAAACAAGGTTGAGAGTTTTGTAAAGGCTATGTCTGCGGCTGTAGAGGCATTGGCCGAGATTAATCCAGATGCCATGAAGTCTCTTGTAGAAGGCACAAATATTCCTGTCGGACTAAGAGATACTGCTAAGTTTAATTTGCCTGTAGACTTTGTTACGAGAGAAGAAATATCGTCATTGCGAAGAAGGCTTGCTGCATCTGTTGCGGCAGAGAAATGGACCGAGGGATTTGTGTTCGCATTGTGGCTGGTACGAGCTTTGGCTGTTTGAGGAGAACCAACGTGAAGAAGATAATCTGTTGCGTGGCCGTGTGTTTGTTGTTAGTTATCGGGTGTGGTAGAAGTATCAATGTGGCAGAAGACTCGTTGAGTCGATATGTTAAGGTAAATGACGAGGTAAGGACGGCGCTGTTTGTAAAGGCGTGGGGGCTAAATCGAGCGGCAATCACTGAAAGTCGCCAGAAATTAACAAAAACAGCAGAACTGGCACTAGTTGAATCTGCCCAGGATGGTAAGGTTGACACATCGGTAGCGAGGAATGTCGTGTCTAGCCTTGAAACAGAACTTGGAAAGGACGAGGTTGTTAGTAGCGAAAACTTTGCATATCTATCGTTCTTAATGGTCGCAGGTGAACGTGCCGATTCACTCGGTGGCAACGTTGAATTTTACTTAGAGTCGCAGAAACCAATCTGGAAACAATTATCATCAGAAGCAAAGCACGGAGTAGATTCTATCGTTGCCGAATTTGATGCGTGGAGCAAGATTATATCTTCGCTAAAGTCATTATTGCCTGATAGCTGGACTGGCACCACGACACAAGCATCAAACTGAGATAAGCGTTTTCTGTTTTGTTCGTGGGCTAGATTAATCTGGCCCACACCTTTATTTGTGCGGAGACAATATGTCAAATCGGGTTTTGGTTGTTGGTGGCGCTGGCTATGTTGGCGGAAGCCTAGTTGATCAGTTGTTAAGTGCTGGCTACGATGTTGACGTGTATGATTCCTTGGTCTACGAAGATACGTATCTCAAGCCAGTTAATTTTATATACGGTGACGTAAGAGATTACGCAAAGTTATCAAGAATGATTAACAACTATTGTATTGTGGTGTGGTTGGCTGCGATTGTTGGAGATGCTGCGTGTGCCACAGATCCATTTCTTACTAGGTCAATTAATTACGAATCCGTCAAATGGTTGGTGGATCATTATGATGGTAAGGTTTGTTACCCTTCGACCTGTTCAGTCTACGGTATAAATAATGAACTGATAACAGAAGAAGCTGTGCCTAATCCGTTATCTGTCTATGCTGAAACCAAACTGATGGCAGAACAATACATACTCAATAAGGGTAATGACAATGCTCTTATTTTCAGACTTGGAACTTTGTATGGGTTGGGCGATAGATTTAGTAGGATAAGATTTGATTTGGTCGCAAATGTTCTTGCTCGCAATGCTGCGTCCGGACGACCACTAGTAGTAAATGGTGGCGATCAATGGCGACCATTACTACACGTTAGAGATGTTGCTGGTGCAATGATCTTTGGTATTCAAAATAATATTAGTGGATTGTTTAATCTGAGTCGAGAGAATTGTCGTATTCGCGATATAGCACAACACGTTAAGGGTGTTATTCCAGATGCCAACATAAAGTATGTCGACATGAACTTTGAAGACGCGCGTAATTATCGTGTATCTAGCGACCGATATCGCTCTTTTGGATGGAGACCAGATCTTGACCTAGATGTCGGTATCATAGAAATCATGCAACTCATAAAACAAAAGAGAATAAGAAATGTTGACGATCCATTGTTTAGCAACGTCGACTATATTAGGAGATTGACGACAGGAGGGTGGGTTAGATGATTATACTTGGTGCTACAGGAATGCTTGGAAGACAACTGGTCAAATTGTTTCCAGGATGGGAAAAGTACAGTTCCAAAGAATTTGACTTTTCAAAAGTAGATAATATATATAGGTTCGCAAATTCACTTGATCCAAACGATGTTGTAATTAATGCATGTGGGCTACTACGCCAACACCTGTCTGACGACCCCACTCCAGAAGAATATCAAAGGGCATTTAACCTAAACTGTTTTTTGCCACAGGTGCTATCGTGGCGATGTAGGCTGCTCCACATCAGCACGGATTGCGCAATGGAAGGTACAAAAGGGAACTATACAGAAAACGATTTGCCAGACGGGAAAGACCTGTACGCGAGATCGAAATCGCTTGGCGAGGCACCATCGAGAGCTATGGTCATACGCACATCTATCATAGGAAAGGAAGACAAAAATTTCAAGGGATTGATGGCATGGTTCTTAAGCCAAACTAAGGCCAATGGGTTTACAAACCACATGTGGAATGGCATGACGACAAATGAGTTGGCGAGATGTATTAGGATGATTGTCGACAACGATTGGTGGGAACCAGGACTATTCCATCTATACAGCAACACTGTTAGTAAATACGATCTGCTTAGTATGATTAATTTGTATAGAAAGAATCCTGCAACAATTACTCCGATTAAGGCCGACAAGGTTGTCGACAGAACATTGAGAACAATACATCCGGAATTCATGAATAGGTTTTGCATTAGAACACTATCCGACCAAATCAAAGAGGCCATGATCAATGAGTAAACCCGTAGTAATGACAATCTCTGGAATACGCCCAGATTTTATACGTATGTCTGCTGTATATAAAAGGCTGGATGAATGCACAGATCACTGTCTCGTACATTCAGGCCAACATTTTGATACAATTTTATCGGGAACATTTTTTGACGAATTCAATATTCGCGAACCAGATTACAACCTAGATATAGGTAAGGATAGTCCTAGTCATTGGATGCAATTGTCAAACCTCACTAGGCGATTGTTTGAACTCATAAAAAGAGAAAGTCTAAATCCAGACTTAATTTTGTTTTTGGGCGACAGCAATTCTGTGTGTTGTTCACTCCCACTGAAAAAGGAAGGATTCAAGATAGGTCATATCGAAGCCGGAATGAGATCTGGAGATAGGCGTATGCTAGAAGAAATCAATCGGGTGACGTGCGACCACTGTTCAGACATATTGTTTACGTATCATAACGACTATAGAGACAATCTACTTCTAGAAAATGTCAAACAAGAAAGCATACATGTTGTTGGCAACACAATAGTCGAGGTTTGTAAGCCGATAGCCGACAAGCTAAAACAACGACCAAGCGCACGAAATCAAATCATTGTAGATATACATAGGCCAGAATCGATTAACGACCCTAACAGATTACATAATATTCTTCGTCTTGCAGAATATCTTGGGAATGTTTATAGGGTGCCCGTTAGGTTTTTGAAATTTAGTCGCACGATGCGAGCTATTAAGAAGGCTGGATTAGATTTTGGTAGTATTACGCCAGTTGCGCTTATGGGGTATGGTGATTTCCTTAGAGAACAATATGATTCGGTTTGTCTAGTATCTGATAGCGGAACTGCGCAAGAAGAAACCGCATTGCTTAACACCCCGGTCTTGGTTCCAAGAGACTACACAGAACGCCCACAGTCTGTTGTGTTTGGATGTTCTGCCATGGTTAACGCAAATAATGTCCGTCAAGTAGATGTGAATAGATATGTTGAATGGGTTGATATGACGTTGAGCGAACCAGATCGCATGAAGACGGAGTGGCTTGGGGATGGAAACACAGCGCAGAAAATCGTAGAAATAATCGAAAGGATAATTCGGTGATATATCTAAATGCTCAAGTGGTAAATTCTTCGTTTAACGATGATACCTTTTGGAGATGGATTCATAGAGAACTTCCCAATGATACAATTATTGCACCTCCTCCAGACGAATTAAACCCGGAAGACGTTGTTCTTCACTACTCAACAATGGGTACGCCGAAACATCCAGAGCACACGATAGCTCTGTTATGGGAATTGTATCCAGACATGAAGGATAAATTGGGATCAAATGTCTGGGACTATATATTGGACGAAATAGATAAATGTAAAACAGCAGCACGAAAAACTGTTACTACTGATTTAATGCGTCCATATTACGCTGAATTTGGATTAATACATAAATTACCAATCGGAATAGATACTGACTTATTTAAACCAGCGGTCGACAAGAATGCGTTGCGCGCAAAATATGGGATTCCATTAGGCGCTAGTGTTGGATTTTATTGCGGTACTAGTCATCCGATGAAAGGTGCTGATTTAGCTAAACAATATTTTGTCGAACACCCAGATGTATTCCCATTGCTGGTATGGAAAAGTCCGTATGAGAGATATCCAATAAGCGGTGGCAAACAGTTTTGCGCTATTCAGCAATCGCAGTTGGCAGAACTAATGGGTTGTTCGGATTTCTTTTTGTGCTGTGGTAGGCTGTTGCCATTCTTTTTGGTAGAGTGGGAAGCCTTGGCGGCGAATTTACCGGCAGTTGTTATCGGTGGCGTTGGAAGAGATTTTGTTCCTGGACAAAACCCGCGAGACCAGATATTTGACAAAGGATGGGATCGTGACAGTGCTCTTGTGACATGGATTGACTACATTAACGATCTTATAGACGACAATACGGATGGAGAAGGGCCGTTTATTGATGGAGGTAGTCAAAAGATAAAAAAGGTTAAAGATGCCTAATATAAGCATTATCTCTCTTATTTATAAATCCACTAGATTTGCAGATGCTGTCTATGATTCTATTGTTAAGTATACACCATTGATCGAAGGTTGGCAAGCGGAGTTTTTCTTTGTAGCCAATGACGCCGATGATCGGGTAATTAAACACATACAAGGTCGTGGGATAAAGTGCGTTATTCAAAACAATGATCGCAAGACAGATGAAGAGTTGTTTGGGATGGGGATAGGTTGGCCCGAGTACATTAGTCGGGTATACAAGGGGTGGAATAGGGCGATACTTGAAGCACAAGATATAGTGGTATTAGTAAATAGTGATTGTCTATTTTCTCCTGGATGGCTTGAGAACCTTTTGAAACACGCCAGACAGGATCGCGTCGTGTGCTCGCAATTATTTGAGCGAAAGCATCCAAAGTACGGTATTTTCCCAGGAGCATATCACGGTGAATTTGGAAACCATCCAGATAACTTTAATGAGGATGAATTTTTACAAGCAGCACGTAATGTATCTCGCCCAATACTTAGGCAGGGTGGCGCATATATGCCATGTTTGTTTTATAAAGACATTGCGCTGAATGCTGGAATGTATCCGGAGGGCAACATTGCCGGAAAAAACTTTAACCACATAGTAAGATACGGGGATGAAGATTTTTTTCTTCGTCTTGCTATGCTTGGCGTATCCCATGTAACAGCGATGGATTCAATTGTCTACCACTTTAAAGAGGGCGAAATGGAGGACATTGGTGTATAAGATTATAGAAAAAAACATGCGTAAAATTGTGTCAACAGCAATCTTTGTTTTACTGATAGTGGTACTGAACGTATGGTATAACCATTTCAGAGATAGTATTGGCGAGAATGAGGTATCTATAATTACGTCTGTCGCGATTAATGTCCTTCTAACAGAAAATGATGTATCACAACAGGACGCCATAATTCTGCTTCGATATGTCGATGCTATATCCGATGTGCTGGTTTCTGAACCTGAAAGAGACTTTCGAAAGGCGAGAGAATTGGTTGTCTCTCAATTGCCAGAACACCTGAGATTCATTGGAAATCGGATAGTTGATCTTATCCAGGTATATACTGATAGGTATATGCAGAATGGCGACAACACTGAAAAAATCGAATTTGCCAAAATCGTTACCCGCTTTATAAAAGATGGAATCGAGTCGTATGTCACAAATTAATTGTGTATTCAATTCATTTGTTATCGATGACGATGTGTTGGTAGTAGAATTTGTTGTGCCGGGTAGGACACACGCAGATATTGCCGTTGAGATAGATAGCGATAGGTCATTGATTGTTATCGCCAGG
>Ga0172380_10002751_pt1 | contig 26122 bp, 26 predicted proteins | sample Leawe162metaG_FD_119747 | JGI IMG/M metagenome (GOLD analysis project Ga0172380, IMG submission 119747) | Leachate microbial communities from a municipal landfill in Southern Ontario, Canada - Leachate well 162 metaG | ecosystem: Engineered > Solid waste > Landfill > Unclassified | place...
CCTCTTTACAAATGGTGTAAGTCGGCTACGGTTGTGGGCGTCAGCCAGCCGCTTGATAACCTCGGCCTGGGTCGGATAGGGATGGATGGTTTTGCCGATGGCTGAGATGCCGATACCATTGGTGATGGCCAGTGAAAACTCATTGATCATCTCCCCGGCATGGCGGGCTACTATGATTGCGCCAAGAATCCTGTCAGTACCCTTGCGCAGATGCACCCGTGCAAACCCTTCCGCTTCGCCATCCAGAACAGCCCGGTCGATGTCCGACAGAGGGACGGTAAGCGTGGTCAACTCAAGCCCTTTTGCTTTGGCATCACCTTCGTACATCCCCACATGGGCAATTTCCGGATCGGTATAGGTGCACCAGGGAATGGTCAGGGCAGATGCCTTTTGTCTCCCCATGAAGAGGGCATTGGCGATCAGGATGCGGGCCAGGGCATCGGCGGTGTGGGTAAACTTGAAGGGGAAGCAGATGTCGCCTGCGGCATAGACATTAGGATTTGAGGTCTGAAGGTTGTCATTGACCAGGACCCCTGAGCGGTCGAATTTTATACCTGCCTTCTCCAGTCCAAGCCCGTCCAGATTAGCTGCGCGCCCGACTCCCACCAGTATGGCGTCAACAGTCACATCCATTCGCTTGCCATCACGTTCAAGATGGAGAATCTTGTCACTACCGCTTGTTTCGACTCCGGCGATCTTCACCCCCAGCTGCAGATCAATCCCCTCACGGACAAACGCAGCATGGAGAACCCCTGCGGCATCGGCATCTTCACGACCAAGGATGTGGGTTCCCAGTTCTATCAGCGAGACGCGGCTGCCGAAGCGGGCAAAGACTTGAGCCATCTCGCAACCGATGGGACCGGCTCCGATAACGGCCATCCGCGGTGGAAGTTCGGTCAGGGAGAATATGGTTTCGTTGGTAAGGTACCCGGCCTCTTCCAGCCCCGGCACAGGTGGGGCCACGGCACGGGCGCCGGTGCAGACCGCGGCTTTTTTGAAGCGCAGGGTCTTGCCCGCCACCAGAACCGTGTCAGGACCGCTGAAGCTTCCCTGGCCGATAAATACGTCAATTCCCAGTTCATCGCGGAAGCGGCGGGCTGAGTCGTGATGACTTATATCGGCCCGCAAGCGGCGCATGCGCTCCATGGCGGTGCCAAAGTCAAAACCGAGCTTTTGGCCATCCATAACTCCGAACTGAGCAGAGTTACGGGCATCGCGGAGCGCGCGGGAGGCCCTGATAACCCCCTTGGAGGGAACGCAACCGACATTCAGGCAGTCGCCACCCATCAGATGCCGCTCGATCAAGGCTACTTTTGCTCCCAATCCCGCAGCTCCGGCAGCCGATACCAAACCAGCCGTGCCGGCACCGATGACCACCAGGTTATAACATGGCGCAGGCTCGGGATTGACCCAGTCTGAAGGGTGGACATTGGCTACCAGGGTCTGATTATAGATGTCGTTCGGGAGTGTTTCCGTATTTTGTGGCATATCGCGAGCTCCTTTTATCGAGCAGCAAGCCCCGTGCTGACAGGACCGACCAGAGGGCAATTGCGCCCCGCCATACTTATCAACCGCAAATCCCCTGTCTCCGATATTTTTCCCAACCACCATTTTGCAGCAAAAGCAGCCAAGGCTTCGATGACGGGCTCCCAATGCGCCCTGGGACGCCGAGCACTATCAATAGATGACCATTATTCAGCGTTAGACGCCTGACGAAGTTTTGTAATATCCCGCAATGGCGGTGCCCCAAACTGACGGTTGTACTCACGATTGAACTGAGAAGGGCTCTCGTAACCAACTTGAAACGCTGCATTTGCGGCATCCATGCGTTCTGTCAGCATAAGTCGTCTAGCCTCCTGCAGTCGCAATTGCTTCTGGAATTGCAACGGACTGAGGGCAGTCAACGACCGAAAATGATGATGAAAGGTTGAAGTACTCATGTTGGCCTGCGCGGCAAGATCATCCATGCTGATGGCCAAGAAGTAGTTGTTTTTCAGCCAGCCGATTGCCTTTGCAATTTGTTGGCTTTGACTCCCCGCGGTTGCAATCTGCCGCAACCTCTCACCTTGTTCTCCCACCAATAAGCGATAGATGATTTCCCGCTGGATGTTCGGCGCAAGAATAGGAACGTCTTGCGTTTCGCCAAGCAGATCAATCAATCTCTGGAATGCTCTTATTAGCGGTAACGTCATTGCGCCTGTCGCCATACCACGACTCGATTTTTGCGGACGTAGCTGAGGGAGATTGCTGTCCACCATTAGTTGCGAAACTTCGCGCAGATCCAATTTCAATCTGAGCCCCAGGTACGGCTTTTCCGGGCTTGCGTCAATTATCTGTACGATAGTAGGGAGATGTACTGATGTGATTAGATAGTGGCGTGCGTCATACACATAGGTGTCTTCTCCGAGAATAACGCGCTTGGCCCCCTGTACGGCCATGCAAATGCTTGGTTCGTACATGCCACTGATTGGTTCGGTTGGTTCATGCCGCCGGAATAGCGACAAACCTGGGATAGCAGTTGTGTGTAACTCGCCATTTTCAGTCCATCGGGCAATACGTTCTGCTAAAGCTGCAACGCCAACCCCCATACTGCTATCCGCAATACTTGCTGAAATTTCGCTGTGTTCCATATCGCCCTCCTAATGAAATACTAGCGTACGATTTTTATTGTTACAACCCTATTCCAATAATTAACAGAATTAGGCAATAAATCGACAGGATCGTTCTACCTGTATTTGACACTTGAGAGATAGGATGAAATCATCAACTGGCAAGGAGAAAACAATGAAAAAACGAATATTGGGAAAAAGTGGTCTTGAGGTTTCGGCTCTGGGGCTCGGCTGCATGGGCATGAGCTTTTCGTATGGTCCTCCCAAAGACAAGCAGGAGATGATCGGGCTCCTCCGTACTGCCGTGGAACGGGGCGTTACCTTCTTTGATACGGCAGAAGTTTACGGACCGTTCACCAACGAGGAACTGGTCGGCGAGGCGTTGGCGCCGCTGCGGGACCGGGTGGTGATCGCCACCAAGTTCGGTTTCGACACCAGCGTTGATCCCCGGGCGATGAAAGGCAGCGGACCGGTGCTGAACAGCCGGCCGGAGCATATCAAGGAGGTGGCCGAGGCCTCGCTCAAGCGGCTCAGGACCGATGTCATCGACCTGTTCTATCAGCATCGGGTCGATCCGGATGTGCCGATTGAGGAAGTGGCCGGAGCGGTTAAAGAGTTGATAAAGGAAGGGAAGGTCAAACACTTCGGTCTTTCCGAAGCCGGCGTCCAGACCATCCGTCGCGCCCACGCAGTACAACCGGTCACCACAGTGCAGAATGAGTACTCACTCTGGTTCAGGCGCCCTGAAGAGGAACTGCTGCAGACACTGGAAGAACTCGGCATCGGCCTTGTGCCCTACAGCCCGCTGGGCAAGGGGTTCCTGACCGGGGCAATAAATGAAACTACTACGTTTGCCAGTAACGACTTCCGCACCACTCTGCCTCGCTTCACTCCTGAAGCATTAAAGGCAAATCAAGCTCTGGTTGATCTGCTCGGCAGTATAGCGATAGAAAAGAATGCTACTAAGGCTCAGATTGCGCTTGCCTGGCTGCTGGCTCAGAAATCATGGATTGTACCAATTCCAGGTACAACAAAGCTGGAAAGATTGGATGAAAATATCGGTGCTACAAGCGTCAAACTAACTGCTGATGATCTCGCAACTATCGAGCAGGCCGCCGCTCAGATCAAGGTTCAGGGCGAACGGTACCCGGAAAAACTCGAACGTATGACAGGACTCTGATCAAATTATCTATATTCGTAAAGGAGATGAAAGTATGCAGAAAGTGACTTTGAATAATGGTGTGGAGATGCCCATTCTCGGATTCGGCGTCTTCCAGGTTAATGACCTCAAGGAATGTGAACGCAGCGTCAGTGATGCCCTACAGGTGGGCTATCGTTCGCTTGATACAGCAGCGTCCTATATGAACGAAGAAGCGGTCGGGAAAGCGATCAAGAGTAGTAACCTTGCTCGGAATGAAATATTTGTGACCACAAAACTCTGGGTGCAAGATACGGGCTACGATAGCACTCTGAAAGCGTTCGATAAATCAATGGCACGGCTGCAATTGGATTATCTGGATTTGTATCTGATTCATCAGCCATACGGGGATGTCTTCGGTTCCTGGAGGGCTATGCAGGATCTGTATCGGGAAGGCAAAGTCCGGGCAATCGGCGTCAGCAATTTCCATCCCGACCGGGTAATGGATCTTATTATTCACAGTGAAATGGCACCGGCGGTCAATCAGATAGAAACACACCCTTTCTGCCAGCAGATCGATACGCAGCGATTTCTTCAAGAAAACAACGTTCAGATCGAATCTTGGGGTCCCTTTGCCGAGGGCAAAAACGATCTCTTCAGCAACGAACTGCTTACTGCCATTGGCAGTAAATATGGCAAATCCGTTGCACAGGTAGTGCTGCGCTGGTTGACCCAAAGAGGTGTCGTGGTTATTCCGAAAACAGTGAACAAAGAGCGGATGGCTCAGAACTTCAACATTTTCGACTTCGAGCTGTCATCAGAGGATATGGGGGCCATTGCGACGTTGGACAAGAGGCAAAGCAGTTTCTTTGATCACCGCGATCCGGAGATGGTGAAGTGGATTGGGACACGTAAACTGGACATCTAGCTCAGCTTTGCTGCTATGGAGAAAACAATGTTTACCGTAAAATCCTTATTGTTATTATTAGCTACAATTCTCGGTATTTCACAAGGAGCAGCCATGGCCGCAGACTATAAACTAAATCCGTTTACTCTGGCCTATGACGGTGCGATTACCAAAAATGTAAAGGGCAAAGTAAATATCCATCCGGTTACGTACAAACTGAATGGTATCGATATTTCTGCAAACGTTTATACCCCTGCGAACTATACCCCTGGCAATAAATATCCGGCGTTGGTGGTGGCTCACCCAAATGGTGGCGTGAAAGAGCAAGTTGCAGGCTTGTATGCTCAGCGTTTGGCAGAGCTGGGTTACATCACCATAGCTACTGATGCGGCATATCAAGGTGCCAGTGGTGGACTGCCCCGCAATGTGGACAAACCCTCTAATCGTATAGAAGATATCCATGGGATGGCTGATTTTATCACGCAGTATTCCGGCGTAGATACTGACCGTTTAGGCTTGCTTGGCATCTGTGGTGGTGGCGGCTATGCCCTGAAAGCGGCCCAGACCGACAAGCGCTTTAAAGCCGTTGCCACTCTGAGCATGTTTAATTCCGGCCTGGTGCGCCGCAACGGCTTTATGGACTCGCAAGTGGCCACCATTCAACAACGGTTAAAACAAGCCTCTGACGCCCGCGCACAGGAAGCGGCCGGAGGCAAGATTATCTATGCAGCCGATACCAAGCTGACTGATGAGCAAATTGCCAAGTTGCCGTTTGATTTGTATCGCCAGGGCTATGAATACTACGACAAGACGCACGCCCACCCAAACTCAACCTTCAAATACACCATGAGCAGTCTCCTCGATTTGATGAATTTCGATGCCGCCAGCACTATGGACTTGATCAACCAACCATTGTTGATGATGGCGGGCAGCAAGGCCGATTCCCTGTATATGACCCAGAGTGCATTCAAAGAGGCGACCTGCACAAAAAACAAAGAGTTATTCCTGATTGACGGTGCAACCCACATCGAAACCTACTGGAAGCCGGACTATGTGAATCAAGCCCTGGGTAAATTGACCCGGTTCTTCGGTGAGACACTGAAGTAAGGAGCCTACTTATGAATATCAAGTTTGGGAAGATAACCGTTGCGCTCATGCTGACGTTAGGCTGCCTGAGCATCTCCGCTTGCGCAGTCACTCAGCATAGCGGCAAATCCGCAACTATGGTCATCCAGGAGCAGGGCAGCTTTGCCGTCGGGGGAACGGTCATCAGTGAACCGGGCACTTTTGACCCCATAAAGCAAGGCGCTTACAACCCCAACGGCGTAAGCCCCACAGGACAAACGCTACATGGTGATCATGCCTATGTCTTCTTTCAGATACCGGAGAACGCCCGAAAGCTTCCACTCGTATTCTGGCATGGGCACGGACAGACTGCGAAAACATGGGAAACCACTCCTGATGGGCGTGAAGGGTTCCAGAATATTTTTCTGCGCGAGCGATACGGGGTGTATCTGATCGATCAGCCTCGACGTGGTCATGCTGCTCGCAGTACTGAAGGAACGACGCTGACTGCTGTTCCAGACGAACAATTATGGTTTGGCATTTTCCGGCTCGGCGTCTGGCCGGATTTTTATGAAGGTGTCCAGTTTTCAAAAGCCCCGGAGGCACTGAACCAGTTTTTTCGGCAAATGGCGCCCAATACCGGCCCGTATAACGCGGAACTGAATATCTCTGCCGTCTCGGAACTATTTAACAAGATCGGTAAGGGCATTCTCGTCACCCACTCACAAAGTGGGGGACCTGGCTGGCGTATCGCACTCAAAAACGCAAACATCCGCGCCGTTGTAACCTTTGAGCCCGGTGGAGATTTTCTCTTTCCGGAAGGTGAAGCGCCCCAGTCCATAAAACTCGCCGGGCGTACCGTCACTCCGCCCACTGTGCCCATGGCTGATTTCATGCGGCTCACCAAAATCCCCATCATTGTCTTTTACGGAGACAACATTCCCAAGCAGCCTTCACACAACCCGGGACAGGAACAATGGCGCGTATTTCTTGAGGTGGCGAAGACGTGGAGAGATGTGGTAAATCGACACGGCGGTGATGTCACTCTTGTCCATCTACCAGAGATCGGTATTCACGGCAACACTCACTTTCTCATGTCTGATCTGAATAATCTTGAAATTGCCGACCAGATGTCCAGGTTTCTGGAGAAGAAGGGATTGAACTGAGCCAAGGAGGAACAGCATGGGTAAGATAATTACGAAAATTCTGGCAATTATTCTTGTCGCCGAACTCGGCATCGTAACCATTTCGGAGGTACAGGCCATGACAAACAAAAGTTTGAACGCCAAACAGGAAAGCATTGTCACCATTGCGGCCTTCACCGCCAACGGCAACTTGCAGAAACTGAAAACAGCACTGAATATGGGACTGGATGCCGGTTTGACCATCAACGAAATCAAGGAAGTTCTTGTGCAGATGTACGCCTATGCGGGGTTCCCCCGCAGCCTGAACGGCATTAACACCTTCATGGGCGTTCTGGACGAACGGAAACAGAAAGGAATCAAGGACGTTTTAGGCAAGGAGCCAAGCTCCATGCCTGCCAACAAGAGCAGCGTCGAACTGGGAACGGAAACTCAGAATCGCCTGGTAGGAAAGCCGGTCACCGGTCCGATATATACATTCGCTCCGGCCATTGATAAGTTTCTAAAAGGTCATCTTTTCGGAGACATCTTCGGGCGGGACAACCTGGACTTCCAGAGCAGGGAGATTGCCACCATTTCGGCTCTGGCCAGTATGGAGGGGGTCACTCCCCAGTTGCAGGCACACTTTAACGTTGGATTGAATACCGGACTGACCGAACAGCAGTTGCGGAGCCTGATAGCCATTCTCGAAACCAACGTTGGTAAGAAGGAAGCCGCACATGCCAATGAAACATTGGATAAGGTTTTGAGCGGCAGGCAGGCGGAGCAGAGAATCCATATCACCCGGAGCGGCTCCCTGCCAGTCAGCAAGGGTTCTCCCAAGCATTTCACCGGCTCAGTCCTCGTCGATACACTGTTCAAGGCAGATGATCCGGCACGTACATCCGGCGGTCGTGTAACCTTCGAGCCTGGTGCCCGGACAGTATGGCACACCCACCCCCTCGGTCAGACCCTGATCGTAATATCTGGCATTGGTCGGGTACAGCGCTGGGGTGACCCGATAGATGAAATCCGACAAGGAGATGTGGTCTGGATTCCGCCCGGACAAAAACACTGGCATGGAGCAGCGCCAAACTCGGCCATGACACATATTGCCATTGCGGAACAACTGAATGGCACAGTGGTCGAATGGATGGAAAAGGTCAGTGATGAGCAGTACAACCAGCTGCCGTCTGCACCATGAGGAGGAGTCAACAACTGACACATCACGGACAGCACTAACAATGAAACGAATACTTTTCTACGTCAGTTCTGCCCAGCGCGGCCTTTACCTACAACTCTCCTGACAAGCACCTTGGTGGCGTCACCTACGGGGCTACTCAACAAAGGTGCAGTAAATTTTTTCGACTAAAGGCGTTGCCGAAGCAACGCCATTCTTATCATCATATAAATTGTTTGTGGTCTTAAGCTTCTTTGTTCATACGGCGCTTGCCGTACATGGCAAGTCCGAGCATGCCAAAACCAAGTAACCAACAAAATGATTTTCATGGCGACGGCTTGAGCCCACCACAGGACAACCGGATTTTTTTGTAGCGTATACACAAAATCTTTGCTATAAAATCACTTTCCTGCCACGACGGCCACCCATTAGGGAGCCGATCACTTTCCGGGCAGGAGATGCATTACCACATACCGCACGGATTCGGCAGCGAACCGGGACGGCAGGGGAAATAGCCCCAGCAGGGAGAATGCAATAAAAGGCACATCCCTGACCGTTCACGCGCCCTCTGGCGCGTTTTTTAGTTTTAATGAGCAAGACACGAAATGCGCAAAAAGATCACCATACCCGACATCCTCCTGATGAAAAAAGAAGGCCGCCGTATCACGGTCCTGACCGCCTATGACTACCCATATGCACGCCTGGTGGATGGCGGCGGGGTGGACATCATCCTGGTGGGAGACTCAGCCGGAGTAGTTGTTGCCGGGCATGACACGACCCTGCCGGTCACCATGGACGAGATGCTCTACCATGTCAGGGCAGTTAAGCGGGCCGAGCCCAAGGCGCTGGTGATTGCCGACATGCCCTTCATGTCCTGTCAAACCGGAATAGAGGAGGCGTGCCGCAACTGTGGCCGGATGATCAAGGAAGGGGGCGCCGAGGCGGTCAAGATCGAGGGTGGCACAAACATGTCCCAGGTGATTCGGGCGATATCATCCATCGACATTCCGGTTATGGGCCATATCGGCCTGACCCCGCAGTCGATCCACCGCATGGGAGGCTACAGGGTGCAGGGCCGCAAGGAGCAGGCCGAACGAATCTTTGAAGATGCCAGGGCCGTACAGGCTGCCGGCGCCTTTGCCCTGGTGCTGGAAGGGATACCCGCCAAGCTGGCGGCAGACATCAGCGCCGAACTTTCCATACCAACCATCGGCATCGGCGCGGGACCGGCCTGCGACGGCCAGGTACTGGTTATTCACGACATACTTGGACTGTGCGAGAAATACTCCCCAAAATTTGTCAAACGCTATGCCGAGCTGGCTCCGATCATCTCCGAGGCGGTAAAAAGTTACGTGGCCGAGGTCAGGGCAGGCGAGTTTCCAACCGAAGAACATTCATTCAGCTGAATCCCGAAGACAAAGACTACATATATGAAACTGATCACAACCATCGAAGAAATGCAACAGGCCGCCATCTCCCTCAAACGTGAGGGAAAGAGCATCGCCTTTGTCCCCACCATGGGCTTTCTGCACGAAGGGCATGCCTCACTGCTGCGCGAGGGCCGGAAGCGCGGCGACATTCTGGTGCTTTCCATTTTCGTAAACCCGATCCAATTCGGCCAGAACGAGGATCTTGACCGTTACCCCCGCAACATGGCAGGCGACTGCCGCATCGCGGAGGAGTGCGGGGTGGACATCGTTTTCACCCCCGACGCCCCCGGGATGTACCCGGCCGGCTTCCAGACCTCCATTACGGTCAGGGATTTGTCGCTGCCTTTATGCGGCGCCAGCCGGCCAGGGCATTTCGATGGCGTGGCCACGGTGGTGACCAAGCTGTTCAATATCGTGATGCCGGATGTGGCCCTGTTCGGACGCAAGGATTATCAGCAGCTGGCCGTTTTAAGGCGCATGACAGCCGACCTGAACCTGCCGGTTCAGCTGGTGGGCATGCCGATTATCCGAGAGACGGACGGCCTGGCCATGAGTTCGCGCAACGCCTACCTTTCGCCAGCCGAGCGGCAGAGCGCACTCTGCCTTTCCGGGGCGATCCGCAGGGTGCGGAACCTCTATGCGGCCGGCACAAGAGAAGTGGCTGGCCTGGAAAAGGCCGCCCGGGAACTGATTGAATCCGAAACCGCGGCAAACATCGACTACCTGGAGTTCCGCGATGGCACAACACTGGAGCCGGTGCAGACAGCCGACACCAGCACACTCATGGCAATGGCAGTCAAGATAGGTAAAACCAGACTGATCGACAACACAATATTGGGAGAGGAGTTGTAACCATGCAGAGAATTATGCTTAAGAGCAAGATCCACCGCGCCACGGTGACCGGCGCTGACCTGCACTATGAAGGTAGTGTGACCATCGACCGGGACCTGATGGATGCGGCCGACATCGTTTCCTACGAAAAAGTTGCGGTATGGAACGTAACCAACGGTAGCCGCCTGGAGACCTACGCCATCGAAGGCCAGCGCGGCTCGGGCGTGATCTGCCTGAACGGCGCCGCCGCCAGGCTGGTTGCCCCAAAGGACCTGGTCATCATAGCCAGTTTTGTCAATATGGAAAACGAGGCCGCCGTCAAGCACGAGCCGAAGCTGGTCTTTGTGGACGAGCAGAACCGCATGCTGCCGACCCGCAAGGAAGAGGCTGGACAAGCCAAGCTGACGGTTGTGCATTAACAAACAGGCAGGTCAAGGTTGAGGTTCTCAAGCATCACCTCAACCTTGACCTGTTTTTCGGTGCGCCCAGAGAGAAATCTGCTATATTCTTCCTTAAGTCCTTTCGGCAATATCTCACCGTTATCAAGCCTCATGGTGAAAACAATGTCTGAATCCGCCATCTATGCCGCGTCCTGGCTCGTAGCACCCCCTGCCGCACCCATTGCCGGCGGAGCGGTGCTGGTCAGTGGCAACACCGTCACAGCCACAGGTACGCTGGCTGAATTGAAGCAAGCCCATGCCGGTGTCCCGGTTGTCGAATATCCCGGCTGTGCCATCCTGCCTGGTCTTGTCAATGCCCACACCCACCTGGAGCTGACCCATTTTCCATCCTGGCGCTTGCGGACTCACGTGGACTACAATCCGCACCGTTTCGTGGACTGGATCATCCAGCTCATCAAGGTCAACCGGGGGGTGAAACCGGAGGAATACCAGGCCTCGGTACATGAGGGATTGCGCCTGTGTCTGGAATCCGGCACTACCGCTGTAGGCGAAATCCTTAACAAGCATTCCCTGGCGTATATCCATCGTTCATCACAACTTGCCGGGCGGCTTTTTTTCGAAGTACTGGGGCATGACCGGAACATGTTCCGTTCCATGCTCGACAAGGCGCTTGCAGCCTGTAGCGCAGACACCGGCGCTGCCTTTATACCTGGAATTTCTCCCCACACAGCCTACACCATTGCCGGGGAAAACCTGGCGTTGCTTCAGGAAGAAGTGCTACCCCGGGCTTTGCCCCTGGCGATCCATGTCTCCGAATCTCAGGCGGAAACCGATTTCATCTTCGACTCCAGCGGGCCACTGGCCGAGGAACTTTACCCTTTCCTGGGATGGGAACGCTATCTGGTACCGCCCCGCCGCTGTAGCCCCACGGAGTTGCTGGACCGGGCCGGCCTGCTGACCCCCTCCACCCTGGCGGTGCATTGTGTTCACGTTACACTGGCCGATGCCGAGATCCTCAAGAAACGTGGTGTCCATGTCGCCCTCTGCCCCCGCAGCAACGATCAACTCAACGTTGGGCGGGCACCGGTAGCCTTATTGAAGAAAATGGGCATTCCCCTGGCGCTGGGCACCGATTCCCTGGCCAGCAACGACTCCCTCTCCATGTGGGACGAGATGCGTTTTGCCCTTGAGACCTTCCCCAAGGTGCTGTCCCCCGAGGATGTGCTACAGATAGGCACCAGTGGTGGGGCCGCGGCCCTTGGGCTGGAGTCCGTATGTGGTTCGCTGGAAGCAGGTAAACGAGCGGATTTCCAGGTCATCGCCAATACCGGTACAGACCCGCGCAAACTGCTCGAACGGGCCATCTTTGACGGCCAGGTCCGAGAGGTCTATGCAGGTGGCAAGCGCTACCGAGGGGTGATATCCTGAACCGGGGACAGGCTAAGTGCCTGCCCCGCCGAGCGGCCAGCAATGGGCCACACTCTCCATTTCCATGAATCTACTTGAAAACACCATCATTCAACTCCTGCGGGAAAAACCATTCTACGGCCATTTCCTCCTCAACCTGAGAAAAAGGGAAAACCGCCTTTCCGATCACGCTGCCGGTGTGACCATCTGCGACGGCATCCCGACCCTCTCCATCAACCCGACACTGCTGGAACAATATAGCAACCGGGAACGGCAAGCGCTCATGGAGCATCTCGTGAAGCACATCCTGCACCTGCACCCGCTACGCCGCAAGGAACGCAACCGCCATGACTGGGACATTGCCTGCGACCTGGCCATCAATCCGTACATCCCAGGCCTGCCGGAAGACGTAGCCAGGCCGGAGATGTACGGTCTTGAGCCGGGGTTGGCGGCAGAGGAGTACTATGCCCTGCTGGTACCTCCGCTTGACACGGGTAACCTGGAGGGGAGCGGTTATGGCGACGGGGAGTGCGACGAACGCGGCGCGGCCGGCCCGGCGCGGCCGGATGTGAGCGATGCCGCCACTGTGGATGACCATGCCATCTGGAACGAAGCCGACAGCACGCCGCTGTTGCTGGCGGATGAGATGGTTCGTTCCCTGACCCGCCACAGCCTGAAGGGGAGCGACGGCGAGGCGCCGGCGGATGTCCGGACCGTGGTGGATGCACTGTTGCGGCCGCCCGTCATACCATGGCGTCAGATATTGCGGCAGTTTGCAGCCACTGCCGGAAGGACGGGGCACCGAAGCAGCTGGATGCGCGAGCACCGCCGGTTCAGCCACATCACCCCTGGTGTTCGCAAACGGCGTCGGCTCAACCTGCTGGTAGCGATCGATGTGAGCGATTCCACCAATATAGCCGAGATGCGGGAGGCCTTTGCAGTCGAACTGCTGCAGATCGCCCGGGGGCGTGACACAAAGATCACCCTATTGTATGCCAACAGCCGGATCCAGCGGATCGAGGCCTTCAACAGTTCATCCTGCCAGGCAGAGTGCTACGAAGGGGGCGGCTTCACCGATTTGCGGCCGGTCTTCGAATACGCCAAGTCCATGCACCCCCTGCCGGCTGCGGTCATCTACCTGACCGATGGTATCGGCCCGGCCCCGGAAGAGATGGAGTTCCCCACCCTGTGGGTGTTGACCGCGGAGGGGGAAAAACCGGTTCCGTGGGGCGTGGAACTGCGACTGGAGGTGTAAGAGATGATTTTACTGCTGTCGTTGGCATTGCTGCATCCCTGGAGGCTGGCGAATGCGTATGGCGATAAAACTGCATGTATTTATCATTGCTGGAACAATAGGAACATATTATACTTCAACGGTGTTTTGACTTTCAAAGGGTGGAATACGTGCCGACCGTTCTGAGGATTGGTTCATACCGGTTCCACTTTTACTCTGATGAATATCTGGAGCCTCCTCATATCCATATTGAAACACCGGATGGCGAATGCAAATTCTGGCTTGATCCGGTGCGACTGGCACGAAACAAGGGGGTGCCGCCGTTGGTGGTGCGCCAACTGGAAAAAATGGTTTTTGAACATCAAGTGTTTCTGAAGGAGGAATTCAATGAGTATCACAAGAGGTGATGAAGCTGTAGAGCCTGCCGCGATTCGGGCTTGGGCGGAAAAGAGAATGGTATTCGTAGAATTGACCGATGGTCGCATTATCGGTTTCCCTGCGGAGCGTTTCAGAATTCTCTCCAAGGCAACTGATGAGCAACTGAAGGAAGTTACCGTCCGCCTCAACGGGTTTGCCTTAAGGTGGGAATCGCTTGACGAGGATATCACTGTTTCCGGCATTGTGGCTGGACATTTTCAGTTACCGGGATATGATCTGGCGGCATGAATACCGACCTACCCTTTGTCTCCCTATCAGGGTGTGGAACCGAAGATGCGAAATACTGCGCGGTTTCACAATATGCGAGGCATTTCGTCAAACAGCAAATCCTGTCTCAGCTCTACCTGTATATTCAATAAGTCGTCCTTCTGAACACAGCTAATAGTCAATTGCCTGCCGCAAGGCGCTCATGGTATACCATGTGCACTCTGTGGTATAAATATCTTGAAACGGAATCCCACATGTCACTCGCAGAACAGGTCTTGAACGGAGAAATCCGTGCGGCGGCGCGCTTGATGCGCGACATTGACGACAGCCGCCACTCGGCGATCGAAGAACTCAAACAGCTCTACGCCAGAACCGGCAATGCATATATAATCGGGATTACCGGCCCGCCGGGCGCGGGTAAATCGACCCTCGTCGATCAACTGACCGCAGCCTTCCGGAAAAAGGGGAAAAAGGTCGGGGTAGTGGCAATCGACCCCACCAGCCCCTTCACAGGCGGCGCCATCCTGGGCGACCGCATCCGTATGAACCGCCACGCCTCGGACGAGGGGGTCTTCATCCGCAGCCTGGCCACCCGCGGCGCCCTGGGCGGCTTGTCCCGCTCCACCTCTGACGTGGCCCTGGTATTGGATGCCTTGGGTATGGATATCGTGATCATCGAAACGGTCGGTGTGGGCCAGGATGAAGTCGACATCGTCAAAACCGCCCATACCACCTGCGTGGTGATGGTGCCCGGGCTTGGGGACGACATCCAGGCCATCAAGGCCGGTATTCTGGAGATTGGCGACATATTTGTGGTCAACAAGGCCGACCGGGACGGGGCCGACCGAACCGCCCGCGAGCTGAACAACATGCTGGAGATGCGCGCCGCCCCGGAGGGGAGTTGGAGTCCGCGGGTCCTGATGACCGAAGCCCCGCGGGGAAGCGGGATCGAGGAGCTGACCGGCGAGATCCTTGCGCACCGCGATTATCTCTTTACCAGCGGCGTCATCGACGAATTTCTGAAAGAGCGCAACGAGCGGCATTTTCTGGACATCCTGCGGGACAGCCTGTTCAAACATGCCATGGCATCCATGGCCCAGGACGGAACGCTTGCCAGGGTGGTGACCGGCATGGGAGACGGCTCCATCGACCCCTACTCGGCAGCCGAACAGGTGATCGGGGAGATGATGGCCAATGGGTGACAACATCGAAACATTATGAGACACCTCTACCGCCAACATAACGCCAACCCGGTTGTCGCGGCCATTGATCCGCGCATCCGCCTGCTGGCCGCCGGACTCCTGCTGGCCCTGGTGGTCAGCTCAAGCAATAGCGCCTTTCCCTGGCTTGTGGCCTTGGCCTGTTTGCCGGCGGCCCTGTTTTGCGGCATGCGCTTGCCGGTGCTGGCATTGCGCCTGCTGCACCCCCTGTTTATAGCCGCGGTGATCCTGGCACTCAAGGCGTTCATGGGCACAAGCGAGGATGTGCTGCTCCTGAAAGCCGCCTCCCTGAGCCTGACTGTCCACCGCCAAGGATTACAGGAAGGCGCGCTGATCGTCTCCCGCATCATGGGAGCGGTGTCCGTGGCGGTTCTGCTCAGCCAGGTGATGAGCTTCACCGAGACCATGGCCGCCCTGGCATGGCTGCGCGTGCCAACCGGCCTGGTGGAGGTATCCCTCTTTGCCTGGAGATCGCTGTTCATGCTCTACGACGGCGCCGGAGTGGTTTACACGGCCCAGAAGAACCGGCTCGGCTATTGTGGATTGCGCCGCAGCCTCAGATCATTCGGCACAATGGCCGGCATGCTGACCATCAAGGCCTTTGACAGCAGCCAATCCATCACCCTTGCCATGACCCAGCGCGGCTATGACGGCAACATGCCGCTACTGTGCGCTTCACGGCCAAGCAGAAGCCAGATTGTCTGTCTGTGCCTGTTTGCCGTGGCCATAGCCGCAGCCTGGAAGCTGCAAAACTGATCATGCCCATTCCTCGCCTCTCCGCACGGATCGAATCCTTCCGCTATCCCGACAACACCCTGGCTCTGTCCGGCATCAACTTGGATGTCTTTGCAGGCGAGTTTTGCGGCATTCTCGGCTCCAACGGCTCCGGCAAGACTACCCTGCTGAAGCTTCTGGACGGTATTGCCAAGGATTACAGCGGCATAGTGCAACTCGATGGCGCTGATATCCGCCGCTTGTCCCCCAAGGAAATTTACGGCAAGGTCGGCCTGGTGTTCCAGAACCCGGATGACCAGCTCTTTGCCCATTCGGTGTATGAGGACGTGGCCTTTGGGCCGCGCAACATGGGTTTTGACGAGGATCGGGTCGCGGCACGGGTCAACGAGGCCCTGGAAGCGGTGGAGATGGCCGAACTGGCCGGGAAGGATATCCACAACCTGAGCTTCGGGCAGAAAAAGAGGGTCTGCATTGCCGGCCTGCTGGCCATGGGGCACGAGATCCTGCTGCTGGACGAACCGACCGCCGGCCTTGACCCCATGGGCGAGTACCGCATGATGGAACTCCTGACCCGCCTCAACCGCGAAGCAGGTGTTACCATCGTCATGGCCACCCACAGTGTGGACCTGGTACCGGTTTTCCTGAACCGGCTGCACATCCTCAGCCGGGGTGTCCTGGTCCGCAGCGGCTCGCCGGAGGAGGTCTTCAACGCCAGCGACGAACTGGCCAGCGTCAAGCTGCGCCTCCCCTACATCGCCGAATTGATCCACCAGCTGAAGACGGCCGACAAACTCCCTTTCAGACGCGTGCCGCTAACGATCGGCGAGGCCAGACGCGAAATCCTGGAGGTCTTCGGTGCTCAAACAGCGAACAGCTAAAGGGTGTACGCCATGCACCATCGTTGCGGTGACAGCGACATCCGGGAACCGAGAGTGTGGAAGCGGTTCTCCCTCACAGGGTTTACTGTTTATTAATTGAATTATTCCCGTTTTGATCTATACTTGGATTTCATTTGCTGTACATATTGAATTGTTACATGGAGAGAACAGATGACCCTTGCCGGAATCGTATTGATTATCATTGCGGTTGCGTTTTGTATCTTGGTAATGGTGATGGTACCGGCCATGCTGACCATGAAACGAACTGCGGCCTCCGTAGGCGAACTGTCCCAGATGCTACAGCAAGAACTGCAGCCGGCCATCAAGGAATTGACAGCATTGCTGGTAGAAATGAAAGCGGTTAGCGGAGATGTTGCCGAACACACAGATGATGTCAGATGCTTCATGTCGGCCCTCGGCGAAACCGGCATCAACCTGCATGCAATCAACCACTCGGTCGGGGTTGTAACCAATGTTCTCAACACCACCTCGGTCTGGGCAGCCGGGGCCAAGATGACCGGAAAATACCTGATTGAACGCTATCTCAAGAAACAGGGAGGAAAATGACCATGTCAGATGATGAAAGAGGAATATCGGCTGGAACAGTGCTGGTGTCATTTGTGGCTGGTGCGGCAATTGGGGCCGGATTGGCCCTTCTGTATGCCCCCAAGAGCGGCCGGGAGATGCGGGAAACCATCGCAGACCTGACCGAAGATGCGGTAGACAAGATCAAGGAATACGCCAAAGATGCTCAGGACAAGATCAAGACCGCAATCGAAGATGGCAAGGAAACCATCGTAGAAAAAAAATCGATCCTGGCGTCGGCAATCGAGGCCGGAAAAGAAGCCATGCAGAAGGAAAGAGAGCGCTTCTCAGCTCAGTAGATCGCGTAATTGCAGCCACGAAAAAGCCCACTTCAGGTGGGCTTTTTTTATAAAGGTATGGCAAATGTATGTCCTCTTCTGACCGGTGCCTAAATATCCTGAGGACGGGAAGAAAGCTAGTCGTTAAATTTATCAACGACCGCTGCCTGATGTACGCTTCGGCGCTCGCCTTCTCCAGCATGCTTTCCATAGTGCCTTTTCTGGCCATTATCTTCGCCATGCTCAAGATACTCAACCTGCACAAGGTCATTGCACCGCTGATCCTCGCCAATGTTGCCGCCGGCTCCCATGAAATCGTCAACCGCATACTGCATTATATAAACAACACCCAGGTTGGCTCGCTGGGAGTGGTTGGGCTGGTGACCCTGCTGCTTTCTGTACTGGCCACCCTCGACAGTGTGGAGGATGCCTTCAACAAGATCTGGGGGCTTGAACAGGGAAAAAGGGTGCACCACAAGCTGCGCGACTTCCTGCTAGTGGTCTTCTGCATCCCGGTGATGGTAACCCTGACTGTCAGCATTACCACCAGCCTCCAACACCAGGGAGTGGTGCAATGGTTTTTCGGCTTGCCCGGATTCGGTCATCTTTTGTTGCTGCTGTTCCGACTGGTCCCCTATCTGAGCATCTGGATCGCCCTGGTATGTCTCTACCTGTTTATGCCCAACACACGGGTAAGATTGAGCTGCGCCCTGGCAGGCGGTGTGATGGCCGGTACCGTCTGGCAGTTGGCTCAGTGGGTCTACATTCATTTCCAGATCGGGGTATCACGCTATAACGCCATCTACGGAACCCTGGCATTGCTACCGGTCTTCATGATCTGGATCTATACCAGTTGGGTCATTGTCCTGGCGGGAATGGAAATCGTCCGGTACCTGCAGACCGGGACAACGCCGGCAAATTCAGTCACTACCGCAAAAAAGAGACCAAAAGACATGTAAGCGCCCGTTTGTAAAGGAGTTCCGCATGATTGACTTTGCACCTGAACTTCTTTATAATCGCAAGACTTTCTTAAAAGGCATTACATGAGATTTACTGTCTTAATCATAACGGTTTTGTTGTTTGCCATACCGGCAGGCGCGGCAGAACCGACCCAAACGCTCCTCAGTGAATTGGCCCAGCCCAGCGCGTCCATGCTCGCCCCGGCCGACCAACCGGAACTGCCCCCCCCTGGCGAACCATTGCCAGAGGTCGATCAGCCGAAAGCCAAGAGCGAACTCTTCACCCTGGATGAACTCAAGGGAAAGAGCGATGACAGCGCAGAACTGCAATTGCCGGACACAGACCTTCCAACAGCAGACATCCCCTTAGCACTCAACCGTCAGGTAGAGTATTTTCTTTATTATTTCCAAACCAGCGGCAGACCGTCATTCTCCCGCTGGCTCTCGCGCTCCTCCCGCTACATACCGATGATGAAGGAAATCCTCAAGCGCGAAGGAATGCCGGAAGATCTGGTTTATGTGGCCATGATCGAAAGCGGATTTCATCTGCAGGCACGCTCGGTGGCCAATGCCGTGGGTCCGTGGCAGTTCATATCCGACACCGGGCGACGCTATTCCCTGCGGATAGACCAATGGATCGATGAGCGCAAGGACCCGGTAAAAGCGACCGCAGCCGCTGCCATGTACCTGAAAGAGTTATACGACATGTTCAATGGCGACTGGTATCTGGCCGCTGCCGGTTACAACGCTGGCGAGAACAAGATCCTGCGAGCCATCAGCATGTACAACACCAACGATTTCTGGGAGATCTGCCGCGGTTCGTACCTGAAACGCGAGACCAAGGAGTATGTTCCCAAGTTGCTGGCGGCTGCCATCATAGCCAAGGACCCTGCCCGTTACGGATTTTCCGACATAGCCTACCTGCCTCCCATCGATTACGATACGGTCAAGATACCATCCCGCACCGATCTGGATCTGGTCGCCAAATTGACCGGGACAACCTACGAAACGATCAAGGAACTCAATCCCGACCTGCGCCACTGGTGCACTCCGCCCAACTATCCGGATTATGAACTGAAGGTTCCCAAAGGGACAAAGCAGCAGTTCGAACTGGAATTCGCCAAGATTGCCGTAGACCAGCGCTTCACCGAGAAAGTGCTCTATACCCGCTACCATCCGCGCCGGAAAGATTCTCTCAAATCCATCGCCCGCCGTTTCGGTACCACGCCGGAGATCTTGTCGGAGCTCAACGGACTGTCGAGGAAAAGCCGTATCGCCGGCAAAACCCTGGTCGTTCCGGTCAAGCAAACCGTGGATTTCCATCAAGAAGGGCGCACAGCCAGCCGTTCGGCCTCTGCCAAAAGCGGCTTTGCCAAGTATTACACCATCAAGAGGGGGGATACGCTGGAGGCGATTGCCAAGCGTTTCAACGTATCCACCAAACTACTTTCCGCCTGGAACAACCTGAAAGCCAGGTTTGCCCTTAAAGCCGGGCGCCGCATCATAATTGCCAAATTTACCGAAAAGAACGGGGCAATGGTACCGGCAGAAGAAAAGAGCTGATGGGCTACCGGGGCAGGCTCATTTGCCCCAGGCGTGATTAGAAACCTTTGCTGGTGATGTTATGTAATCCCACTGGCCCCCCTTTGACAAAGGGGGGTATTGTTATTCAATGAAAGGAAGGACCGATGTACAACATACTTATAGCATCCGGAACAGGGATCGCCTTGCTGCTGATCCTGCTTCTGTTCAAGCTTGCCTGGTGGGGTGCCGCACTGATCGGCATGACCGCCTTTGCAGGCACCTTCGTATTGCTCTCGCGCCATACCATGAAAAAGGTCATGGTAGCCATTGAGACCGCCGGCAAGGATCTGCAGGGGCAGCGCTTTGAAAAGGCCATCCGCGAATTGAAGGATGCCCTGCAGTACAGCAAATGGCAAATCTATGTAGGGGGGCAGTTAAACGCGCAGATTGGCATGATCTATTACATGAAGCGCGACTTTTCCAATGCCTTTCCCTACCTGGAGAAATCCTTTTTTAAAAACTGGGCCGCAATGGGGATGCTGGCCATCTGTTACATGAAACGCCAGAAAAAGGACAAGATGATTACAACCTTTGAAAAGGCCGTCCAGTGGAGCCAGAAGGAATCATTGCTCTGGAATCTCTATGCCTACTGCCTGAACGAATGCGGAGAAACAACCAAGGCCAAGGATATCCTGGAGAAAGGTCTTAAAAAACTGCCCGGCGATGGCCCGCTTAAGGAAAACCTGGAGAACCTCGGCCAGGGCAAGAAAATGAAGATGCGGAGTTACGGCGATGTGTGGTTTCAATTTCACCTGGAAAGCGTTGCCGCCATACAGAAACACCAGATGGCGTCCATGGGAGGCCGCATGCAACGCCGAACGGTTGTCCGCAGATAAGTTAGCCGATATCAAGGCCAATAGAAAAGCCGTCGCAAGACGGCTTTTCGCGTTTATGAGTTGCCGGTTCAGGCCGGAGCATACGGGAGGTTGCACCAGTGCTGGGAAAAATTCTGGGGATCATATTTGCATTGTTCATCATCTGCTTTGTCGCCATCATTATCGAGGAGACTTTTCTTGGCGGCAGACGCAGGCGACAAGCGGAAAAAGCCTTCCGTGACAAGCAAAAAAGAGGGCAACACGAGGAATAATTTAACCCTACGGCATAAAAATTAACGCAAAACGCCCCGCGGACAGAGCCAATTTTGCCGTGGATGCAGCTAAAATTTGATCCCGATGCCTGCTCCCAGTAGATCCAATTCATCGTCAAGCTGCCTGCGGTATTCCAGATTCAGGAAGAGCGGTAGCGGGCCCAACTTAAGATCTATGCCGGCAAGCGCTACCGGTGTTCCTTTGGTTCCGCGCTTGTCGTGGAATACCAATGCCGCGCCAAGGCCTGCATAGGGCTGCAGAAGAGGAATCGGGGCGTGGATCTTGAACAAGGCGGTGATCGGCACTGATTCGTCGCGTTTAACCGATCTCAAGCTGTCCCGGTCAACAGTTACATATGCCACGGTTGCCCCCACCGAAACCAGTCTATTCAGGTACAGGTCACCGAAAGCCTCGGTAAAGGTGCTGTCATGGCCGGCAGCGGCGCCGGCCCGAATTCCGAGCCCAATCGAATCGGAAGCTGCAGCGGGTGCGGCCAAGGACAACACGGCCAGTAGTGCCGCCAAAATACGTTTCATAAACGCCTCCTTCTGTGAAATTTCTTTCTGTATATCAGGCAACGCACACAAAGTCGAGCCCATCCCGCAGCCCGAACTCATGTGCCAGAAGCCTGAACTCTTCGCGGGCGCCGGCTGGCCCTATTGCCACCAGCACTACCCGTTGTCCGGCCAAACTCCCAGGACGGAACTACAGGCGCGCCATGCAAGGTTTTCCGAGCTTGCAGGTATCGATATCCAGCCAGCACGACACCTTGATCCCATATACAACCAATTGGCGCCGCGATCTGCTATGGCAGATGGATTGAGCCATACTTTTCAGATGCCTGTTCATCCGAGGTGACTTTCAGGATGGGCGGGCCGCCTCCGGCAAGATGCTGATTGGGGTGGATCAGCTCCCAAAGCCTGCCATCAGCGGGGTCACGGTAAAGCTTGTCCCCGCTGGCATGCTCTTTCAGCAGCACCAGACAATCCTTGGTAAGATAATCTATCCTTTCCCAGCTATAGTCAGGAACCACGGAACTCCCCAAGTCGATCCAAAAGGCCTGAATCAAAGTATCTTCAGGTTGTAACTTCATCTCCAATCCTCCCATTCAGTAGTTTTACCATAAGCTAATATCATTGCTCAATGATAGTTCTGCCAGATCAGCTTGATTGTAATCACCAGAACCATGGAAATAAAGATCGGCCTGATAAAACGGGTCCCGTTCCTGATCACCATCCGTGAACCGACCCGGGCGCCGAGAAACTGGCCGAAACCCATCACCAGCCCTTCGCGCCAGTGCACGGCGCCGTTAGCCGTGAACAACAGCAGGGAAATGAAGTTGCTGGTGAAGTTCAGAACCTTGGTGTAGCCAGTGGCCTTGGTCATATTGAGCCCAAGACAGAGCATGAGCGCCATCACCCAGAAAGAACCGGTTCCCGGACCGAAAAAACCGTCGTAGAAACCAAGTACAAGGCCGAACACCAGAAAAAAAGGGCCGGATTTCATCCGGGGATGGATATCTTTGACACCAAGACTGGGGGTCATGATGCTATAGAGCGCGATGACGACAAGCAGAAAGGGAATGATTTGGCGCAGAAACGCCGGATTAACCAGTTGGACCGCAACGGTGCCCAGGCCGGCACCAATGGCAGTAAATAAGATTCCATGCAGACATTCACGAAGCTTTACCGTACCCGAACGTACGAACGTCAACATGGCACTGCCGGAACCGAAACTCGCCTGGAGCTTGTTTGTCCCGAGTGCTGCTTGCGGCGGCAGACCGATCCCCAAAAGGACGGGTATGGTGATCAGCCCGCCGCCACCGGCAATGGAATCTACCAGGCCGGCGAGGAACGCAGCCAGAAACAGCAGTATGAATACGGTCGGTGCGGTCACGGCTGTTTTTAATACCCCCGAGAAATCGTTGCGCCAAGCAGAAATGTCAGCATTATAATGATTCGGGCCGGTGCTTACAAGCGATGATAATGGGGCAACCGCCAAAGGCTTTGCGTCTGCAATGCCATGCCCTTGGATGAAGAACCAGAGATCTCACCAAAGTGATACTTGACAATCTTAGTGGAGTAACATATATACATGCAAAATTGGCTTCATCAACACTAACCGCCTGATTTGCAACGACTAATTAGCCTTATTTAACCGCTGGGTCCGCACAGATCTTCCTGCTGCCGCCCCTTCCATGAGTTATCCGCACAAAAACCATATTCTCGACTGCAACTGATTGACGGGACGTTGAAAATAAAATATGAGGAGGGCTTGATCATGGCATGTTGGCATTCTTGTCTTGCAAAGCGGAATTTATCATTGTTGTTGGGAGCGGCACTACTGCTGATTACTGCGGCTTGCGGTGAACAGTCAATACAATCGCCAGGCACCGCGTCCGGTAATACCCCTGTGACAAAAAACAGCACGCCAGCCGCCAAGGCTGCATTCGGCATGAAATACCGAGACTCGGCTTCAAACCGTGTCTTCATCTACGACGGCGCCGATTGGGTGCCCTACGACAATACGGTCGATGATTACTACAAGGCAAAACTGGCCAAAAAGACGGTTGCCCTGGTTCAAGACGAGGTCTGTGCCGATGGCGACCCATCATGCACCCCCACCGGTGCGCACGGCAAACATGGGGCCTATGATTGCCGGGTCTGTCACAAGTACGGCGGCCGGCTCGCCTTTGACAAAGCCGGTCCGGCCTACAAAACCGGCTGGCCCGCTCCAACCTTTGACGCAACAACAAAAACCTGTATGAACGTCGGGTGCCACGGCGTTCCCAGTGGCACCTTCAACTATTATTTCCCCGATGGTTCGGGTGACGCGGTTCTGAATACCGTAACCTATGGATCTACCACGACCACGGCCGGCGCCACCACTCCGTCGTGGTACGGTACCGCCAACAGCGGTTCATGTACCGGATGCCATGGCAATCCGCCCCATAACGGGTCTAATGGCTCAAACGTATGGCATAGCGGCTATCACGGAGGGCAGGGACCGACCGGCGCTTACAACCAATGCCAATTCTGCCATCCCGATGCGACCGGCACGAACGGGCAGGCAACCGGCATCACAAACCCGGCGCTGCATGCCGATGGCACTGTGCAAGTGCAGGCCACCTTCAAATCCACCTGTTTCGGGTGCCACTGATTTTTGCTGGTTAATGAGGCACGGCACCGGTACTCTTCATACCAAGTAACCGCGTCCGTTTTTGGCTACAGCAGATCCGTGACGCCGGTATACCCTTGGACGCAAAATGCCGGAGCTGCTCACAGCCTGCACCTGAACAATCACTGTTGAACATGAAACAGCCGCTCGCCCCGTGAGGGATGAGCGGCTGTTTTCTTGGTAAGGTGCATTCGGTAACTTCACGAAAAATAGTTGGATTTATTGCGTCAGGATCCGTTAGTAACGCGATCCTACAAAACCCCTTTCAGATCCTTGATCTCAACGCTGGCCTGGGCACGCAACTCCTTTGCCCACTGGCTGAAACGCTCTTCCGATTTTTTGCGATAAAGCAGATCTTCGATTTCGGCCTTTACGCTCTCGAAGGGCTTCGGCTTGCCGCTTTTACGCTCCTCCAGCTTGATGATGTGGAAGCCGGCCGAAGTATAGACCAGATCGCTGATATCACCCGGTTTCATGGCCATGACAGCCTGCTCAAGCTCCGGCAACATGTCGCCTTTTTTGAACGGTCCCAATGCGCCGCCATCCTTGCGTGCCGCCGGGTCCTCGGAGTAGGTCTTGGCCAGCTCAATGAAGTCCTTGCCGCTCTTGGCCTCGTCAAGCACCATCAGGGCTGTGGTCATGGTGCGTTTGATCTCCGCCGCAGGGGCTTTGTCGTTGATACGGAAGTAGATGTGGCGGGCCAGGAAGGTTTCATCCTCCGTGTACTTGGCGCGATTGGCGTCATAGTACTCACGCATCTCTGCATCGCCCACCTGGATCTTGGAGCGAACCTCCATGCTGACCAGCTTGAGTTTTTCCAGCTGTTCCTGCAACTGGACGCGGTACTGGTCAAAGGAGAGGCCCTGATTGGCCAGCGCGGCAACCAAAGCCTCCTGGGTCATGTTGTTCTGTTTCTTGACATCCTCGATAGATTGGCGGATCTCTTCTTCACTGACCTTGATGTTCAGTTCTTTGATCTTCTGGTCCACCAGTTTCTTTTCCACCAAGCGATCAAGAATCGTGTGGCGGATCTGGCTGCGGGCGGCCTCGTCCAAGGTTGATTTTTTCTCGGCCTCGCGGATTACAGGCTGGGCTTCGCGGTTAATCTCGTAAAGCGTGATGATGTCGTCATTGACAACCGCGGCAATGGTATCTACCAGCTTGCCTGATACGGGAATGGTGGCTGTTGGTGCACTGACGGGCTGTTCGGTCTTGACCGTCGCCTCTGCCGGTGCCTTTTTAACAACAGCTTCCGTGTTTGCACAGCCGCCGACGTAGAGCAGTGGCAGGCAGACGATCAGCAGGGTGAATAGGCTTTGCATCATATTGGTATTCTCTTTTTCTCGTGTTTAAAATTCGGAAGGGTGGGCAGAAAGCCCACCCTTCCGGTCGATCATCAGTCAACTATCTGCTGTCACAACAGCCACCGTGGCTATTTTTTCTCAGGAGCAACAGGCTGAGCCGGCTCGACTGGCAGGCTCTCGCCGGTTTTGCTGCCGAGGGAATTGAGGACATCTTCCTTGACCGTGATCTTGGCATCCTTCTTGAGTTCTTCCTTGATCTTCTGGAAGATCTCCTGCTGCTTGGAAGGCATGAGAGCTGCTTTGATCTGTTCCTTGACCTCTTCAAAAGGCCGCACGCCGGCCGGGC
>Ga0172380_10002752_pt1 | contig 26103 bp, 38 predicted proteins | sample Leawe162metaG_FD_119747 | JGI IMG/M metagenome (GOLD analysis project Ga0172380, IMG submission 119747) | Leachate microbial communities from a municipal landfill in Southern Ontario, Canada - Leachate well 162 metaG | ecosystem: Engineered > Solid waste > Landfill > Unclassified | place...
GGCTTTCCCATTTTGTTTCCCAGTATGTCTCGATGGTCAGGCATGTGCGACGACCTGTAATCAACAGGTAGGTGCGTGTTGCCCAGTCGATACCACATGGAATTCTACAGAAAATAGCTGTGTACCTATGACTTGTGGGAAAGGACAATTCTACTGTGCAGCACAGAAAAAATGTCTCCCAGGTGGTACAACCTGTGAACCTGGCACACCTGTCACTTGTGTCAATGATGGTACCTGTTCTGGAGACGAGAGCTGTCAATGTGCTGACTGTGTCAATGGTGGGCTAGATGACAAAGATAAGTGTAGCATCATAGGTGGTATCCAGGCGATGTGTAGTGATGATAATCTCGCAGATGGTAAGCCAGGTGCCTGTTGTGTTCCTCCAGAAAAATGGGATTCTACTGCCAATGGTGGTGCTGGTGCGTGTACAGCATGTTCAAATACTCAGGCGCCAGCTGAGCTCAAGGCCAACTACGACCAACCGTACATCACCTGTACTGGCAATGGCGTCGTCGCTGATACACATTTCCGATACATGATCAAACAGGGAAGTACCATCGTATCTACCTCAGATATATTCCCAAATTCTACGCAGATTCTTCATCCAAAAATGGCTGCAGGCACCTATACTGTTCAGTGTTTTTATGGAAACGCGACAGCAGTCAATACGACAGGAGCAGCAATGCCTCATACCTGTGAAAAAACCATGACTGTGAAAACAGACAATGAAAATGCTGTTCAGGGATGTAATCGTGTATATGCATACAAATGAACTACTCTCTCAGATGAGCTCACTTCAAATGCATCATTTGATGCATCATTCCGTTGTGGTGCTCGACTCACCAGTATTGATTCTGCCAATCCTTTTGCTCTGTATATAGGTGCTATTGCTCCGCAATTCCTGATAGCGGATACATTTATGACATCCTTCCTCGCAGAATATCAGATAGGGGCAATATCTACTCAGACCCAGAATCATCGCTTCAATACAGGATCGACTCCTGTCTCTTGTGCGGTCCGAGTTGGAGGAGGATACTCGACCAATGACTATTGTCGTGCGACAGCCTGTGTCGGTGACAATTGTAATGTCCCACAAGCATTCTCTGTTGTCCATTCTGGTGACAAAGTCTGTACCACCGCTCAAACAGACACATACAATATCTGATGTAATCCAGACGCACCAGAAGATATCCGTACCCAGTGTGTCGAGATGTTTGGAGCGGCTGTCACTAATGCCTGAGCTGGTGCTGCAAATGGAAGTATCTTCAGGCTCTCATTTAGCTTTAATGGCACCCCTAGAGAGATAGAATGTCGCAAATACGCTGCCAATGATCCAAAGCTTCATAATATATATGACAATGTCGCCTGTACTGCTCTCCTCGACAATGGAGAATACTATGACATCTACGCTGCTGATTCAAATGGTAATAAGATCAATTCTCTGCAGACAACAGCACGAACTGTCGAGAGAGACAATATAACGCCAGTACTTGACCCTATCAAGTACTATACTGATAGCTCTCTCACCAGAGAAGTAACTCCAGCTACATGGTCAAATACACCTGTCACAGCAGTCGCTATCTGTCGTGATACACCAACAACCGAATCTGCCTCATGTTCATGTGCTCTGCTCGTAGATGATTCAACCACCCAGAATGATAAATGGAATCCTGGTATCTATCATGGAAGTGTGGATATTGGTGCTGATCTGCTCCGCTACACTCGTACTATTACTGAGAGTCTTCCTGCAGGACAATCAGTCACAGTCGTCGATACAGCTGGCAACAAATCAACCCCTGCTCAACCAATTCAAGTTAACCTCGATACTGATGCTCCTCGTATGGTTGTTACAGCATCATCCGCCACAACCCCAATCAGGGATATTATACTGACGGCGGACGACTCCCTCTCAAAGATATGGAAAGCAACACTTGCACCGACCACACCAGCAGCAACCAATACCCAGGGCATTATCTGGAGAAAGGGGTCCAAGATAGACCTCCAAAACCTCACATTCAATGAAGAATGTGGTATCACTTCTGCATGAAACTTCGCTAATGTGGCTGAGACAGGAGCAGCATCATTTCCAACGACAGCGACTGTGACTATACCAGCCGTGAATACTGCTACAGAAGTCGTCACCTACTGTATCCGTGATAATGCAGGGAATACTACTCGTGGTATCTACCCAGTTGTCACTGATGCGTGTTTCTCTGCGACAAATATGTCACCTATTCCGACATTTGGCACTTATCGCAACCTGATGGCTACTCGTCTCGGCGGCAGCTGAACGGCGAATCAGAAATATGGCTACTCATTCTCAGAAAACCCTACAAATGCTGCTTGCTTCCGAGGTATCCTCGCGACCAATATCCAGACACTCGTCACCAATCAGCTCACACCGAGCACGAGCACGACACTCACTAGCTGGGATACTGACAGAGCATTGGTAAAAAATAGTACTACTGTCCGCAACACCAACGGCTACTACTATTACAGATATACGACAAGTACTGGCAACACTCTCAATATGACGACGAGTCCAAATGGTACTGGTAATAAATCAGTCATAGTCGAAGGAGGAAATATCCACATCAAGGAAAACATTACTTACTCAGGAACTGGTAATACGCTCCTTCTCATCGCTCGAAAGAATAGTTCAGGCAACGGTGGTAATATCATTATCGATCCTACCGTCACCCATATCGATGCTATTCTCATCGCTGATGGAGGCGCTCTCCAGAGTAGTGATGCTTCGACGCCAGGGGAGAGACTGACTATCAATGGTCGTATCTACTCCTACAATACCAGAGGTGGCTCACTCCAGCAAAGTGCAACAGATGTTATCAATGCAACGCCTCCTGGAAAAATCTTCTCAGCGAGCGGTACCCTCATAGATGCTCCTTCACTTGCAGACGCTCAGAAACAAGACCTCGAACGATTCAGACCGTCATTTGTGGGCGAATCGACCTGTAGCCTGTCTCTCAATTACTACGCCTACACAACTGCAAATCTCCCACTCCTCCTCCAGAAACCAGCAGGATACCAGGGCTGAAACTGTGCATTCTAATTATATTTTTTATTTCTTTCTTATCTTTTTCTTCCATGAAAAAACCTCTTCTACTCTGAGTCTCAGCACTCGCAGTTCTCACACTCTCGGCAACACTGTTTGCTCAGACAGCGACCGGCACCTCTCTCATCACTGAGATGAAGGCCGCTATTCGTCCCTTCACACTCGCAGGCGATCTCAATTCTGGAACTTCTGGTCTCCAATCATCTCCTGTTACTGGTAAAGAAACAGGTGATATGCTCACAGCAGGTGAATGGAACAGAGTCTTGGAATTGGTATCACAGGGTGGTGGAGCTGGTGGAGGATCGGGGTGGGAGAGTGTGCCACTGACAGATACTGCAGCTTTTGACCCGAGTTGTGACTATCGGGTGAAGGTCAGAACTCCTGCATGGGATAACATCAACGGAGTTGACCCTATGGTTCTGGCACAGCAGGTAAGTCCTACCATACTTGTACTCACACAAGCAAGCGGAGGAGTGAATGGTGTCTATTCTAATTCAAAAGATAAATGGCGACAGAATGGTGTCATAAGCACTATTTCGACAATACTTTCTATTGATAAAAGATGTGGAGGTACGGGCGGTGGAGGCGGATCTAGCTGGGTCAATGTACCGCTCACAGATACGGCTGATTATGATACGAGCTGTCAGTACAGACTTTCTATGAATTTTATCGTAGATGATGTAAACAGAAAATGGCATAATGCGACAAGTGGTACATATTATATTAGTAGCATTTCTCCGAAATATATTGGACTAGACCTCTGGAATAATAGTGATTATTATGGCGTGCCAAGTGCTACTAAGACAAAGTATGGTTATCGCAACACATCGGGTACTTTCGTAGAAAGTACAAATGTAGCGGTCACAAAAATTGAGAAAAACTGTGCAGGTACTGGAGGAGGTGGCGGAGGAGGAGGTAGCTCAATTGGTACAGCAGTGTCTTGTACAGTTCGATCAATTTCAATGCAATGTTCAAATCAAGCACCAGCTTATTCTTGTGAAAGAGCTCGGACAGACTGTCGAGCTCAGGCAGGATTCATAAGTGCCAATGAGGATGGTCAGAATGCTAATAGACACATTGATTGTACAGTGTGCCAATAAAGAGCACGCCTCTAGACAAAATCCCCATCAAACGGTGGGGATTTTTTGTGTAGGAAGAGCTAGTATTATTTCTTTGCGGCAACGGCTTTTTTAACTGCAGGGACGACCTCTCTGCCGAGGAGTTCGATAGACCGCATGATGCTCATGTGAGAGGGTGCACCGATATCTGTATGCATCATAAAACGCGTGAGACCAAATGTTTCTTGGAGAAAGAGAATCTTCTCAATCACGGGATTTGGATCACCTATAAACAACGCCCCATCAGGACTTATTCCTCCTGCAAATTGTTGTCTCGTGTAGGGCGACCATCCTCGACTCTTTCCGATTCTGTCCATCTGTCCAGCATAGCGAGGATAGTATTCATCCGCCATGAGCTCACTATCTGAGATGAGCCCATGAGCATGTACACCGACTTGCATGGGAGCCGTGTGTCCCGCGGCGATATATTCTTCTCGGTATAGGTCAAAAAATGGCTTAAATCAGATAGGCATTCATCCGATGATAGCGACGACGAGGGGGAGTCCCAATCGAGCCGCACGGACGACAGATTCTGGTGTGCCACCAACCGCAACCCAGATATCCAGGGGTTGAGAGGCTCGCGGGAGTATACGCTGTTGCTGGAGTGATGGGCGGTGTTTTCCTGTCCAGCTCAATGCTTCCTCGTGGGTATTGATGTTGAGGAGGAGGTCGAGCTTCTCGGTAAAGAGTTCTTCATAATTTCTGAGATCGTATCCGAAGAGAGGAAATGATTCCGTGAAGCTCCCTCGTCCAACGGTTATCTCTGCTCGTCCACTGGAGAGGAGATCAATAGTAGAAAAATTCTGGTACACACGAACGGGGTCAGTCGAGCTGAGAACTGTCACTGCACTAGAGAGTTTGATATTCTTGGTAATCGTCGCTGCCGCTGCGAGGATGATCTCCGGGGATGAGACGGCATAATCAGGACGATGGTGTTCGCCAATACCAAAAACATCGAGTCCTACTTCGTCAGCCAATTTTATCTCTTCCATCATATCCCGGAGCCTCTCGCCAGGAGATTGAAATTTTTGAGTCTGATTGTCGAAAAACAAATCACCAAACATGCTGATGCCGAGTTCCATAGTTTGATATATGAATTACAGAATAATTACTCTGAGTGTATCACAGAAGAGAGTCATGTAAAATATATTCATTTTTTAATAAAATAATAACGACTCTTTACAAAATGTATTATATAGTATATAATATACATATGAAGAGAACTATTACTATAGATGATTTAACTGCAAGGGCCTGCTATTGTACTCATGAAGAATTATGGGAAGATAGGCCAATTAATAGTGTCACAGCTGGTATGATTGATGAGTTTGTGAAGCGATGTCCAAGGGCTCTGTGAGGATTAAATATTGGATGTGGTCATTATTATATGCAAGAGCTAAAATGAGTAGATTGGCTCTTCGTGGAGCATTTACGAGGACATGAAGAAAAAGAAAGATTACAGAAACAATATACACACCTACATAAATTGAAGCGTTATCTCGACCAATTAACGAGGCTCGCAAAATGAGTATCTCTGAATGCAATAGATGGGCTCGAATATACAGACGATCCTCGCTATGCTTCATCGGTAGAGACTTTATCGACTGACGATCCTCTCAGGCAACTATTTGATGAAATCGTTACATGTGCAAATCCTATCAAAAAGACAGAACTACTTCATAGAGCTGATGATAGTATAATTGAGAGGATGAATGGTTTGCTGTCATATATACGAAAAATTACACCAAATATTGCAGCAGTAAATCAAAAAGGGGCACGTGTTACTTCTTTTTGAGCTGTTCCCGACGACGAATTATAGTCTTTTCAAAAATTCAAGAGAAAATTATTTGACAATAGAAGTCGGCATACTATACTCCTCCCATAAAGATTTTTTCCGACAATTTTGGTGCACGAACCTACTAGATAACTCGTCCGTGTCTATCGTATAGTATTCCTATGCGTTTTTTCTGTGTCTTTTATCTCCTTTTCCATCGTTTATGACTGCGAAAAAAACCACCAAACCTGCAAAAGCAGGTACGAAAGTGTCTCCAAAGAGCACTGTAAAGCCTAAAACAGCTGCTAAATCAGTCAAAACGACTAAGCCAGTAAATAAGGCTACGAAAACAACCGCTGCGAAGAAGGTGACAAAACCAGCTGCAAAATCAGTTGCTCCCAAAAAAGCAGTCGCAAAAACTCCAGCGAAAAAAACCACAACCAAGCCAGTAAATAAGGCAGTAAAATCTGTTGCAAAACCTGCTGCAAAAAAAGAAAAGACTCCAAAACCAGAGAAAGTACTCAGTGCCCGTACGCTCGCATCAAAGAAAAAAATCGCTGAACCAAAAGTCTCAAAGAGAGACGTCGCATCACCCGTTATCATCAAGTCAGCTCGTGTCGAGAAACCTACACATGGAGCACTCTATGTCCGTTCTGGTCGACACTTCTTCACAGAAGATCGCTCTATCGTCGAGATGCCTGAGCTCATCGCAGCACAGCTCGATTCGTATGATTCATTTATCAATTACGGACTCCAGGAAGCACTGGAGAGTGTTTTCCCAGTGACAGATTTTTCTGAGGAACGAGTCGAGATTCACTTCAAGGGAATGGAACTCGAGGAACCACGCTACAGTCCAAAAGAATGTCGCCGAAAAAATCTCAACTACGAATCATACCTCCGCGTGAAGCTCCAGATGCTCAATAAAGAAACAGGAGAAATCAAAGAAGATACAGTATTTATGGGTGGTATTCCACTTATGACTGCAAAGGGAACATTTATCGTCAATGGTGTCGAGCGAGTTATAGTCCATCAGATTATCAAGGCTGACGGTATATCATTTGAAGCTGATGCTGGTGTCTACACAGCAAAAATCAAACCAAAAAAAGGAGCATGGCTCGAATTCTCTGTCGACAAGAGGGGAGTTATCACTGTCCGAATTGACAAGAAACGCAAGATGCCAGCAACGACACTTCTCCGAGCATTTGGTCTCGAGAATGATGCTGCTATCATCAAGGCTTTTAGCGGTGACAAAGAAGCTATCGGAAAATTCCTCCAACCTACCCTCGACAAAGACAAAACAAAAACTCAGGTCGATGCATGGCATGCACTCTACAAATTGATTCGTCCAGGTGACCTCGGTACTGACGAGCGAGTAGAGGATCTCTTCCGTACGACTTTCTATGGTCCGAAACGATTTGACCTCGGTGAAGTCGCACGACTCAAAATGTCTCGAAAACTCGGTGTCAGTGGAGTCTATGAAGGTGACGGACGTTATCTCTCAACTGATGATGTTGTCGAAACTCTTCGCTACCTCATGAAGCTCCAGCTCGATGATCCAACAGCGACACCAGATGATATCGATCGTCTCGATAATCGTCGTATCCGTTCAGTCGGTGAACTCGTTCAAGAAAAATTCCTCGTCGGTCTCGCTCGTATGGAGCGAATAGCAAAAGATCGTATGACCGTCCTCAATCTCGATGAATCAACAGCGCGAAGCTTTATCAATCATCGTCCTATTGAAGCAGTGGTAAAAGAATTCTTCTCAAGCTCACAGCTCTCACAATTCATGGACCAGAGTAATCCTCTCTCAGAGCTCGCGCACAAGCGTCGTATTTCTGCGATGGGTCCTGGTGGTCTCACTCGTGAGCGTGCATCGTTTGAAGTTCGTGATGTACATCCGACTCAATACGGTCGTATCTGTCCTATCGCGACACCAGAAGGTCCGAATATCGGTCTCGTTCTCCACTTTGCATCATACTCTCGTGTCGACAAATACGGTTTTCTCCAGACTCCTTATCGTGTCGTAGCACATTATGTATCAAATGATGGTAAGTCAGCAGTCAATCGTATCACTCTCGAGAATATCGTTGATGCAAAAGGCAAGGTCATCGTCCCAGAAAAAACACTTATGACGGCTGCTCATGCAGACGTTCTCAAGAAAAATATCAAAGACACTGAAATCCTCGTCCGAGGATACATGACAGACAAGTACGAATATGTCGATGCTTATGTCGAGCGTGATTTCACTATTGCGGAAGCAAATTCCCCAATTGACGTTCATGGCAATTTCTCAGACACTCGTCTCGGTGCTCGTCAGAATAGTGAAGCGACACTTGTCTATGTCCGTGATATCACACACATCGATGTCTCTCCAAAACAAATAGTCTCAGAAACCACATCCCTCATCCCCTTCCTCGAACATGATGATGCGACTCGTGCGGAAATGGGATCAAACATGATGCGTCAGGCTGTTCCACTCGTTCACTCGACTTCACCAATTGTCGGTACAGGGAATGAGCTCGAATTTGGCTACAAGAGTGGATACTGTGTCCGCGCTGAGCACAATGGAAAAGTCCTCGGTGTCGATGCAAAACACGTCACAGTCATGTACGATAATGGAGAAAAGAAAACCTACGAACTCATCACATTTGAGCGCTCAAATCACGACATGCAGCTCCACCAATATCCTCGTGTCAGTCATGGTCAGGAATTCCTCGCTGGTGACATCCTCGTCGATGGTCACGCGATGGAAAATGGTGAGCTCGCTCTCGGACACAATCTCCGTGTTGCCTACATGTCATGGAATGGATACAACTTTGAAGATGCGGTCATTCTCAATTCTCGTCTCGTCGAAAATGACATGTTTACGCACGTCTCTATCAACGAATACACACTCGATGTCCGTGAAACAAAGCTCTGACCTGAGAGCACGACAAACGATATCCCAAATGTTTCCTCTGCGAAACTCAGTGATCTCGATGAAAACGGTATCATCCGTATTGGCGCTTTCGTCAAAGGTGGTGATCTCCTCGTCGGTAAAATCACACCAAAAGGTGAACAAGAACTCTCTCCAGAAGAGCGACTTCTCCGAGCTATCTTCGGTGACAAATCAAAAGATGTCAAAGACTCTTCTCTCTATATCCCATCAGGAAGTGGAGGTAAAGTTATCGATGTCCAGATTCTCCGAAAAGAAGAAGGGGACAATCTCGCAACAGGTGTTTTCCAACAAGTAAAAGTCTACGTCGCACAAACCAGAAAAATAGAAGTCGGTGACAAGATGGCGGGTCGACATGGAAACAAGGGTATCGTCGCACGCATTGTCCCATCTGAGGACATGCCTCATACAGCAGATGGTGAGCCTGTGGATATTATTCTCAACCCTCTCGGTGTCGTCTCTCGTATGAATATCGGTCAGGTTCTCGAGGCTCATCTCGGTGAGGCAGCTCGCAATCTCGGCATCAAAGTCGCGACTCCAGTATTGAACGGTGTCAATATCGACATCATCCATGACCTCATGGAACAAGCAGGTATGGACACATCAGGGAAAGTCCAGCTCTATGATGGGCAGACAGGCGAACCGTTCCAAGAAAAAACAATGCTCGGAACTGTCTACATGCTCAAGCTTCATCATTTCGTCGAAGACAAGATCCACGCTCGTGCAGTTGGTCCATATTCTATGATCACACAGCAACCACTCGGAGGTAAAGCTCAGAATGGTGGTCAGAGATTCGGAGAAATGGAATGTTGGGCTATTCAGGGATATGGTGCAGCAAATATCCTCCAGGAAATTCTCACCATCAAATCAGATGATATCACTGGTCGTACACAGGCATACCGTGCTATCGTCAAAAACGAACACATCAAACGACCAAGTGTCCCAGAATCATTCCATGTGATGATAAAAGAGCTCCAAGCGCTCGGTCTCAAGATGGAACTCCTCGAGGGCTACGAAGTCCAGGAACGAGGTGACATCTACGCAGATCGTATGGGAGAGGTAGAAGTCCTCTCAGCAATTGCTGCTACCTCTACTGAAGCAGAATAATCAACTCAATTTCCTAATCCTTGCTTTTATGACACACGATGATACTCAAATCAATGATGCTCCAGAAACTGAGCTCGATTCTTTTGACCTCACAATAGAGGATACAGAGGAAGAAGAACTCATCATACCAGCTCTCGAGGATGATGCAGAACCAGGCATCGAATGAGAGCCTGATTTCTTTGCAGAGGAAAAATGATTCCTCGATGATGATAATACAAATCCATATCTCACAGACGAGATGACAGACTTCCTCAACGATAGAATTACAGACTATTCTGCTATTGGTAAAAACGCTGGTAAACAAAACATCACAGCCGGAAAAAATCTCAACAAAATCCGCGGTATTTCTATCTCTATTGCAAAAAAAGAAGATATCCTCGCACAATCACACGGTGAGATTCTTATATCAGAAACAATCAACTACCGTACTCAGCGTCCTGAGCGTGGTGGTCTCTTCTGTGAACAGATATTTGGTCCACGAAAGAACTACGAATGTGCGTGTGGAAAATACAAACGAATCCGCTACAAGGGTATCATCTGTGAACGATGTGGTGTCGAAGTCACGACCTCTCAGGTTCGTCGTCAGCGCATGGCTCACATCGAGCTCGCTTCTCCAGTAGCACATATCTGGTTCCTCAAATCAGTTCCTTCTCGTGTTGGTCTCATGCTCGACATTCCTGTGAAAAAGCTCGACCAGGTCGTCTATTTTGCAGCGTACCTCATCATCGATGTTCACGAGGATTTCCGCAAGGATGCCCTTGGTGCACTCGAGGACCGATTCAAGCAGACTCGTACAGAGATGCAAAAAGAATTCACAGGCATGCTCAATGAAGCAAAAATAGCTCATGAGGCAGGTGAAATGAAGGAAAAAGCAGTTCGTGAAATGGAGCGCGATTGTGAAGCAAAAATGGAAGAACTCGATGAAGAATATCGTGACATGAGAGACAAACTCCAGAGCCTCACAGGCGGAGCGGTTATATCAGAGCTCGATTATCGTCTCCTCATGGAGAGATTCCCACAGGTCTTCACTGGTGGTACAGGTGCTGAGGCTATCCGACAGCTCCTCGATCGTATCGACCTCGCGAGTCTCATCCAGAGCCTTCAGAAGGACATCAAGGTTGTCCCAAAATCAAAAGAAAAGAAGCTTCTCCAGAAGCTTCGTCTCGCTATTGATCTCTTTTCAAGCAATCAACATCCGAGAGATTTCATCATGGAAGCACTCCAGATTCTTCCTCCAGATCTCCGTCCGATGATCCAGCTCGATGGTGGACGAATCGCGTCTTCAGATCTCAACGACCTCTACCGTCGTGTCATCAACCGAAACAATCGTCTCAAGAAACTCATCCAACTCGGTGCACCTGAGGTCATCCTCAAAAATGAAAAACGAATGCTCCAGGAATCTGCTGATGCGCTCATCTCAGGTTCTGTTCGTAGTTCTCGTTCTGGATACGCGATGGCAAACAAGCGAAAACTCAAATCACTCACAGACATCCTCAAGGGTAAGCAAGGACGATTCCGTCAGAATCTCCTCGGTAAACGAGTCGACTACTCTGGTCGTTCGGTTATCGTCGTTGGTCCACATCTCCGCATGGATCAGTGTGGCCTCCCAAAGCCTATCGCACTCACACTCTTCCGACCTTTTGTTATCGGTAAGCTCATAGAGCGAGAGTATGCATTTAATGTCAAACACGCAGAAAAAATCATCGAAGAAAATACCAAAGAAGTCTGGGATGCTCTCGAGGAAGTCATCGAAGGAAAGTATGTGCTTCTCAACCGTGCTCCAACACTCCACCGACTTGGTATTCAGGCATTTCAGCCTATTCTCGTCGAAGGTAAAGCAATCCATCTCCACCCACTCACTTGTGTAGCATTCAATGCGGATTTCGATGGTGATCAGATGGCTGTCCATCTCCCTCTCACGCCAGAAGCTCAGAAGGAAGCACGAGAGCTCATGTCTACCTCAGCAAATATGCTGAATCCCTCAAATGGTGAGCCAATTGTTTCTCCAACACAGGACATGATTCTCGGATGTTATTATCTCACAAAAGAAGCTCCAAAATCATTCACAGGACTCGTATTTGGTTCGTATGATGAAGCATCTATCGCCTTTATGAATGGTCAGATTACGCTTCATACACAGATTCGTGTACGAGGATGGGTCCCACTCACAGAAGATGGTCCACTCACGACATACGGTCGTATGCTCTTTCATGCTGTGCTCCCAGAGGGGCATGCATTTCAGAATAAAACCATGGGAAAGAAGCAGATGTCTCAGCTCCTCTCTGATATATTTGAGACCTACGGAACAGCTGCTACAGCGATCGTCGCTGATGCAGTCAAAAATATTGGCTTCAAATACGCGACTATGTCAGGTCTCTCTATCTCTGAGAGCGACATGCTCACACCATCGAGCAAGGGGGAAATCCTCGAAAAGGCAACAGAAAAAGTCCGTACTATCCAATCTATGGCGTACGAAGGCTTCCTTACAGATGATGAGCGATACGAGCAATCTATCCGCATCTGGAGTCAGGCAAAAGTCACTATCGAGTCTGAAATGAAAAAAGTATTCCCAATCGAGAATCATATCTATCATTTCATCGATTCAGGCGCTCGAGGTTCATGGGGAAATGTGACACAGCTTTGTGGTATGAAGGGTCTCGTAGCATCACCATCAGGTAAGACTATTGAGCTCCCTATCAAATCAAATTACAAAGAAGGTCTCACAGCACTCGAATACTTCATCGCAACACACGGAGGACGTAAAGGTAAGGCAGATACTGCTCTCAAAACTGCGCAATCTGGTTACATGACTCGTCGTCTCGTTGATGCAGCGCAGAATATCCTCGTTCGTGAAAACGATTGTGGTACACTCCACTACGAAGATGTCCCACGAGAAACCACTAAATCAGTTGTCTTCCAGGAATCATTTGAAGAGAGAATCTACGGAAAAATCCTCGCAAAAGACCTCCTCGATGGCAAGACAACTATTGCAAAAAAAGGAGACATGATCGATCAGACACTCCTTAAGACTATACTCTCAAACGACATTCCAACTATCCCAGTTCGTACGATGCTCATGTGTGAAACACACGAGGGTATCTGTCAGCACTGTTATGGTATGGATCTCGCGATGAACCGTATCGTCGAGATCGGTAGTCCTATTGGTATCGTGGCAGCGCAGTCTATCGGTGAACCTGGTACTCAGCTCACGATGCGTACATTCCATTCGGGATGAGTCGCGACAGCAGGAGGCGATATCACAACGGGTCTTACTCGTGTCGAAGAACTCTTTGAAGCTCGTACTCCGAAATACCTCTCAAAAATCAGTCATATCGACGGTGAGGTGACAAAGATTGAACACACAAAAACTTCAACCACCATTTTCATCCGTGCTCACAAGCCAGAAACTCGTGAATACTATATCCCTCATGACTATGAGAAAGAAGTGAAGAAAGGGGAAACAGTGAAGGTCAAACAAGTCCTCGCTCGATCTGCAGAAACAAAACAAAAAATTCTCGCTTCTACAGGCGGTCTCGTCTCTCAGATAGAAAACGGTATCATCTACGTCTCAGATGTCGAAGCACAAACACTCGAGTATGTCGTCCCATTTGGTCGTAAAACATCAGTACAAAAGGGCGATACAGTACAAAAGGGTGACAAACTCTGTGAAGGAAATATCGATGTCGAAGAACTCATGAATGTCGCAGGTCCAGCAAAAGCTCAGCAATATATCGTCGCTGCCGTCAAGGAAATCTACGCTTCTCAGGGTCAGACAGTCAATGCGAAACACGTCAGCTGTATCGTCCGACAGATGTTCTCAAAAGTGACCATCATCGAACCAGGAGAATCAGAATTCTTCCAGGGAGATACGATTGATATCGGAGTCTTCAATGACACAAACAAGAAACTCGTCGCAGTGAACAAGAAACAGGCTATCGGTCAGAGACTTGTTCTCGGTATTGCAAAGGTGTCACTCCACTCTGGTTCATGGCTCGCGTCTGCATCGTTCCAGGAGACTGTGAAAGTCCTCGTGGATGCTGCGAGCAAGCGTCGTATCGATCACCTCGAAGACATCAAGTCAAATGTCATCATCGGTCGTCGTATTCCGACACTCCAATACTTCCAGAACAATCTCGAACTCGATGAAGAATACTACGAAGGAAACGTGACAGATGTGACAGAAGTACACTCTGCTCATGCTCTCGTTCCAGATATAGAATAATCATATTCTTCCTCAAAAAATCCCTCGCCAATAGCGAGGGATTTTTGTTATCGTCATTCAAGCCAAGTGAGCTTGCGAACGCGAGGTGGAATCTAGGAAATTGATTTATGCTTTTTTGTTTTGTTTTTTTTAGAGCACAACTCCTATAACGAGTCCCATCGCACCCATAGAGACGAGTACGTACCCAGCCGTGATGGCATAGTGTGTGAAATTCCGCTGTTCGTAGAGAAAGTGTATGGCCAAGATGAGACACGCAATGAGACCCAGGTCGTAGCCAATGAGAAAGGCTCTTGCGGGGTCCGTATATTCGAGATGTTTACAAAATGCTGTAATATTTGCCGCAATGACAAAAGTAATAGGAAGCGTGTAGAGAAAGCCATTCTTTGCTCTCACAGAATTGATTGATTCAGGGCTGAGATTTGCTACTCTTGCCCACACAGTACCAAATACCGAAGGGTGATACCAGATATAGCCGATGATCATCGCGACGAGAGTGGCAGAGATATCTGCAGCCCAGGAGATATTTGTGATGATATGCAGGAGGTCAGAGAGAAGATTCATAGGAAAATATTATGGTATCAGTATAAACTCCTCCTCTTGTTTTGAAATACCGCAGAGTTGTAAAAAATCGACACTCCGTATAATATACTCAATGAAGACTCTCAATTCCACACATTCACCGGGTATCGTAGCACAGACTGTTGCACCAGTGGCACGAGTCTGGCAATGATTTCAGGACAAAGTTGCAAAACTTCTCGGACTCAGAAATGCCGGGACAGCGAGCGCGGTGGTGGGTATTGCTGGACTCACGACTATGGCTGTTGCAGGTATCTTGTGACCAGTAGGCCCAGTAGTGTATGGTGCTGGTCTGACTGTTGCTGGTGTGGGAGGTGCTGGCTTGGTAGAAAATGCCGTAACGAAAAAATTATCCCGATTGGACGGAAAAGGGGCACCAGCACATCGCTAGGACGCCTTTGTTTCAGAGAGGAGTTTATGAACAGTCTGTATTTCTGCTTTTTTTGCTTCCAGTCCTGCTATTGATCGAGAGAGAGCTTTTTTGATGTTGTATAGACCAACGTTTGTTTCCTCTTTTACGAAGTCAGAGAGAAGGGGAATAATTTTCCCTGCCGTAAAGCTCTTGTGTTTTTTGAAAATAGTAAACGCCTCTGTTATCAGTGCTGCTCGAAGCGATGGAGATAATTGGTAATAGTTTTGAAATCCAAAAAAGAGCTGCCTGTAGAGTACTATTTTTTCATTGAGTCATTCTGCCGCGTGTTCTTGAGACCGAAGAGCCTCCTCACGATTTTCAAACACGCTACAATAAACACTGTATGTCTCATTGTGACTTGTTCTCACTTTCTTTTGTCCAGTTTTGTGAATATGATTATCTGTCGTTGTACGAAAAATAAGTATTCTTTTTTCTCCATCTTCTCTTGTTACTTCAAGTATCCTTGCTGTCTTTTCTTTTCTAGGTCTTTCTTTCGGTGTTCGGTTGACTTCGCGAGCATTTGAAAGGACTGTGAGGAATCTCTTCCGTACAGCCATAATGTAGCGACGACGAGCCTGGAGTGTATAAGTCATGAAATCATGAGGAGCCAGACCGAGCTTGATAATTATTTCCTCTGATATTTTGTCAGGATCTATGGGTAGAGCTTTGATGAGCTGATTACGTTCTTCGAGATTTCATTTCTTTTCCTCTTTTTGCTCAATAGCAGGGAATCAATCTGGCGAGAATGCTCGAGAGATATAAGAACCCAGCGACGCACGTTGTTGATTTCGTGCACGATTGATAGTGTAAGGGAGCCGATTTTGTTTAAATTTATAATGAGAGCTTTTTCGTATGAGTTTTTTTATCTCTTTTGTGTCATGTTCTTGGATGTAGTATATGAGTAAATCACACAGCGCTGGCTTATCAAGCAATCTCGAGATGTAGCCTATTGAGAGTTCGTCATTGCCAACATATGAACGGAGGCTTTCTCTGTAAAAATCTATTACTTCCTCGGGAGTTCTTTGCTGCTCCTGTCCCTCATTATCATATACTTTTGGGGCATTTTCAGGGCTATGCATGTAGAGCACGCGTTTATCTGGAAACTCTGTTCTTTTATTTCGTGAGTGATTCCTTGAGAGACTTCCTGTGCTGTAGTTTCTTGTTGGGAATTGCACGCCTGCTCATTGGAGTAACCTCTCAATTGCATTTGCAGAACCAATTGCTAAATCACAGCTACAGAGATTCCCCTGGGCATATCCACGCAGGATTGATTCTGCCTCGGGAGACAATAGAGGTGATTCTTTTTCTAATTCCATATATATTTTATATGTATTTTATAGATAAAGGCAAATTTAATTATTATATATTTCAACCTTTCATAGTTTTCAATATTTTCCCGAAAAATCATTTGCCAGGAAAATATTTCTGAATAGAATAGGGGAGTTATTTCATAATGCATTTCTATGAAACCCCTCAATTCCAAGCAGCGAGATATCCTCGATTTCCTCCATGATAACCAAGAATATACGACAACACTCATGGATATAGGCGAGGCCGTTGGTCTCGATCATCCACAAAAGGTTCAGGATAAAATCGACCAGCTTATTCGCTGAGGCTATATATCTCGTACACCATTTGGCGGTTATCAAGTCCTGAAAAAATTCGATGAAACTGACCAGCTGATGATACCATTTTTCTGATATGCACAGTGTGGTCACGCAGGGAAGAGTATTTTGGCTGAATATCCTCGCAAGAAGCTTGAAGTACACAAGAAGCTCGTCAATCAGTCAGAGATAGATCAATACTTCATCACCCGTGCAAAAGGGGATTCGATGGAACCCTTCATTCATTCCGGAGATTTCCTCCTCATCAAAGTGCAATCTGGATACAATCCTGAAGACCAGGTCATGGTCGTCCATAACGGTTTACCAAAAATCAAAAAAGTCCTCAAAGATGGGGATACACTGGTACTTCGATCATTTAATCGTGAGTATGGAGATTTCATCGTTGAGCCAGACGATGACGCTGAGATAGTAGGTGTTGTGAAGGAGCGATTTCCGAAGGGTGCATTTTCAGTCTAGAAAAAACTATTTTTGGCACCGGAAAAATTCACAAGATTTCTGCTTTTGCCTTCTGTATCATATTTTTTCCTTCTTCCATTATTTCTATTTTATTTTTTTATAAAAAAGATTTGCAATACAAGTCTTTTTTACTATCATGCCGCCACATATCATAAAAAGTTCGCCCATAATTCATGGCTAAAGAAGAGAAAATACTTGCCTGAGGCACTGTCCTCGAGTCGCTCCCAAACGGGAGCTATCGCGTTCAGATAAATTCTCTTTCTGGTCAGGATCTCGGAGACAATGGTATGGTCGTCTTTGGTCACGTATCTGGTCATATGCGCAAGTGCAATATCTCTCTCATCAATGGTGATAAAGTAGATATCGAGCTCACGCCCTATGATCTCGAAAAAGGTCGTATCACTTACCGACATAATGTTAATACTAATCATCAGCCTGTATGAAAGTACGTCCGTCAATAAAAAAACGTGATCCACGCAACGATGTTATCGTTGTTCGTTGGAACAAGAGTCATACCCGACGGTATGTCCGCATCGTCAATAAGAAAAATCGACGATTTAATCAGCGCCAAGGTTAATTACTATTTCTCTCATTCTATATGGTACGCATTTCTGGGGTAAATATCCCAAATCATAAACACCTCTGGGTCGCTCTCACCTCTATCTATGGTGTCGGTCCAACGAGATCAAAAAAAATACTCACAGCCTGCAAAATTGATGCAAGCCGTAAGGTCGAGACTCTCTCAGAAGAAGAGCTCGGTGTCGTCCGTGATGAACTCAAAAATCATGTACTCGAGTGAGATCTTCGTCGAGAAATAACAGGAAATATCAAGTCTCTCTCAGATATGAACTGCTACCGTGGTGTCCGTCACAAAGCAAATCTCCCAGTTCGTGGTCAGCGAACAAAGACCAATGCTCGTACCAAACGAGGCAAGAAAGCAACTGTTGCGAACAAAAAAGTAGCAGCTAAATAATCTCTACGAATCACTTATTTAAATATTTATATGGCTCAAACACTTCGTCGCAATAAAAAAACAAAACGCACTGTCGAACAGGGCGTCATCCATGTTGCTGCTCTCTACAACAATACTCACGTGAGTGTCTCTGATACTGACGGAAATGTCCTCACATGGCATAGTGGTGGTCGCGCAGGATTCAAAGGTGCTCGTGAAGCAACTCCCTACGCTGCAACTATGGCTATGGAAAAGTGCCTCGAAGAAGCTATCCGTCTCTACGGTGTCAAACGTGCTCATGTCTGTGTCTCTGGTGTCGGTTCTGGTCGTGATAATGCACTTCGTGCTATCGTCGCTGCTGGTGTCGAGATTGATTCTATAGTTGATGAGACTCCTGTGCCATACAACGGTACAAAGAAAAAGAAAATCCGTAAACTCTAATTCTCCACTTTATCTATTATGCGTTATACTGGTCCAAAAAATAAACTCTGTCGTCGAGAAGGTAAGAACCTCTTCGGAAGTGAGAAATACTCTCAGACTGATTCAAAGAGAAAACTTCTCGGTAAGAATGTCGGTCGTATGGGTCTCTACGGTCAGCAACTCCGTGCGAAGCAGTCTACCAAGCGTATGTTTGGTGTTTCTGAAAAACAATTTTCAAACTATTTCAAAAAAGCATCACGCCTCCAGGGAAATACTCTCGAAAACATGCAGAGACTTCTCGAGACTCGTCTCGACGTCGCTGTTCTCCGAGCCAACTTTGCTCGTACTATTATGCAGGCTCGTCAATTTGTCAGCCATGCCCACTTTGTCGTCAATGGTAAAAAGGTCGATATCCCATCATACCAGATTTCTATCGGCGATGTCATCGAAGTTCGTGAAAAGCTCAAAGATACACCACTCTACCGTACACTTCAGATCGAATCAGAAGAATTTCTCAAAAATAACCAGGCTGGTCGTGTCTCAGCAGTAGACTGGATAGATGCAGATCCAAAATCATTCAAAATCACAATCAAACGACTCCCAGAGACCGCTGATTATGATCAGAGTATTGATATGAAAAAAATCATCGAGTTCTATTCAAAATAATCACAAAGTAGTAGTTTTTTACTTCTTATCTTTCTCTCCATGCACATCCTTCACACTATCATCGGCCTCCCAAAAGTAACTGAGCATCGTATTGCTCAGGATGATTTTTCACAGGAATCTGTTTTTGATATCGCACCTCTCCCACGAGGGTACGGGATGACACTTGGACACGCTCTTCGTCGCTCTATTATATCTTCGATTCCAGGAACTCGTGTGACAGGCGTCAAGATAGAAGGAGTCTCTCACGAGTACACGACACTTCCAGGTCTCCATGAGAGCGTTCTCGACATCATGCTCAATCTCAAGAGCCTCGTTCTCGATAAATCTGATACAGGTGTCACATGGATTTCTCTCAAGAAAAATAAAGCAGGAAAAGTCACAGCAGCAGACATCAAGACTGGTGGTGGAGTTGAGATTCTCAACAAAGACCTCTACATCACGGAGATTGATCGTGATGGATTTGAGCTCGACATGCAGATTCGTGTAGAGAAAAATGTCGGCTACAAGTCAATTGAAACACTCAAAAAAGAAGATGATGACGTCATGATTCTCGTGGTTGATGCGAGCTTCTCTCCTGTCATCAATGTCAGCACAGAAGTCAGAAGTGAACGATACGGAGATATGACAGACCTCGATCATCTTGCTCTCACTGTAAAGACTAATGGTTCTATCACGCCAGAGAGCGCTCTCAAATTTGGTGCTCAGATGCTCCGTTCATACTTTGATATCTTCTGTGATACAGAAGTCATGGTTGAAAACGAATTTATGGGTGATGTCCGATCTCTCCGTGAAAAAGAAAAGAAGGATGCTCAGGCAACAGAGCACCGTGAGAATTTCACGCACATTGATTTCCTCGGGCTCTCTCCTCGTACGCTCAATGCTCTCGTCAATGGAAATATCCTCTCTGTCGAACAGCTCGAAAAATGCACAGAAGCAAAACTCAGTTCTATCAAGGGTTTCGGGAAAAAAGCTATGGACGAAGTCCGTGCAGCTCTCGGAACACAAAGCAAGAAGCTCCTCTGAGACGATTAAAATATCATTATTCCACTTACAAACTTACTTAAATTCATATGCGACACCGATCTAAAAAAAATCTGAAAATGAACTGACGAGATGCAAATCACCGTGATGCAGTTCTCCGAAATTTGGCATGAAGCCTCTTTGTTCACGGGAGTATCGCAACAACTCAGAAGAGGGCTAGCGCAGTTACTCCTCTCGTTCACGGACTCATACGAGTTGCACAAGAAAAAAACACCATGAATACGATTCGTGCTCTCCAGGCTTCACTCTATACAGAGGCTGCCTCTCGAGCTGCTATGGATTTCGCAAAAAACACCAAAAAAACATCTGGTTTCACTCGTGTCACACCACTTAAATACCGTGTAGGTGACGCAAGTCTCCTCGTTACTCTCGAACTCATCGTCTAATACAATCTCTCAGTTTCCCCTTATGAAAACACTTTTCCCAAACAACATCGAACGCAAATGGTATATCATTGATGGCAATGGTCTTACTCTTGGTCGTCTCGCAACGGTTATTGCTCAGAAGATTTCTGGTAAACAAAAACCAACCTACTCTGCTCATATAGACGGAGGTGATTATGTCATCGTTACCAATATTGATAAAATCAAGACAACTGGGCGTAAAGAAACCCAGAAGAAATACTACACACATTCTCAATACATGGGCGGTCTCACGACGACGAGTCTCGCTGATCTACGAAGTAAGAAACCATACGAACCTCTCAAGCTCGCAGTATCAGGTATGCTTCCAAAAAACAGCCACCGTGATACCATGCTCAGTCGCATGAAACAATTCCAAGGATCTGAACACAGCCATGAGGCGCAGACTCCAGAAATACTTACCCTCTCATAATACCCTAGACTTATGAAATATACTTACGCTATCGGTCGCCGAAAAACTGCATCTGCTCAAGTCCGCCTCTTCGCTGGAAAAGGTGAATCTGAGATCAATGGTCGCCCACTCAAAGAATATGTCACTCGTAATGACCTCCTCTCTGTGGTTCATGCACCTATCAAGGTCGCAGGAAATGGTGAATATCATTTTTCTGTGACAGTTGCTGGGTCAGGTGAGAGCGCTCAGGCACAGGCTATCGCTCATGGTATCGCTCGCGCACTCGTCATCATCGATGAATCATACAAATCAGCACTCCGAGACCAGGGGCTCCTCACTCGCGATGCTCGAAAAGTAGAGCGTAAGAAGCCAGGTCTCCACAAGGCTCGTAAAAGAATTCAATGGTCTAAACGATAATATTACCTCCTCTCCACTATGCCTACAATCCAACAACTCATCCGCAAACCTCGCGTGACGAAAGTCCGCAAGAGCAAATCTCCTGCGTTGATGCAAATCCGAAACAACCTCAAACGAGTCGATATCGAGCTCGCGTCTCCACAGAAGAGAGGTGTGTGTACAAAGGTCTACACCATGACTCCAAAGAAGCCTAACTCCGCTCTCCGTAAAGTCGCAAAAGTCCGTCTCACGAATGGCTATGAAGTCATCGCCTACATCGGTGGTGAAGGTCATAATCTCCAAGAGCACTCTGTCGTCATGATCCGTGGTGGTCGTGCGAAAGACCTCCCGGGTGTACGATATCATATCGTTCGTGGTGTTCTCGATACTCAGGGCGTAGCTGACCGCAAGCAGTCACGCAGTCAGTATGGTGCTAAACGACCTAAAAAATAATATTTACTCTTATGATTACTCAGAAACAAAAGTTCATCAATTATATCATGCAGGGCGGTAAGAAACACCTCGCTCGCAATCTCCTCGAAGACGCACTCGAAATCGTTCGTGAACGCGGAAACAAGGATCCAGATGCTCTCATGGACAAAGCATTCGAGAACATCATGCCACGCGTGGAGGTTCGTCCAAAACGAGTCGGTGGTGCTATATTCCAGGTTCCTGGTGATGTGCTCCCAAAGAGACAATTCTTCCTCGCTTCTAAATGGATTAAGGAATCAGCACAATCTCGAAAAGGAATACCTTTTGCTCAGGCACTTGCAACAGAACTCATCGAAGCATCTCAAGAAACAGGAAATGCATTCAAAAAGAAGCTCGATGTCTACAAAAATGCAGAAGCAAATAAAGTGAATGCTCGATTCGCTCGCACAAATAACAATACTAATAACTAGTTTCTCTCACTTCACTAATATCTCACTATGGCTCATAAGAAAGCACTTTCCTCTACCAAAAATGGTCGTGATTCACAAGCAAAACGTCGTGGCGTAAAAGTCTACGCAGGTACTTCTGTTATCCCCGGGAATATCATCGTCCGACAAAAAGGAAACAAGATTTTCCCAGGTGTTGGCGTTATCCAAGGAAAAGACTTCACTCTCCAGGCTGTTATCACTGGCGTTGTACGCTTCTATGAAAAAGGACGCACACGATTTGACGGCAAGAGAACTCGCTCTACGTATGTCACTGTTGACGCACAGTAATTGCAACGCATTTTCATAAATTAACAATGACCCTCATGAGGGTCATTGTTTGTATTTTCGGGTAAAATAATTATCGTAGACAAAATACTATGTTCAAATTTCTCTTTCGTACCTCCTGGCATCATATGAGCCGTATGCCGTATGCTTCGATAGCCGTTGTATTCGTTTTTTCCCTTCTCCTCCTGACATGTCTGACAGGGCTCGCGATGCTCTCATTTCTCACTGAGGAAAAAGTACGCATAGAAAGCGGACTGACCTATCCTCTCGCCCTCAATCCTCTCTACACATTTGAGAGTGAACGTGTCACTGATTTTGCTGAGAGTCTCGTTTCCGCAGGACTTCAAAAACCCATAGAATATATCACGCGCGAGCAGGCACTTGATAGGGAGATTCAGAGGAATCCTGGTATCCTCGCAGTGCTCGCAGGAGAAAATCCGCTGCCAGATGTCATAGTTATACCACTTCAGGGTATGGACACAGATATGTTTTGGAAAAGGATTCGAGAATTTCGTGACCTCTTCGAAGGTGGTGTGGACATACAGAGCCTTCGTAGCCGACTTCAGAACTATGAAGAGTCGATGAATGAAATACGTGATATATGGGTAGCGCTCCTGCTTTTCACAGGGCTCACACTCGTGCTCATGACTATGCTCCTCATAGCCATCCTCCGCTATCATCTCAGGCTCTTTCAAGATGAGCGTATAGTGGGCAGATTAGTCTGAGCTGATCCTGTATTTATATGGTGACCTCATGCAGTTACAGGCACCCTTTATTTGGTCGTGAGCGTTGGTGTCGCACTGGGATTATTTCAGCTGCTTCGCTATCTTTTTTAGCATCTTTCGGTGTCTGAGTCAGAAATACAATAGACCAGCTATAATAATACAGAGTGTTATACCAGTCACATAGTTACTGATGAGGGCTGAATTATCCCCAATGAAATACCCAAGCGAGATGAGTATAATGTGCCATATTCATGAACCAGCGAGCGTCAGGGACATGAATTTCCAAAAAGGCATATGTACCATACCAGCTGGGAGAGACATAAGCTGTCGAACGAGGGGAATGAGACGTCCATAAAATGTATAAAAACTGGCATCTTTTGCATAGAGCTTTTTCGCTTCCTCATAAGCATGTTTCTTTATCAGGAAATATTTGCCATATTTCTCAAAAAATACATCACCAACATAGCGTCCGAGACAATAATTCACTGATGCACCAATAAATATAGCGACCAGGGATATGATGAGTCATACCAGGGGGTTCATGGTGCCCTTCGCTGCATTTATACCGATAGCGAGGAGGGGTATCTCAGAAGGGAAAGGAATCATGGATGATTCGATGAGCATCATGACAAAGAGGGCCGTATAATCAACTCCCTGAAAGAGCTGAAATATGTATCCGTAAAAAGATTCGAGCATAATTAGTTTGTTTTCGCTTTTGCAGTTATTTTTACCATTTGCAGTGTGCCATTTGGTATCGTGTCCACTTCGTAGACCAGGAGTTCATAGTTTCCAATTTGTTTGAGCTGTATGCCTGAGAATACTTTCTTTCACTTATCGGCTGCTGTGAATGTGTATGATCTCACTGGAAAAATAACATCAGCTTCGAGATTATTGGTTCCGAGATAAACAGTGCCAGTATAGCTAGGGATAACCTGTCCAGCACTATTCACAATAGAAACAGTCATATCAAATGGCGTAAGCGTCAAAGATTCTTTTGGTGCCGTCACATTGATAGCTGCAATTTTTGTTGAAGATTCGGTTGTTGCAACGGGTGTTGTTGATGCCCCTGTGACAGTGATAATAAAAGGCTTCATGATATCACTGCCACTCGCTATCTCATAGACATCGAGCTCATACGTTCCTGCTTTTTTTATGATGATATTTTTGAGAGTAATGACTCACTTATCTGCTTCTGTAAAAGTATATCACTCGTCGATAGCAATAGGCGAGATATCAGCATATGCACCGACTATGAGATCGAAATAAACAGTACCAGTATAGGTCGTCAGAGGCACGCCATATTGATCAAGTGCTTTTACGCTAATTTCAAATGGAGTATTTGTTTTGATGTTATCTGAAACAGTGACAGAAAAACCTCCAAGTGTATTTTTGATTGCTCCAGAGGTTGGCGCTCATGGAGAAGCGGTTCCAGTATTATTTCAGGGTATTGTGACGATGATATTTCATTCCCCATCAGGTGCAGATGTGAGAGGTGGCATAGATGGATTTAGGTCAGTAACATATTGCATTTTTGTTCCTGCAAAACGCATGTTATATATCATGCCAAATACATCAATACGGCTTGCCATTACATCGGGGCCAAAATTTTTCGTAGAGGAAATAATCTTATACTGAAGTGCACCTTCGAGCAGATCTATCTGCCATTGGGGCATACTGGCTGGATAATTTTTCCGATCGACATTTTTTGTGTAGGGGACTTTTCCTGCTCGCATAGTGATAGCGAGAGCTTCGATACGGGAAATAGGAGTACTTGGGCGAGCAAGCGTATTTTCTCGGGTTATAATACTATTATCTGAGGCTATCTCAATAGCCCGACATATCCAGTTATTGATTGGATTATAGGCGACGTCTCTGAAATAATTTTTGCAAAAATACTTCTCTGGAAGTGCTACATTTCCGACCCGGAGAGCCACGCCAATTGCTTCTGCTCGTGTAATGGTATCTGTCAGTCTATACTGTGCAGGATTTTTGGAATTATTCACGATGATATCATAGCTCGCGAGTGTGTCAGCTATAGTAGCCTCGAGAGGCGTAGCAGCATAAGAGAGTGCTGAGAAGGTGAATAAGATGAGAAAGGTGGTTTTTTTCATAGATATTAGAGTCAAAAATACCGCACTAAGCGAACAGGTATATTGTGGGCATACTGACGATATCTATCCCCATGAGGAAGACGCAGGAGTAGTTCAGTGATTCACCATCCGAGGAAAAAGCCGACAACGATGTCGCCAGGATAGTGTATACCAGCTATGATCCTCATGAAACATGTGAGAAAACCAAGAATGAAAAATGTCATAGTTACCCTCGGACGGTCGAGGAGGATATGAAGTGCCCACCAGCTGGCTCACCAATACATTGCATGACCCGAAGGGAATGAATTATCAGGCAGGTGATTCACGAGAGGGGGGAGGGTGGTCATAGTCTCTGGGCGTGGCCGAATTGGCAGGAGTTGGTTGATGACCCAGTATATTGCAAAAGCTCCCAGGACATGCCAAAAAAGATCCAGAGCAACATGTTTTGGTCCGTTATTTCTCAGAGAGACTCAGTAAAACCACATCCCTATGAGGAA
>Ga0172380_10002753_pt1 | contig 26078 bp, 22 predicted proteins | sample Leawe162metaG_FD_119747 | JGI IMG/M metagenome (GOLD analysis project Ga0172380, IMG submission 119747) | Leachate microbial communities from a municipal landfill in Southern Ontario, Canada - Leachate well 162 metaG | ecosystem: Engineered > Solid waste > Landfill > Unclassified | place...
ACCCGAATTATCTTTTCAGCCTCCCGATGGGCGCGGGCAAGACGTATTTGATGGCTGCCTTTATTTACCTGGATTTGCACTTCGCGCGGCTGCATCCGAAAGACCCGCGTTTCGCCCGCAACTTCGTGGTGTTCGCGCCGCAGGCCTCCAAAACCGCCATTCTTCCGGCGCTCCAAACCATTCGGAACTTTGACCCGTCGTGGGTTCTCCCGGAAAATGACGCCGCCGAACTCCGCCTCCTCGTTCACTTTGAAATTCTCGACAGCTTGAGTTCCAGGCGCCGCGACAAGCTTCACGGCAACAATCCCAATCTCGAAAAGGTCAACCGCCTCACGCAGACCCGTGACTTCGGCCTCGTGTTCATCACCAACGCCGAGAAAGTCGTGATGGAAAAACTCTCGGCGGAAGACCAGCAGATCGCCGACCCGGCGAGCCTGTTCTATGACGAAAAGAAAGCGGCGGAAGTTGTGAAGGTCAACGCGCTCCGCGAAAAGCTGTCCCGGATTCCCGGCATCTCCGTGATTCTCGACGAGGCTCACCATTTCTTCAGCAGTTCCGGCGACGACGAGAAGAAACTCAAGCTGGCCGTGGATGTGCTCAACCAGCACGGCCACGTCTGCGCCGTCCTCGGTTTCTCCGGCACGCCGTATCTCCGCCACAACGTCCCGCTCGCCGGTTCGAAGGTGAAGCTTTCGCAAATCCAACTCATCACCTACCACTACTCGCTCGCGGATGGCATCGGGCGTTTCCTCAAAGTTCCGCGCGTCACCGGCAAGAACATTGCCGCCGGTGAGTTTGTCGGCGACGCGCTCACGAATTTCTTCAGGGATTACGACCGCGCCTATCCGACCGGCACGGAAAGCAAAATTGCCTTCTACTGCCCCAGCATCGAAAAGCTGAACACCGAAATTCTTCCCGCCGTCCGCGCGTGGTATGCCGCGCATCGGCCCGGACGTGACGACGCGGAAATCTTCCGTTTCTATCGCGGCGTCAAGAAAGCGCAGAAGTCGTGGGCGCTCCCGAAAGACAGCGATGCGATCTTCAACAACCTCGACCAGCCGCACATCAGGAAGCGAGTCATCCTGCTCGTCGCCATCGGCACGGAAGGCTGGGATTGCAGGAGCCTCACCGCCGTCGCCTTGCCGCGCCGCGAGACGACAAAGAACTTCGTGCTGCAAACCACCTGCCGCTGCCTGCGCGAAGTCGTCTCCGCCAAGGAGGAAACCGCGCTCATCGCGCTCGGTGACGGCAATTACGAAACCCTCGACAAGGAGTTGAAGGAAAACTACGCGCTCTCCATCGCCGACCTGCGCGTTCACGCCGGGCAAACCATCAACGTCCTCGTCCGCAAGCCCAAGCTGGGCAAGCTCCGCTTCAAGAACGTCCGCCGCCGCTACTCCATCATCCGCGAGGAACGCGACCGCGACGTGGCCGCGCAACTTGCCAGCTTCGACTTCGGCCTTTTCAAGGCGCAATTCGGGTTCACGCCCACCGCCACGGATGCCACTGTCGGCAACCGCGGTCTCGCCAACGCCGTCACGCGCATCCTTGCCGCCGAAGCCGCGCGCCATCGTCTCGCCTACGCGGATTTTCTTTCCGCCCTCGCCCGCGCGACGTGGGGACGGTATTCCGAATCCGATCTCGTGTCCGCGCACGACGCCCCGTTGCGCGGCATCCACGCCCAGGTTCAGGCGCAAATCGGCTGGCTCGCCCTGCATCCGACGCTCTCGCTTGACGAAGTCATTGCCTTCGCCGCCGCGCTGCTCGTGGAAAACATCAGCGTCAAACACGACGAGGTCGAGGAAGACGTGGAGATCGAACTGCTCGACTGGCGGATGAACCCGCCCGCAATTCCCCATTTGAGCGGGCGCTTCCTGCCGGAATTTCGCGCCGGGGACATCCGCAGGTCCAACGAGTTTCCCAACCGCTGGGAAGAGGAACTCAAGTTCAGCCATCTGGACGACCACGACGTCACCTTCAACTACGCGCCTTGCGCGTTTGATTCCCGTTACGAAGTGGATGCCGTGCAAGAACTCTCCAAGCTCGCGGAAATGCACAGGCTGGAGTTTTACTACAACGGCTACCGCAACGGCTCGCTGCAATCCCTCGTCATCCGCACGCCCTACGGCACCTACACGCCGGACTTTCTCGTCCTCAAACGCAGGCCCGCGCACACGCCGTATCGCAAGCAAAAGGATTATGCGCCCGACACCATCGCCGGACCGATTGACCGCGTGCTCATCCTCGAAACCAAGGGCAAACAATTCTACGACGCCGACTTCCAGGCGAAGGAGAAGTTCGTCAAAGAAGTTTTCTGCAAGCATAACCCGCATTTCAGCTACCGCTGCTTTGTGGACGAGGACGACAACGACTTTTCCCGCCACCTCGAAGAAGTGAAAAAGGAAATTCAAAAACTATAACCACTTTCCCATCAACTCACCCTTTGCTACACTGCACCCATGAGTGAAATCGTATTTCAAATCACCGAGGACGACACCGACGGCGGTTTCATTGCCCGCGCCCTCGGTCATTCCATCGTCACCGAGGCCGACAATTGGGAGCAGCTTCGCGCCAATGTCCGCGAGGCTGTCCTCTGCCACTTCGATGAAGGCAAAGCCCCCGCCGTCATCCGCCTGCACCGGGTCATGGATGAATTGCTCGCCACGGCATGAAGCTGCCGCGCGACCTTTCCGCCGCTGATCTGGAAAAGTCGCTCCGCCGCAGCTTTGGCTATCAATTTACCCGGCAAGTCGGCTCGCACCGCCGCCTCACCACCCAGACCGGCGGCGAACATCACCTGACCATTCCCAACCACGACCCGCTCCGCCCCGGCACACTGCGCGCCATCCTCGGCGAAGTCATGGCGCATCATCACCTCACGCTGGAACAGGTATTTCAACGACTCGGCCTTGCATGATTCCCCAACCCTACAAACCGCTGCCCTACACGATCTCGCCGGCGCGCGGGCAGGCGCTCTTGAGTTTTGAAGGCCGCCGGATGCCCGACCACCTGCCGCTGTTCGAGGTCACGCCCGTGGAACAGGTGGGCAAGCCCGGCAAAGAGCCGAATCTCCTGATTCACGGCGACTGCCTTTCCGCCTGCGCCTACCTCAAGGCCAACAACATCAAGGTGGACTTGGTTTACATCGACCCGCCTTTCGCCAGCGGCGCGAATTACGCGAAGAAGATTTTTCTCCGGAATGGTGGCAAGGGGGCTTTGGAAGGAGGTAATCCTATCGGCGAAGAAATCATGTATGGCGACATTTGGCAGAAGGAGGATTACCTCAACTGGCTTTACGAACGATTGCTTGCCATTCGCGAAGTTGTAAGCGAAAGCGGTGCCATTTACGTCCATCTGGATTGGCACATCGGACATTATGCAAAAGTGCTGATGGATGAAGTTTTTGGTGAAGACAACTTTCTAAACGAGATTGTATGGCACTATCCTGGCCGAGAAATGCACTTGGGAAACAAGTTCAACTCGAAGCACGACATGATTTTTCTCTATGCCAAGTCGGTTGAGAATTTTCGCCTGCGAACTGAAGCTGTAGCTCTTCCTTACGACAAAGAAGAACGCCTCGAAACCTTGCGGCGAAAAGTTCACGCCGACCCCGATGGCAGGGAATGGGTCTGGGAAACACGCGGGCAAGCAGCCGGTGAACAGCCCTACAAACGCTATGTGGATGACATCATTTCACAAGGCCAAGCTCTCAATGATGTTTGGACGGATTTACCTTTTCTTCGCGGGAACGACCCTCAGCGAACCGGCTATCCGACCCAAAAACCAAGCTGGCTTTTGGAACGACTTATCAAGGCGGGTTCAGACGAGGGAATGATAGTGGCAGATTTTTTTGGCGGCAGTGGCACGACTGCCGATGTTTCGCACACTTTGAAACGCCGATTCATCGTCACTGATATTGGCACTTATGGAATTCAAACCACGCGCGACCGGCTCGCTGCCGCGGGCGCTTCATTTGACGTTCTGAAAATCCAGGACGGCATCCGCCTGTTCCGCAATCCGGCGCAGACGGTGGCAAAACTTTTCAGCCTCGTGGAAGGTTTCAAGAAACGCGAGGAACTGGAACTCGGCGAGTTCTGGGACGGCGGGTTGCCCGGCGCGTCCGGGCGTTACATCCCGCTCAAGTTCGTCGGCTTGCAGGAGCGCCTCACTCCCGCGTTGCTGGACGTGTGTCTGGAGGAAATCTACCAGCTCGAAAGCGACGACCGCGCCGAGGGCGTCCGCATCCTCTACGCCCACCGCGACCTCGCGGTGGATCAGGCCTGCGTCAACAAGCGCCTCAAGGCGAGCGGCAAGACGCAACTCAAGGTGGAGTTGGTGAGCCTCAACGAACTGCTCGACCGCAAAGCCGCCAGCCTGTTCACACCGGACAGCGCCGTGCTGGACGTGAAACCCGGCAAGAAGGCCGAACTGGCCGTGACCGTGAAGCAATACTTCAGCCCGTATCTGAAAGCGAAGATTGACGAGTTCAACGCCAAGCGCGGCAAGAAAAACGGCGGCGAACTGATCGAAGCCAACGGCAACGGGAACAGAGAGGAAAACGGGAACGGAGAATCTAACGGAAATGGCGAGGAAGCGGCAAAGCCATCCGTCCCGTTCAAGCCTGTGACCATCAGCGAAACCGGCCTCGAACTCATCGAAGCCGTTCAATTTGACACAACACTTCGGAAAGATGACGTATGGGTGAGCAATCCCGCTCTCGAAGACAAAGCCGGCCCGAAAGAAAAAATCAAAGGCAGCTACACTGTCCCAGCGAAAGCCTTCAAAATAAAATTCCGCAATATCGCGGGGGACGAAATCATTTTGGATTACCCGCCCGCGAAAGCGTGAGGTCGGGACGGACCCGGGGCTTCGTTGACTTGCGCCACGACAATCGCCCATACTTCGCATCGATGGTCGGCATGGGATTCACCTCCAACATGGGAAACCTCTGAAATGGCCGCAAATCATCCGGCTTTGTGGTTTGTCGCCGGTGAGGCCAGCGGGGACGCCCGTGCCGCGGAGGTCATGCGTGCCCTGCGCGGAATGCGGCCGGACATCGGGTTCTCCGGGGCGGGGGGCCCGCGGATGCAGGCCCTCGCGGGCCAGCCGTTCGACAACTGGATCGCGCAGTCGGCCGTGCTCGGGCTCTGGGATGTCCTCCGGCACTACGGGTATTTCCAAGCAAAGTTCCGGCGGATGCTGGCGGACATCAAGGCAACAAAGCCGGCAGCCGTGGTGCTGGTGGACTACCCCGGCTTCAACCTGCGACTTGCCAAAGCCCTTCGAAAATCCGGCTACGGAGGGAAGATCCTGTATTACATCAGCCCGCAGGTCTGGGCATGGAATCGCCGGCGCATCCCCCGGATGGCGGCAATCCTGGATCTGATGATCTGCGTTTTTCCGTTCGAAGCCCCGATGTATGAGGCGAGCGGGCTCCACACCGTCTTTGTCGGGCATCCGTTGTTGGAAGCCCTCGGGCACGGGAAAATTTCCCTTCCCCGCGAACCCGCCCTGGTCGGGTTCTTTCCCGGAAGCCGCGAGCGCGAGGTGCGGAGAATTTTCCCGGTGATGATCGGGGCCGCGAAAATCATCCGGCAGGAGTTCCCGGAAGCCCGCTTCGAGGCGGCGGCGGCAAGTGAAACCCACGCGGAGCGGATGCGGGCCATGACGGACGACATCGTTGTCCGGAGCGGATCCGCGCATTCCCTGATGCAACGGGCAACCGCGGGCGTCGTTTGTTCCGGAACCGCCACGCTCGAGGCGGCGTTCTTCGGGCTCCCCTATTGCCTCGTCTACAAGATCGCCTGGCTCACTTTCGAAATCGGCAAACGCCTCGTGGATGTCAATGGGCTCGGGATCGTCAACATCCTGAACAATTACCGCGAAAATCCGCCCCCGGATCCGCGCCTGCCCGCCAAGCCGGCTCCCCATGTCGTCCGCGAGTTCATCCAGAACGACGCCACGCCCGGGGCGATCGCCAACGAAGTGCTCCGTCTCCTCCGCGAGGAACCGGCCAGGGAAGCTCTTTCGCGCAGGGTTCTTCAGATCACCTCGGGGCTGGACGCGCGGGGAGCTTCACAGCGCGCGGCCTCCGCTCTTCTCCAGGCGCTGGGCTCGTGATGCCCGGTCAGCCGCCGAGTTGCTTCTGCACTTCGGCGCTGAGCGTGCGCCCGTCCATCCGGCCTTCCGCCTTGGCGTTGACGATTTTCATCACCGCGCCCATCTGTTGCCGCGTGGTTGCTCCGGCTTCGGCGATGGCCTCGCGCACGAGGGTTGTGACCTCCTCGGCGGACGGCGCCGCCGGGAGAAAAACCGAGAGGATCACGATCTCCGCGCGCTCGTTGTCCGCCATGGCGGGACGACCGCCTTTTTCGAATCCCTCGATGGAATCCTGGCGTTTCTTGATTTCCTTGCGGACGATGGCCAGCGCGTCGGAATCGCTCAGCGCCCCGCCGGCACCGTGCTTCTCGATGGCAGAGTTCATGAGCGCGGCCTTGAGCATGCGCAACACCCCGAGTTTGAGCGTCTCGCGCGCCAGCATGGCGGCCTTGATTTCCTGATCGATGCGGGCTTGAAAAGTCATGCCGACAACCATGCGCCAGATTGCAGCCGTGGTCGAATGGAAATTCAAGGGTGCCTCGGCTGGGGGCGTCTCTCCGAAAGGTGCAGAGTCCAAGGGGAACGGGCGTCCCGCCCGTTTGGAGACGGGAATTCGAATCGGAGGGTTGCGCGGCGAAGATCGGTTCCTTGATCTGAATCAAACAGGGGACGATTCTTGTGCGACCTGTTTCCGGATTTGGAAAATTCGCTTTTTGTGGCGGGGAAATTGCGGTAGGAAATCTCCAGGCAGGTGTCAGGAATGCCTGCTCCCCGCAACAGATGAATACCCCACCGGACACGAAGCCGGGAATCCCGGGACCTGGAAAATGGATCGCGGCGTTCCTTGCGTTTGTGCTGGTCCTGGCAGGGGTCGGAGCCTGGTTTTTTGCGACCGAGAGTTCACGGATCCAGCAGGACAAATATGAGGATCTCGGGGCGATTGCCAAGCTGAAGACCAAGTGGATTTCCGATTGGCGGAACCGGTTTTTCAACGGGATCGGAAGGATATCCGGCAACCCGTTTTTCGCGCAATCCGTTGCGGAGTTTGCCAGGAACCCAGATGATCCAGAGCTTCGCGCCAGGCTTAAGGATTGGCTGGGATACCAGATCAAGTGGACCGGCGATGAGGGCATGGCGCTTTATGCGCCAGATGGCCGCCTGATGCTCTCGGCAGGCACGCAAGAAGAATGCCCTGAACTCCTTCGAGTCCTGGGGGAAGCGATCTGGAGCAATGGGGCGGTTCTTTCCCGGCTTTACAAGGGCCTTTCCGGAAACGTCTTCATCATTGCGGCGTGTCCGGTGAATGACCGGGAGGGGATTCCCGTTGCCGTGCTCGCAATTTTTGGAAGTGCCAACAAGGATCTGTATCCGCTTGTCGAGGAATGGCCCTCCCGCAGCAAGACGGCCGAGACGCTGCTTGTCGAGCGCGACGGGAACTCCGCTCTCTTCCTGAACCGGCTGCACTTCAAGCCGGCTGCCAAGATGGAATTCCGGATTCCCCTCACCGAGACCGACGCCCCGGCGGTCCAGGCGGTGCTGGGAACCGGCGGAAAATTCCTTGGAAGAGACTACCGGGGAGTCGAAGTGATCGGCGACCTGCGAGGGGTGCCGGGATCGCCGTGGTTCATGGTGACGAAGATGGACACGGCCGAGGCGTATGCGGGGCTCCACGAGATGATGGAGATCCTGATTTTCGTCAGCGTGAGCCTTTCCTTTGCGGTCGCCGCCGCCATGGCGGCGATCCACCGCGGGAGCCAGGTCCGATTCTTGCGCGAGCTGGACGCGGAGCGCGCCGCTTCCGAGGAGAACCTCCGGCGGGCCAATGCGGAACTCGAGGGGCGCGTGGCGAAGCGCACCGCCCAGGTGGTCGCATCGAATCGCGAGCTCGAGTCGTTCGCCTATTCCGTCTCGCACGATCTCCGCGCCCCGCTCCGCGCGATCGAGGGATTTGCGTCCATCCTCGAGGAGGAATACGGGCCAAAATTCGACGGCGAGGGCCGTCGGCTTCTCGGGATCGTCCGGTCAAGCACGCGGAAGATGGATCATTTGATCCACGGAATCCTCGACCTCTCGCGGATCGTGCGCGCGGAGATCGTTCCCTCGGATGTGGATATGACAGCGCTCGCTCGCGCGGCATGGGAAGAGGTTCAGACGCCGAAGGAAGCGGGGCGTTTCGATTTTCGCCTCTCGCCGCTGCCGCCCACGCGGGGCGATGCCCTGCTGCTGCGCCAGGTCTGGACAAACCTTCTTTCCAACGCGGTAAAATACACCGCGCCCCGCGAAGTCCGCTGCATCGAGGTGGGAGCGATCAGGGAGAAGGAAAATCTGACATGTTATTTTGTCAAGGACACAGGAGTGGGATTCGACCCCACCTACGCGTCCAAACTCTTCGGGCTCTTCCAGCGGCTGCACAAAGACACGGACTTCGAAGGCGTCGGCATTGGGCTCGCCAACGTCCAGCGGATCGTGCAAAGACACGGTGGGACGGTGCGCGCCGAGGGCAGCCCCGGAGCCGGAGCCGCATTTTTTTTCACGCTGCCGAAGAATCCAGAAAACCATGAGCAATGATCAAATCGTCGAACTCCTCCTCGTCGAGGACAACCCCCATGATGCCGAACTCGCCCTGCGGGCCTTGAACCGGCACAACCTGGCGAATTCCATCGTCCATGTCACCGATGGCGCCGAGGCCCTCGATTTTCTGTATGCGCGGAACGCCCATGCCGGTCGGAACAAGAAAAACCAGCCGAAGGTCATCCTGCTGGATCTCAAGCTCCCGAGGGTGGACGGGTTGGAGGTCCTGCGCACGATGAAAGGCGATCCCGCCCTGCGCCCGATCCCGGTCGTCGTGCTCACGACATCCCGCGAAGAAAGCGACCTGCTGACAAGCTACCATCTCGGCGTGAACAGCTATATCGTCAAGCCCGTGGATTTTCCGCAATTCGTCGAGGCCATCCGGCAACTGGGATTCTACTGGCTGCTCATCAACGAATCTCCCAAGCCTTGAACATGCCGGAACCCACGGGCCAACCGCTCCGCATCCTCTTCATCGAGGACAATCCGGATGATATGGAGCTCGCCGAGCGGGCCATGCGCCGCGAGCGGCTGCGCTTCATCTCCCGGTGCGAGCAGGATGGCGCGGGCGTCGCGCGCGCGCTCGGGGAATTCTTTCCCGACGTTATTATCTCGGACTATTCGTTGCCGGAGTTCGACGGTCTCAGCGCCCTGCGGCTCTGCAGGAAGATTCTTCCCAACGCCCCTTTCGTTTTGCACACCGCGGCCCTCAATGACGAATCCGCCGTCGTCTGCATCCGCGCGGGAGCCGACGACTATGTGCTGAAACAGAACATCGCCCACCTGCCGTTTGCGGTCCAGACCGCCATCGAGCGGCGGAATGCCCTGCTGGGAAAGCGCGCGGCCGAGGGGAGGCTCGGCATGCTTTCGCGGGCGATCGAACAGAGCCCGGTCTCGATCATCATCGCCGATACCGGCGGCTCCATCGAATACGTCAACCCAAAATTCCTCCAGGTGACCGGATACACCCTGGAGGAGGTGGTTGGGCAAACTCCCCGGATCCTGAAATCCGGCAAGCATTCCCGGGAGTTTTACGCCGAGCTATGGGAGAAAATCACCTCGGGCGAGGAGTGGCGCGGGGAGTTCGAGAACAAAAAGAAAAATGGCGAGAGTTTCTGGGAGGTTGCAACGATCTCCCCGATCCGCAACGACCAGGGCGCCATCACGCATTTTCTCGCCGTGAAGGAGGACATTACCCTGCGGAAGGCCACGGAGGACCGGCTTCGGGAATCCAATGAGCAAATCAAAGAAGCGCTCTCCCGCGCGGGGGAGCTTGCCGAAAAAGCGGAGGCGGCCAACCGGGCCAAGAGCGAGTTCCTCGCAAACATGAGCCATGAGATCCGCACCCCGATGAACGGGGTCATCGGGATGACGGATCTTCTGCTCGAGACCGGACTGAGCGCCGAGCAGCGGGAATATGCCGAGGCCATTCAATCCTGCGGAGACTCCCTTCTCACCCTCATCAACGACATTCTGGATTTTTCAAAGATCGAGGCGGGACAGCTCGTGCTCGAGAGCCTCGACTTCGATCTCCGGACAACGCTCGAGGATGCCGTCGAGATCCTCGCCTTCAAGGCGCAGGAGAAGGGCCTCGATATCGTCTGCATCGTCGCCGAGCAGGCGCCGGAATACCTCCGCGGAGATCCCGGACGGCTGCGACAGATTCTTTTCAACCTGATCGGAAACGCGATCAAATTCACCCAGCGGGGAGGCGTCACCGTCCAGGTCGAACTTCTTTCCGGGTCCGAAACGTCCGCCACCCTGCGCTTCGATGTGACGGATACCGGCATTGGGATTCCGCGGGAAAAGCAGGAGGCGATTTTCTCGAAATTCACGCAGGCGGACCCGTCCACAACCCGGGAGTTCGGCGGATCGGGACTCGGCCTCGCGATTTGCAGGCAGATGGTCCAACTTTTCCAAGGCGAGATCTGCGTCGCCAGCGAGCCCGGCAGGGGGTCCACCTTCACGTTCACCGCCGTTTTCGAAAAACCGCTTGCCGGGGCCATCAAACCTCCTCCGAAGGAGGCGGACCTTTCCGGCATCAGGGTGCTGGTGATCGACGACTTCAAAACCAATCGCGTAATGGTCGGCACGCTACTGAAACGGTGGGGGTGCCGGGCAGGCGAGGCTTCCTGCGCCGACTCGGCTCTTTCCCTGCTCAAACGGGCCGCGCGGGACGGGGACCCGTATGCTGCCGCGTTGCTGGACATGCACATGCCCGGCGTCAGCGGGGCGGAACTGGGACGTTTGATCAAGGCCGATGAGGAGATCAAAGCGACGCGACTCGTGATGCTCACTTCCCTCGGGAAACGGGGGGACGCGGAACGGTTTGCGGGGTTTGGATTTTCGGGCTACCTGCCCAAACCGGTTCGCCCGGCGCTTCTCAGGAAGTGCCTGGCGCTGGTGCTCGGTCGCGAGGAGGCCACGGGTTCCGACCGGGCTCTGATCACCCGCCATACCGTTGCCGAGACATCGCGGAGGCGGCTCCGCGTTCTTGTCGCCGAGGACAACACCACAAACAGGATTATCGCCATCAAAGTGCTTCAGAAGCTCGGGCATGTGGCGGATGCCGTCGGGAATGGCACGGAGGCCGTCGATTCCCTGAGGCGGATGCCCTACGACATCGTTCTCATGGACTGCCAGATGCCGGTCATGGATGGATTCGATGCGACAAGGGTCATCCGCGACCCCGGCTCGGGCGTCCGGAATTCCCATATCCCGATCATTGCACTGACCGCACATGCCATGAAAGGGGATCGGGAACTCTGTCTGAACGCCGGGATGGACGATTACCTCTCCAAGCCGGTCAGCCCCCAGTTTCTTGCGGCGGCGCTCGAACGCTGGGGTTCGCGCGGGTCCCACCTCAGCCCTGTCATGCCCGTTGCGTTTCAAGCCGTCGATGCCAGCCTCCGCGATTTCGATCGGGCGGGTTTTCTGGAAAGAGCGATGGGGGATTTCGAGCTGGCCGCCGAGATCGCGGCGGTGTTCCTCGCCGACGCCCCGCCGCTCTTTTCGCAGCTGTCGGACGCCGTCTTCGCCGGCGATCCGGAGGCCGCGGGAAAATTCGCCCATACCATCAAGGGGTCCAGCGCGAACATGGGAGGCGAGAAACTCAGCCGGATCACCGCCCACATGGAGGCTGCCGGCAAGGACGGGGATCTCGACCGGCTTGCGGAACTTCTCCCCGACGCCAAAGCCGCCTTTCAATCGCTCATCACCGGGCTGGAAAGCGAGTTCCAGATCTCCCGGGCGGGGGAAAATCCCGGAAACGGGATAAACAGGCGCTGACGGCGCATCGCCCTCCAACAACCAGCCTCTCGAAACCGCTGTTTATGAAGTCTTCCTTCTCGCCTGCGGCGCCGCCAGCGCGTCGTAGATCGGCTTGTCCCTCAGCAGCGTGGGGATCAGGTAGGCCCCGAGGCAGGTGGCGAGCATGGGGAAGAACAGGGAGTAGCATCCGGTCATTTCCAGACAGATGACGATGCCGGTGAGCGGGGCCCGGATGGTGGCGGTGAAAAACGCGGCCATTCCGGCAACCGCAAATGCCAGCGGGGAGGGAACGAGCGCGGGAAACAGAACGTGATTCAGCGCGCCCGATGCGGCCCCCACGATGGCTCCCAAGGCGATGATCGGGGCGAAGAGCCCTCCGGGTGTGCCGGCGGAATACGAGAGCGGGCCCAGGAAAAAGCGGAGGCTGGCGATGCCGAGGAGAAGCCAGATTTCCGACCGGTTGGCCAGGATCGACTGCGTGATATTGTCGCCGCCTCCCACCCATTTCGGGGCGAACCATGAGACGGAACCCACCAGAAAACCGATGGCGGCGGCCCGCAGGGGAACGGGGATTTTGTCCAGCCCCGATCCGAGGGCCAGCAGGGCGAGGAGCAGCCGGTTGTAGAGAGCGCCGAGGATCCCGACGGCCGTTCCGAAAAGAAAAAACAACCAGGCCGCTTCCGCCGGCGCCTCGGGAATGACCGGAACGGCGTAGTCCTGCGGCATGTGAAAAACCGCCCGCTGGAGATAGACGGAAACCGAGGCCGCCGTGGCGGCGAGGATGAACGTGAGCGGAGTGATCTTGCGGAAGACTTCCTCCAAAATAAAAATCGTCCCGCCCACCGGGGCATTGAAGGCGGAGGCGAGGCCGGCGCCCGCTCCCGCGGCCATGAGGGATTTCCAGGCTCCCCGCAGGCCGGGAAACCGGCGTCCGACTTTCTCCCCGATGACCGCGCCGATCTGGACCAACGGGCCCTCGCGCCCGAGAACCAGGCCGGCTGACAAGGCGAGCCAGCCGCCAACCAATTTCACGGGAATGACCCACGCATGGCGGGGCTGCCCGGTGCCGCGGAGGATTTTTTCGACATAGGGAACTCCGCTGCCGCGCGCCGCGGGGGCGAACTTTTCGACCATCCATGCGGCGAGGCCGGCGGCTGCGGCCACGACCACCGACAGGGTGAACCAGCCGAAAAACGGGGGCCATGCCTGGAGTGCCGCCGTCAAAATTTCGCGGAGGGCATTTCCTTTCCGCAATAAAAACAGAAAAACGATGCCCGCAAGACCGGTGAGAACCCCCACGACGACAGCTCCAAGAAGCAGGAGGAGAGCCGGTCCGGGAGCCGATGGAAAGTCCTCCGGCATGAAATCCACCTCCGCCGCCTTGTGTTCCCCGGAATCCGTCATGGAGACGAGTTCGCTCGAAAATCCGCGGAGAATCAATTTTTTTCGGGTTTACTTGGACGGCCGGTGGGGGAATACTCCCTGTTCACGTCGCTCACGTGGCGGAACTGGCAGACGCGTACGGCTCAGGACCGTATGGGGCAACCCTTGGAGGTTCGAATCCTCTCGTGAGCACCAGCTTTCCCGGAAAACACCGTGTCTCATCCGCTGCCACAACAAGATCCGGAGTTCGTTCAGAAGACGTTTTCGTCGATTGCGGGGCGGTATGATCTGGCGAACCACCTCCTGAGCGGAGGGTTGGATTTTATCTGGCGCTCGTGTGTCTCGCGGCTGGTCGCGGCGGCCCGTCCGTCGCGCATCCTCGATCTTGCCACCGGCAGCGGCGACCTGGCCGTCGCGCTCCGCAAAGCGTGTCCGTCCGCGCAGGTCATCGGGGCGGACTTTTGCCTTCCGATGCTCGGGGAGGCGAGGCGGAAAAATGTTCCCTGCCTGGTGCAGGCGGACGGGCTGGCGCTGCCGTTCCGGGAGGCCACCTTCGATGCCGTGACCGTGGCCTTCGGGCTGCGGAACATGGCCTCGTGGGAAACGGCCCTCGCGGAAATGCGCCGGGTGCTCCGCCCGGGGGGGCTGCTTGTCCTGCTCGACTTCTCCCTTCCTCCCCGGGGGCCCCTCCGCGAAGTTTACCGGATTTACCTCCATCATGTCCTGCCGCGCGTTGCCGGCTGGGCGACCGGCCGGGCCGCGGCTTACGAATACCTCGGCGAATCGATCGAGGCCTTTCCGCGGGGCTCCGGCATGGCCGCGTTCATCGAAAGCTGCGGGTTCCACTGCGAAGCCCCGCGCATGATGTGTTTCGGGATCGTCTCGCTTTATGCGGCCAGAAAAGCACGGACATTTGCTTCCTCATCCACCGAAAGATGCGGGTAGGAGAGCAGCTCCATCTCCGTGATAAACGAAACCACACACTGCACGCGTCGGCAAGCCCCCACAGAAAGGGGTAGTGTCCTAACCTGACTTCCCCGGCGGAAGGGCCGATAAACACAGGAGCCCCGGATTTTTTCGGGCTACAGATGTGTTTCGGCGGGACAGGCGGGCCTTCCGGGCGAGATCTGGCCGAGGCGGATGGTTTGGAGTTCGCGCGGGATGCGGGTGACTTCGCCGGTTTCTCCGGAGGCGCGCCATTGGCTGGCGAGGCACTCGATCACAGGTTGGCGAAAAGTTTCTTTTCCGCAAGCCGGGTCCATGGGGCGGCGCGGGCGATGCCGCAGGGGAGGGAATTGCCGCCGCCGTGGAGGATTTCGGCATGGGCGAGCGCGGTGCCGGAAACCTTTTGAAAAAAGGCCAACCCGCGCGCCCAGTCGGAGGCGACCGTGGATCCGGATTTGATTTCTACGCCCGTGAGGTTCGTGTCGTCTCCCGCGAGGAGATCCACTTCGTTTCCCGTATGGTCGCGCCAGAAAAACAGGCTCGGGCGGCGGGCCCGGTTGGTCATGGCCTTGAGATACTCGCCGACAACGAGATTTTCGAAAATCGGCCCCCGGAGCGGATGGTTTGCGAGGTGGCCCGGTTCGCGGATTCCAACGAGCGCACAGACGGTGCCCGTGTCGGTGAAATACAGTTTCGGGTGCTTGGTGAGCCGTTTGCCGAAGGTGCGGTGATACGGGCGCAGAAGCGCCACGACGAACCCGGCCTCGAGAACGGAAATCCACGCCTTCGCGGTATTGAGCGCCACCCCGCAATCTGAGGCTATGGAGGCCAGGTTCAGAAGCGTCCCCACACGGCTGGCGCACAATTGGACAAACCGCTGGAAACCGGCGAGATCCCCGATCGCTCGCGCCGTTCGCACGTCGCGGTCGATGTAAGTCTGGATATAGGCGTTCTGCCACGACGTCGCATCCCGCCCTCCGGCAACCACCGCCGGAAAGCCGCCACGGAACATCGTCTCATCCAGCGTCCCCGTCACCCCGGTCTCCTGCAGCGAGCACGGCAGCAGATGCAGCACCGCCGTCCTGCCCGCCAGCGTCTGGCTCACTCCCTCCATCAGCGACAGATGCTGCGAACCCGTCAAAATATACCGGCCGGGATCGCTCCCCCCGTCCACCTCGCTTTGAATATAGGAAAGCAACCCCGGCGCGTGCTGGACCTCATCCAACATGACCGGCCCGGGAAAAGATTTCAAAAATCCCCGGGGATCTTCTTTGGCCGCCTGCCGCACATCCAACTCTTCCAGCGTGCAGTAGGCATGCTTTGGAAAAACCGTGCGAACCAGAGTCGTTTTCCCGGACTGACGCGGTCCCGTGAGTGTCACCACCGGAAATTCGTGGGATTGGGTTTTCAGCGCGGCAGAAAGAAGACGCGGGATCATGGTTTATGTAAAAATGCATTCCAAATGCATGTTTGCAAGCCCGCAATAAATGAGGGGTCTTCTGACGGATTGCGGGCAGCGCTGGCCATTTTTTCAAAATGTGCTTCGGCGGCGTGTCGCCTCCATGTGGCGAGAAAAAAACTCGATCAGGCGTAGGACACGATCGACGTGACGGGGACATCGCCGAGGGCCTTGCGGCCTCCGAGGGGGACCAGCTCGATCAAAAACGCGGCGGCCACCACATGGGCGCCGGACTGGTCAATCAATTTGATGGCGGCTCCGGCGGTGCCTCCGGTGGCGAGGAGATCGTCGATCAGGGCGACCTTCTCGCCCCGCTGGAAGGCATCGGTGTGGATCTCCACTTCCGAACTGCCATATTCGAGATCGTAGGATTGCGTGATCGTCCGGAACGGGAGCTTGCCCTTCTTTCGAACCGGCACGAAACCGAGGCCCATCTCATAAGCCACCGTCGCTCCGAAAAGAAAGCCCCGCGCGTCGATGCCCGCGATTTTTTCCGCCCCCGCCCCGCGGCAGATGTTCGCGAACTCGTTGACCGCTTCGCGGAAAAGCGCGGGGTTCGCCAGAAGCGGGGTGATGTCGCGGAAAAGGATCCCCGGTTTTGGAAAATCGAGAATGTCACGGATGGCTTCCCGGAGTCGCGTTGATGTGTCCATTTTTTTAGTCTCCGAAGGAAATATCCACCGCCCGCGCGGTTTCCACCATCTGGCAATCGGGGCTGACGCGGCGAAGTTTGTGAACGGCGTGGGAAATCGGCACATTTTGCATCGAGTGATTCTGGTAGCTGACCATGGAACCGAATTTCCCATCGAGAATCAGTTGGACGGCCTGGACGCCGAACCCTGTGCCAAGGATCCGGTCGAGGGTCGTCGGGGCTCCCCCGCGCTGGAGGTGTCCCAAAACACAGGTGCGGACTTCCTTGCCGGTTCTCTCGCCCACCTCGCGTCCGACGACCCCGGCGATCCCGCCGAGACGGTGTTCGCCGCTTGCGGTGTGGTGACGTTGTTGCCGGCCGTCCCGGGGCGAAGCGCCTTCGGCCACGACGATCATCGTGCTTTTTGCGCCCTCGCGATCTCGGCGCATCACCTCGGCGGCGACCTTTTCAAACTCGAACGGGATCTCCGGAATGAGGATCACATCCGCGCCGCCGGCCAGCCCCCCGTGCAGCGCGATCCAGCCGGCGTGACGGCCCATCACTTCCAGAACCATGACCCGCTTGTGGCTCGTGGCAGTGGTATGGAGACGGTCCAGGGCATCGGCCACACAGGCGACGGCGGAGTCGAAGCCGAATGTCCTGGCGGTGGCCTCCAGGTCGTTGTCGATCGTCTTTGGAACGCCGACAACCCGAAACCCCGCTTCATGCAGCTGCAGGGCGGTGCTCAGGGAACCGTCCCCGCCGATCACAATGAGCGCGTGCAGGCCCAGGGCATCGTATGTCTGTCTGGCCTGGGTGATGATTTCCGCGGGGATGTCCAGGTTGCCGCAGGCACCCGCCCTTGCCACAAAATGGCCTTTGTTCACCGTCCCTAGGATCGTGCCTCCCAGAGGCATGATGCCGGCTGTCGCGCCGCGATCCAGAACGATGGTGTCGCCGGGCGGAAGGAGGCCTTCGAACCCGTCTTTGAAGCCAACGAGTTCCCAGCCGAGCTTGTCCGCCGCACGGCTGGCCCCGCGCAGAACCGCGTTCAATCCCGGGCAGTCGCCGCCGCTGGTCAGTATCCCGATGCGTTTTGTGCCCATGAATCCGTTCAGAGCGACTGGTTTTTCGGCGTTTTCCGTCCATTCGCCGCCCAGTCATCGTAGAGCCCCCACCCCTGTTCGACCAACGCGAGGCCTTCGCCAAAACGGTCCGGAGAACGCAAGACCACCACGATGATTCTGCGCGGGGTGACAAAAACCGTCTCCCCTTCGCGGCGGGATTCCGGGGCGCGGTCCGCAGAGAGGATCAGGCAATCCCCGGCGCGGCGGGTGCGGCCGGTTTTGACCCCGTCGATGCCGTTGCGGCCGAGGACCTCGTTCGTGTTCTGAATTTCAAACGGCATCTCCGCGCCATTGCGCACCACATGGATCTGCCGCGAGGCCTGCGCGACGTAGAACGGGAACCCCGGCACATCGTAGGCATAGCGGGTCAGACGCGCCATGTCCGCCGCCGTCGAGAAGGGGTAGGCCCGGGCCTCCGTCCCGTCAAAACCGGAAGGATTCAAGAAGAGGGTCCTGTTCATGCCGAGCGACCGGGCCAGCGCGTTCATATGCGAGACAAAATTTCCGACGGGATCGAGGCCGGAGGCGTTGGGGAGCCGCGATCCGACGTATTCCGCCAGGCTGGTGGCGGCCACATTGTCGGACGCAAGAAGGGCGCAGTAAACAAGGTCGCGCAGACTCAGGGAGTCCCCGGCCTGCAACCCGATGGGATTGGCGCCTCCGGCATTGAGGGAAGCCGGGGAAATCTGGACCGGCGCGGAGAGGTCGGACTGCTTCCACTTGGCCCAGTCCAGGACCACAGCCGCCGTGGCAATCTTGGTGAGGCTTGCGACCGGCAGTTTTTCATCGCGGGCCTTGGAACCGAGGATGAATCCGGTCTGCGCATCCACAATGACATGGCTTTCGGCCGCGATGGCGGAGCACAGGGCGGTCGATGCGAGCAGCAGCAGTGAGATCCTTTTCAAAAAAACCATAATTTTTCCCGGAAACGATTCGGACATTAAACACAGGGGAGGCAAGATCAACTCCTTTTCCGAAACCACGGCGGATGGGCCAGGGCCGGGGGAGGAACGGGCGTTCGTCCGCCCACTCTGCGCCATCTTTTCTTCACGGTTCCACTTTTGCGCTTGCCGCTGGCCATCCGCAAAATACCCTGCTGGTATCTATGAGCGACCTGAGTCCGATCGCCTACGACTCGAAGATCGAGGGCAACATCATTTTCACGAAGCTGGATGCTGCCATCAATTGGATGCGGAGCAATTCCCTCTGGCCGATGCCGATGGGGCTGGCGTGTTGCGCCATCGAATTGATGGCCGCCGGCGCGGCGCGGTATGACATCTCGCGATTCGGCGCGGAGGTGATGCGATTCTCGCCGCGCCAGAGCGACGTGATGATTGTCGCCGGAACCGTGACCTACAAAATGGCGCTTTCCGTCAAGCGGATCTGGGACCAAATGCCCGAGCCGAAATGGTGCATCGCGATGGGGGCCTGCGCCTCGTCCGGAGGCATGTATCGCAGCTACGCGGTCCTTCAGGGGATCGATCACCTGATCCCCGTGGACGTTTACATTTCCGGTTGCCCGCCGCGCCCGGAGGCCCTGCTGGACGGCCTGATGAAGCTCCAGAAAAAAATCATGGGCGAGCACGCCATTGCGGACCAAAAGAAAGCCCTGTTCGAAGCACTATGACCCCGTCCGACGCCGCCGCAAAAATCGCCGTCGCATTTCCCTCCGCGATCACCGCGGAAAACGAATTCCGCGGGGAAAAGACCCTGGTGCTCGACGCCCCGGCGCTTCGCGGGGTTTGCCGGTTTGCCAAGGAGGCTTTGGGATTCGACTATCTGGTGGATATCTCGAGCGTCGACCATTTCGGCGACGAGCCGCGTTTTGAAGTGGTTTACGAGATCTCCTCGATCGGGCACGGCGCGCACCTGCGTCTCAAGATCCCGGTCAGCGAGGATGCCTGCGAAGCTCCGACCGTCACCGACATCTGGCCGACCGCCAACTGGCACGAACGCGAGGTTTACGACATGATGGGCATCCGCTTCACCGACCATCCGGACCTCCGCCGGATCCTGATGTGGGAGGGATACCCTTATCACCCGCTGCGGAAGGACTTCCCGCTGGAAGGCAGGCCGAGCGATGCGCCGGGAGTGGCTTTCAGCGATGTGGCGCCGCTGGCGGGAGGGCCATTCGTCACCGTGCCGACCGACGGCACCACGCAGGCGCGCGAGCCGCGGGCGCGCCATGCCGGAGAGCTTCCGCGTCCTGGAAAGCTCATCGAGGACCCTTGATCGCCGACGATGCCAGTCTGGCGGAGCTTGTGGGCAGGCTGGCCGGATCCACCCAGATCGCCCTCGACACCGAAGCGGACAGCCTGCACTGCTACTTTGAAAAGCTGTGCCTGATCCAGATCAGCGCAGAAGGCGGGCATTGGCTGGTGGATCCTCTCGCCAGGTTGAACCTTCAGCCGTTGTTCGACATCGTTTGTTCCAGGCGGCTTGTTTTTCACGGCGCCGATTACGACCTCCGGCTGCTGCGGAGGGTCGGGGCCTTCGAACCGTCCGACCTTTTCGACACCATGATTGCGGCCAGACTCTGCGGACGCACGGGCCTGGGTCTTGCGGCCCTCGTCGAGGAGTTCTTCGGGATCAAGCTGTCCAAGGCCTCCCAGAAGGCCAACTGGGCGATCCGCCCGCTTTCCGGCCAAATGGTGGAATACGCGCTCAACGACACCCGCTACCTGCTCGAAATCGCCGCCACGCTCGAGGCCGACCTGCGCCGGCTCGGGCGCTGGAATTGGTTCGAAGAGTCGCGCAACCGCATGATCGCCTCCACGCGCGAAACCAAAGAACGCGATGACAACACCGTCTGGAGGATCTCCGGAAGCTCGGCGCTCTCGCCCCATGCGCAGGCGGTTCTCCGGATCCTTTGGTTCTGGCGCGATGCCGAGGCCCGGGCATGGGACCGTCCGCCATTTCATGTGATGGGCAATGAGGACATGCTGCGGGTGGCCGACCAGGTCAGCGGGGGGGGGGGCTACTCCACTCCCCGGATGAACGGAAGACGCCGGAAGAGCTTTGAAGTCGTCTTGGCGCTCGCCCTCCAGATCCCCGAGAGCGAATGGCCGAGACAGGAAAAAATACGCCGCAAACGCGCTCCCAAGGACCATCTTCAGCGATTTGAAGCCTTGAAAAAAATCCGGGATGCCGCCGCGTCGGGACTGGGCCTCGACCCCGCGATCGTCGCGCCCCGCGGGGCTCTCGAGGCCACAGCCGCCGACCCCGACGCCCCCATCCTGATGAATTGGCAACGGGAACTGCTCGGATTGCCAAACGCGGCAAACAGCCATGCCCGATGATCTGATCTCCCTCGCCCTCGCCGAGGACATCGGCCCCGGCGATGTCACGGCGAAATGGTTCACAGGGGGAGAGCGCAAAGCCTCCGCGGTAATCGTGGCCAAGGAAGCCTGTTGCCTGGCGGGAATCGGGGTTTGCGCCGAAGTCTTTTCGCGGGTGGACGCCTCGCTTCGCGTCTCGGCCCTGGAAACCGACGGGGCGAGTCTGAGTCCCGGTGATCCGGTTCTGCGGGTCGGGGGCTTGGCCGCATCGATCCTTGCCGCGGAGCGAACCTCGCTCAATTTCCTCCAGCGCCTGTCCGGCGTGGCAACCCTGGCGCGCAAATACGTCGATGCCGTCCGGGGGACCGGAGCCGTGATTCTTGACACCCGGAAGACGACCCCCGGATTCCGCCTGCTGGAGAAGGCTGCCGTGGCCGCCGGCGGCGCAACAAACCACCGCATCGGCCTCCACGACATGGTGATGCTCAAGGACAACCACCTTGCGGCAGGAACCACGCTGGAGGAGATCCAGTCGGCGATCCACCGCGCGAAAGCCACGAATCCGGTGCTGAAAATCGAGATCGAAGCCGATACTCTCGCGCAGGCGAAGGACTTTTTCCAATTGGCCGGGGTGGATGTCGTCCTGCTCGACAACATGCCTCCCGGGTCGCTCCGCGAGGCGGTCGCCCTGCGTCCCCCGCATATCCGCCTCGAGGCCAGCGGGGGCGTCACCCTCTCGAACATCCGCGCAGTCGCGGAGACCGGGGTCGATTTCATCTCGGTCGGCGCCATCACCCACTCGGCTCCGGCCGTGGATTTCTCGCTCGAACTTTCCGCTTCCCAAGCATCGTAGCGCCGGATCCCGCGGATCGAGTCCGGCCCGACCCGGTGGCCCCCAAAGACCCCTCCCGTTCCGCGAAAGCCAAAGCCCGCACCAAGCGATCCTCCGACGCCCAGCCCGTCCACTCATTCCAAAGCCTCCTGACCGGTCTGGCCACCATCACCCGCAACACCATCGTGCCCGCCCTCCCCGGTGCTCCCGGCTGGGACCAAGACACGGAACCCACACAGCTCCAGAAGAAAATCCTCGACCTCCTCGGCTCCCTCCCCTCCGTAGCCAGTAGCACGAACTTCAATATCCCCGCAACCCCTCTGCCTATGCGCCTTGCCCGACTTTCTGGAAAGACCTGGCTGCGGCTGGAATCCTTCGCATCGAGGATCGGGGGAGAAAAGTTGGCTTCCACTCTCTGCACAAAACCTTCGGCTCCCTGCTGAATCTCTCAGGGGCGAATATCCGGGTTGCCATGGAAGCCATGCGCCACAGCGACCCGAAATTGACCCTCGGCGTTTACACGGATTCCGAAATGCTGCCGGTCCGGGATGCAATCGAGTGCTTTCCCTCGTTCGGGAGTGACGCGCAGAGAGACGCACAAAAAATAGTCGCAAGCCGACTGGAAGCGTCTCAACCTGCCTCAAAATCGGAGAATGCTGATCGTCTGGAGATGCTGATAAACCGACGGTATCACATTCGAGATACAGTGCTCGATTCTTGGCCACGGGCATGTCACTTACCAGTCGATGAAGGCTGTTAGGTGGGCGGGCGCGGGCTTCCATGATGTGGATAGCGAGAGCCTTTTCAACGGGCGTCCCGCCATTCGTTATGTTGCCCTCGTTGATGTGTTTTGCGTCCATGAGCCGGCGGATGAAGCCGCCGCCCCCGTCGTGGCCGGACGGGTGAATCTCAACACCGGAAATTCCGAAGTTCTCCAGGCGCTGTTGCGCGGGGTGGGCAAGACCGAAGGAACGTCGAATTCCCTGACTGACACGGAGGCAAAAGAAATTGCCGATGCGCTGATAACGTGGACATCCGGGACAAATGCGGGCCTGGGCCCGCTGAAAAACCGCAGCGAACTGGTCGGGCGCTGCGATCCCACGGTCATCGGCGCGAATGAAGAGAAGTTCGCCGGCTTTTCAACCAACATTTCAACTCGCTCTTTATCATGCGCTTGGAAAATTACCCGAACCCAGTTTTACCCACAGCTTTTTTAGACAGGCGGGTTTTGTCGAAAAGAAGAATTTATCTTTTCCATTCGGGCCGCGCGACACATGGAGCCGGTAGGCTTTGCCGGATCGGGAAATGCGGATGACACTCATGGCCCGTTACCGCTCAAACTCCGCCCAAGCCTCGGCGGGGGTCAGCACGCGCACGGGCCCCCGGCCCGCAGGCGGGAAGTGTTTCCTGTTTCCTGCCACCGCATGACGCGCCTTGGCAAAGGCAATTTCCTGCATGTCCTCCAGCAGAGTAGCAGGACTGGCCGGAGTGATGATCCCCATCGGCAGCCCGTCACGCGTGACGACTACCGCGCCCTCCAGCGCCAAATCTGCCCACACCGACCCCGGACGCGCCGAGAGCTCGCGAGAAGCGATCATTTTCATGCTCAACATTTGCACGGCATGAAGTAGGGGGGGCAAGGGGAATGTCAGGAGTTGCGGCGCAATCCACGCATGGGAAGGATGCTCCATGCCACGTCAAGAACGAGTGCCCGGCGAGGTGCCGGGCAACCAACGCGAGGGCGCACGTGCTCCCCAGCAGAAGAGATTTTGCGGGGTGGTGTGTTCCGCGCATCCCGGAGGCTTCTCCGTTGTGTCTCAATCCAGCGTTCCGTAAAGCGTTGACGGGCTCGTGCGTTCGATTCGCACGTCGAAGATCCGTCCGACATGGCGAGGGGCCCCCTCAAAGACGACGATTTTATTCGTGCGTGTGCGGCCGGAGAGCCGCTCGGGGTTGTTCCGGCTGGCGCCTTCGCAGAGGATTTCCACGCGTTGACCCACGAGCGAATCGAGGTGCCGCGCGCAATGCCGGTTCACCACTTCAAGAAGATCCTTGTTCCGCCATTCCTTGACGTCTTCGGGCACCTGGTCCTCCATCGTTGCAGCCGGGGTGTTCTGCCGCGGCGAGTAGCGGAAGACAAAGGCATTGTCGAATCCCGCCTCGTCGGCCAAGGCGCGCGTGGCGGCGTAGTCCTCATCCGTCTCGCCCGGGAAACCGACGATGATGTCCGTGGTGGTCGCAATGCCCGGACGTTCGGTCCGGAGCCGGGCAAGCAGTTTGCGGAAGGTGTCCGCGGTATATCCCCGGCGCATGATTTTCAATATCCGGTCGGATCCGCTTTGGAGCGGGAGGTGGACGTGCTCGACAAGGTTCGAAAGCCGTCCGAACGCAGCGATCAAATCCGTCCGGAACCCGATCGGATGCGGGGAAGTGAAGCGCACTCGCTCGATCCCGCCCACGCCGCAGACCGCCTCCAGGAGCTGGACAAACGGGCTGAGCCCGCCCTTTTTCGGAAATTCATGCCGGCCATAGAGATTGACGATCTGGCCGAGCAGCGTGACCTCGCGGACCCCCCGGTCCGCCAGTTCCCTCACCTCCCCGACAATTTCCCCGATCGACCTCGCGCGTTCCGCACCCCGGGTCTGCGGGACGATGCAGAACGCGCAATGCATATTGCATCCCTGCATGATCGAGACGAAGGCCGTGCATTGTCCGGCGGCAAGTTCCTGTTCGCGGATGGTTGCCTGCGAGCCTTCCTCTTCGCCCACATCCACAATCGGCAGGCGCTGGTCGTCGATCCTCTCTTCAAGGCGCCGGCGCAGCAAATCGTCCACGTAGTCGGCGACGCGGTGGAATTTCTGGGTTCCGACCACGAGGTCCACATGCGGGGAGGTTTTTGTGAGCGAATCCCCGCGGGCCTGTGCCATGCAGCCGAGGTAGCCGAGAACGAGGTGCGGACGGGCCTTCCTGAGCTTGTGGAGCATCCCCATTTTTCCAATCGCCTTCTGCTCGGCCATGTCACGGACGCTGCAGGTGTTGAGGAGGATGACGTCCGCCTCCGTCTCGTCCGGCGTCATCCGATAGCCGCGCTCGCCGAGCATTTTTGCGACCTGCTCCGAGTCGCGCTCGTTCATCTGGCAGCCGTAGGTTTTGATATGGACGCTGGGCATTGGAGGCAGGGAAAAATAGCCGAAGAAGGCGATTTTGCCAGCCTTCATCGGCAAACGGCGCCGGTTTTTCGCCGGCCCCGCTACGGCGAGCGGCAAACCTGAACGGGAATTTTTGCGAGCAGGCCGAATTCCTCATTCTCCGCGTGGAAGACCTCGACTGTCCCCCCGGCATACTCCGCAATCTTCCGGCTTGTCGCGAGTTCGAGACCGATCTCCATCCGTTGTCCGGCAGCTTTTTCTCCGGAAACATGATAAGGCTCGAAGAGTGCCGCGAGGCTTTGCGGATCAAAGCTTTTTTTGGAAAGCCCGGTCCCCGTGACTTCGAGGTGAAGGAGAGCGCGGCCCTCGCTGTCCAGAGCATCCACCCAGGTGTTGATTGCCACGCGCCGGGAGTCGTTGTGGGCAGCCATGCTGACCAGTTTTCTTGCAATCAACATCACCGATTCCGAAGGACCGGCGAGAAAGCGGGAGGGATGGAAACCTTCAGAAATCTCCAGTTCGATGTTTTTTGACCGGCAGAGCGCGACCAGGGGCGCAAGGAATTCCCCGGGAGAAAATGCGGCATGCTTTCCCGCGACCGCATTGTGGGAAGCCGCCGTGTAATCCACAATTTCCATGAGGATTTCGTGAAGGTGGCTGCCGGATTTCCGGATTTCCTCCACCCAACTGCTCTGCTCGGGGTCGGAGATGGAGGATGCCAGCAGATCGGAGAAACCGAGAACAATGTTCATCGGGGTGTTGAACTCATGGCACAAAAGCGAGAAGAACGCGTCATGCACATGGAAGAGCCTCTCTTTCATCTCCTTTTCACGCAGCATTTGGTGATCGAACGAATCGAATCCCCGGGTCACGGCTTCCCTCAGCCGGGCTTGCTCAAAAGGTTTCGTCAGGTAACAGAAAGCCCCCATGTTCAGGGCGCTCACGGCACTTTCCAGAGTTTGATAGGCGGTCAGAATGATGACATTCTGGGTTTCGCGGACTTCCTTCAACCGCTTCAACGTCTCGATTCCCGAGAGCCCTTCCATGCACAGATCGAGAATGACAACCGGATAGGCTTCCTTCTTCACCGCGGCCACCGCCTCTTCCCCGGATGCCACAGCCACGATGTCATAGTCATCCCTGAGGCAAAAATCCAAGGTCTGCCGCACCAGAGGCTCGTCATCCACCACCAGCAGCTTTCGATGGGGAGTGGTTAATTTCATGGTTGGCAAATAACCCGGTGGCAGTGTGAGGGCGATGCGTTACAGGCAGGTCACCATAACAGAACCGATGCCAGCGGGTCAAGAAAAGGGGCGTTTGCCGAAATTTTTTCG
>Ga0172380_10002754_pt1 | contig 26076 bp, 29 predicted proteins | sample Leawe162metaG_FD_119747 | JGI IMG/M metagenome (GOLD analysis project Ga0172380, IMG submission 119747) | Leachate microbial communities from a municipal landfill in Southern Ontario, Canada - Leachate well 162 metaG | ecosystem: Engineered > Solid waste > Landfill > Unclassified | place...
ATGGCGAGCCTCGGGTTACATTCTCGATGGACGATGAAGCGCTCTATGGACGTGTTGCCCATCGCCTCCCGATTCGGCACGCGATTGAGGCCGGCATTATTGCCGGGTACAAGGTCATCGTATATTCGGCCTGCCCGGTCGTGAATATCTCGCAAGAAACATTCATACAGTGGGTCAGCGTTGGCGGCGAGCGCCAGCGTATGGAGTTTACAAGGCGCATCCTCTGGTTACAGAGATCGGAAACCCAAATCCTTTACCGGCACGGCGGTCATGTCCTGCAGGAAGGCGAGACTTGCAACGATTTCTACGGCTATCTTTCTTCAAGCGGTCTCCACCAGCCTTCGCCGGCGGAGTTGGCGACCTATTGCGGGATCACCGAGGACAGTTCGCTGGAACTGGTCCTGCAAGCCACCGTCTTTCTCCAGCCCGTCGTAGAGACCGAAGAAACGATAAAGCATAATCAGACCAAGGCGGACAACTACAAGTCCCAGTATGCCTACGTTCCCGACGAGTGGCGGAAGGAAATCGTTGAAGATGGGCAGCGGATGCTACGCACACTCGGCAAAATTACCTTGGGCGAAGGGGTGGTGTGGTCCAGCAAGAACACGCCGGCAGAAAACACCCGCCTCAAGCACCTTTTCGGACTCCAGTGGCGGGTGGCGAACGATTTGGTGTTCGGCGGCGCGCCGTGCGCGACACTCGCTTCCCAGTGACTCACGGGGCGGCGGAGAAAGAAACCGATCTGCAGGGAGAAAACCAGATGCGCATGATGATGCTCAAGGACTTCCAGGAAGTGCTCCGGAGCCAAGGGGTACCAAGCAGAGAGCATTTTGCCTTTGTCTGCCCCATTTGCGGTACCGTGCAAAGCGCCGCCGATCTTATCGCCGCCGGCGCGGGCGCATCCTTTGACGATGTGCAAAACTCTCTTGGATTTGCCTGCATCGGCCGCTTCACGAATGCCGGCGCGCATAAACCCGGAGAGCCGCCCGGCCGCGGGTGCAATTGGACCCTTGGCGGCTTATTCAAACTGCACACGATCGAGGTGGAAGCCGAGGACGGTTCTCGGCACCCTCTCTTCGAGCCGGCGAGCGCCGACGCGGCTCGAGCGCACGCGGTGCGCACCGGTTTTCTGTTGGGCATTGCCGACGGCTCACCAAGACCCTCAGTAGAGGTGTCGAAATAAACCCTCGCGTTGAGATAGCACCAGGTGCCCTGCTGGAGATTCCATGGGGAAACTTCCTTGTGGTCGTTGACGTTGGCGTGCGAAGGCACGCCGTAGGATACGGAGACACCGACTTTCGTGGTTGCGCGCTGTCCGGTGGGTTTGCCATTGGCACGATCGTCAATACGCCGTGGGGTTGCTGCGAGGTGGTCGCGCGGCCGGCATATCGTCGCCGTGTTGCCGCCGGGGTGGAGCCCCCTCGGCTCCGGAGCTGCTGCTGATGTCTCTTCGGGACAGGACCCTTCCTGAACACCACCTCCTGTTCATGGCCTGTTCAGGTGCCAAACTCGACCTACCGAGCCCCGCGCTGGAGCTCTACCGCGGCGTCATGTATTCGACCTATCGCACGCATTTGCGACATTCCGCGCAACCGCGGCTTGTCATCCTCTCGGCACTCCACGGGTTTCTGGAGCCACAGGCGGTCATCGCTCCGTACGACAGGAGAATGACCGCTCCGCGCGCGGAGGAAATGATCGCTTCCATTGCCCAATACATGGGTGGGGTCACCTGGCCGACCGGGATACGCAAGATCTTCTTCGCCGGCGGCGCGCAGTATCGCCGGGTTATGCGAGCCGCGGTAGATCACCTGATGCGCTGCGGCCAGGTCCTGCCCGATGTGGTCATTGAAGCAACGCATGGTGGCATCGGATATCAGCGTGCCCACCTGGGCCGCTACCTCGATACCGTGCCGAGTTGGCAGGCCCAGCGGATGCCCTCCGATGAAAATTGAACCGCGCCGAACGCTGGCGCTTGCGGACCGGATCGGCCGCCCTGTGGTCGTCTTCGACATTGAGCATTCGGGTGGCGCCGCGCCACGTTGCGGCATCCTCGAATTTGGCGCGATCATTCTCCGCCCGGACAGGCGGATCGAGCGGTTCTCAACCTTGCTCAACCCAGGGGACGTCGATTTCAATCCATTCGCTACCCGGGTGCATGGCATCACCCGGAGGGCGATAGCGAAGGCGCCGGCCTACCACGGCCAGTGCAGCGAGTTCATCGATCACCACGACGATTCGCTCTGGGTCGGGTTCAACTCGAACGCCAGCGATATCCCAAAACTGAAGGGTGAGCACGCGCGATTTGGTCTGCCCGTTCCAGAGTTTCCCCATCGGCTTGATGTAATGCGCCTGGCCAGAAATGTGGCCGGTTTGAGGGGCGGGCTGCTGACCATGATCGAGGCGGCAGTGCCGCAGGCGGCGAGGAGGGCGCACCGCGCGATGGACGACGCCGAAATGACCCTGGTCCTCCTTGAGTATGTCCTGCCACTCACCACCGATGAGGATCTTAAGCAGTTCGGCTTGCCGTTGCGTCTAGATGGGCTGTCGCGTGCCAGAAAAAGTCCTTCGCAATCCCACACGTAACAAATATTGTTCGCTCGCACCTTTTCTTCTCCATGTCTGTCATCTCCCCTGCATTTCCAAGCGCCGCTTGACCAGCGCGCAATCTGCCGCTGGCCTTCGGCCTTCGCCTGGGAGAAAACCATATGCTTCAAGAAAATGTACTGCGGGTGGTCGAGCCGCGGCAGGTCCGAGACTGCCCAGACCTTTCCATTTATGATCGCTTTGTCGCGTTTTTCAGCGGCGGCAAGGACTCGATTTCTGGAGTGCTCCTGCTGCTGGAAATGGGAGTCCCACCAGATTTGATTGAACTCCATCACCACGATGTCGATGGAATGGAAGGTTCGCGACTGATGGATTGGCCGGTAACGCGAAGCTACTGTCGCGCCTTCGCGCAAGCCCTGGGTCTGCGACTTTACACCTCATGGAAGGAGGGTGGGTTCGAACGAGAAATGCTGAGGTGCAATCAGCGTACCGCGCCGACCGTCTGGGAACGCGAAGATGGCACGTTTGGCAAATCCGGCGGTGAGGGCGGCAAGCTTGGTACCCGACGGAGATTCCCGCAGACTGCCGCCGATCTTCAAACTCGTTGGTGTTCAGCGTATTGTAAGGTTGACATCGGCGCTCGCGTTCTGACAAGCGAGTTACGGTTTCGTTCTGGCAAGACGCTTGTATTCACTGGAGAGCGCGCCTTCGAATCAGCTGCCCGGGCGCGTTACAGCACGTTTGAAAATCACCGCTCCGACAACCGGTCCGGACCGCGCGTGCAGCGCTGGATCGACCATTGGCGAGCTGTGCATGCCTGGCCCGAGCAACAGGTTTGGGAAATTCTTCGTCGCTGGAGAATCAATCCTCACCCAGCGTATTGGCTCCATTGGGGCCGGACTAGCTGCATGTGCTGCATCTTCGGATCTGCGAACCAATGGGCGACCATTCGGGCCATCGCGCCCGAGAAATTCGAGCGGATCGCCCTCTACGAGGAGGAGTTCGGCTCAACGATTCACCGGACCTTATCGGTCCGGCAACTCGCGAACCGCGGCACGCCGTACGAAACGGACCCGTCAATGGTTGAAAAAGCCCTCTCCCGCGACTATTCAGCCGCCGACATCATTGTCCCGGAAGGCCAATGGAAGCTTCCGCCGGGAGCGTTCGGAGAGTCGAACGGCCCGACCTAGCGCAATCAACTTTTTCCTATGCCCGGCCTCCCTCCATCCAGGGAGGCCGTTTTATTTGGTTGGGCGTGCGCATCAGGGCAATTTCCCCCACCGGTGTCCGGCATGTCTTTGGCACCGCAAAGGCTGAATCCAGCCTCCGCACCCCCACAGCGCCAGCCCGAACGGGCCACCCCAAGGAGATCGTCATGCTTGAAACAATCATCGGCGCCATGCGCGCCCAAATCGAGAAGTACAGCCTGGAAGTCCTGCAACGCTACCCCGACGATCTCTTCATCCATGATCGTCGGATGCTCAAGTTTGGTGCCGTTCCCGGCGCCCAGATCGCCTGGGTCGTCGGCCACTGCCACACGCACCTGGTAAATCTCGGTATCCACCCGGACGAAAATCAGAACGTCTCCTATATGACCAAGCTTTCCTCATCGGATCGGTTCTATCTCCTCAAAGTGACCCATTCGGGTTTCACTCTGGTGGAAGAGAGCCGGGAGGAATTCGTGGCCCTCGCAGGCACCCCGGTGCCGTACCACTCGAACGGGGATGCGAACTCGTTTTCGCTCTTCCGTGGCGTCTCCCGCATCGGCGCCGTAACCAGCGAGGTAATCGGCAGCTCGGAACAGCGCGTGTTCCGGGGAACGATCGCACCGATGGCTGGTGTTACAGCGCTTGACCGTGTCGCCCTCGAGTTGTGGTGTGACAAGGCCTTGGTCAAAACGGCAGGCACGCTCTTCGCGCGTACCGAAGTCGACTGGGCTCCCGCCATTGCCATGGCGCAGGCGGCCTGACACGTCCAGCAGCAGAAATCATGGTGATTCTTTCCGCATACACAGTGGAGACAATGCCGCGAGGATTTGGCATCTGCAGTTGGCCCGCCAACTCGGCCAAGGAAGCCGAGGCTCTTGCCAAGAACCTGTCAGTCGAACTCGCGGACAGCCCGACGTACCCGAATGCGTTCTGGGTGATCGGGACCAAACCCATCGTCAAGTATTACCAAGGCCAACGCTTCGATAATCGCCAGACGATCTGACGATGGACATCCATTTCAAATGAAGGAGAACGACATGTCGCATGATTGCAGAGTCACTGGAACGCTTTCCATCAAACACGGGGTGACGGAAAACCAGATCAAGAACGCCCTCAAGAACTTTCTTCGCGAACATTCTCTCGATTTCGATGAGGAGCAGGCTGAGGGCAACATCGAAATCGAGGGCCGCGCGCTGTTCCTGTCGCTGGACATCCAGGGCGACGGTGGTTACAGAAACGAATCGTTGGACGCCCTTTCGGACAGCCTCGACGAGATTGTCGACATCTATGGATACCTCGAGTTCCTGGATTTCGACACGGGGAGCAGCGACGCGGCTTGTACCCCCTATTTCATCGGGGCGGATGAAGCAGCCAGAACGTCGGCAAGGGTGATGTACGGCATCAGCCAGATGGAACCCTGGATTCTGCCGGTGATTGGTGTCGACGCGTTCGAGACCATCACCAAAGAGATCCTCAGTCAGCCGCTCGCCGGCCAGTAATTGCACGATCCATCAGGAGCCCAGACCCGCAACACAGGTCTGGGCTCCTTCTCAATGCGAAGGGAGTCGCAGTGGCACACGCCAAGACAAAGAAGGTGCGGATCACGTTGGCTGCACTGACCCGTGTCGAGTATTCGGAGGTTCTGGAAGTCCCCGCCAACATGTCCGACCGAGAGTTGCAATCCCTCGTCGAGCACCGCTACGACAACGTCGACGGTGGGAAATATTCGGATGATGCGGAATATTGGGAGCGCAGCCAAAGCTGTGGTTTCGAGGCCGAACCGCCGAGCTGCACGCCAGATGCTCGAGTGCGACGCGTCACGGGCGGCAGCTTCGCCGTCTCAACAATCTCAGCACCATAGCTAGGGGAAGAGAATGCAACAAAATAGCATCGAACGTCGGGCCAGGATTCTGGCCGAACTGAAAGAAGAGGGGCTCACGATCGGCGAGTGCATTACCGCGTTCGCCGTCAGTAACGAGGACCCCTATGTCCGCAAAGCCCGCGAGTTGATCATCGGCGGCGACGACCACGAGATCGATGACAAAACGACCACCAGTGTCGGCGACGACGGGGCCTGGGTCTTGAGTTGGCTGTGGGTGAGCAGCGAAGAGGCAGGTGTTCTTCCGTACGCTGACCTCCTCGAACACGTCCTAGACAAGGCCCGCGCGTATCTCCAGGATGAGGGACAAGAGGATTCGAATCCCCTGTCTCTGGACATCTACGCCGACTGGCTAGAAGCCCTGCTGGTCAACTTCAGTGACGAGATCGACGGTATCGAAGAAGAGCAACTGAAGCCGGGCGCCATACCCGGCGCAATCACCTGGGTCGATGAGGCCGGCGGCACACACAGATTCCTGCCGTCCGATGCAATTGGCAAGTTGGTCGCTACCGCGCGGCAGGGCTGCCTCTCGACCGAGCTTACGAACCAGGCCGACGAATTCTGTCGCCAGTTCGGAAACAAGGTTGACGCGATTCTGACCGACATTCAGATTGCCTGAAAAGGAGAACTCATGCATCTTGAAGTGAGGAAAGTAAAAAGCTTTACGGGCATGGAAGGCTTGGGGTTCAATGCCGATCTTTACGCAGGTGGCAAAAAAGTCGCCTTCGTGATCGACGAAGGCTGCGGCGGTAGCTATCTCTACCGCTGGGAAGGTAAGACCCCCGCGGAGCGAGCGGCAAACGAAGCAACCGTCGCCCAGGTCATCGAAGCACTACCGCCGGAGCCAATGCCGGCAGACGCGGAAGAATGGGAGGAGTCTCTGTATCCGGATGGACAGCGCATCGCGGAACTTGAAAGCTTCCTTGCCGGTTTGGTGGATGACTTCCTGAGTAACCGGAAGCTCGAGCGACAGAAGAGGACCGCGATTCCCTTCAAGACTATGGCTTGCGAGTCCGGGAGTTACTACCTCCTCAAGCACAAGGGAGACGTCGAAGGCACCAAGGCACACATTCTCAAGAAACACCCGGACGCCGTATTTCTCTGAGGCGAGACGAAGACGTATCACCCAGGCCCGGTCCGCGCAACTGCGCGGCCGGGCTTTTCGTCGCTATAACGGCTGGCGCCGACGTGTTAGTGCCGCGCTCCGTTCGGTCGGCGGCGGGGCTCCTCCAGGAGCGGCACAGCATGGCACATAAAGCTGCCGGTGCTACGGGGCTGAGAATCGAGGCCGCGTCCAGAGCGAGGCCTTTACACCTGGTTGAGCACGATGGTGGAATATAGGCCCGAAGAGGCGGATATTCGAGGCGGGAGGGGGTGCAATGGCCCATAGAATGACGCTAGTCTGGTACCTCTCGCCTGGCAACCATTTCGTGTCCGACATTCAGATCCCCCATCCGGCAAGCCGCGTATCACTGAGCGCACCCAAGGTACATCGAGACAATATCGTCTCGGCAGTGCTGAAAGGGGGTGACTGACCATGGGGCAAGCCGTGTCACCAGGAGACTTCCTACACCCCATTGCGCCGTTCACGCTGGCCGACACCGAGGCCGCATCGGAAGCATGGGGGGCTAACTGCGGTCCCGGTGCTCTCGCGGCTGTCCTCGGTCTTACGCTTGAGCAAGTTCGACCGCACCTGGGCGACTTCGAGCGCAAGCACTACACGAACCCCACGCTCATGCTCGCCGCTTTGCATTCGTTGGAGGTCACCTGGTGCAACAGTCCCAACGACTGGCCAGACAGCGGGTTGATCCGCGTACAGTGGGAGGGTCCTTGGACGGCGCCGGGGGTACCGATACGTGCTCGGTATCGCCAAACTCATTGGATCGGCTCGCGCCGCGGCGAGGCTGGCATCGAGGTCTTCGACATCAACTGTATGTGCGTCGGCGGATGGGTTCGGCTCGCCGAGTGGCGAGACCAAGTGGTGCCATGGCTGCTGCGTGAATGCCATCCCAAGGCGGATGGCCGCTGGCATACGACGCATCGGCTTGAGGTGGCCCGGGCATGATTGAGACCTACCTTCGGCTTCGCACTCAACTGCTGGCCGCTGGTTACGGCCAAGAATACGAGTGGGCGCAAACCGTGCGCTCGCCGGATACTACTCCGGAGCGCTTTGTTGCTCAGGCGATATGGGTGATTTGTTGCAGCGGATTCAAGGAACAAGCCGCTCGCGTGACAGAAGCGGCCGTGTGGAAAGCACTAGAGGCCGGCAACTCGGCAACGGTGGTTTTCCCTAGGAGCGGCAAGGGACGCGCAATCGACAAGCTCTGGAGCGAACGCGAGGCGTTCTATGGGCAGTTCGTTGGATTGTTGGTTGACAAGGCCCCGACAGAGAAGATAGTCGCGTGGGTCGCCACCCTCCCATATGTCGGCGGCCGCATCCTGCGCTACCACTTCGCAAAAAATCTTGGAGTTGATTGCGCAAAACCCGACCGCCACCTTCTACGTCTCGTGCATGCCCAAGGAGGCATGGTGGAAGGCGACGGATTTGAGGCGGTGATGACTGTCTGTCGCAGTATTGCAAATGCCACAGGTGACCGGATCGCTACTGTCGACCTATTACTTTGGCGCGCATGCAACCTTGGCATCCTATCGCCGGCCACATGGGCGCACGTGGCTTCGCCCCGTGGGTGATCACCAGACCGGCCATGATGCCAACCTGACAATAGGTCGATGGAATAGATTGGAGTGCTCACCATGTTCGAAAGACTGAAAGCCGTGTGGCTTTTCGCCACCACCCGCTCCGGACGAACGATCGCGCAACTGGAGATGGAGAATGATCAGCTTCGGACTATGCTCTCGGAGCGCCTTCTCGACGAGACCCGGCTTGTGGATTTCGCTATCGCCAATGGAGCCCTCGCCATGGGACTGCGTGGCGGTGCCGCGCAGCTGCTCGCGGAAATGCTAGCCGATCAGATCGAAAGCACGGGCGCGGTAAATTATCTAGAGGTGCGCTTTACCTCGAGAACGATCGCCCCTGGCGAGCGGTATCTTGTTACCATCCAGAAATGCGTCGGCAAAACGCCTCATGAGTTGCGGCTTGCTGCCGAGTGTGAGCTCGCCAGGTTGTCGGCTACCGCAGCAGCCAGAATTCGGAGAGCTGCCCATGCTTAGAACACGCTTAGGTGGCACCCTAGATACGGCGGCGCTGACCGCGCTGGGTGGATCCGCCCTACTGTCGAGCCCCTTTTTCGCTGGAGAACCTACCGTCGCCTCCCTCGCCCTGGCCACCGCCGGCAGCGCGTGGCTTTCCGAGCAATACCTTTCGTTCTGGCGCGACCGCAACGCCCTGCATTCGAAGCTGGCCATCCGTTCGGACAAGTCCCCGATGGATCCCAAGAAAGGGGAGGGTGGGCTCCTACTGGGTTATTCGACCTTCGACGGCAGCCCGATCTGGATCGACTACGAGAATCTGATGCGGCACGTTTTCATCATCGGGCAATCCGGTGTCGGTAAGACCGTGGCGGCGTCCTTGCTCATGTATCAGCACATCCAGAACGGTGGCGGCCTGCTGTTTATCGACGGCAAGATCGACGCGGACAACATTCGGCAGATCGCCCATTTTTGCGCGCTCGCCGGCCGAGAAAAGGAATTCCGGGTCATCAACCCGGACGATCCGGATCAGTCGAACACGTACAATCCGGTCTACGACGGAGACCCCGATGAGCAGGCCTCACGGCTTCTCTCGTTGATCCCGTCGACCGAGGGCAATCCGGGTGCGGACCACTACAAGCAGGAAGCCGCGCAAGGGGTCACGACGCTCATCATGGCCCTGCGCCGGGCGGGGCTTGTCTACCACATTATGGATCTGTCTGTGCTCCTCCAGAGTGCCCAGGCCCTCGAGGAGTTGAAGACCAAGGTTGAAGCAGCTGCTCCTGGGTCGGAGGAAGCAATCAATTACGCTCTCTTCCTGGAAAAATTCCGGTCGCCGGCGAACGACCCGCGCAACCCGAACGCGGGTAGCGTCGACGTCAAGAAGCTCAAGGACACCTTCGGCGGCATCGGCGGCCGTCTCTTTCAGTTCGGCACCGGCAATTACGGCCGGATCATGAAGACCTACGATCCGGAGGTGCGGCTCTACGACGCGATTCGGAAGAATCAAATCGTCTATGTCGCCCTGCCTACGATGGGCAAGGATATTTCGGCGGAAAATTTCGGCAAGATTGTGATCAGCGACCTGCGCACCGCGGTATCGTGGCTGCAGAAACTCCCGAAAGAGGACCGGCCCTGGCCACCGTACATGTGTTTTTGCGACGAGGCGGGCGCCTATGTCGGCAAAACCTGGCCTCGGCTCTTCGAGCAGGCGCGCTCGGCACAGATCTTCATGATGCCGGCGGTGCAGACCTTCGCCAACTTCAAGGCGGTTTCCGACGATCTTGCGGAGATGGTCAAGGGCAATTCCTGGACAAAGGTCTATTTCAAAATCGGTACCCAGGCCTCCGCAGAAGAAGCTGCCGACGAAATCGGCATGGAAACCGGAGTGGCGCAGACGCTCTCCGGCGGCAAGAACGAGTCCTCGTCGGCAAATATCGCCAATCCGGCGCCGGTGGGCAGCGCTGGCGACGGCACGAATCTCACCGCCTCCGAAAAAGAGGAGGAGTGCTACCGCGTGAGCCCCGATGAACTGAAGAAGCTCGACAAGGGCGAGGCCGTCATGACTTACGGCGGGGATCTCCTGTACAACATCCGCATCCCCAAGCTTGACATCACCAAAACGATGCAGAAACGGTTGGGAACCGTCCGGATAAACCACAAACGCCCAGCCTACGGCATCAAGGGTGCCGATTTTTTTGCGAATGTGCCGCGCTATCTGGACCTTTCTGCCGCCCGCCCCACCCCAAAGAAAGAGAAACGCCCGAAAGATTCGGACACCGATTGAGCGCGCCTTCGACTTCCGGCGACGAAATCGACGTAGGAATAGCGGGATTTTCCGATTTTCTAGCCCCTCGTCCCGGCATCTAATGGCTTTCATGGATCAGTTGACCCCACCATCGCCGTTTCCCAGTTACGGAGCGACCCTATCCCTGGAAGGTCGGGACGAGACGCGGCAATGCGCATACCTTGCCGCGCGCGCGTATGGGCTCCATGCTTTGGAGGAGGGAGGAAGATTCAATGTGGTCGAAACCTGCCACTGGGTTGCACTCTCGATCTCCCTCGCGCTTCACGTTCCCCTGGACGACATCCGAGCAGCGGTGGCGTCCGGACTGGAAGAGGTGATCAATCAGAATTACGCGGCAGCAACCATTGCGGGCGAGGCCCATGCCGCTTGAGCAAGGGCTTGGGCCCGGGCGTTGCCACCTCGTTGAAAACGGGATTCTCGTTGAGGCGGCCGTGGGTGGCAAAACGCTCCTTGGCTATGTCACCGATGTCTCGGCTTTTATGCTGGAAGTGCGTCTTGTGTCGACCAGTACGCCCCAACCGGGTGCTCTCGCACAGTTGATCATCGCGATACCTGGGCAAGTGTATATCGAAATGGATGCACAAATCTTCCACGTATTTCCCGCCCGAAAGATTTGGATCAATATCTCGGACCGCCATGCGATGAAACGTCTGGTCACAACCATCATGGCACTGGGACGCAGCCGTCTTGGCAGCATCGAGGCACGGATCGTTCCTTCGCCGGCCGTCATGCTCGGGCGGTCGGCGCCGTGAGGCCCAGCTCGTACTTCAACACAGTGCGCATGCGGGTGGTGCTCGTCGGTGCCATCCTTTTTGTGTTTACTGCCCTGGGCACCGCACTTGCCACCTTCGAATCGGCTCGACAGGAGTTCCGGGCCTCCCTCCTGCAATTCCACCGGGCGGATGTCGGCAACCTGGCAGCACAGCTCGATGCGCATGTCGCATCTCGCGAGGACCTTCTCAAAGGTATCGCGGAAAAACTCGCCTCATCGGGCCTGACAGCGCCGGCGCTGCGCCAAACGCTTGACGCCGGCACCGACTCAACGTCAATGTTCGGCGAGGAGATTGTTCTTGCCGATGAACATGGCCACGTTCTGCTGGCCCCCCCATCCAAGGCAATACTGGGCGGATTGAAGGAAGTTGGCGCTGAGTCGTGGTTCTTGAAGCTCGCCGCGGCCCGTCGGCCGGTCGTTTCCCCCAGTTCGGTGATCGTCGAAGGGGAGAAGGTTCTCTACGTCGTCGCTGCTCCGATCATGCGCGCCGGTCATTTCGCGGGCGCGGTTGCCGCACCTTTCCGCCTCATGACCGACCCCGCTGTTCTCAGGATTTTCGCCAATGTCTCAACCGCAAGACACTGGCAGATCGTCGCATCCGACGGGCACATTGTTGCTTCGCTCCCCGAAAAAATGCCGGTAGGCACGGGTGTTCTGGGTACCGCGGACATGGTAGATACTTCCGAGGCGACGCTTCCTCAACCCGGTGGCTCGCCGCTTGTTGCCTCAGCCGAGCTCTCAAGACTCGACTGGACCGTCTTCGCTGCCGCGCCCATGGGTAAAATGGGCGGATTCAGTGCTCCCTTGGCTACCAAGGCGCTCATCTGGGCCTTGTTCTTCTGCGCGGTCGCTGTCCTGACGCTTCGTGCCGTCGCCGTGCGCGCGCTCGCCCCGGTCGAGGCGGCGTCGATGGAAATTCGACGCCGCCTGAATGGCGAGCAGCAATCCGCCGAGCCGCTACCCGTCCATCGCAACGATGAGGTCGGTACCCTCATTCACGGCTTCAACGAACTTCAAGCGCGCTTGGTCGATTCGGACAGTCGATTCAACCAGGTCTTCGAGTTTTATCCCGACATGGTGATCGTAAACGACCTTGTCGGCGGACAGTTTATTGAAGCCAATCGCGCGTTTGAAACCGCATTCGGCTGGCCACGCTCCGAGCTCCTCGGTATGACCGGTCAGCGGACCCGCCTGTGGGTCGGCTCCTACAGTCTCAAGCAGTATTTGAGAAACCTCGTTGAACACGGTGCCGTATCCAGCCTGTCGGCGCAGTTCCGATGTCGCGATGGGCGCATCGTCAATACCCTGCTCACGGGGTGCGTGATTGACTACCGCGGCCGTCCCGGCGTCATCTCCGTGATCAAGGACGTCACCGCCCTAACCCGCGCCAACGAACAATTGCTTCTGGCCGATCACGTGTTTCAGGGAACGGCCGAGGGCATCCTGATCACCGACGAGAACAACCAGATCATTCGCGTCAATCGCGCATTTACCCGTGTGACAGGTTTCGAACCAGAGCAGGCCCTGGGGCGGAACCCGTCGATACTTGCCTCCGGCATGCACCAGAAAGAGTTCTATCAGGACATGTGGGATTCGCTTCGCACTTCGGGATATTGGCAAGGCGAGGTCTGGAACAAGCGGCGCAATGGAGAAGTGTATCCCGAGCTCTTGTGCATTACCGCGCTCACTGACGAACAGGACAGGGTGACCAATTATGTTGCTCAGTTCTCGGATGTCAGCCGTCGCAAGCGCGACGAGGAGCAGATCAACAAGCTCGCTTACTTCGATGCCCTCACGGAGCTTCCGAACAAACTGCTGTTGCGGGAACGCGTCGACCAGGCGATCAGGAATGCAACCTTGAATGGTCGGCAGATCGCCATTTTGTTCGTCGACCTGGACCGCTTCAAGTACGTGAACGACTCTTTCGGTCACGCCGCCGGCGACCTGCTGCTCAAAAGTGTCGCGAAGACTCTGTTGGGGTGCGTGCGAGAGAGCGACACGGTTGCGCGAACCGGCGGGGACGAATTCGTGCTGGTCCTCCCAGACGTGCACAATGCGCTAGAGGCGGCCAAGAGCGTGGCGGAAAAGTGCGTTGAGACGCTCTCACGCCCGGTCGATGTCTCCGGTCACGAGATTCACACGTCGCCGTCGATCGGCATTGCGATCTTTCCCCATCATGGCCGGGACTTCGAAGATCTCACAAAGTCGGCCGATATTGCCATGTACCGGGCCAAGGAAGAGGGTAAGAATACGTATCGTGTCTATGAACACGATACGGCCCGAGATCTGCCGATGCGGCTCATGATTGAGCACGACTTGCGCCATGCCATCGAGAACAACGAACTCGTCGTGTGCTATCAACCCAAGGTCGAAACGGCGACAGGGGCCATTGTGGGCGCCGAGGCGCTTATCCGCTGGAGGCACCCGACGCGAGGCCTTATCCCTCCTGGAGTATTTATCCCGATCGCGGAAGAAATCGGCATCATCGACAAGATTGGCGAGTGGGTGTTGCACGAAGCGTGCGGTCAGAACGCCAAGTGGATTGCCAGCGGCCTGTGGGATTGTGCGGTAGCGGTCAATATCTCCGCCGTCCAGCTCCGGGAGCCGCTGTTCCCGGAACACGTCTGGATCACGCTGCAGAAGACCAAGCTGGAAGCGCGGCACCTTGAGCTCGAGATCACCGAGACATTGCTCGTCGGACAGCATGAAAAGACGCTGGGCATCTTCATGCGGCTCAAGGAACTGGGCGTCTCGCTGGCGATCGACGATTTTGGGGTCGGGTATTCGAGCCTGTCGTATCTGAAGACGCTCCCGGTGGATTGGATCAAGATCGATCAGTCCTTCGTGATGGATCTCCTGACGGACAAGGCCGACCGGGCCATCGTCAACGCTATTTTGGCCATCGGACCCGAACTGGGCATGTCGGTGGTGGCCGAAGGCATCGAGTCCCTGGAACATTACGAATACCTGCGCGAAAGAGGATGTCACGTCATCCAGGGATTCCACATCAGCAAACCCATGCCGGCCGGAGAGTTCGAGCACTTCGTGCGCAACTGGGGCGCGGATAGCCGCGCTGTCGCATAGAGGGCGATTAGGTAACTGAGATACGAAGGCCGGGCGGTGGCGGGCCGCCCCACCTGGAGCGGATCGCTATCTTGCGGGCAATTCCGGTCGGCAAGGTCCCCCACATCGACTTGCGGCGATTGTCCCTCGGACCTGTGACAAATCACGCAGGTTTTCCGTGAATATCAACTCAAACACTAGGATTTTCGCGCAGGGTTGGGGGCCGCCCGTTTGTATGATGAATCACCACGATTCGACTGGGTTTCCCAATGAAATTTCGACTCCTTTTGTGCATTTTGGCCCTCACGGCAGCACTGCCAGTGCGGGCTCAACTCAAAATCGAGGACGCGTCAGGACTTGGCGTAAGCCCTGAACCGCTGGGACTTGTGGGTGAGATCGGCGAGCGGCCGAAAATGATCCGCCCGCTAACCACAGAGGGCCGCAAGATCACGCTCTCCGCCGCCTTGAAGGCCATCGTGCCGGAGGGCTGGCAGGGCTTCAACCGCGGTGGGCATCTCGACTCTCAGGTGTCCTGGTCGAGGGCGGAACCCTGGACCCAAGCGCTGGACCGCTTCATGCGGGAGAGCGGAAACCGCGCCGTCGTCGACTGGGAGCATAACCGAGTCACGATCTTCATGGGGTCCGACCCGAAGCCGGCCGTAGCCAGGAACACGACCGCCGTCGCCGCAGCCAAGATTGAAGGCATGCCACCCAGGATGGCAGAGCCGGCGAAGGTCCAGAAGGTTGAGCCTGCGCCATGGGTTGCGAAAAACGGCGGGTATCTGCGTGAAACGCTCAAGGAATGGACGACGCGTGCCGGCTGGGGTCTTGCCTGGGCGCTCGGCGACGATGACGATATTCATCTGGGCGGTGGCGACACCTACCGGGCCGATTTTCAGTCGGCCGTCACGGACCTCTTCAATTCGCTGTCCGGCAACATCCACATCCGCGCCAAGCTCGTCCCGGACAACACGCCGCCGTTGCTTTACGTCACGCGCGACGACAGGAGCCGCTAATCATGACCCGTACTTCAGTCTTTCGCGCCGCCGCGCTTGCCAGTTTGATGCTGGCGTCTTGCGGGACAATGAATTCGCAGGTCAAGAAGGATATCGACGCGACCCAAACGGCGCGAAGCCGAACGCTCGAGGTGCCGGTGCGTATTGCGCCGACCTCGCGTGTTGAAGTGATCAAAGGCAGGCTTCTGCCGGCTACGGCCGTCTCCGGCGCGCGGTCAGGGGAATGGCTGAAACAAATTCGGGTCGAGCTCCGGATCGAGAATCCGACGCCGCTGTCCGCCGTGATCGGGAAACTCTCCTCGCAAGGAATCAACATCGTGTCGGACTTACCGCTCGACGCCTATTCCTATGTGGGCAAGGTAAATTCGACCGACGGCGATGCCGCTTTGCGCATTGTTCTCGGGACCGTCGGTCTCGACTATCAGACGGATGACGCGAGGAAGCTCGTTCTTATCAAACCGATGGCGGTGCGCACATGGTACCTCGCCATCGGCAATCGCAAGTCCAGTTACATATCCGACGGCATGCAATCGAGCTCGTCTGGATCAAGTGGCTCGTCGTCTGGCGGCAGCAACCAAAGCGGACAAACGAGTGGAACTGGTTCGGCCACGGGCAGCAATCAGATGGGCAATGCCGGTGCGGGAACCAATACGGGCTCCGGGTCAAATCCGGGCCAATCCGGATTCAGTTCGGGAGGCTCGAGCGGTACTGGCGCAACCGGTGGCTCGGGCACCAACAGCACGGGCGTCATGGTTTCCGACGATTTCTGGGGAAGTCTTGCCGCCGAACTGAAGACTCGACTGACGATTCTGGTTCCTCGCTCGATGGCAATTGCTCGCACGAATACGCAGCCGGGTCTCCCGCAACTGCCTGGAATGGCGAATCAACCGCCACGTCCGAACATGGATCCTTTGATGGGCGGCGGACAAATGGGTGGAGAGATGTACGTGAGCCGCTTGATGGGCTCCTTCTCCCTAAACCCCGACACCGGCGCCGTCACGGTACAAGCCCCGCACTGGATCCTGCGCGACCTGGATCTGTACTTTAAGAGGACGCAGGAGATGTACAACACGGACATCACCTTCGAAGGTGAAATCGTGTTGGTGACCAGTAATCGAACCGATGGGGAGGGACTGGACGTTTCGGCGTTCGCTCGCTGGGCCAGCGGCAAGTATGGACTTGCCGTGTCGAACAACACATTGGGCGGCGTCACGATCAGCGTGCCCAGCGGCGGTGCCCCTTCCATTGTGGCCGGCGCCCAGGCCGTGGGCGGCCCGCTTGTCGGGCTTGCGTATCAGGGCGCCAACACCGCACTGGACGTCTTCAATGCCTACCTGTCCGAGGTAGGCAAGGTCTCGGTTATTCAGCGACCGCTTGTGACGACAAGCCACGGCGTGCCCGGTAGTTTCAGCAAGAAGCAAACGGATTACTACAACACCGTCACGCAAAATGCTGCCGCCGGCGGGACCGGGTCCGCCGCGACAGCCACAGTAAACACCCTCGTTCCGGTCGAGTTTGGCACGGACCTTCGGATCAATCCGCGGATCGATATGGCGACTGGCTTGGTTCGGGCGCAGCTTACGCTGAAGCAGGTGATCAACTCGGGGACCAAGACCGTGCCGCAGATCATCACCATCGGCAACACGTCGCAGACCATCAACAGCTTGGTACCTTTGTCTGCGACGCAAAAGATTGAGGGAGAGATCCTGTTGCGCGACGGCGATCTCATCGTCGTCGGCGGCCAAACCGAGGACAACTTGTCTACGAATGAGAACGGGCTACCTGGACAGGACGGTCCGATGACCGGCGCACTCGGGATGAAGCGCGCGTCGCGGGGCAATCAGACCTACTACTTCGCGCTTCGCGTTGTGATCAACAAGAGGCAATAGCATGGTCGTGGCTCGCCAACGTGGATTCACGCTCGTGGAATTGCTGATCGCGGTGATGACCATCGGCATCATTTCGATGGCCATGGCGCCCATGTTCAGTTCCGCCGTGACCGCCAAGAAGGCTGCTTATGCGGACAAGCATCGCCTGAACAATTCGCTGATTGGTGTGGCGTTGTTGAACTATGCGGCCAAGTCGACGCAGTTTGGACGGCTGCCGTCCCCATACACCGGTTCGGGGTACACGAAGACGATCTACAACCCCGCCGATGGCTCGGGCGCAGGCGTCGCGATCACACAAACGCTGACGCAAACGGGCATCAGCCCTGTCGAGATCAACGACGATGGGACTGCATCGCAAGCCGTTCGTGTGTACCAGCTGGTTGCAGGCCTTACCCAATCGGTACCACTATATTTCCAATCGGGGCCCCTGGCGACGCTGACCTACGACTTCGCGGCGATCTACCTCACGATTTGCCCGAAGGCGACCGCTGCCTGCAACCCGACGGTGGCGACCGGTGTGCCCGGAACGAGCGCTGCGCTGTCCGGCGTCAACTACACGACGTGGGCGCCGGCCGGGACAGACGGCACGGCCTTCTTCATTTCCTCCCTGACCATTCAGAAGGAAATGCTGACATTGACGGCAACGCGCCTGGACAAGGTCCGGGACACGCTGCTGTCCTTCCTGCGGACGCAGCAGGTGACAGCGCCCGGTAGCGATACGACGAACTGGTACCCCAACCAGGCGGGCGCCTCCGCCGCCGGTAGCATGACCGGTTCAAATCCCGCGACCAATCAGGGGTGCAGGGACGGATGGTATGACCTGTCGAACGGGGCTGTCAGCGTGCTCCCGACCGTCGGTTTGTCCGCGACCGAATACGGAGTCACCGCGTGGGGCGGGCCCATACAGTATTGCCGGGATTACGACCCGACCGCCAGCAAGGTTGCGAATGCAGCGCCGCACTATGGCGCCATCCGCATTCTCGCGAGCGTGTCGTCCGGATCGTCGCCAGATGGGGTCGTGGTCGGCAACAACCTAGTGTTGTCGTTTTGAAGGCGGTGAACTCCGACGTGTTGCGTGCGGCGCGGGCGCGGTCGGATACGAGGTAGTTTTCTCAATATGAGGGGAATGGTATGAAAAACGTAGCGCAACACGTGCAGCATTTGCGAGAGAAGGGTTTCAGCTTGCTGGAACTCATGGTGGCGATCGTCATCATCGGCATCCTCGGCGCAGTATTGGCGCCCAGCCTGGGCGGTAGCCGCCAGGGGGCAGCCGCGCAGAATCTTCTGCGCACGAGCCAGAAAATGGCGGAGAACTGGAGCATGATCTCGCAGTCGTGCGGAACGACCACCGACGTAACAAGCAGTCCCGTCACGGGCAGTAGCGCCGCCAATACCCTGGCGCTGTTGTTAGGTGGCAACGGCGCAGGTACCGGACAATACTCGGTGCCGGCAGGCTATACGACGTGCTATACGGCTTCCGGTGTCCTGCCGCTTACCGACTCTGGGCAGTATGACTCGACGGCAACGGCGTGGAAAGTGACTGGTTTTGTGCCGACCCTGACCTGGGCGACAGGCTACTTCAAGACGGCGTATGCGGCGGTCCCCGACGCACTCGTGCTGCTGGTCCGCCAACAGTACGATCCCAGTTTGGGAGCTTTGGCCGCGTCCGACGCAACGCATCCGGTCGTGCAATATAGTGTGGCCGCCTCCGGTACGCGCACGATGACCATCATTCGCCCGATCAACTAACGGTCGTCGTGGACCATGTACGGAATTGCCGTGATCGCGTTGAGTATTTGGCTGGCCACCATTCTGGATGGCGTAGCGGGCCAAAATCGCGACTTGGCACAGATGTATCAGTCGCGGCTGCGGCAGATACAACTGACGCTCATGGCAGAGGCCACGGAGAGGTACTATTTGGAGACGGCATCGTTTCCGGCCTCGATTGCGGCCCTGGCCGGCACAAGCGGGTTCGAGTACACGAAGGGGCTGCAACACAACTGGCAAGGCTACGCGGTCAGTCCAACCCTCACCGACAGCGTATGGCAATACCAGCGACTCGTGCTGTTTTCCAACGACCCAACCACAGGCGTCTCTGTGGCAACGTACCTTGCCACCAACGCATGCGGCGTTGGTGGGTACGACACAGCCTCCGGTTGGTGTGGCTCCAACACCAGCCAATGGTATCGACGAGAGACGCGCGAACGCTTCAATGACGAAATCGCGACCCAGCGAGCGCGACTGGGTCGAGTGTTGCAAAAGCTCGCCGACTATTACAACGTCAACGCCAAGTTTCCCGACAAGGACAATTTGAATGTGGCGCTTGCCGGGAACAGTATCACGGCCCTATACACCCTTGCTGGCTACGGCGGTGCCGCAGCCGCTTGCACCGGCACATATACGTACATGACCGTGCCTATCGATTGCGTCGACATGTTCGACAAATGGGGTGGCACGATCGGCTATCAGTTCGTGTCGAGCAAGCATATTCTGCTTGTGTCAGAGACACCGATCTATAACAACAGCGGCAACCGCGTGGTCGTGGCATCCGATCTCGACAACAGCTTGCTGTAGGGAAGGCCCGGGAATGAGAGCACCTGACGACACGTCCAAAGAAGCTGAGGTTCGAAACATCGCCCTTGCTTGGGGCTGGCGCACGCCATCCAAAGAAATCGTCGACATCGCCAATCACGCGTACATCGCGAAACAGACCAAGAGCGCGCAGCTACTGGTCGACATGGGTGTGATCACCGACGAGCAAAGAACCAAGTGGCTGAAGAGCAAGCCGTCGAGCACGCAAACGATCGAGTGGTTCGCCCAGCAGGACGCGGCGGTCACGCCGGTCGTCGAGCGGGTTCTTGCGCTGAAGGCGGCGTATCCATATTACGACGTCCTGGCAGTACTTTCCATCCATTCCTGCATGCACGAAGAGGCCATCGCCAAGCGTGCCGAGGAGCTTGACGCGGCAGTGATGATGATCGAGGAGACCGTGCCGGTCGTCGTCTTCTCCACGTTTCGCTCATTGATCAACTTCCGGTCGCTGGGCCGCGCAGCACGGCAGAAGGACCCGATTATTCGGACTGTGGGGACCGAAGTGCAGCTTGCGGTTGGCGCTCGGGACGAAATCTCGACGATCTTAAAGTCGGTGCGTGCCGCCGATGATTCTGCCGGCAGCATGGAATCCGCAAACGTCTGGAGTGCATCCTCCGGCGAAAACCAGAGCAAGGCCGAAAACCGGGTGATCACCCGCCTGATCGACCATGCGTTGAATGTCGGCGCTACCGACGTCGCGCTAAAGCCATTCCGTAACGGGCAGATACAGGTTCAATTGCGCAAGTTCGGGGAAATGATTTCGCCGAAAACCGTCGACGACAACATGAACCCGGAACTCGCGCGCCATGTCGTGTCCGTGTTGCAATCGAAATCTGGCGCCAATCCGACAAGCTCCACTCAGCGGGTACCGACCGACGGACAGATTACCTACCGCTCTGGCTCCGGCGACGCATTTCTGCGTCTGTCCTTCCTGCCGATGAATCACCTGGGCGAGCTGCGGAATCTGACTTCTGTGTCCATCCGGCTGCTCCCGCGCGTCGAATCCTCGATCTCTCTCACGGACCTGCGACTGGACAATACGGTGGTAGATGAACTGAGCTTTGCCATGCGAAGTTCCGAAGGCTTGGTGCTGGTCGTGGGACCGACGAATTCGGGAAAGAGCACAACGGTCGCCGGCGCCATCGGACAGCATGTTCAGATCTTTGGTGACCGTCGAAAGCGTCTGTCGGTCGAAGATCCGATCGAACGCTACCTCTATGGTATCCAGCAATATGCCGTACCGCCGGGCATCAAGGATGAGGAGAAGCGCTTCGAAGTTATGCTGAGAGCGTTCAAGCGGCACGACCCGGATCTCATCTGGGTCGGCGAGGTACGCGACAAGGTGACGGCGGATTTGTGCGTGGCCTCGGCGTCTACGGGGCACATCGTGCTGTCCACCTTGCACGCAAAGGATGCGGTGATCGCGTTCGACGTGCTTGCCAAGACCGTCGAGCCGGAAAAGCGCTTTCAGCTCATCGAATCGATGGCGCTCGTAATTTCTCAGCGCCTGATCAAGGAGCTCTGTCCGCATTGTCGCGTCATTGCCGCGCCGACTTCGGATGAGCAGATCCTCTTTGAGAAGTACATCCGCATGGTCGGCGAAAAGGCCGAACTTCCGGATCGCATTGCGCACGCCAACGATCGGGGGTGCAAGCATTGCGAGGAGGGTTTCATTGGTTTGCTGCCCATCAATGAGGTGCTTCCGTTTAGCCGCGAGGCCAAGGATGCGGCCATTGCCATGATGAGCGGTGCGGCGCGGCGCGACGCCTTGGCCAAGTCACGGACCTCGACCCTGTTGCAAAGCGGACTTCAATATCTGGCTGATCATCGCGTCGATCTCGACGCTATCCTGGTCTAGCCCATGAATCTCAAGGAAATCCGGGCATCGGCAGCAGCACTTGGCAACCAGCTGAGGGCGGGCATTCCCATCTATCAGGCGTTGAATCGGCTGGCGTTGATGCAGCCGCAGTACGCCGACTTCTGGGGTGGCGCATCCAACTCGGTTCAGGCAGGCAACCCGGTGTCGACGTCGCTCGCGGACGTCTGGCCGCCGACGTTGATCAGCTCCGTGCGCGCCGGCGAGCGTTCCGGCAAGCTCGAGGAGGTGTTTGCCCAGATTCAGCAGACGATTGCCGAATCGATGGCGATGCGTAAGAACATGGCCCGGCTCATTTACCCATGCCTGATGGGCTTGGGCGGCATGGGTGTCTTCGTATTTTTCATGGTGGTAGTACTGCCGCGGATATCGAAGTCTCTGGGCACAACCTCTCATAGCTTCGTTTTCCTCATCTCTAATGCGATGTCCCATTTCGTGGATGAGAACCTGATGATATTGGCCGGCGCAGGTGTCGCGGGGATCTTTCTGTTCATCGCATGGGTGAGGACCGCTGAAGCCCAGGAGTTCTTCCTGAACGTTGCGCTGTCCGTGCCGGTGCTGAAGGACGCGCTACGCGATTTGTACTTCGGCATTTGGGCGCACTACATGGCGCTCATGGTTTCCGCAGGTATCACGATGATCGAGGCGTTGAAACTTACCGCCGGCAGTCTTCCGGAGGTAATGAGGGAGAGCGTGCGCGTGTTCGAGCGCGACCTGTCTGTGAACAACCGAACGATGAGCGAGGCGGCCGATCTTGCCAAGCAGTCGTCCGACGATCCGAGGGTCGAGTGGTGGCCGTTCTATATCGCAAACGCTTTCATCATGGCCGACCAGACGGGCGAAGTGGACAGGGAACTCCTACATATTGCGCCATCGCTGACGGAGGAGGGCGTCGATACGCTGAACAGGGTCGTGGAAATTGCGAATGTCGTCGCACTTTTCGTCGCGGGGCTCCTGATCGCGGCACCGTTGGCCGCCTACTACATCGAAATATTCACGGCGATCCAGGAAGCCGGGCACTAAAGCAAGGAGCAACATGGCCATCAAACCCCAAGTGCTGGCGAACATCAGTGACGAGACGCTAAGGGCACTGTCATCGAAGAAGGTACTGCTCGCCGGCGAAACCGTTGCTGCGTCCCTTGACCCATGGGTTCCCGAGGGATTCGTCCAACAGGCCCCCCGCGAGGCGGTCGCAGGCATCCTCGCGCAGTTCGAAAAGAATGCGCCTAAGGTCCATCTGTCGGTCGATGGGCGTCTATTCGACGTTACCAGGATTCGGTTCGCGATCGCCCTGGAAGGATACATCGCCTGGGGTCTCAAGGAGCGCCGCAAGGGCGCGACGATCCTCTTTGGCGGAGCCGGCACGGCGCACACGACCAACGTGTCCATCCTGGTGTTCACCAATGGACGCGTGACGGAAATCGACGAAAAAGTATTGCCTGAGGCCTCATCGACCTATTTCCGCGACGTGATGTCGCCGATGGTCCAGGAACTGGCGATCAAGTATCCGGCTGCACGTATGGTACAAGCCGCTCCGCTGGAAAACTGGAACATCCCCGGCGTCGAGTACGTTGGCGACGAGGCGCTGAAAGGGCTTTCCTACCGCCCCTTGGTACGCGTCTTCAACAGGCGGGCAGCCTACGTCGTACCGGGCGGAGTCGCAGCTATCGGCGTTCTCTTCTATCTCGCTGTGACGACCGTTGCGTGGAACAACTACAGTCGCGAGGTGGACGAGTACGACGCCACGATGGCGGATCCGACCATCACGACGCAAGGCGGCATCGATACCCACTTCCTGGATGCGATGACGGCCAGGCGCCAGTACATGGATCAGCCGCGGCGTCAATCGGCGCTTGCCGAAAAGGCGGCCGGGATCGTACGAGGGGTAGGCGCTTTGCCGGACGTGCAAATCCTCGAGCTCAAGTTACCGGCGCCGAGTGTCAATCCTTCGAGCCAGATCGGTATCACCGTGAATCCTGAGCAGCGTCCACAAACGCAGCAGATCACGGCGGATCGTACCCCGGATGTGTGGATCTCCGTCGCGCTACCCAAGACGGCGGATCCTGCGATCAATCAGGCCAAAGCAGCAATGACGGTCATGGCCAACAACACGGGCATGTCACTTCGGCTGGCCCATTCAGGCTGGCGCGAGGACAAGGGCCGGCGCATTTTCGACGTTGAGGGCTTCATTCATGAGTAGCTTCAGTCCCGCCGGAAGGCTTCCCCTGGTACTGGCGCTTGGCTTTGCCGCGGTGTTGATCATGCAAGCGACGAAAGCGCATCGCATTCTTAACGAGCGAGCGCAGTCGCAGGCAGCCGTCACGGAGAGCGTCCAGCGCTGGAAGCAAAGCTATATGGCGCTTGCCGACACCGCGAAGAAATGGGAGAGCAGTTATCGCCGCGAGGAGTCCATCCAGGACCTGGTGTCATTGTATGAGGCAGTAGGACTCACTGAATACGGGCTGCGTGCCGACACCGATTCGGTGATGCTTCAAAAGGTGGATCCGGTTACGCAAAACGGCATGCCTATTGGGCTCACGAAGTTCTGCCTCGCGTCGGCGGCATCGTCTGAGAGCATGGGACTTCAGGTTCAGGCGCTCAACTACCAAGCGTTGTTCGCCGGGATAAAGCGACTTGCCAAGCGCCCAGACATCTATATTGGCACGATCACGGTGAGAGGTGACAAGGAGTTGCCTGTTGCAAACTTGGGCGAATTCTGCGTGTTACTCCGTAAGGTCTAAAGGAGATACCGGGTGGCCATCAATTTCAAACGCGGAAATATTCGCCTCTACATCTATCTCGGGGGTCTCGTGCTCATTGGGCTCACGTGGCGCGCGGGGGGGGCGATCGCCGAACGGCTGTCGCAGCTTACCGTGAAGACGGCACCGCGGGTCGACCGCAACGCGGTGTCCCTGGATGCTAAGAGTTTCTACCAAGTATGGGTGAAGCAATCGGTGGCCATGCCGCCGGCGCAAACGGATGGAGAAGTGGATGCTTTCTTCAAGCGCCGCGTTGAGGTCAAGCAAGCTCCTCCCAAGCCGACTGAACCCGACTATGCCGATATGTTCCGACAGACCGCAAGCGTCGATGGTGTGGCTGACGATGGCGTATTTGTCAGTGGAAAATTCTACAAGGTGGGCGACAAGCTCGAGGACTTCGCGATTGCCACGGCAAGTGGCCACTCGATCGTTCCCTTCGTCGAGTCGATCAAGCAGGGCAGGGTTATGTTCCGGATAGGAAAGGGAACGATCGCATTCCTCTATGGCAGAGGGCAATAGGGGTGGATCGCGTGAAAGATTGGCTCGATGGGCTGCGCTATGGGCGCCCCGCATGGTTCTGGGTACTTATGTTTGCAACAGGGAGCGTTGTTTGCGCCTTCGGTTTCATGCTGCTGCCGGACACGCCAATGTTGCGGGCGATGGGGATAACTGGCGTTCAGCGACGCATCTCCGCCTCGACCCACGGGGTCTCCTGGTCAATGCGCGCGCTAATCAATCGCGATGGTGCCACCGAGTGCATCCAGGTCTTTGGGAACGTCGAAGGGGTGGATTACGGAGGAATGGTCGTTGTGACTGTGGCGCAAGCTGACAACTGGCGCCAATTCAGTTTGACGCTCGCGAACACTCAGGTCACCGACCTGATGGGCGTGGCGAGGATTATTGCCAAGCTCAAAGCGGAAAACGCGAGATTCGATATCTACCCGCAAGGGCAGACGGTCGTGTGGATTCATAACGTCCCACTGAATGTGAAGTTGATCGAGGCTGGTGTTGCGAAGCCCGATCCGAATCCCCCGACGAATATCTACGACCGAGCGTTTGCCACGTACTACTGGGAGATCGCAAAAGGGCGAGAGAGCGACGCGGGGAGGTAGCGGCGATGTGGGCTCATTGTTCAACTGGTAGTGTCTTGGAGGTGATTATGAAGCAATTTACAGCACTGGTTCTGGCTCTCACCTATATGACTTCGGTGCTAGCTGGGCCTCAATGGACCTGGGAGGCGGGGAAGCAAACAACCAATGGCGCCATCACGGTCAAGTCGGCCTCGGGCGGCGGCACCTACTCCGCTACGCAGAACCCGACAGGGGCCGTGGCCAAGACAAACCAGAATGCCGTAACGCAGGCACCGACGGTCATTGTCCAGGCGACGGCTAGTCTTCCAATCCATGTCGCCGGCGATGCATGTACGGCGGCGGACTCCGGCGGCTCCGCAACCGAGGGGGTGGCAATTACCGAGGACCGGACCTTGCTACTATCTTGCCAATCCAGTGTTTGGGCTAGGCA
>Ga0172380_10002757_pt1 | contig 26063 bp, 25 predicted proteins | sample Leawe162metaG_FD_119747 | JGI IMG/M metagenome (GOLD analysis project Ga0172380, IMG submission 119747) | Leachate microbial communities from a municipal landfill in Southern Ontario, Canada - Leachate well 162 metaG | ecosystem: Engineered > Solid waste > Landfill > Unclassified | place...
ACCTCGTCGCGCCATCAGTGTCGTCGGCATTCACCGCATCGCCCTGGGGATGCTCACGGTCGACGCGCTGCTGCTCGTGCGCAATACCTTCAATGAGGTGTCCCAGGCTGACGATGCACTCAAGCAATTCGCAATCATCACCGCTGCAGCCGCAGCCGGGGCATTGCTCGGCGCCCTCTCGACGCCTTGGAGCACCCGTCATCTCGGCACGATCATGTGGTCGTCACTGGTCCTGGTCATCGGTGGCCTGGCCGGCGGCCTCTTCGTGCTCGTCGGCGCAGCATCGGTGTCAATGCCCCTGCTGCTCGTGGGCGCAGCATGCTTCGGGTTCATCGGGCAATCGGTGAAGGTATGTGCCGATACGGAGATACAACTGGGAATCGCAGATGACCATCTGGGCCGCGTCTTCGCACTGTTCGACATGATCGTCAATGCCTGCCTTGTCCTGGGAATCACGCTCATGGCCGCGGTCGCACCCCAATCAGGCCAAGCACCTGCCATGATCTGCGCAGCAGGAGTCTTGCTCGTCGCCACGGGGGCTTGGTTCGTCACGACACGAAACGCAAGGGAGACATGATGGGTCGACGTTGGGGTGCACGATCAATCGCGTCACTGCTGATCTTCGTCATAGCAATGCTGCTGACACCCGTTGCCGTCATCGGTCACTGGGGCCACCGCACGGTGACCGACACCGAGCAGTACCTCGCGACTGTCGGTCCGCTTGCCAGCGATCCGGTGATTCAGCAGGCAATCAGCGATGAGGTCACCAAAGCACTCGTGGCCAAGATCGACACCGAGACGCTTGTATCCCAGTTCCTCGGCAACTTCGTCAAGAACCCGATGCTGACCGACAAGCTCTCCGCTCCCATTGCAGCCGGCGTCAATGGCCTCATCGGCCAAGCCGTCCTGCGCCTCATCGAATCGCCTGCATTCGAGACCATCTGGCTCAAGACCAATGAGGCTGCACAGAGGAGCGCCGTTGCCCTGCTCGAGGGCAAGCCGTCAGGGATCATCCAGACCAACGGCGACAAGGTCGTGCTCGACACCACATCCTTGCTCGTTGCCGTGCAGCAGAAACTGGTCGAGTCAGGGCTGAGCGTCGCCGACAATGTGACCATCCCGTCAACCGGCCATCAGATCACGCTGTTCGAGACGAACCTGCTGCCTCAACTGCAACTGATCTACCAGTTCACCTCGCCGGTGCTGCAATGGCTGCCGCTCCTGGTCGCAGCGCTGTTCGCGCTCTCGATCGCCCTGGCCCGCAGGCGACCACGCACTGTGCTCACGCTGGGAGTCGTGCTCGCCGCAACCGCCCTCGTGCTGCTGTTCGCGATGTCCTTCGCCCAGACGGCAACTCAGGTGCAACTGACTTCCAATGGACTTGGACTGGCACTCGGCGCCTTCTGGACCACGTTCTTCGCCTACCTCATGAACAGCCTGCAGGCTGTGCTGCTGCTCGGCGTCGTGATTGCAGGCGCTGGCTGGTTCGCCGGGGGCTCACGCCCAGCCAGCAGGATCCGCGATCACATCTGCCAGGGCCTGCACGAGCTCGGCGCACCGATCCCGGCAGGCGTGAACACCTTCGTTCGGGCCTATTCGTTGTTCCTGCGCTGGGCCGTTGCCATTGTCCTGGTGCTGCTCCTGGTCACCTTCGACTCCTTGAGCCTGGGCAGAACCTTCTGGCTCCTCGCCCTGGGCGTCCTGCTGTTCGCAGTGATCGAGGCATGCAACCGTCCCGACCGCGAGGTATTCGCAGTCGAGGGCGTGGAAATCGATGTGGAAACGCCCTAGGGACGCGACTGCCACCACTCCAGCAGCGCCTGTGTGGCCTGATCTTCACCGAGGGGGCCCTGGTCAAGGCGCAGATCCATCAGGAATCGATAGGCCTGGCCCACCTGGGGACCAGCAGGAATCCCGAGAATGCGCATGATCGCCTGACCGTCGAGGTCAGGACGCAGCGCTGCAAGTTCCTCTTCCGCGGCAAGTTCAGTGATGCGGGCCTCCAGCTGCTCGTATGAGCGCTGCAGGGCCGCAGCCCTGCGCCGATTGCGGGTGGTGCAGTCAGCACGTGTCAGCTTATGCAGGCGAACGAGCAATGGCCCGGCATCGCGCACATACCGGCGAACAGCCGAGTCAGTCCAGTCACCTGTTCCATAGCCATGGAATCGCAGGTGCAGTTCCACCAGTTTGGAAACGTCGTCGGTCAGCTCGTTGGAGAAGCGCAGTTCCTTCATGCGCTTCTTCGTCATCCGTGCGCCGACAACCTCGTGGTGATGGAAGGAGACCCGTCCGTCATCGAATTTTCGAGTTCGAGGCTTGCCAATGTCGTGGAAGAGCGCCGCCAGTCGAAGAACGGCGTCTGGTCCGCTCGTCGGCTCATGCATCGTCTCCATCATGATCGCCTGATCGAGCACGGTCAGGGAGTGCTCATACACGTCCTTGTGCTGCAGATGCTCATCGACTTCGAGGCGCATGCGGGGCAGTTCAGGGACGATGTAGTCCGCCAGCCCGGTATCCACCATGAGCTTGAGCCCTGCTCGGGGCTGATCAGCCATGATCAGCTTCAGGAATTCGACTTGCACGCGCTCTATGGAGACAATCGTGATGCGTTCATGCATGTTGACCATGGCGGCAAGCGTCTGCGCCTCGACCTCGAAGCCAAGCTGAGCGGCAAAACGTGCAGCACGCATCATCCGCAGTGGATCATCATTGAATGACGTGGCTGGTGCACCAGGAGTGCGAATGATGCTGGCAACGAGATCCTGAATGCCATTGAACTCGTCCACGAGCGTGAGCTCGGGAAGCCGCAGGGCCATGGCATTGATCGTGAAATCGCGCCGTCCTAGGTCGCCGACCAGCGTGTCTCCGAAATTGACCTCTGGTTTGCGCGAATTCGGGTCATAGTCCTCACTGCGATAGGTCGTGATCTCGCAGTCCTGGCCGTGGATACGAGCGCCGATGGTGCCGAACCGAATGCCGACGTCCCAGATGGTGTCCGCGAGGCCCGTGACCAGTTCGATGATCGTCTCTGGCCGTGCATTCGTGGTGAAGTCCAGATCAGGGGCTTGGCCCAGCCGACCGAGGAAGGCATCGCGGACCGGACCCCCGACGAGGGCGATCTCGAATCCTGCTTCGATGAAGCGGGTTCCGAGGGATTCCAGGAGCCCGGCGATGGGGGCCAACTGGGCAGCAGCCTGCTGCGGTTCGAAGGTTGGCACGTGGAGAGCGTAGTGAGAACCGGCAGCGGTTTATCCTGCGGATATGTCCCCTCGAGTCGCCAGGAAGCCGCGTGTGGAGGAGACAAGTGCCGGAGGCCTGGTGATCGACCGCACCTGCGTGCCTCCACGGGCGGCACTCATCGCCCGCCATGACCGCCGTGGTCGCCTGATCTGGTCGCTGCCCAAGGGGCACGTTGAAGCGGGTGAGACGCACGAGGACGCCGCGGTGCGCGAGGTGCAGGAGGAGACCGGCATTGAAGGCACCGTGCTCGCACCCCTGGGAACCATCGACTTCTGGTTCATGGCCGCCGATCGTCGGGTGCACAAGACTGTTCATCACTTCCTCATGACTGCCCATGGAGGCGAGTTGAGTGACGCCGACCGCGAGGTGATCGAAGTGGCCTGGGTGCCTCTCGATGAGATCGCTGCCCGACTGGCGTACAACGATGAGCGCAAGTTGATGGCCCTCGTCCCAGAACTGCTTGCCGGATTGACGGATCAATAGGTGCGCCCATCGACTGCGGTACGCGTCCTGATGAGCAGCCTTCTCCTGCTCACGACTGCCCTCATGGCCTTGCCCGCGCAGGCAGCGACTACCCGGGTTCAAGTCGTTCTCGACTCACTGCTGCCATTTGTTCCCACGCCGCAGAGCCGGCTGCACGTCACGGGTCGAGTGGTCAACACGTCGACCGTGACCATTCTCAATGCGCATGTGCAATTGCGACTGTCCCCTGATCCCATTCAAGGACGGGCAGGGATCGACGCCGAGCTCACCGGCCAAGGTGCGTCGACAACACAGGTGACGGACCAGGATCTGGCGGGTGCCCTCGCACCTGGGGCGCAGCAGTCATTCACCTTCGATATCCCCTTTGGCCAATTGCCATTGAAGTCGCACGGCACCTACGCGCTGTCGGTCAATGCCCTTGAAGGGACGAATCAAATAGCTGGCTCGGTGCACACCTTCCTGCCGTGGTACCCCTCGGAGGAACGTTCGTCACATGCCGTCGGCGTCGTATGGCTGTGGCCTCTTGCCGACTATCCGGCCCGCAGTGCTACCAATGTGCTGCTCAACGACGAGACACCTGCGGCCCTGTCGCCCGGTGGTCGCCTCACCAATCTCCTCGACGTCGGTCGCGAGTTCAGCTCGACACTGAACTGGATGCTCGATCCATCCCTCGTACAGACAGCCGATGCCATCAGTCGCGGCTATCAGGTCGTGCAGGATGGCTCCGTCGCAGTGGGAAACCGCAGCAGTGACGCCGCCAACTGGCTCAATGAGCTGCGGGCCACAGTCACACCGTCGAATGCCGATGCCTTCGCCTACGCCGATGTCGACGCAGTTGCAGATCGACGCAATGGCCTGCGTGCTGATGTCGCGCGCGCTGTGACGTTGGCGCAGCCCATCGCGAGCACCTTGTTGAAATCTGCAGTTCCCGGAGGGGTCTACTGGGCACCAGGCGGCCGCCTGGACCTCAGGACAGCCAATCTCCTGGCTTCCGCGGGCGCGACCACCGTGATCCTGTCCACGGCAACCATGGCTGGCGACACGACACAACCACGGCAGGCCACGGCCGACTACGCGACGAGCTTCGGCAATCTCGATGCGGTGCTTGCCGATGCTCGCCTGAGCGCGACGGTGCAACTTCCACAGCGAACGGCATCCGAGGTCATCCTGGCCCGCCAGCGTTTTCTCGCGGAGACCGCCGCTATCGCCGACAGTCCGCAGGCCCGCTCCAAGTCTCCACTCATCGTCGTCGCAGCCCCATCTGATGTGCGCTGGAACCCCAATCCGAGCTTCTTGCGCTCGGTCCTTCGGTCAACCCAATCCGCATCCTGGATGATTCCGACAACCTTGGCCTCATTGCTCAACAGCCCACGCGGCCCAAGCAACCGACTCGCCTACCTGCCCGGCGATGCGACTGAGCTCTCCTCGACCTACCTTTCTCGACTCAAGGCCGTTCAACAGCGGGTCAGCCAGCTCACCGCGGTGCAGGAGGATCCAGGTCCGGTCAATCAGTCCTTCTCCGAGGCCCTGCTCCGCGCGCAGTCGGCAGCCTGGCGGGCCCAGCCTGCCACGGGCGCTGCGCTCCTGACGACGATCAGTCGTGAGCTCAATTCACAGATCAATCAAGTGCGTCCCATCTCCAGCGGCACCATCACCTTCTCCGGGGATTCCGGGTCGGTCCCCGTCACCTTGGCCAATGACAGCGACAATCTCGTCAATGTCGGCCTCAAACTCGTCGGTGTGCCCAGCTCGCGACTCGAATCGGATACCAAGACTGGCATTGCGATCGAGCCAGGCCAGAAGATCAGCGTCGAGATCCCGGTTCGCATCGTCGGAGGTGATCCACTGCCGACGCATGTGCAGATCCTCACTCCCAAAGGGCTCGCCTACGGGTCCGCAGCCACGATCACGCTGGTCTCCACGGCATACGCCCGAGCAGCGGGCTGGGTCGTGATCGCAGCATTCGCAGCGATTGCCTTGTTCGTGGTGGTCGGAATTGCCCGGCGCATCATGCAGCATAGGAAGTCGTCATGAGTGATTCCACGTCGAAGGTGATGCGCTCGAGTGCCGTGATGGCCACCGGCACTGTCGTGTCCCGCATCACCGGCATCGGCCGCGACATCACCGCAGCTGCGGCACTCGGCTTCTACCTGGTCTCGGACGCGTATTCGCTTGGCAATTCACTGCCGACGATCGTGTACATCCTCATCATCGGCGGTGCACTGAACGCGGTGTTCATCCCGCAACTCGTGCGTCATATGAAGGATGACGATGACGACGGCCATGCCTATGCGGATCGACTGCTCACTCTTGCCGGGCTCACGCTGCTCGTCCTGTCGATCGTTGCAGTGCTGTGTGCGCCACTGCTCGTCGATCTCTATACCCCAGCGGACTATCCACAGAATGAGTTCGACCTGGCAGTTGCCTTTGCTCGACTGTGCCTGCCGCAGATCTTCTTCTACGGCATCTACACCATGCTCAGCCAAGTGCTGAACGCGCGCGGCCACTTCGGCATGCCGATGTTCGCCCCTATCGCCAACAATGTCATTGCCGTCGCTACTTTCGTCCTGTTCATTGCCGTCGCTGGAACCTCAGCCGCAGCTGACGGTGTGCTCACCACCCAGCAGATCCTGATCCTGGGAATCGGCACCACTCTTGGAGTCATCGCGCAAGCAGTCATCCTGATTCCGGTGCTGTTTCGCCACGGCTACCGCTACCGGCCACGATTCGACTGGCGAGGGGCCGGCCTGGGCAGGGCCGGGTCGTTGGCAATGTGGACGATTGCACTGGTGCTGGTCAATCAGGCGACGAACATCGTGGTGACGCGTCTTGCCGCTCAGGCCAATGTGAATGCCGCTGCCGCCGGCGCAACCGCTGCAGGTCTGACCACCTATCAGAAGGCACACCTGGTCTTCTTGCTGCCGCACAGTGTCATCACGATCTCCATCATCACCGCCATGCTCCCAGGATTGAGTCGCCTGGCACATGAAGGTCGATTGCACGATGTCGGACGCGAGGTCAGTTCGACGATGCGAATCGTGGTCGCGGTCATCGCACCCATCGCCGCGATCCTCTTCGTCCTCGGCGCCGACATCGCCGTGATGCTGTTCGGGTACGGAGCAGCGACGGCTGCGCAGGCACAGGTCATGGGTCAGATCGTCTCGGTATTCATGATCGGCCTGGTTCCCTTCACGCTCTTCTATGTGCTGCTTCGAGGGTTCTATGCGCTCGAAGACACCAAAACCCCGTTCTTCATCACGGTCGGTTTCAGCATCGCCTGGATGCTCATGGCCATCCCTCTCTTCCAGATCGTGAGCGACGGCGGGCAACAGGTGGCATCACTGGCGCTCACCTATGGACTGTCGTACTGGATCGGCATGGCGATCGCCTGGGTCTATCTTGCTCGCAAGATCGGCGGCATGCGATCCGGTGCAACGGCGTTCGCCCTGGGTCGCATCTTCACCGCATCTGTCATCGCTCTGCTCGGCATGCTCGCGGTTCGATGGGCCCTCGGCGGTGTCGGCTACCACGCCGCACTGCAGAGCCGGCAGAGCGTTCTGGTCGACATCGTCGTCATGGCTCCGGTCGGCATCGTCGTCTACCTAATGGCCGCATGGCTGCTGCGCGTCCATGAACTGCGAACAGTTGTGACCATCATCCGCAAGAAGGTGCTGCGCACTTCATGAGCAGTCCGCTTGATCGTTACCGGCTCGTCGAACAACTCCTGGTTCCCGACAGCAACGCAGTCTACTGGCGCGGCTACGACCTCACCCTCGATCGCGAAGTGGTGATTCGCACGCTGGTTGCCACCGACCCGCGTGCCAATGCCTTACGCGAGGCCGCGCGATCATCGGCTCTCATCGAGGACCGACGTCTCATCCGTGTCCTGGATGTTATTGATGTTCCGGCCACAGATGCGCAGCCAGCGCTCATCGCGATCATCAACGAGTGGGTCGAGGGTCACACTCTCGCCTCGATCATGCGCGGTCGCGATTGGCAGCCGCTGGACGCCGATCAGGCTGTGGGCATTGTCACCGAGGTGGCACAGGCCCTGGAGATCTCGCACCATCTCCGCATTCGCCATGGTCGGCTCCTTCCCACCAGTGTCGTCATGACCGATGCAGCCGAAGTGCGCATCATCGGCATGTGCGTCGATGCCGCACTTCTCGGCTCTGCTCACGATGACCTCATTCGGTGCGATGTTGATGCGCTCGGTGGGCTGCTCTACTTCCTGCTGACCGGCAGGTCTCCCTTCGCTGACGCTCTCGTGCAATCACCAGCTGATCCAGAGCACCTGCGTGCCGCACCGCGCCATCGATCACATCTTGAGCCTGCATCCCATGTTCGTGCGGATGTTCCGCATGAGCTTGACGTACTGATCTCTCGATCGATGATCGAGCTTCGCCGTCCCCGAGGAACCACCAAGTTGCGAACCATCGAGGAGTTCCTGCAGGCGCTCAACAGGATTCGCGATGAGGTGGATCCGGTTGCCGTGGCCACATCATCCAATCGGGCAACGATGTGGCTCGTGCGCGTGGTGATCGCAATCGCCGCGATCGCGGGAATCGGACTGCTCGTCGTCGCATGGCGCCAGCTCTTCGTCGGTCCAGATGTTGGGCGACCTCAGGCAACGCAGTCTGCACCGGTCCAGGCGCCAATCGAGCCGACTGCGACCGCAGTTCCTTCAGTGAGACTGCCAGTGGTCGCTGTCACGTCATTTGATCCATTTGGCGATGACAATGGCGACGGAGCAGCCGATGGCAGTTCAGGTCGCGAGCACCAGGGCATCGCCGCATTGGCTGTCGATCGACAATCGACGACGACTTGGAAGTCCCAGCGCTACGCCTCGGCGGACGCAGACGGCAAGGGTGGGGTCGGACTCATTCTCGATCTGGGGCAATCCCATCTCGTCAGCGCGGTCAGGGTGCGCTTCGACGGGCTTGGCACTTCTGTGCGAATAGGCGTTGCAGACACCGTGCTCGACGATCCAGCCCAGTGGCCCCTGCTCACCCAGGCCCCGGCTGGCCGCGCGAGCGTCACGCTGAGGGCTGCTCGACCATTGGCCGGTCAATACGTACTCGTGTGGTTTCCGAGACTGCCATCGATCATCGATCGTCCGAGGATCCATCAAGTACGGGTGTCAGAGATGATCGTGCGAGGAGCGCACTAGGCTCGTTTCATGCCTGCTGAGCAATCCGATGAGGAATTGCTCGCCGCTCACGTTGCAGGCGATCCGCACGCATTCTCCGAATTGGTCTTCCGCCATCGCGACCGGCTCTGGGCAGTGGCAGTGCGCACGATCGGGGATTCCAATGAGGCTGAGGACGCGCTTCAAGACGCACTGATCTCGGCTTTCCGACGTGCTGATCAGTTCAGGGGTGACGCCCAGGTCACCACCTGGCTGCACCGCATCGTCGTGAATGCCTGCCTGGACCGCATCCGTCGACGCAATGCGCGCCCAACCTCCCCGCTTCCCGAATTCGACTCTCCCGACCTTGGCCTTCCCCAGACTGACGATGTGATCGAGCAGCGCGAGACCCAACTCGTGATCGCCCAGGCGCTGGCGGAGCTGCCGGAGGACCAGCGAGCGGCAGTGCTGCTCGTCGACGTGGAGGGCTGGCCGATCGAGGATGCGGCCCGGATGCTCGACTGTCCCACGGGAACGATCAAGAGTCGTTGCTCACGGGGCCGGGCCAAGCTGGCCAAACGATTGATCGAGTTGCGGAACCCACGAAGCGATGTTCCCGTCCAAGACCTGGAAGGAGGCTCCGGTGAGTGACGACGTAGATGACGCAATGTGGCGTGATCAGACCCCATTGGGTCCTGAGGCCTCATTTCTGAATCCACACTCCGCGCCGACGAGTCCGACCATGCCCGACAGCGTCTGGGCCAGCCTTGAGCGCACCTTGCACAACGAACAGGTCGCTCGCGAGGCCGGCAACGTCATCACCCTGGCCAGCCGACGTCGGCCCCGGCGCAATTGGATGCTGGGCGCTGCAGCGGCAGGCGTGCTCCTGCTGGGCGTGGGCGTCGTGGTCCAAAGTGTGCAGAGCTCGAATTCAGGGCTGATTGCCTCCGCCGACAGTGCTGTCACCCCTGCCGCCGGTGGCGGATTCCCAGCCAAGCAGGTTCTTGCCAGTGGCATGAACTACCAGCCGACCACCCTCGGCAGCCAGGTCAAGAAGCTGCTGAACGCCTCACTTGGAATCCAGGCGCTCACTGATATGACGCCTGGTGACCTGCCCATGCCAAGTCCGGTCCCGACCTTCATGATGTCGGCCGAGGGCATGCGCAGTTGCCTTTCGGGACTCACCCAAGGCGCTGAGGGCACGGCACTGGTCGTCGACATGGCCCGGTACCACGGAGACAATGCCGGCATTGTGATCATTCCGCTGTCGGTCACAGCGTCCACGGACACCCAGCCGGCCACGCTTCATGTGTGGGTTGTCGGTCCCGACTGCTCGCAGGATCACACCGATGTCCTCTATGACATGAATGTTCCCCTGCCTGCATCGGCCACCAGCACGGAATAACTCGCACCCTAGGATCGTTCTTGCATCCGGGGGAACCCCCATCATCTGGTGAGGACTACATGAGCGACGTGCGTGATCTGATCATCATCGGCTCCGGCCCTGCGGGCTATACCGCTGCTATCTACGCTGCGCGGGCGCAATTGCAGCCCATCCTCTTCGAGGGTTCGGTGACTGCAGGTGGGGCTCTGATGAATACCACTGAAGTCGAGAACTTCCCGGGTTTTCGCGATGCCATCATGGGCCCTGAACTCATGGAGAACATCCGCGCACAGGCCGAGCGCTTTGGTGCGGAGATCATCACCGATGACATCGTGAGCGCCGATCTCGCGGGACAGATCAAGACCGTTGTCGACGGGACCGGACGGACCTATCAGGCCAAGGCCGTCATCCTGGCCATGGGCTCTGGCTATCGCGAACTCGGTCTTGAAAGCGAGAAGCGCCTGTCAGGCCATGGAGTCTCATGGTGCGCCACATGTGATGGATTCTTCTTCCGCGAGCAGGACATCGCCGTTGTCGGTGGCGGTGACTCGGCCCTTGAGGAGGCCACCTTCCTCACCCGCTTTGCCAAGTCAGTCACGCTCGTGGTGCGACGCGAGGAGTTGCGCGCCAGCAAGATCATGCAGGAGCGCGCATTGAGCAATGACAAGATCAAGGTCGCCTGGAACTCGGCTGTCGATGAGATTCTCGGTGATGCCAAGGTCAGCGGACTGGTCCTGCGCGACACGGTGACAGGCGAGAAGCGCGAGGTTCCCGCAACCGGACTGTTCGTAGCCATTGGCCACGATCCGCGCTCCGAGTTGGTCAAGGGCCAGGTCGACCTTGATGACGAGGGCTACGTCCTGGTGAAGGATCGCACCACGGCCACCAATCTTTCCGGCGTGTTCGCCTGTGGCGATCTCGTCGATCACAACTACCGCCAAGCCATCACTGCTGCCGGGTCCGGCTGTTCTGCGGCACTTGACGCTGAACGCTGGCTTGCAGCAGCGGAGTAACCTAGGTCCACCGCAGACAAACCTGCCTATCTCAAGGAGAACCCCCATGGGCGCAACCAAGAAGGTCACCGAAGCCAGCTTCGCCGACGATGTACTGATGAGCGACAAGCCAGTGCTCGTTGATTTCTGGGCAGAGTGGTGCGGGCCGTGCAAGATGATCGCTCCGATTCTCGACGAGATCGCTGCCGAGAATGAGGGCATCCAGATCGTCAAGCTCAATGTCGACGAGAACCCAGCGATCGCGGCTTCCTTCGGCATCACCTCGATCCCGACGATGAACGTGTTCAAGGGCGGCGAAGTGGTCAAGTCGATCATTGGCGCCAAGCCCAAGGCCGCACTGCTCGCTGATCTGGCTCCGTACCTGTAACGATGCACCGCCGCGGGGATACCGGGGCGGCCGTTGCCGAGGTGCGGGCGCGGCTCGCACATCTGGGCTACATCGAGTCAACGCAGAGTGAAGAGTTCGATGATGAACTCGACCGCGCTGTACGCACCTTTCAGCAGGAACGCGGTCTGACCGTCGACGGCATTGTCGGGCCAGACACGTTTCGCCGGCTCGACGAAGCGCGCTGGCAATTGGGAGATCGCGTACTGCGGTACGTTCCGGGGCATCTGATGCGCGGTGACGATGTGTCCGACCTCCAGCGCCGCCTCAGTCAGCTCGGGTTCAACTCCGGACGTGCGGACGGTGCTTTCGGGCCGCGCACCGACGCGGCAGTCCGAGAATTCCAGCGCAGTGTCGGCGATTCCTCGGACGGCACCTGCGGTCCGGAGACCTTTCGCGCCTTCGAGCGACTGGTGCGCACGGTCAGCGGAGGCAATGCCGCGAACCTGCGCGACAGGCTTGCCATCTCGGCATTGCAGACCGGCATCGCCGACAAGGTGGTCGTCATCGACCCTGGCTTCGACACCGATGACCCAAAGAGCAACGAGATCGCTCAGGCGATAGCTTCACGCGTCGAGGGACGCCTTGCAGCCCTTGGCACGCAGGTCTTCCTCACTCGCTCGGCCAACCACGCCCTCGCCGATGACCCGACACGTGCTGACTTCGCCAACCGCACCGATGCTGACCTCATGGTCTCGATCCATTGCGATCGCGTGGCAAGCCCGCACCCCAATGGCATAGCGACGTTCTACTTCGGTGAGCCGACCGGAAGCGGTGCGTATTCGTACAGCGGCAAGGCCCTAGCTGAGCAGATCCAGGTTGAGTTGTGCGCACGAACGCGGATGCACAACAACCGCTCCCACGCCCGCACCTGGGATCTGCTGCGGATGACCCGGATGCCCACAGTTCGGGTCGACATCGGCTATCTCTCTAATCCGGGCGACGCGGCCAGACTGGTGCAGCCGGCACATCAGGACCTCGTCGCTGCCGGCCTGGCGGCGGCAATCGGGCGATTCTGCATGCCCGTTTAGCGGCAAATCCCACCTCGCCCGTACCCTTGTCTGTTGTGAGCGGCACTCGACTGGATCCCTGGGTGGATTCCTATGCCCTGAGAACAGCAGGAATGCAGGCGTCTGAGATCCGCGCGCTCTTCGCCGTGGCCTCGCGTCCAGAGGTGGTCTCCCTAGCCGGTGGCATGCCATTCGTGCAGGCCCTGAGCATGGAGATGATGGCCGCAACGGTCAACAGACTCCTCATGGAGCGTGGAGCGGTGGCCCTGCAATACGGCTCCGGTCAAGGAGATGTCACCCTGCGGGAGCAGATTCTCGAGGTCATGGCCGACGTCAAGGTCGCCGCCCATCCTGACGACATCGTGGTCACCACCGGCTCGCAAATGGCCCTAGACCTTGTCACTCGCGTCTTCTGCGACCCGGGTGACGTCGTCCTCGTCGAGGCTCCCTCATATGTGGGGGCCCTGGGTGTCTTCCGGGCCTATGAATGCGAAGTCGTGCACGTGCCCATGGACGACAACGGTCTTGTCCCCGAGGCCCTGACGGAAGCGATCACCGCATTGGCGGCGCAGGGGCGACGAGCCAAGATGATCTACACCATTCCGTCATTCCACAACCCTGCAGGGGTCACCCAGCCCCAGGATCGGCGCCAGCGCATCCTGGAGATTGCCAAGAGTGCCGGAATCCTCGTGCTCGAAGACGATCCGTACGGACTGCTCGGCTTCGAAGGTGAGCCACCCGCCGCAATTCGCGCGCTCGACGACGAGGGCGTGATCTATCTGGGCTCGTTCTCCAAGACCATCGCATCCGGACTGCGTGTGGGCTGGGCCGTTGCCCCTCATGGAGTCCGAGAGAAGCTGGTACTGGCTGCTGAGTCGGCAGTGCTGTGCCCCTCCAACTACAGCCAGTTGACCATCTCGGAATACCTGGCAACGCAACCCTGGCGCGAGCAGATCAAGTCGTACCGCGAGCTCTACCGCGAGCGCAGGGATGCTCTGCTCGATTCGCTCGAGCAATTGATGCCCACGGGGACTTCGTGGACCAAGCCCGCCGGCGGGTTCTACAGCTGGATCACGCTTCCAGAGGGTCTCGATGCGACTGCAATGCTGCCGCGGGCAGTTGCCGCATTGGTCGCCTACGTCCCGGGCACGGGTTTCTATGTCAATGGCGAAGGCCGTCAGAACATGCGTCTGTCCTACTGCTACCCAGAGCCGGATCGCATTCGCGAGGGCGTACGCCGACTCGCTGGAGTGATCGAGGGCGAACTCGAGATCGCCAACACCTTCGGCACGAGCAGCGTGCTCCGCAAGAGTTCAGGAACCAACGTTCCTGCCCCAGATCTCCAATAATTCCCATGGTTTTCGAGCACTCAAGAAGGGATCGAACACTTGTCTTCGTACCTAGTGCTCTCCGGCGGGCTCTCACCTGAGCGCGATGTCTCACTTCGTTCCGGCCGCCGGGTGGCAGAAGCCCTGCGCACGAAGTCCGAAGCGGAGGTCATCGAGGCTGATGTCGACAGCTCACTCATCGAGATCCTTCACAAGCACCGCCCGGATTGCGTCATTCCACTGCTGCATGGGGCCGCGGGTGAGGACGGCGCGCTGCGCGACGTGCTCACATCCTTGAACCTCCCATTCGTGGGCGCAACCGGTGCCGCTGCGCGATTGGCGTTCGACAAGCCAGTGGCCAAGGCCCTGCTGGCCAATGCCGGTGTCGCAACGCCTGAGGTGCTGGCACTGCCGCATGCGACCTTCCGTGAGCTCGGTGCCGGGGGAGTGCTCACCGGCATCCGTGAGTACCTCGGACTTCCCATCATGGTGAAGCCGACGTCGGGTGGTTCTGCCCTTGGAGCGTCGATCGTTCGCACTGCGGAGGACTTTCCCTCGGCAATGGTGGGAGCCTTTGCCTATAGCGAGGTCGCGATGATGGAGCGGTACGTCAGGGGCACCGAGGTTGCCGTCAGTGTGCTGGACACCGTCGATGGGGTGGTCGCCCTGCCCGCAGTCGAGATCGTCCCTGAGTCTGGCATCTACGACTACAAATCTCGATATACCGCTGGTACTACTGAGTTCTTCGTGCCGGCACGCTTGTCCGACGAGGTGGCTGCGGAGTGTGCACGGATAGCGGTGCTCGCGCACGGCGTGCTGGGTCTTCGCGACTGGTCGCGCACAGACCTCATCATCGATGATTCGGGCACTCCGTGGTTCCTAGAGACGAATGCGGCCCCCGGCATGACCGAGACCTCGCTGTTTCCCCAGGCCCTGCAGGCAGCCGGCCTATCCCTTGGCGATGTCACCGCGACGCTTGTCGAGCGTGCCGTTGCGCGTGGCTGACCGCATCTGCTGACTACTGCGGATCCATGGCATCGGCGATGCGACGCAGATCCTCGGCATCAGCGACCTCGATGACGATCTTGCCCCGCTGCTTTCCACTGGCCAGACCAGTCACCGTGACCCGAGTGTCCAAGGCATCGCCGAGGCGTTCACCGATGTCCGCGCGCAGTTCGGCGAGGGCCGAACTGCCAGACCCGGACTTCTTCCTGCGTGAGGACGATCCCTCACCCATGAGCATGATGATCTCCTCGGTGCTGCGCACGCTGAGACCCTCGTTGACGATGCGAGTGGCCAGCGCCTGCATCGACTCCGGGTTCTCAAGGGCGAGCAGGGCTCGGGCATGGCCCGCGCTGAGCACTCCAGCGGCAACCCGCCGCTGAACATCAGGAGGCAGCTTGAGCAATCGCAGGGTGTTGGTGACCTGTGGACGGGAACGCCCGATGCGCGAAGCAAGCTCCTCCTGCGTGCACCCGAAGTCCTCGAGCAGCTGCTGATAGGCCGCGGCCTCCTCCAGCGGGTTGAGGTTCGCGCGATGGAGATTCTCCAGGAGTGCATCTCGCAGCAGCGCATCGTCGTCCGTCTGGCGGATGATCGCCGGAACAACCTCCAACCCAGCGAGTTTGCAGGCACGCAGGCGGCGCTCTCCGGCGACGAGTTCATATGCGCTCCCGGAGGGTCGCACCACGATCGGCTGCAGCAGGCCGATCTCACGGATCGAATGCACCAGCTCCTGCAGGGCTTCCTCATCGAACTCCGTGCGGGGTTGTCGAGGGTTGGGCGCGATTGAGTCGATGGCCAGTTCCGCGTACCGCAGGCCGTGCACGCTCTCAACCTCAACTTCAGGTGCATGTCGAGTTGAGGATGGGCCCGCGATCAATGGCTCCGCGGCACTGATTGCAGCTGTGGGGATGAGTGCGCCCAAGCCCCTGCCCAGGCCTCGCTTTGGCGTCTCGCTCATCTATCCTCCGGTGCACAAACTGTCTGATTTATACCGTTATATACGTTTATTGCTGTGGATAACTCTGTGGACGAATCGCCGCCAATTCCTCGGCAGCCTGGCGATAGGTGAGTGCTCCTGGCGATGACGGGTCATACGTCACCACCGTCTGCCCATAGGACGGCGCCTCCGACACCCGCACATTGCGAGGGATGACCGTGCCCAGGACTCGCGCGCCGAAATGCATCCGGACCTCCTCGGCTACCTGCGCCGCCAGTCGAGTCCGTCCGTCATACATCGTCAGCAGGATCGCGGAAACTTCGAGTTGTGGGTTGAGATGGGTCTTGACCATATCGATCGTCCGCAGGAGCTGCGACAGTCCCTCGAGCGCGTAGTACTCGCACTGGATCGGCAGCAGCACTTCACGGGCAGCAACCAGCCCGTTGAGAGTCAGCAGGCCCAGGGAGGGAGGGCAGTCCAGCAGCACATAGTCGATGGGCTCGCGATCGGCATTGGCCTCTGCCAGGTATCCCTCAAGGGCTCGAGACAGCCGGTACTCGCGGGCCACCTGCGACACCAATTCGATCTCAGCACCAGCCAGGTCGATCGTGGCTGGGATGCAGCTCAGCAGTGGGATATCCGGACAGGATTGCTCGACATCGGCCATCGCAGCGTCGCCGATCAGCACCTCGTAGATTCCAGGAACACCCTCACGATGATCCACGCCGATGGCCGTCGAGGCATTGCCCTGCGGATCGAGGTCGACAACGACCACCCTGGCACCGCCCTGGGCCAGTGCCCCGGCAATATTGACCGTGCTCGTGGTCTTACCTACGCCACCCTTCTGGTTGGCGATGGTGATGACACGCGTCATTCAGGCCACCCGAGATCCTTGCTCGACTCATCTGAAACTCCCGATGTTTCACGTGAAACAGGCCAGCCCAACTCCGAAACTTCCAGCTTCTTGGGGTCCTCGGGTGCCATGGCGCCTATTGTGCCGCACCCAGCCAGGCACTGACCACCGTGGTCGGGGGATCCACCCATGGCGCACCGATCTGGATCACCTCGACATCGCGCAGGCCGAAATGCAGGATCTCTGCTGCCGCACTCGTAATCTCATCAGCAGCCTGCTGCCCCTTCAGAGCCAGCAGGCGCCCACCCGTGCTCAGCAACGGAACAGTCCAGCCCAGGAGCTTGCCCAGGGGAGCAACCGCGCGGGCGGTGACCACATCGAAAGAGCCCCAGACAGCCTTGACTTCTTCCCCGCGTCCCCGCAGTACGACAACTCGGTCGGCGAGGCCGAGGTATTCCACCGACTCCTGCAGGAAGTTCGCCCTGCGCAGCAGGGGCTCGATCAAGGTCACTGAGAGATCCGGGCGGGCGAGGGCCCACACCAACCCCGGCAGGCCCGCACCCGAGCCCACATCGGCCACGCGTGATCCCGGTGCCACGAGACCTGCCGCCGGATCAACGACCACTGCCGAATTCAGCAGGTGCCGCGACCACAGTCGCGGCACCTCCCGAGGCCCGATGAGCCCGTGGTCGACCCCTGTCGTCGCCAGAATGGTGGCGTAGCCCTCGAGGCTGTCAGCCTGGGGCTCAAGCCAAGTCGGAAGATCGGGATGTTTCACGTGAAACGTTTAGTTCACGCGGATAACCACGCGCCGGTTGGGCTCTTCGCCCTCAGAGCCGCTGACCAAGCCGGCGTCTGCCACCGCGTCATGCACGATCTTGCGCTCGAACGGAGTCATCGCAGGCATGCTGACGGGGGCCGATGTCCGCTGAGCCTCGGCAATCGCTGTCTTGGCCTGCTCGACCAGGTCGGCGCGGCGCTGCGCTCGGTATCCAGCCACGTCGAGCATCAAGCGTGAGCGCTCGCCCGTCTCCCTGGCCGCAGCCAGCCGGGTGAGCTCCTGGAGTGCGTCAAGGATCTCGCCCTTGTCTCCCACCAGATGGGATAAATCCCCTGATTTCACCTCAACGATGGAGACCATGGCTCGATTCCCCTCGACATCGATGTCAATGTCACCATCGAGATCCGCGATATCGAGCAGGGCCTCGAGGTAGTCAGCAGCGGCTTCGCCTTCCTGGTCGAGGTGGCTGCGCTTCTCACTTTGCACTTCAGACATGAAACTCTCCTACTTGCGCTTGCGTTGGCTTCTGGAGGTCTTCTTCGGCTGGACGCGCGGTGGTGCCGCCGGGTCCACGATCTCGCCTTCGATGACCTCGTGTGTGGCAATCCCACGCTTACGCGTCTCACGCGCATCGATGCGCTGCATCTTCGCGTCGAAGGCAGGGGTGCCGGGCTGCGGATTATTGCGGATGACCCAGAACTGCTGGCCCATCGACCATAGGTTCGTTGTGAACCAGTAGATGAGCACACCGATCGGGAAGTTGATGCCCGAGATCATGAACATCAGTGGGAAGACGTAGAGCAGGATCTTCTGCTGCTTGACCATCGGATTGTCAGGAGCGCTGTTCTTGACGATCAGCTGGCGCTGGGTGAGGAAGGTTGTTGCTGTCATCAGGATGATCAGCACCACGCACAGGATCCGGGTAGCAAGTTCGTTGCCGGTCACATCTGCATGCATGAAGGTGCCGTACAGCGGCACCCCGAAGATCTCGGCGCTGTGCATCGATGGCACCAGATGCGCGTATTGCGACCAGGCGAAAACACCGGGAGCCACATAGGTGGGGTCATTTGGGCTGTACTGGGAGACCCCGTTCAGCACTCCGAACAGAGCGAAGAAGATCGGCGCCTGCAGGATGATAGGCAGGCACGAGGCGAGTGGGTTGGTGCCAGTCTCCTTGTACAGCTTCATCATCTCGGCCGACTGCTTCTCGCGGTCGCCGGCGTACTTCTTCTGGATCTCCTTCATCTGCGGCTGGATGAGCTGGAGATTGCGCTGCGATTTGATCTGCTTGACGAACAGCGGGATCAGCAGCACACGAATCGTGACGACCAGGCCCACGATCGCAAAGGTCCAGGTCCAGCCACTGTTGGGATCGAGGAAGATGCTGAGCAGCCCATGCCACTGGACGAGTACCCAGCTGACGCCGTCTTTCAGCCAATCGAGGATGAACATGGTTTCCCTTGATTTGTCAGGTCTGCGGACGCCGAGGTGCGCGAACGTCCATCAGGAAGTATGTCGGGTCGCCAAAACCCGTGATCAGGCACGGGGTCCACGCCGCCACCGTTCCATGGATTGCATCGCAACAGTCGCCAGCCACTCAGCAAGAACCCTTTGATTGCACCATGTTCTCGCACTGCTCCCAAGGCATAGGCCGAACAGCTCGGATGAAAACGGCAACTGGGCATGAGCAAGGGGGAGAGTGTCAGTTGGTAGGCGCGAATGAGGCCGATCAGCATCCACTTCAAGGCACCGCCCAGGGTGTGATCCCAGACCCAGGACAGGTGCCTCATGCCAGCGCCTTGCGCAGTGCAGTCGCCACGGCACCATCCACATCAGCCTTGAGTGAGGCGTGACCGCACGCCGCCGCTCCGGGAAGGGCCCGAACGACCAGGTTGGTGCCTGCTGGCAGTCCAGGGAGTAGGGGTCTCACGAGTTCTCGCAACTGTCGGCTGACACGATGGCGAACCACCGAACCACCGACCTGGGCTCCGACTGTGAAGCCGACCCGTACAGGCTCATCAAGCGGACGGAGTAGGCAGTGCACCACGAGGTTGGTGCGCCCAGAGCGCACACCTTGGCGAACCGTCAGCGTGAAATCACTCGAACGGCGCAACCGATGGGGCGCAGCCAGCATTAGGCCGAAAGGCGTTCGCGGCCCTTGGAGCGACGCGATGCCAGCACGGCGCGACCTGCACGCGTGCGCATCCGCAGCCGGAAGCCGTGCGTCTTAGCGCGACGACGGTTGTTGGGCTGGAAGGTGCGCTTCATGATCAGGCTCCACGTTCGTTGACTGGGAAGTAGGCAATAGGGGCTTGCCCCTAGAACTGGGCAAGATTACGGATATATCCACCGTCGGGTCAAATGCAGGTCCACAATCAGCACCCGAAGTGCGACAAGTTGTCGAACGGGCACGTTCCTCACTATCGTCCACAGCTCTCGGAACGTCTCAAGTCCACACCTGTGGAAATCCATGTGGACAACTGGCAGAATGAGCGGCTCAAGCAATCGAGGGGGAAGCGTGGAAGAGACCCGAGATCTTGCTGATGTCTGGCCCGAGGTCCTTGCAACCCTCGCCGAAGGAGTGCTCACCCCCCAGCAGCGTGCCTTTGTCGCCCTCACCCGCCCACTTGGCCTGGTCGAGGGAACTGCCCTGGTTGCCGCCCCGAATGACTTCACCAAGGATGTCCTCGAGACCCGGCTTCGGCCCATGGTCATCGAGGCACTGACAGCGACCATGGGCCGGGAGATCCGACTCGCCGTCACGGTCGATCCCACAATCGATCCCGGTCTCGACGAGGCGACCGATGATGTTGCTGATGCGACCTACGCGAGTGATCTGCCCACTCCGCGAACCGAGCAGCCTGCGCCCCCCATCGCCGAAACCCGCTACGACGACCGCCCGGGCACTGGTTCGCCGAGTACCCGCCTGGAGGAGGGTCGGCTCAACGCGAAGTACACCTTCGACACCTTCGTGATCGGGTCGAGCAACCGCTTCGCCCACGCTGCTGCCGTGGCGGTCGCTGAGCAGCCTGCTCGCGCGTACAACCCCCTGTTCATCTACGGCGGTTCAGGCCTTGGCAAGACGCATCTGCTCCACGCCATCGGCCACTACACCCGGACCCTGTACCAAGGCACCCGCGTGCGATATGTCAGCTCAGAGGAATTCACCAACGAATTCATCAACAGCATCCGTGACGACAAGGCCGCAGTCTTCCAGCGCCGATACCGCGATGTTGACGTGCTGCTCGTTGACGATATCCAGTTCCTGAGCGGAAAAGTCCAGACGCAGGAAGAGTTTTTTCATACCTTCAATACCCTGCACAACGCGAACAAGCAGATTGTCATCACGTCTGACCTGCCACCCAAACTGCTCCAGGACTTCGAGGATCGCATGCGGTCACGGTTCGAGTGGGGCCTGATCACTGATGTCCAGCCCCCCGACCTCGAGACCCGCATCGCGATCCTCCGCAAGAAGAGCGTGCAAGAACGACTCGTGGCTCCTCCCGAGGTGCTCGAGTACATCGCCTCCAAGGTCTCAAGCAATATTCGCGAGCTCGAAGGCGCACTCATCCGCGTGACCGCCTTCGCCTCGCTCAACCGGCAGCCGGTGGACATGTCCATCACCGAGGTCGTGCTCAAGGACCTGTTCCCATCGGAGTCAGGGCCCGAGATCACTGCGGCCCAGATCATGGCCTCAACCGCTTCGTACTTCGGCGTCACCGTGGAGGACCTGTGCGGATCGAGCCGATCGAGAGTCCTGGTCACGGCTCGCCAGATCGCGATGTATCTGTGCCGCGAGCTGACCGATCTGTCACTGCCCAAGATCGGTCAGGCTTTCGGCGGACGGGATCACACCACCGTGATGCATGCGAATCGCAAGATCAAGGACTTGATGGCCGAGCGCCGCAGCCTGTTCAACCAGGTCAGTGACCTCACCAGTCGCATCAAGTCCCAGCCGCGCCAGATTTGACGCCTCGTGCGTCCCATCCGTCACATCTGTCCCCAACTTTCCCACAGCTGTGGATAGAGCTTGTGTATAAACTTGTGTATAAGTCGTCTTCCTCCTCTGGTTTTCGTGAGATTCAGTTAATGTCATGTCTTGAGGTAGGTCCACATCCCCACCAGTGGACATCCTGTGTATAACTCAGTTGAGTGGGGGGATGAACTGCCCGGCCCTTGGGGATGACGTCTGAGGCATATGTGGAGGACCATGGTGAATATCTGGCTTGTCCACATTCACCCACAGTTCACCCGTTGGCTGTCCTCACCCCCCGTTGAGGACACCACGCCTCATGACCACGAGAAATACCGTTCATCCACAGTTTCCACAGGACCTATGACGACTACTACCTATAACTACCTATCGAGATGATCAACAACCATCGGTGATGCAACAATCCTCCCTTCACCCACCGGTGTTGGAGTTCAAAGGGGTAGACACGTGAAGATCCGAGTAGAACGCGACACACTCGCGGACGCTGTTGCTTGGGCTGCGCGCACGCTGCCATCTCGACCCTCACTGCCGGTTCTTGCCGGGCTCGTTCTCACTGCAGGCAGTGACGGATTGACCTTGAGCAGCTTTGACTACGAAGTCTCGGCCCGTGTGCTCATTCACGCTGATGTTGAGGAACCAGGAACGACCCTCGTCTCTGGACGGCTCCTCGCGGACATTGCGCGTTCACTTCCTGGTGCTCCTGTGACACTGATGAGTGAGGGCACCCGCATCGTCATCACCTGCGGACGGTCCTCGTTCACGCTCCCGACACTTCCTGTTGAGGACTACCCCCAGCTTCCGGCGATGCCGAAGTCCTCGGGAGAGATCAATGCAGCGACATTCGCCGAGGCCGTTGCGCAAGTTGCCATTGCAGCCGGACGCGATGACACACTGCCGACCCTCACGGGCATCCGCATGGAGATCGAGGGTCAGGCGATAACCTTGGCCGCCACGGATCGATACCGCCTTGCCGTCAGGAATTTCACCTGGATCCCTCAGTCCTCCGCTATCTCCACTGCTGCGTTGATTCCAGCTCGCACACTGGCAGAGACTGCGAAGGCATTGGCCAATGCAGACCTCGTGACTCTCGCACTTGCTGAAGCAGGTGAGGGCCTCATCGGATTCGAGGGCAACGGTCGGCGTACGACCACCAGATTGCTCGACGGTGAGTTTCCGAAGTACCGAAGCCTGCTGCCAAGTGAGTCCGCAGGCATTGCAACGATCGAGACTTCAGTCCTCACTGATGCAGTGAAGCGAGTCGCATTGGTCGCAGAGCGCAACACGCCGGTGCGTCTTGCTTTTGAGGGGTCCGAAGTCATCCTCCGTGCAGGTGCAGGCGAAGACGCCCAGGCGAATGAGGCTGTCGAGTCGGTGCTCGAAGGTGACGACATCGAGATCGCCTTCAACCCGACCTACCTCCTCGACGGACTGGCCGCACTCGACGCTCCGTTCGTCCGCATGTCATTCACGCAGCCAACCCGACCAGCAGTGCTCACGGGGGCAGCAGATCCGACATCAGAGATGCGCGACGACTACCGCTATCTGCTGATGCCTGTACGCCTCACTGGCTGAGACAGCGGCGAGCCATATGTGGGTTTCGCAGTTGTCGTTGACGGATTTCCGCTCGTACCCTGAAGTCGAGGTGCAGCTCGAACCAGGAGTGACCACATTCGTGGGACGCAATGGCCAGGGCAAGACGAATCTCATCGAGGCCATTGGCTACATCGCAACCCTCGGCAGTCATCGCGTCGCGAGTGACGCGCCACTTGTCAGGTTCGGCACGGAACAGGGATTCATTCGGTGCGGTGTGCAGTCGTACGAGCGAGAGACGCTGGTCGAGATTGCCATTCTGCCGGGACGGGCGAACAAGGCACGCATCAATCGTTCCCCTGTGCCTCGAGTCCGCGACGTGCTCGGCATTCTTCGTGTGGTCATCTTCGCCCCAGAGGATCTTGCTCTTGTCAAAGGAGATCCATCCGATCGCCGGAAGTACATCGACGATCTCCTCACCCAGCGGACCCCACGATTGGCCGGGACTCGAGCCGATCTCGATCGCGTGCTCAAGCAGCGCAATGCGCTCCTGAAATCCGCGCGGGCGTCGCGGCGCTCCAACGATGAGTACATCGACAGCACCCTGCAGGTATGGAATGAGCAGTTCGCAACAGTCGGCGCCGAGCTCATCGCGGCACGACAGGCACTGTTGAGCGATTTGAGTGGACCTGCAGTGGCGAACTACGCGTTCGTCTCCCAGGATGAGCAGGCTGTGCTCAAACTGGCCTATCAATCGAGTCTCTCGCAGATCATCGGTGACGACCTCCCCGAAGAGTCCACGAGCAAGGAGGAATGGAAGCTCGCTTTGCTGCAGGCCATGGCGGTCGTGCGCAAGGACGAGCTCGATCGTGGGATCACCCTCGTCGGGCCGCAGCGAGACGATGTGCTGCTCACCTTGGGCCCGGTGCCTGCGAAGGGGTACGCGTCACATGGCGAGTCCTGGTCGATCGCACTCGCCCTGCGGCTGGCCGCCTTCGACATCCTGCGCAGCGACGGCGAGGACCCCGTGCTCATCCTTGACGATGTCTTCGCTGAACTGGACTCCGCCCGCCGTGAGCGGCTGGCGATGCGGCTGCACGAAGCGACACAGGTGCTCATCACTGCAGCCGTGGATGCCGACGTTCCGATCGAACTGCTGGGCTCGCGGTTTCGGGTGGATGCTGGGAAGGTGAGCCATGACCACTGACCGGGGTGATGCTGCCGCCAAGGCCCTCAATCGCGCCGTCGGTGGTGGCACGAGTCGCAGGAAGAGCTCCAAGGGCACCCGTCCTGCCTCGAGTTCCACCAGTCGCGATCCGCAGCCCATAGGCGATGCTGTCAGCGAGCTCATCGCTCAACGGGGGTGGACCCAGGAGCGGGCCGGCGCCCAGGTGACCACGTTGTGGCCCCAGATCGTGGGGGCGGATCTGGCCAGCCATGTGACCCCGGCATCCTTTGATGAGGGTGTGCTCACGCTGCAGGCCGACTCCACCACCTGGGCCACCCAGGTCCGCCACCTGCTGCCGCAGTTGCGCAAGGCGATCGACACCTCGGTCGGAAGCGGAGTAGTCACCGATATCCGGATTCTGGGTCCAGCGGGGCCCACGTGGAAGTCAGGTCTGCGCCATGTCAAGGGTCGGGGTCCGCGCGACACCTACGGGTAACCGCCAGTGCCCAGGCAGCCACTGTGGAGCCATTGTTGGCCTCTGGTCATACAGCGGCTTTGCCCAGGGGGGTCAAAGCGTTCTAGGTGCTGCCACGGCCCTTCGCATGGCATGGATGTCGGTGAAAACAGGTAGACTGGCGACACTATTGCTCTTGCCCAAGGAGGCCGGTTTTCGTGTCATATGACGCCAGCGCCATCACAGTGCTCGAGGGACTCGACGCTGTCCGCAAGCGCCCGGGCATGTACATCGGATCCACCGGAGAGCGCGGCCTGCATCACCTGGTCTACGAAGTCGTCGACAACTCAGTCGACGAGGCCATGGCCGGCTATGCCACCACCATCTCGGTGACCCTGCTGGCCAACGGCGGCGTACGAGTGGTCGACGATGGCCGCGGCATCCCGGTCGACATCGTCGAGAGTGAGGGCAAGCCGGCTGTCGAGGTGGTCCTGACGGTGCTGCATGCCGGCGGCAAGTTCGGCGGTGGCGGCTACTCGGTGTCCGGCGGTCTGCATGGCGTCGGCGTCTCCGTGGTCAACGCGCTCTCGAAGCACCTCGATGTCGAGGTTGGCCGCAATGGTCACGTCTATCGGCAGTCGTACCTGTCCGGCGTGCCGCAGGCACCACTGGAGATGTGCGAGGAGGCTGACAGCACCGGCACCACCATCACCTTCTGGGCCGATGAGGACATCTTCGAGACCACCACCTTCGATTTCACCACCCTTGCTCGCCGCTTCCAGGAGATGGCCTTCCTGAACAAGGGCCTCACCCTTGAGCTGACCGATGAGCGCACCGGTGTGCACAAGTCCGTGTCACAGACCGAGGCTGAGTCCAGCGCCGCCCTCGAAGGCACCGAAATCGATGATGCTGAACCTGTGCGGAGCGTGCGCTACCACTACGACGGCGGCATCGCCGACTTCGTCGAGCACATCAATGCCAGCAAGGGTGCCTCGCATCAGCACATCATCTATTTCGAGACCGAGGCCGATGACAAGGCGATGAGCGCGGAGATCGCGCTGCAGTGGAACAGCACCTACGCCGAATCGGTCTACACCTTCGCCAACACCATCAACACGACTGAGGGTGGCACGCACGAGGAGGGCTTCCGCACCGCGCTCACGACATTGATGAACAAGTTCGCGCGGGAGTGGAACATCCTGAAGGAGAAGGACACCAATCTCAGTGGTGAGGACATTCGCGAAGGTCTTACCGCGATCATCAGCGTGAAGCTGACCGAGCCGCAGTTCGAGGGCCAGACTAAGACCAAGCTCGGCATCACCGAGATGAAGGCCTTCGTGCAGAAGGCCGTGAACGATCAGCTTGGCGGG
>Ga0172380_10002758_pt1 | contig 26040 bp, 25 predicted proteins | sample Leawe162metaG_FD_119747 | JGI IMG/M metagenome (GOLD analysis project Ga0172380, IMG submission 119747) | Leachate microbial communities from a municipal landfill in Southern Ontario, Canada - Leachate well 162 metaG | ecosystem: Engineered > Solid waste > Landfill > Unclassified | place...
CCTGTCGGTCCCAAAAACATAAATACCGCCACCGGTCTGTCTGTTTCACTCAAATGTAATCTTGATCTTCTAATTGCATTCGCTACCGCCCTAACTCCCTGATCTTGTCCAATAACTCTTCTGCTGATAAATTCCTCCAAGGTCTTTAATTTTGCTGTTTCAGCTTTTAGCAATCTATTGACCGGTATTCTCGTCCATTTCGACACCACCGCCGCAATATCGCTTTCACCTACCTCCTGTCTGACCAACTTCTCATCCTCAGGGATTTCGTTCCACACTTTTTCCGCCTCTTCCAGTTTTTTCATCACTTCCGGTAACTTTCCGTATTTTATTTCCGCCGCCCTATCCAGTTTTACTTCTCTTTCCACCTTTTCTAATTCCAGTTTTAGTTTATCTACCTCACTTCTAAATTCTTGAACATCGTTTAATAACTTTTTTTGTTTTTGCCATTTACTTTTTTCTCCTTTCAATTTTTCCATCTGAAAAGCTAGTTCTGCCTCAACTTCCTTCAATCTGTCTTTAGTTGCTGCAGTCCCTTCTTTTTTTAAAGCCTTTTCCTCTATTTCCAACTGTCTGGTTTTTCTTTCCAAAATATCAATCTCGGCAGGACTGGATTCCATCTGTATCCGCAATCCCGAAGCCGCTTCATCGACTAAGTCGATGGCTTTATCCGGTAAATACCGATCTCTTATATATCTATTCGATAATTTTGCCGCTGCCACCAATGCCGTGTCAGTAATTTTTATCCCGTGATGTACTTCATATTTTTCCTTCAAACCTCTCAATATTGATATCGTGCTATCTACACTTGGTTCATCTACCATTATTGGTTGAAATCTTCTTTCCAAAGCCGGATCTTTTTCTACATATTTTCGGTATTCACCCATAGTTGTTGCCCCGATTACTCTCAGTGTTCCTCTGGCCAATCCGGGTTTAAGCATGTTGCTGGCATCCACCGATCCTTCCGCTCCGCCGGCTCCCACAATAGTATGTAGTTCATCAATAAACAAAATTACCTTACCTTCCGCCTTTACAACTTCATCAATCACCGTCTTTAACCTTTCTTCAAACTCTCCTCTAAATTTGGCTCCAGCCAAGAGTGAAGATATTTCCAAAGATAATAATTTTTTGTTCTTTAACGATTCCGGTACATCTCCGCTCATTATTCTGTTGGCCAATCCTTCCGCAATTGCAGTTTTTCCTACCCCCGGATCTCCCACCAAAACCGGGTTATTTTTCGTTCTCCTCGACAATACCTGCATTACTCTTCTGATTTCCTCTTCTCTGCCAATTACTGGATCTAATTTACCCATCTCAGCCAACTCTGTCAGATCGGTTGTATATTTGTCAAGCGATTTATAAGTATTTTCTTTGCTTTCCGAATCCACTTTTTTACCTCCTCTTAATTCTAATATTTCTTTTTTAATAATGGAACTCTCCAATTTATTTTGTTTCAAAATTTTTTTTATATCATCACTTCCGTTTTCTGCCAAGCTCCATAACAGCATTTCCTGTGAAATATACGAATCACCCAATTTCTGACTTTCTTCCACTACTTTTTGCATAATCCGTTGCAATTGGACCGATATCGATACGCTTTCGTTACTGCCCTCAACTATTGGTAATTGATCTATCCTTGTTTCCAAATCTTTTTCCACATTTTCTACGTTATCACTAATTTTTTTAATAATTTCGCGAGAAACACCGTCTATATCCACCAAAGCCTTCAATAGATGAATTTCCTCCGTACTTGGATTTTTGTTTTTGCTGGCCAAATCTATTGCCCTCTGGATAGTTTCACTAGCCAGTTGGGTAAACTGAGGTTGTTGCATACCCATTATTTTAGTATTATTAGCAGTCCATGTCAACTACTGCTAACCATTTTTTGTTATCAAATATACTCCTGCCATTATCATTATCCCTGGCCAAAAAAATCTTCCCATCCACCAACTTAAAGATACAAATTGATTTAACAATAAAAACACACCTGCCACAATCGAAATTATTGCCCAAAAGTTATTTTTTCCTTCATCTCGTCTCTCTGTTATTTCCAAACCATATTATAACCACCTAATAATCTCTTCGCTAAATACAAAATGACAATCCGTTAACCTTGTCGTCGCCAGTCTGTCTGCCACCCTATGATTCACCATAAACTGCAGTATTTGCAGTCTTTTTTCTCCATTATCCAATTTTGGTTCCCATTTGTCCAACTCTTCAATTGCCGCATCTTTTAGCGTCATAAATAAGGCTCTGGTTTTCACTCTCTCCACCCAGACTTTTCTATGTGTTGCATCTCCAATTTCATACTTATTTCTTTTAAACAACTCTTCGATCTCATCCATTGTTTCCTTGGTTGTATCTGGTACTATTTTTCCCATCAATATTTTACTCGCCCTGGCCAACATTGCTTCATCCAAAAACTCTCCGTTTATTTTATCTTTTCGTCCCCACGCTGGTTTTTTTTCTTTAGTTTCAATTTCATTAAATATATCAATAATTTCTTTGGTCGGTATTTGAGCAAATATTGCCAACAGCATTCCTGACACTACCCCATTTTCAGACACTTCTTTCTCCACCAATCTTTTAATTGTTTTTCTCTCTCTTCTATCAATTACTCCCGGATTTTCAGTCTTTAATTTTTTAGCCGATCTTTTCAGGTTATATAACGGCTCCGGTATCGATGTTGCTCTATCAATTTCTCTCCCTTCAACCAACAGTCTCTGTCTTTTGAGTAAGGGATCATCTCTCAACAATCTATCCATATTAATTCTCCTATTTTTATTCTCTACTAGCCTTATCCTCCCAATTTGTCCATGATTGATTTGTTCTATTAATGTTTCTGCAGCTTCTAAATAAGTTCCTCTATGTCTGTTAAAACCTTCCCAACAAAACGCCTGATTATCCGGATTTAAATCTATGCCTCTTCTTAAGCCTTCCCTTATTGCATCCATTCCCAATTCCATTTCTTTTGGATCCTCAACCGTCACATCATAGCTGATAAAATCCACTTCTCTGTTTACCAGTTTAGCCAAAACTCCGTTTCCCGGCAAAGCCTGCGGATATTTCCTATCCATAAACTTAAAGAATCTTTCTCCAACTTCAAAAAACTTATTTCTTCGCTCTTGATCCATCCCTTCAAAACTTTATCCCATTTATTCCAATATTAGGTAAGATTTATGTAAATAAACAGTACATTCCCGTCAAAAAATTATTTTATTTAAAATTAAAGTCCTCAAATATTATCGAATTATTCTTTACTCCGGCATTTTTTAATTGCTTTATCATACTCTCCATCATCGCTCTCGGCCCGCACAGGTAAAACAGTTTATTTTCTACCGATCCGATAATTTCTTTAATTTTTGTTATTGTTAATCTTGGTTTGGAATCACCAAAATTTGGATGATAAACAAATTTCTCCAATCTACCCTCCCATTCTTTTAATTCTCTGTCGTATACTGCCTCATTTTTTGATCTTACACTATAAAACAAATCAATTTTTCTTTTTTTTGGATGGTTTATTTCATATTCCAACAAACTCAAAAATGGTGTAATCCCTATTCCGCCGGCAACACACACCACCTCCTTATTTGCATAAAAACCTTGATACATCCTTCCATGTGCTCCCCAAATTACTGCTTTAGTCCCTGGCATCAATTTGTTCAATTTCGAAGTATAATCACCCAAAATTTTTACGGAAAAACGCACAATTTTATTATCAGGCGACGAAGAAAAAGTAAATGGATGCGCTTCTTTTAATTCCGGATCATCAAAACTCAAATAGGCAAATTGACCGGGAAAAAAGGTCAAAGGTTTTGCCAGCGGTTTAAGGTAGATTTCTAATACATCTCCAACCTGTTTCAGCCTATCCACTAAATATTCATGTTTTGGCCCCAACCATTTATACAAAAATACCTTATAAATATAAAAATAAAACCCCATTCCCAATATAAAAAGTACCCACCATCTAAGCGGTAAATATTGAGACACGTCACTTTCGATTAAAAACACATGTAAAATTACCAAAAAAAGTACCAAACCCATAAAATCATGACTCACCAACCAGATGTGATAAGGCAGTTTTATCACCAGTGTCAAAAACAACACTGCTGTCATCAAATACAAAGCCAATACTCCAAAGTTATATATGTTGTTTTGGGATAAATATAAAAAATTAATTGTCGCCTTAACATTTGGTAATGCGTTTACTGCCAGCAGTAGTGGATGAAGTAACAACATAAAATATGAGATTTTTCCAATTCTCTGGTGTTTTTTATTTACCTCATCCAAACCTCCAAACCAATTTTCCAAGAATTTCGACCTACTCCCCAAAACAAAATTAAAAGCCAACAGCAATACTCCCACCAGAGACATCATCTGACTTACACTCAACCATGGATATCTCCATAATACTTTCAAATCAGGTTTCGACAATAAATACAGACTCAAAGTCAAAATTACCAATACCATAATAATGAAATTACCTTTTTTTCTCGACATATATACTTTTATATTTGTTTTCTAAATTATTGCGGAGGGTAGAGGATTTGAACCTCTGCGGGCTTTCGCCCACACGCTTTCGAAGCGTGCGCCATAAACCACTCGGCCAACCCTCCCTAGCTCCATATTTTACCTTATTTTTTCGACTTTATTACCTTTCTTGCCAAAGGTAGCCATCTTTCCGACTCAATGTATTCCTTCAAATCCTCCAAAGTCCATCTAGCCAATCCCTCTTCGATCCTCTCTCCTTCCTCCTTTGGTCGTCTAAGCACAATCAAATCATTTACAATAATTTCTCCCACACCCTCGGGTAAATATGGCCAAAATCCCACTGTCATTTCGGCTGCTCCCACAAATGCTTTTGCTCTAATAGGGTCAATCTCATTCGCCCGACGGCTAATCCCCGAAAGATCTCCTGACAAAAACCCCCTTATCTTAGCCATTTCAAACTCTTCTTTAATCGATTTCCACATCCTTATTAATTATAATTATACCCTGTGCGCCCACCAGGAATCGAACCCGGATCAACGGTTCCGCAAACCGCTATTCTATCCATTAAACTATGGGCGCAATAATGCTGAATTATACCTTAAAAATCCTTCAATTTCTCTCTTTATTCGGACTTTTCCTTTCTATCCTCTAAAGGCAATCTTTGGGCAAACCAATTGGTCAGCTTATCAATTGTTGAAGGTGAACTTTCCATCATCGGAATTCTCTTCGCTACAATTTCTTTAATTTTCTCTTCATTTGATTTATCAATTATCATCGATACCTGTCTGGGAAATCTCAACCTGGTCTCAAAAAATACCGCGTCACTATCCAAAGATTTTTTAAACCAAAACCTTTCCAGCAAGTCCCAACCATAATGTGAATCTCCAAAATATATCCCTCTATTTGTGATTTTACAGACCACATTCTCCGGAGGTACAGTCGAAAGTACATATGCCAAAAATAAAATCGATGCCAGTGCAATCACCAGAAAAAATTCTTTAATCATAATAAATATCACTCCCACCAATACCAATATCGCAATAGCCGTTATCCAAAAATCCCTATCCCTTCTCTTAAACGCTCTTTCAGCCGCTTCCCAAACCATTAATACTTTTTCCTCCATCCCATCATCGATTATTTCTTCTGTTGGATATACTTTTTTCTCCTCATCATTCATTACTATCATCTTATCAATATTTTAATCCACTGTCACCGTCTCTCTATTTATCAATATCAGAAAAATTACGAAGCAAACTCCACTTTTCATAAATCTCCCCCTTGTTTTTCCCGTCAATAAATTTCGGATATTGGGAATGGGCATTATTTACCCGTCTGAAATATTTTATCGGACACCAATAACGCTCGGTTCTTCCGCCAATTTCAGAACTGTAACTAATCAGGTTGTTTACATACGAACAATAATAACAATTTATTTTTTCCCACCAGTTTAAATATGACATTAATTGTCGGTCATAAATAAAGTATTTTTCCGCATCAACCAACGGAATTCCATAAAGCCGGAAACAAATTTGATGATAAATCTCCAACCCCAAATTCCATACAATCGCCGGCACAATCATCCCATAAATAAAAGGCATGCTCAAAATATATCGCCAGTTAATCGGCAAAACTATTTGATTCTCTCTGTGGCGCCATAGTTTCAAATAATCCCGTCTTACCTTAACCTTTTTAAATAAACCTCGTTTAACCATCAAGTATTTGATTGATTCATCAAAGGCTTTTCTGGTTTCAATACTGAGATTTTCCAGTGTCGTAATTGGAATACGGGGAATATTCAATTCTTCCTGGATTTTCTTTAGCCTTTTTATTAGTTTTTTTCTTATAGCCATATCAGGTATTTTAAACCATTACCAAAATACAAATTCGAATTACTTTGAAATCAGTATTGCGTCAGTAAATTTGACAGTCATTCCACTAAGCTTTAGTTTAATCTACCTGCTTTAAACTACTACCATCCCACTCAATCACCGGTTCATCACCATATTTAGCATTGATTTCCACAGATTCGCTTAGCCAGGTTCCATAATCAATTGTCTTGTTTTTGGGACCTTCAAAGGGAGCTATGGCAAAATAAAGTGTTATTTTGTAACTATTTGGCGATGTCTCCACTAATTTACCGCCAGCCTTGAGATCTGCGGGTCGAAAACCTGTTTTGAAGCTTTCCGCGTTGCCAAAAACTTTACCCATAGTATAAATACCACCTAGATCCAGGTCTTCAGCCGGGTTGGCGGCCAAGTCATCCCAGCAAGTTGAACTAAAACAGGTATCCATCATAAAAGAATTGCTGCTGACATTAACTATTTTTAAAATTTGATTAGGAATATTCTTAGTTTCTTCTTCTACAACTTTTTTCTCTGGCTCAGTTTCTATAGTTGAACTTGCTAAAAAATCTTTTATTTCTTCTTGGGTCATTGGTTCTTGTTTTGTATTAAGACTTTTTAACCAGGCTTCGACTTCGACCATTTCCATTTCTGCGGCGGAAATAGTCCCTGGATATTTGGCCTTGCGGATGACTTGAAAGGGTTTGTTGTATTCAAAGTTTTTTAAATCAATTCCAATAACCTTGCCTTCTTGGGCTGATTCTCGAAACTGCTCAAGTCCAACCATGACACTTTCGAATTTTCCATATGCAGTGCCGAGATTGCCGGGGATATTGGTAATCGTTATCACACTGGCAATAGGTTCAGTGACCGTCCTGACATCCTTTACAAAAGACGACACTTTATTTCTGTCTCCAAAAGCTATTTGAGCTCCATCTTCTGTTACTTCAAGTGCCAAATCCACTCCCACAACCACTGTACCTACTTGAGCCGCCGTCCCTACAGCCGCAAATCCTGCAGCACCACCGGTTAGAACCACTCCGCCGACAAAACCGACGACCTTACAACCATCTTTGACCACTATAGCTGTATTTTCTAATGTCTCAAAGGCATCCCCTTCTTCAGTAAAAACATCAGAACTTATTTCAGCCTGGGCTTTATCCAAAATGACTTGGGCTCTTTTGGCATCGACACCTAGATGCTTGGCTATGGCAGCAATACCTTTATATTTTGGTGCTTTATCATAGATATTTGATATCTCTCTAGCAGAGTAGGCATTAGCCCTTTTAATTAGTTTAAATTTAATTGCCGCCAATTCTGCTTGTTTACTGGAATTCTCTTCCAACTTTTGTGACTCCTTTTCTAATTTCCCCCAATCGTCGATAATTTTGGTCATTTCTGCGTCCCATGATTCATAACTGGAATAATTTTTGGCGTTGACGAGTATATTATCAGTTTGGAGGCGAAGTGAAAGATATTCTTTAGAAAGAGATAGAGTCTCCGAATAAACCTGTTGTTCCAAGTCATCTGGACTATCTTTGTTAATAAACTTAAAGAGGCCGAAAGCAATAACTACTAAAACAACTCCAATGATTATTTTTTTAGTCATAGAAAATTATAACAAAAGTGTTTACTATAACTTTTGTGCCACCCCTTATAACAACTTAAAAAAATATTATAAAAAGATTATTATCCTGATGGGGAAAATGGGCTATGTACAAGGAAAATTTCATAATACAAATGAATATGAATTAAGCTTAATACCCAAAGAAATTTTAATTGATTTAGATCTAAAAAAAGACACCGATAAAGCCACTGACTTAACCTATCGAATTTTTAAAGAGGTGTATCGGGAGACGAATATTAAAGTTTGGGTACAATAGTTTATTCATAAAACCAATCCCAATCAGGATCCTCAAAATAATCAATCCCCTAAAAATGATCATTTGCGGTCATCCCTATAATTTGACCAAAGAATTAGGCCTTCCCATAAACGATTACCTTAAATCATTGTCCATTCCCACCACGTTTATTCAAAATGAATTTGATCCTTTGTTTAGTTATACCGATCTGCAAAAAGTTCTCAAAAATAACAGCCCTCTTGATTATCACCTGATAAAAAATCCAAAAAACGATACCCACAGCTACGAAGATTATGAAAATCTTGCCCAAACCGCCATATCTTTTTTCTCAGCAGCCTAATCCAGACGATGTGCCGTATCATTCCAGCATTGAAGTTTCCACTTTCCGTCTTCATAGGTAACGATGGAAATTCCAGTATTCCCCAATCTTAAAAAATTTTTTAACTTTAAAGAAATATCAACCGAATAATCTTCCCCAAACATCATCAATCCCGCCAGCAATGCGATAAAATGACCATGTGAAACCACCAAGATATTTTCTCTATTCAGTCCTTTTAAAAACTCCAAAGCTTCCACCCCTCGCTTTCTTAAATCCTCAAAATTTTCTTCATCCGAATAATGCCAATTTGGATCAGCGGCGTACATGTCGCTAATCTTTTGAAGTATTGCTTTTACATCTTCATCTTCTTTTGATCGACCGATTACCTCACTTGGTTTTCGTATCTCTACAAACAGCCGGCTAATTTGAAAATCATTATTTATAGCTTTAGCTGTTTGAACTGCCCTCAGATGAGAACTGGAAACAATTAAATCCAGTTGTGTTTTGGCAAATCTTTTACCCAATTCTTTGGCCTGATCCAGACCTCTTTGGTTTAGCGGTTCGTCGTTTGGTTGGCTAATTTTCTTTTCTAAAGAATCCGTGGAACCATGGCGGACAAAATAGATTATCATATATACCAGCCTAACATAAAAAATATCGCCATAGAAAATATTAAAAACAACAACAGACTATCTTGTAGATGACAGAGGATGTTTAAAAGCTTCGCCAAGAAAGTGGGCGCCGCGTATACCAATACCATCTATTTGAACCAGTTCTTCCGTGGTCTTTATTCGCAGTGCTCCGACTACCTCGATTCCTGCCCGGACAGCGGCGTTAACACATCTATTAATAGTTCCTAATTCATCTGAAGAAAACTCTGCAGCCAAAACTTGACCGTAAAATCTACGATTTGAGAGTTCGGCTCTGTAGCTTTTAAGCGGAGTAGTATCGGCCACATCTCCAATCACCAAGTTTAATCTTTGTCCGGCTGCGATGTTTTTTTGTATAGCTGCTTCTTCTTTTGGATTCATACAGTATTTTACTATATCACTGTATACTTTTCTATATTCGACACAAAAGTAATCACGACTAAATTTACCTCATTACAGGCTTTTTTACCTAAACGAGACTAAAGATATATTTTTACTCGTCCTTGTCAGGTATTGAACAATCAGATATTATTATTCCGTGTTTGGAAGATGCTAAAGCATTGGCAACCGAGCAGTAGCCACGGTGCCCACGATAACACGCCTTTATAAATTAAAAAAGGAAAAAATGAACTATCCCCAATTTTCGTCTGAGTCTGTTTGCGAAGGTCACCCCGATAAAGTTTGTGACCAAATATCCGATGCCATTTTAGATGCTTGCTACCAAGTTGACCCCAAATCAAGAGTAGCCGTGGAGACATTGGTTACCACCAATAAGTTAATACTGGCCGGGGAGATTACAGTGGCTGGAAATATCGATTTTGAGACAATCGCCAGAAAAAAAATTTCCCAGCTGGACTATATTGACCCAATACTCAACTTTTCGGATAAGTCCGACATCGAAGTTTATATCCACCAACAATCTCCCGATATTGCCCAAGGAGTAAACAACGGCGGTGCCGGTGACCAAGGGATGATGTTTGGTTACGCCTGTCAAGAAACTTCAGAATTTATGCCCCTACCTATAATGATGGCCCATAGTTTGTGCCAAAAGATGGATGATTTACAACAGACACATAGATGGATGAGGCCCGACGGAAAATCTCAAGTGACAGTAAATTATAATGGGCAATCACCGGTGTCCATTGAAAAGGTGGTATTGGCCAAACCAGTAAATTACCACACATCTCCACAGGATCTCTCTCATTTTTTTTACAAAAACGTAGTCACTCCAGTCTTATCTGAATATGGCTTTCAGGTCAGCCAAGATAAAATTATCCTAAACGGTACGGGTAAATGGGAAATTGGTGGACCGTCATCAGATACCGGAGTCACAGGACGCAAAATTGTAGTAGACACTTACGGTGGAATGGGAAGAATTGGGGGCGGATGTTTTTCCGGAAAAGATACCACCAAAGTCGACCGAAGTGCTGCATACGCTGCCCGATATATCGCCAAAAACGTAGTAGCTGCCAATCTGGCCGATCGTTGCGAGGTCCAACTGGCATATGCCATCGGTCAGGTACAACCGGTAGGAAAAGCCATCGAAACATTCGGTACCGCCAAATCTAACCAAAAAGTCATTGAAGATTTTGCCAGGAAACTATTGGGTCTGTCCGTCGAAGAAATTAACAGCGGACTAAATCTACGGCTACCGATATATCAAAAAACCGCCCGGTATGGTCATTTTGGCCATCCGGATTATCCATGGGAAAAAATAAAATAAGGCTTTATCTATATTGGCGGAGCGTTAGGGTCTGGAACCTTTCTGTCCTTATAACACCCTGTCTTATTCCACTCTCCATTTATACCTAAATGAGACACTATAAAAAAGATATAAAATTTCTAGACAACAATGCTACTATCAAACCTCGAGTCAATCCCCAAACTTTCTCTTAATTTAACTTCCTGTTCTGAGGTTAACCCTTTTACAATAATTCTTAGATGAAAAATATCATCAGTATTTTTCTGATCTATGTGAACAATATTTGTACCCATCTCATTAATTATTTTGACAACATCAATTAAAATACCCGGTCGATCATTACCGACCAGTCGTAACGTACTTAATTTAAGTTCAGCTTTGGTTATATGCGCTTTATCAAGTTCACCGTTCAATTCCTCAACCTTGATAGATTGATTCCCAACCATAAAATGGAGGTCGTCGCATCCTTGGCAACCAAAATTGTAAAGAATTGGATTTATAATATCTCCTAAGTCAGAAAAATCAAGTAAACCACGAGGTGATAGTATTGACTCCATAATCTCTTTACCTTTTTCAATTAATAAGTCTCTTTTCTCAAGTCGTCTTTGTTCTAAGATAACTCTTCTGGTTTGAGGTAAACAATAGTCTTCAAGTTGTTCAGCTGGCGCCCGTCTTGGTTTGCCTACAACGACCTCCACAGTGCTGGCATTAGGAATTATCGTGGATATCGCTTTTTCGTTACCATTCACCCTGATACCAGTCGCTTCAGCCAATACTCTCGGATTGATCAGCGCAGCAAAATCAACACCTGTGGCCTCCTTGCGCATAAATCTAATACTCCCGGATGGGGTAAATACTAATTTCAAAACATAATCTCTTAGATCCGCTTCATTTTTTCTAATTAAACTAACAACACCCCAGTTGTTAAATTCTTCCATTTCATCGGTTAGAAGTGCAATTTCTACCGGTCCTTGGGGAAAATTAATTGTGGTTTGGATGGCTTCATAGCCATTAACTCGTTTATTGGCACCAACAAACTCGTCAAACCTATCATAATCAACCATTTCTCCTAAATTTTCATGAATGATTTCCAAAAACTGATAGCAGTGTTCTACTGAATTTAATCTAACTCGAAGACTCGTCACATCATTAATTTCACTAAAACTATCAGGGCTACATTTTCCCTGCATTGAGAGCCGACGCTGTTTTTCTTTCAAAGCCCAATATCCATTTGTTCTAGGCTCAACTCTACCATTAAAACAATTTTCATTTAATAACTGGTCAATATTACTTTTAATATGGCTAGTGAAAAGCAAATTCAGTCGGGGATCAGCGTCAATCTGTTGTCTGGTTTGTTCGTAACCATTAGGATCCAAATATTTAAAGCAAAGATCTTCCAATTCTCTTTTAATTTGCCACATACCTAAGGATTCGGCCAATCTGGTATATACATCAAGTGTTTCAGTTGACTTCTCAATCTGTTTTTCTGGTTTCATAAACTCAAGCGTCCGCATATTGTGAAGTCTGTCAGCAAGTTTGATTACTGCTACCCCCGGATTAATGTATGATTTATCCAGTACTTTTGAAATACTATCTTTATCAGTACCATTGCTTAGTTTGGTTACTCCTCCAATTAATTCACCAACTTCATCACCAAATTCACTTTTGATTTGGTCATGGGTTATTCCAGTGTCTTCGACTGTGTCATGAAGCAAAGCAGCAATCAAATATTTTTCTTGAGTTATACCCCATTCATCATGAAGCACTTTCAAAACTTCAACACAGTGATTAAAGTATGGTTCACCAGATTTTCGTTTTTGACCTTCGTGAGATTTGGAAGCAAGATTATAGGCTTGAAGTAATTTATCAGATTCAAAGACAATATTTCCTATGGACTCGCCCTTTTTTAGGGTTTCGTGATACATGGGGTATTATAATACCAAAAGGGCAATAAATCAAATTAAATCATACCTAAGGCTATTTGTGCAAAATTTACAATCACCGCTTTTTGGATATTATTGATAGGTGTTGATAATATACGACCACGTTACAAAAGGTTATAATTCAAGCTGTGGAACAAAAAGCAATAAACAAACCTGACTCTTTAGCCAACGTTAACCAAGAAATGATCGACCACGCCAAGAAAGAGGTCGTAATGGACGAAGCCTTTGTCAGTTCAATAATGAAGTCTGAGGGTTACAAATCTCTCGAAGAAGGTAATTTTTCTATCGGTAATGTTAGTGATGAAGACTTTTTTAGAAACAAATTCTCTTGTCAATGGCAATTAGATGTGTTTAATGAGGTGCCTAAAAATAAGTGTCATCTAGTGACCGGTTTCGGTCCCACCAACAGTCCAACGGGAGGAACTTTATCGATCATTCTTAGAGCTCTCTTTTTCGACAAATACGCTAAAATTGACTCCACTATAATTATTTCCAACTTGGGCGCATTTAACTCTAGGAACATTGGAATTGACAAAATCCAGCAAATAACTCCAAGATTTTTTGAATTCCTCCGACTTTTAGGTTATAAAGGCGAAGTTAGAACTCACGACGACCGGGATATGTTGGTCGTATCTGCTTTTACTTCCAAAGTTACCCAACTAAATGACTTTATAAAAAATCAAGAAGCAACGGCTAAATTATATCAAAAGTTAGGTATCCAAGGTAACGATTTTGGAACATATCTCGATATGAATTTCACCGTTGCAGACATCGTTGTTCCCTTTATTAAAGAAAGAAAAGAAAGGGTTTTAGTTTTTGTCGGGATTGAAGAATATTACTTCCCAAAACTTGCAGAAATTGTCACCGACAGATTACAAAATAAATACGGTACTCTCTTCACCGAAAACAATATCAAGGTCTCGGCAATATTTGGAAAGCTGATTAACGGACTAAACGGGTACCCCAAAATGTCAAAAAGTATACCGGACTCTTCGATCAATCTTGACGATAGTGATGATGTAATAAAGAAAAAAATCATGGAGTGTGATCCCGAAGACGAAAAGGTAATTTTACAGATGATTCAGCTGGTATCTGATTGGGAAGTTTCAAAAGTTAATAAAGCAAAACAAAGTTTTGAAGAGAATTCGCCAGAATGGAACAAAATGAAAACCGAATACCTTAAATATTACTTAAACATTAAAAGGCTTTGGGAAAAAACTAGACCTAAAAAAAAGGTATTTTTCAATCTCAAAGATAATTTTTTTGGCAATAATAGAGCTTAAAAATAGCGGTTATATACTGGTTTTCGGTGGTACAGGTTTTATCGGCCGGGTTCTTGTTTGGACTTTATTAAAACTCGATCGGAAGTGTATCATTGTCAGCAGAAAAACTAGACTCGAAGAGGTTTATAGCTCATTTGAAGAGCTTTGGGGTAAGGCATCCATAGAAATTTTAACCAACAAAACAAAAAAAGGCGATTTAATTATCATAAACGGAATTGAATATTCCAAAAAGGAAGATGTTCCGTTACTGTTAGCCACCGTATTGAAAAAAGACCGAGAGGGGGGAAGAATCGATACGATAATCAATGTAGCCGGAAATACATCCGGAAATAGACACGAAATTGGGGCGTCAATCTTGGGGGAAAGCAAGTTTCTGGTTGCATTTATGCAGGGATTATCAAAAAGCGGCGTGTCACCGAAATTGATCCATCTTAGCTCGGTTGCCGCCAAGTACCCATTTGCTTTAGAGCCCCCATATGAAAAAGCCAAACGACAGTCTGAGGAAATGTTAAAACAAATTGGAATATTGGACTATAACGTCTATATTGGATATGCAAAAGGTCTTGGAGAAAAGAAAATGAGGACTGCGGCTATTAAAATATGGCCATATTTATCATCTTCTTTTTTAATGTGCTCTATAAAGGTATCTGTGGTTGATGTCGAAAGGTTAGCGCTTTATTTTTTACTGTTAGTTGATGGCCTGGACTTGCAAATCAATGGTAGTCAAAAGAAATGCATCGATGTGTTTATGAGTAACGGAACGATTAACTTTGGAACCATGATAAAAGCACTCTTACCAATGGAGCTACAAGGACAAGCCAGACTACCACACCAAAAGGACAGACTCTCGGAGTTTATAAAAAGAGTTGAGTTGTGGGTTAAAGGTGTAATTACGGAAGTAACTAATCCCGATGATCAGTTTTTAAGAAGAATTGCCCAATTTATGAAGTTAGCAGCTGGAAGTGGTTTCGGATGGTTTGAAACAAAATACAACAATCTAAACTTCTTTGATGTAAAACCTGATTCGGAATCCCTAAAGGTAAATATCAACATAACTTCAAAAGCAATGTTTAAAAAGAGAAATACAGAAATTCCCAGAGTATACTTTGACAATAAACGAAAATTTCTCTATATCCTCAAAGAGATGCCAAATAGCAAAATAATAAATTTTATTTTAAAATAAGGAAAATTATGACTGGCCAACAAACAACCTCTATACCCAAAGAATTACAATCATTAAAACCATTTTTTCATGATATCGACTTAGGTAATGGCTTCAACACCGCTCCAGACACTCATAGGATGATAGAAATGGAAAACTTGTTTTTCCCTATATTAGTAAATGTATGTGGCGGAAATCTAAATGGAAAAAGAGTTTTGGATGTAGGTTGCAATTGCGGAGGTTTCTCGTTTGCAGCTAAAAGATTTGGTGCCAAAGAAGTTGTCGGTATTGATTCAGACGAAAAAAATATTCAGCAAGCCCAAGCCGTCAAGAAATACTTGAACATAGATGGTGTTAGTTTTATCAAAATGACTGCTGAAGAACTTGATATTGACAAAATTGGTGAGTTTGATGTAGCCATTGTAGCCGGAATAATCTATCACTTAAGTAATCCACTAGACGTGATTAAGAAAATTGCTGATATTACAAAGTCAGTATTGTTAATTGATTCACATGTTCACTACTCATCAAACACGTCTGAGGAGGACATTCCTTCCTGGTGGATGCTATCCGATACAGACCAAAACGATTTTGATGGATTGTTCTCAAATAATGAGCAACTGGCCAACGAATATATGAAATTTGAACAGTCAAAAAGTGTTAACTATGGAAAGCTAACCAATCAGTTTATGCCTTCACCCTCTACTTTAAGGGATATGGAATTTTTAATGGAAAACATACCAAATAGTGTCGGAGAAGTCAGAACTGATTGCAATATTGGTTCTGCCAAACCGGGACAGTTAGTGTTTATTCCCAACAAAAAGGCCATAATTAAAGCAGTAAGGCACAATGGTTTTGAAGATGTGGTCGAAATTGTACCCCACCGTTTCTCAAGTTATCCGTATTTAGGGAAATTTCGGGTAGGTATGATCGCAATAAAAAGGTCACAAGACGGATTCTTTCCCCAGTCGATTATTCACCAAAAATTAATAAAGTAAGCTTCTGTGTATAGACTATGCCCGCAAAAGTTTTGTTTAAAAGTAATAATGGATTTGTTGATATACCTAGCAAATTGACTGATAACAAAAAGTGGGCGTTCTTTGACTTGGATGGAACTCTAGTAGATTCGGAAAACATAAATTACGACTTATATCGGGAAGTTATAAATAAAATGCATGGAGTAGAGATAACTTACAACGAGTGGAAAATTGGATTTACCGGGAGGAGACCCCAAGATTCCATTCCTAATTTCTTAAAACAAAAAGGTATAACTGCAAAAGAATTCAACTTTAACGAATTTGTTACCTTGGCAAAACCAATTAAGGATGACTATGTTTTTAATAAATTGTTAAGTAACTCAAATTTAATTTTTGGGGCAAAAGATTATTTGTTTAAATTGAAAATGAGTGGATGTAAATTATTATTGACAACATCTACCGTTAGAATTTACGCCGAAAGCATTTTAAAACAATACAATATAAAAGATATATTTGAACACATAATCACTGGAGATGATGTCAGCAAAGGCAAACCAAATTCTCAAGTTTATCTCTTAGCTCTGAGAAAAAGCAATGCTTCACCGGGCGAAACAATTGTATTTGAAGATTCTAAATCAGGTGTTGAATCCGCTTTAGCTGCAGGTTTAGATTGTGTTCAGATATCAACCGATAACCGGCAATAGATCAAGTGCCCGGATTTGTTCCAGATGTTTCAATGTATTTTTGGCCTCATTAATAAGTTTCCAGTCATAACCAATACTTTCCTCATTAAGCCTTATTGAGCAAGAGATATCTTCAACCTTTAGTGAAACAAAGGTGATTTTAGTTATAATTTTGTTTTTTAGTCTCTCAATCCGATAATTTAAGTCAATCACTTTGTTCATGTCAACTTTCAATGTGGTTTCTTCTTCAACCTCTCTTTTAGCAGCTAATAAGTGATCTTCCCCCGGCTCTACATGACCATATACAAAATTCCATTCATTAGGGTATCCAAAAAAAGGCTTGTTGTGACGGAGAAAAACACGAGTATTATGTTCAGGATCAATCACCCAAATGACAACACCAACCAAGTTCCGAGTTTTTTGTGATAAGTTATTGACCATATTAATTTGAACAAATCTGAACTTTTATTTTAGATAAAAGTAACAAGTTATTCCTTGAGGAATCAAACTTACAGTCATAAATCCGGTACTTAAGACCTGTGTATACAGGGTTAATTCCAACTTCTCCTTTTGGTGTACAGGAATTAATGACTATCGCAGACTGCTTATCATTCCAGTAATTATGAACGATGGCGGTTAATTTTCTTCGTACAGATTCAGAGAATTCTGGATAATCTTGTTGACTAAAATAAACAGTTAGTGATGCTAATTGGCCAAGTAGCGAAATGTGTCGACCGTCCTTTTCAAACTCAGAATTGGTTAACCAAGAATTAAAATAGTAAAGCAAGATATTCGCGACAGTAACCATAAAATCATCCATGTCTAAATTAAGATGATTATCGGAAATCTCCTTAGTTAAAATTTGCCGGAGTTTCTCGTATTTCGGCCGAAAAGTATGGGCAGCAAACATTGTCCCGGGCTGGTCAGTAAGTTTATGAACTACTTTAATATAAAGATTATTATTAGTTTCATTTTTCTTTAAAAGCGATAGGGTCTCAGGGTCTGTTGAAGAATACATTAGACCCAGAGAAACAGCTTCCAGATAGTAAAACGAGAACAACGGTTCTTCAGCGGATATTTCAGAAATAATTTCAAGAACCTTAATCGCATCATCAATCGATTCAACATATTTTATTTGCTGTCTTCCAGGTTCTATCCAGGCGTTGAGCCTAGACAACAATGTCATCGAAAAACTATATTTTTTTTCTATCTGGTGAAGTAGTCTTACCGGTGGTTTTGGGCAACTATTAAAAACTTTCCAATAAATTGAACCAAGTTTTAGATAATTTACACCAATAATCGAAGACTTTTTTTCACCAGAAAGATCTATCTCAATTATCAAAGGATGCAGTTGACTATATTCCGTAGGTTTAAGATGTTTGAAGACGTTAATACCATAATTGTGGAAAGAAAAACTATTATCAATATTCTTCCTTGCTGGGATACAATAAACAACATCAACTAAATTACCTGGGCTAGATAAAAGTTTTCCCGATGACTTAATCGCTTCAAAATTTTTAGTAAAGTGAACAAAATAGAGATGTTTGCTTGCAAAATAAGAAGCCATCGGCTCACCGAAAGTCAATAAAGTACTATGTGGCAGAGATTCCGCTAAACCACCCCAGTTGTTGGAAATAAAATTAGAGGGACAACCCCGGAAGCTGAAAATGCTGTGGGCAAACTTAAGTTCGGGGCTAAAAGTGTCAACATTATCCGGAAGATTCATCTACGAAAAATTTTTTTGAAGCTTTAACCAAATCGACATGAATAGTTGGGTTTGAAATAATGAATCCATGAATATCACCTATGTAACCGGTATCTCTGCCAAATAGGTCTGTGAATTTACCACCCGCCTCTTCCACAATTAATTTGACGGACGCTGCTTCATGGTTTTTTCCATGAACTAATCCACCAAATATCGCCGCACTAAGAACACCCTCCGAAACCAAACAGCCAGCCTGAATTATTGACCCTATATGCATAGAATAAACTTGAATTTGCTTCGACAACTCATGAACCATAAGCTCAACGTCATAGTATGCTGTTGGCCACCACTCAGTGTCAATAAAAGATTGTTTTTCTAAGGGTGACTTATTTACTTCTATTTTCTTTCCATTTAGATAAGCCCCTTCGGATCTAACGGCGTGAAACAACTTGTCGTTCCAAGGATCGTATACGACAGCTAACACAGCTTTACCATTATATGCCAAGGCTGCCGATGTAACTGAAATGTTCAGTCCGCGAGAATAAGCGAACGCGCCATCAATTGGATCACATATCCATTCCCAACCTTTTTTATCTATCAATTTTTCATGGGATACATTAAAAAATTTATGATTTGGGTAATGTTTCCTTATCAAAAGATCAGTCTGTTCAATGATTGTTTCTTCGACAATTTCGTTAAAATATTTGTCGATTTTTATAAAGTCCTTTAGTTTAACTGACTCTTGAACAATTAATCTGCCATTGCTAAAAGCAATCATTTTTGCTAATTCTAAGTATTCACCCATAGTTGTTCCCATAATATAGACGAATTATACAACAATATGATATTATTCCTATATATGAGTAAAGAAGGAGTAGTTCTAACAGGTATTAAACCAACAGGAGACTTACACATTGGAAACTACTTAGGAGCGATTAAGCCCTCACTCGAGGCAGCAAAAAATGAAAAAGGCTACTTTTTTGTTGCTGACTTACATGCTTTAAATCAGGAAAACGACCCTCGGAAACTTTCTCATTATGTCCAGTCAGTTGCTGCTGCGTGGTTAGCCAGTGGGCTTAATCCAAACAAGCATGTATTTTATCGTCAATCTGATATTCAAGAAATCGGCGAGTTGTCAGTAATATTATCAGCGGTCACCCCAAAAGGTCTGATGAACAAAGCTCATGCTTATAAAGCATTTAAAGATAGAAATGCCCTTGCAGAAAAAGATCCCGACTCAGGTGTAAATATGGGTTTATATACTTATCCAATCCTCATGGCGGCTGACATTCTGGCAGTTCAAGCCACTATTGTACCGGTTGGAAGAGATCAGGTCCAGCATGTAGAAATAGCTCGTGACATTGCAAGCAACTTCAATCGAATTTATAAAGGCCAATACTTTAAGCTACCAAATTACGTTCTCGAACCTGAAGTAAGCGCCATACCCGGAGTTGATGGACGCAAAATGTCAAAAAGTTACAACAACGCAATTCCTCTGTTTACCACTCCTGACAATTGGAGAAAAATTATTAGAAAAATAGTAACGGACACACAAGTTGCTCACCCTGAAGACTCTACTGTCTTCAAAATATTTCAAAGTGTTGCTAGTCACGAGGAATCCGCTAAATTATTATCTGAGTTACGCTCTGGCCAAGTTAGATGGGGTGAGGCCAAAGATAAATTATACGAGGCGATTGAAAAGAGATTTGGCAAAATGAGTCAGAATTATTTCGAATGGATGGACTCACCCAGAAAAATTATAGAAATATTCGAAAAAGGTAAAGCAGAGGTAAAACCAATAGCCCAAAAGACTTTAAGTAGTGTCAAAAAAGCCAGTGGAGTAACATTTTAAGACTGAAATGGGATTTCGCTATCTTTCTAGCCCTTTGTCAGTGAAAGAAGAAGCCTTATTTTCTATCAATGTTAATCGGGATCTGTCGTATGAACTTGCAAAAGAAGCATTTTTAGAAATATTTGAGGATAAAAACGCCCAATCAAGAGAACTCTTTTTGGTTCAAATTTTAAATGGGTTGATGGCCAAGAAACCAACCGTTCAGGAAGTAACTGGACTTCTAGACGCAGTTTTTGAATACGATAATTTTGACTATAGGAAAAGACCTTTTTTCAAAAGTGAGAAGACGACTATAACTATCGCAGGTAGTGGTAAAAAAGGTATGAAAACAGTTAATCTGTCTTCATTATCTGCCTTTGTTGCATCATGTTTTGATGTCACAGTCTTAAAATTGTGTTCACCCTCAACTTCATCATCAACTGGTTCTCAGGACTTAATTTCCATACTAAGCGGTTGCAGTGACTGGTGTTCTAATGATATGGAAACAATTACAGAAAATACCGGAATCGGTTTTTTTTCAGTAGAGGCTGTTCTGCCAAAATTCGCCGCCATATATTCTGGAAGATTTTATGCACCTCACGCACTTAGCTACGCTTTGGCAGGCATGGCAACTAATTATAAAACAGACAAATTGTTGTATGGTTTATCGCATCCAAACATCAGTTTGAGTGTAGATGTGTTCAGACACTACCAGATTCCTCAGGTGATGGTCATTTCCTCAACTATGGATGGAATTCACTACATTGATGAAAGTACAAGCATAGGAGGCACATTTGTTGAGGGTTATAAAAGTCTTGATTCTGAACCAAGAAGGCAAGGAGTAATGTATTTTGGGGAAATTTTAGGTAACTGTGAGAATGAGAACGTGATTGCCTGTATTTCTCAGGAAAAGGACCAGATAGAAAACATTATAAAAGGCATATCTGGACTTACGGGGTCAAATTCTGCACTAGAAAAACAGATTGCAATCAACGCGGCTATTATTTTATACTTAACTGTCGGAGGAGACGTCGTTAATTTATATGAAAAGTGCCGAGAGGTAATTAAATCCGGAGCACCACTTGAAAAGATAAGAACTTTTATATCAAAAATTAGTGGAAATAGACAGAAAGTAGACGATTTGATTGTGAAAGCCGAGCATTGGAAACTCCGATAATTTAGCTTTTGGAAGCAGATATTAAAAACAGCCCAATAAAAGATAATATCAAACCGGCTATTAGTTTCCAGCTTACAGCTTCTTTTAACAAAATTACTCCAAAAACGGATGCAATTATTATCATACTTATCCTCAGCACGGGTACTGCTATTGATAAGCTGATTCCTGTCGAAAACATTTTTAAAGCAAAAATCGTAGCAACTCCTACAGTTAAGCCAGCTGCAGCTGAAAAAAGTATTCCTTCCTTAGAAGTGTTTATTTCTTGACCGCTAAGCTTTGACACCAATAAATAAATTAATGTCGGTATTGCTGCGAACAAGCATATTAATGTTGCTCCAGCCCCATTATGTATCTTCCCTGATGAAAGTTTTGAAAACAAATCCATTAAGGAGTTAAAAAAGGCCGAAAACAAAGTAAAAATCAACCACCCCATTAATTAAAATATATCACTTTAATACTAAGTATCATACAATCGATATAGCCTAAGTCTATGACGAAACAGTAACATTAAGGTTTCTAAAGCTTTTGTTTACGTTTTGACTCGGTACAGAGCCGAAAATCAATTATCTGATGAAGTGTCATTACCCAAGTTGTATAAATTCTTTTCTATGGCTGGATAACACAACATCAGCAGGTTGGGGAAATAATTGACTAGCACTGGGGTCGCATAGAACTTTAGACCTTTGGCGGAGCATTAGGGTCTGGAACCTTTCTGTCCCTATAACACCCTCTTCCTCACTGTCTCATTCTATCAAAGATTTGAAGCTAAATGAGACAAATGAGACAGTATAAAAAAGGAGTGTCAAAACTAATGATACTTTTTGATATACAAGATACTGTTCTACTTGTACACCCACTAGGAATCGAACCTAGACCAAAAGCTTAGATGCTTTTATTCTATCCACTTAAACTACAGATGTATGTTAATGAAGATTACCATAAGTTCCCTATCTAAGGATAATATCAATATCCATTAACAGTTAGACAACTTTTTAAACACAGAAAAATTTCTAATAAATTGTTGTTATAATCAACCAATATGTCCACTATTAGTATAAAAAATGAAATAACTAATTTATTAAGTGATGCTATTGCTCTCTCAATAAAAGATGTTGATAAGTCAATAATTGATGTCTCTCATCCAGATATCCCCGACCATGGTGACTATACGACAAACATTGCTTTAAAACTAAAAGGTGGTAGAGAATTGGCGGAATCGATTGTGGAAAACATTAAGTCGTCTCCACTCGTTACAAAGGTGGAGATTGCTGGACCAGGCTTTATCAATCTTTGGCTTAGCCAAGACGCTTTGTGTCAAGAGATATCTAAAGTCGCTCATGAAAAAGATGATTATGGTCGGGGCGAGTGGGGTCATGGAAAAACTTGGTTAATTGAACATACCTCACCAAACCCTAACAAAGCAATGCACTTTGGTCACCTTAGAAACAACCTTGTTGGAATGGCTATTGCAAACATTTGGGAATTTGGCGGCGTAAAAGTTATTCGCGACGAAGTTGATAATAATCGTGGAATTGCAATTGCAAAACTTATGTGGGGATATTTGAAGTTTGCTTCAAAAACTATTGGTAATGATATCTCTATTGAGTATTGGTTTGAACATCAAAATGAATGGAATAGTCCAGAAGACTTGGGAGTTAAACCCGATCACTTTGTGGACGACTTGTATTTAAAAGCGTCAATTGACATGGAATCTAGTCCTGAAATTGAACAAAAAATCCGCCAACTAGTAATAGACTGGGAGGCTGAAGATAAAAAAACACACGAGTTATGGAAAAAAGTTTTATCATATTCCTATCAAGGACAGGAAATAACTCTAAAAAGACTTGGTAACAAATGGGACTATGTTTGGCACGAAAGTGATCACTACAAAAAAGGTAAGGAATACATAGAAAAAGGTTTAGAGATGGGTATTTTCCGAAAAGGCGAGAACGGAGCAATAGTCACAAATTTATCAAAACAAAAAATACCGGATACTGTTGTATTAAAGTCTGATGGAACATCCTTATATCTGACTCAAGATATTGCCCTGACAAACCAAAAGATTAATAAATTTAATCCAGACAAACTATTTTGGGTAATCGGACCCGAACAGTCTCTTGCCATGAAACAACTCTTTGCGGTGTGCAACCAGCTTGGTATAGGAGCTAATAAGACAATGGTGCATCTACCATACGGGTTTGTTACTGTTAAAGGTACTGGTAAGATGAGTTCAAGAAAAGGGAATGCTCTTTTTATAGATAATTTGCTGGATTCCGCTAAGACTGAAGCAAAAAAGAAGATCTCTAAACCAGAAATATCAGAAGATAAAAAAAATGAAATATCTGAAACTATTGGCGTTGGTGCAATAAAATACGGAATTCTTAAGGTTAGTAGAATGCAGGGAGTTGAGGTTGATCTAACAGATGTTGTCTCATTGGAAGGGAACTCTGGACCATATGTCCAATATGTCTATGCCAGAACTCAAAGTCTATTTAGAAAAAGCAAACTCAACTCTATTGAGAATATAAAAATTGATGGATTACCTACCGACCTTTCCGTGGAGGAATTATCCTTATTAAGGATGATTTATAAATTTCCAGAAATCACACAGGAAGCTGGATTGGGTTATGAGCCATGTGTAATTTCGAGTTATGTGTTTGAACTATCAAAAAAATTTAATAGTTTCTATGGAAATTGTTCAATCATTGATAAAGATACAAAATCCATTAATCATTTTAGATTGTTACTAACAATGGCTGTAGGTCAAATTATTAAGAATGGTCTTCTACTCCTTGGTATTAGTGTTGTAGATGAAATGTAATTAATATAGACTTTATGCTTAATCAATCCATTAGTCAGTCGCCAAGAGAAGTTGTTGAAGACAACTTAATGTCCCTAACCGAGCTCAAGAGGTATATTCTTGATGATTTTCGGGTTGACGTAAATAAACTTCAAAAAGTGGTACTGCACCGATATCGATACAGTAACCTGAGTACTGGATTCAAGAATATCCCACACCATAGATATAAATTAGTGTTAAATGAAATATCCAAAGAGTTACACATTTTCCCAACCGAGGGATTGTTGCGAGAAGAGCACCTTAAAATAGAAACGAAGATTTTAAATGAAATTTTTTCGACAAAAATCAAGTTTGAAGTTGAGACTGATATTGGTTTAGAGATTAGGACTAAAGAACTCGTAGATTTAATTTGGAATAAGTTAGATGGTCAATTAATTGAAGGCATAATAATTGGGAGCTTATGGAATTTCAATTATATTGTCAATCGCAAAATCAGACCTAATTTCTTAGATAAAATTATTAAAGATTCTGACCACAATCTGAAAAAATATGTCAAACATCGAATAGAATTATTGTCTATCGAAGAATCGATAATGTGTAGTGGGTTAAATATTAGTGAACAAGATCTGGATATTTTTAAAGAAGGACAATTGCCAAATGTTAACGATTGCAAGATAGTTAAACGAATTTTAGGTAAAAACAAGCAAATTAGTCAGCTAGTCAGGACCAAGTATGAACACACAGATTTAGTGCATTATTTGGAAATCGATTATCTTTTTTTTAATGATTTAAAAAATGGAACAAATTTGTTCAAATCAACCACTGACTTTCCTGAGACTAGAATATACTTCAACGACTTTGCAACATTTCAACTTATAAACATCAATCAAAAAATATATCTAAATCTAAGTTGGGTTAACCCAGAGTCACTCTCTCTAATAATCAATGAAATATGCAAACGATAAAAGCCCAGAGCTTATCTAATGTAGCTGGAGGAATGCTGGAAAATTCACCGATATCAGATTTATCCTCAACTCCTGCGAAAGCTTGGGTTATCGCTGTTTGAGCATTTTCGTCACCCTTATATTCTTTTGCCTTAAGATAGCCCTTAAAAACTCTTTCGTTAACTCTAGTGCAATAGTTATTTATTTCTTCATCGGTAGGTTTTTCGGATATCGCCAGCTTGAAAGTATCAGCTACAAATTGACGTAAACCTCGCCCTTCTGTTCCTTCTTTACCGCCGATTTTTCCTCTACCTTCTGCTAACTGAGGTATTAGCTCCATCATCCCCTCGGCTCTTTCTCGACCAAGTATTGCCGTTACTCCAACTCCTCGTCCACTATCTAAAGAACGAAATTGTCTTTCCTGAAGTGCTAATCTTTCGGCTTCACCAATATCTAAACTACAACCCGCTTCGGTTAAAGATTGCCTAATTTCATTGATATCAATATCGCTTGGCCTTATTTGAGCTAATGTTTCTGGTCCGCCCGACAATCTTTGTAAAGCCTGCTCAAAACGAGTTGATGATGGTAATTCACTTTGAGGAACAAAATTTGGGTTATCTGGTGTCATTCTTTATTTTACCTCTTTTCGACCTGGTGTTCCTTCGTTACC
>Ga0172380_10002759_pt1 | contig 26035 bp, 30 predicted proteins | sample Leawe162metaG_FD_119747 | JGI IMG/M metagenome (GOLD analysis project Ga0172380, IMG submission 119747) | Leachate microbial communities from a municipal landfill in Southern Ontario, Canada - Leachate well 162 metaG | ecosystem: Engineered > Solid waste > Landfill > Unclassified | place...
CGTCATTTCAGGCCGGAGAGCAGCGAGCCGCCAGGCTGGCGCAGCAGGATGCGCCGCTGGAAGCCGGAGTGGTGCGTGCCATAGTGGACCTGCTACCCGATGGCGCTACACTTTTCAGCGGCACCTCCATGGCAATCCGCGATCTCGATACCTATTCCGGCAGCGGCGCCAAGCGGTTGCGGATCATTGGCAATCGCGGCGCGAGCGGCATCGACGGCAACGTCTCAACCGCCGCTGGCCTGGCAGCCGGCAGCAGCTCACCGGTGGTGGCGCTGCTCGGCGATCTGGCGTTCTATCACGATATGAACGGCCTGCTGGCCGCACGGGGACTGGATGTGGTATTTGTCGTGTGCAACAACGGCGGTGGCGGAATTTTCGAATATCTGCCGCAGTCTCGACTGGAGCATTTCGAGCGAGCCTGGCTGACGCCGCTCGGGCTGGATTTTGCCCATGCGGCCAGAATGTACGGGCTAGGCTATCAGAAGGTCAACCGGGCAGCGGATTTCCCTACGGCCCTGGCGGGTGCGCTCGCGGGCGGCGCGCATCTGATCGAGGTGATGGTTGAGCGGGAGGTCAGTGTAGCGCGCCATCAGGCTTACTGGGCGGCTGTGGCGGAGTAGGTTGCTGGCGCAGGTAGACCTGCCCCGTTTCGCTATCCACAAAGCGGATTTCCTCGAGCTGTCCGATCAGGTAACGCTTCCTCAGGGTGAGGTCCACCGGATCGGCAAAATCGGCTTTCCAGAACGTGTTGCTCTCGGAGTGATAAGGTGCTTTCAGACGAAACACGGCGAGCATTTTCAGATGCGCCCGCGCGGGGAGTCCAGAAGTCTTGATCCTGGCACCAAAACCGGCATCGTCATCCACCGCGCGCGGATAAAAATCATAGAGATTTTCGAAGGCCAGGAAATAGTCATAACGCCACACATTCCGGACTTCCAGCCTTTTCCCCGGATAAATTTCCACTTCAACCGGCCCGGCCTTTTCCTGCTGGGTGGATTTCAGGGGTAGAAACTTGACGCGGTAATAATCGCTACTTTCCGGATTGGCCAGCGGTTCCCAGCTCCATCCTTCCGCGACATTGTTGAATGCCATGCGGTACAGCAGCGTGAGCGTGCCGCTTGCCGCTTCAAAATCCATGCTGAAGCCGGGGCTGTTGTCGAGATCCACGGCAAAGGAAAAAGTCCGCCCATCCAGTTCCGCAAGGCGATCCGGCGCCATGCGGGAAAGCGTGTGGAACCATTCTTCAATATCCTGACCGGCATTGCCGCCGGGCAAGGGCTGATCCCCGCAAGCGAGGCAGGAAAACAGGCTAAGAAGCACCGCCAGAAATATCTTGCCCGCCATCCCGGTTTATTCCTGCGGCTGGATCGAAGTGAGATAGGCCAGAATGTCGCGGATATCCGTGTCCTTCAACTGGGCCAGGATGCCGCGTGAATCCTCTTCATCGTGCGGACGCTCGCCGTTGATATAGCCGGTAATCTGCTTCATGAGGTAATTGGTGTACTGCCCCACCAGCATCGGGAACGATCCCCGCCCCCCTCCGTCCTTGGCATGGCAGGAGGCACACTCCTTCTTGTAGACCTTGCCGCCATTCTCGATATCGCCTTCGGAGCGCCCGATGATCATGACTTTTTCCATCATCTGCAAACGGGTCAAACCATCCTCATCGCCCTTGAATACGGGGGGTTTGGTAGGTAGCTTGATGGATGCCAGATAGGCGGAAATGTTGTGGATATCCACATCCGATAAATCGCGTTCCTCTGTATAGGGGAACATTGGAAAGTTGATGCGCTTCCGGGCACGGAAACTTTCCAGCTGGCTTGCCAGGTATTTTTCCGACTGTCCGGCGAGCCGGGGATATTCGCCGCGCGAGCCGCCCTGGCCGAATTCGCCATGGCAAGTCGCGCAGACCCCCATCATGTCACGGGCGCTTTCCGCATCGAAAGCATTTGCTTCGAGGCTGGACATACCCAGCGCCAACGCGAAAAAACCCGCCAGAAATTTGCCGCTATTGCGACATGCCATTTTTTCTTTTGAAGGAGAACGGGCGAACAGCCCCACCAGTATTTTCATTACGACACCATCTCGAGTTTATTGCGATTAAACGGACAATTTTATACTTTTCCACTCATTTTTGAACTTGATCTGGAACAGGAGTTCAGAAAATCCGGCTTAATCCCGAACGCCATCCGCCGGCAAGGGCCGTTCATCCATCAAGCGCCGGATGCGTTCGGCCACCTCGGCGGGCGGCGAGGCATAGGCGAACTTGGCAAGGAAGCGCCCATCCGGCCCCAGCAGATACATTCCGGCCGAGTGATCGACCGAATATTTATCCTTCGCGGCCCCCGGTTCCCAGTGTTTTTCATAGCGCACCTTGAAGTGGTCCGCCACCCGGCGTACCAGTTCCGGCGAACCGGAGAGCCCAATAATGCGGGGATGGAAAAAAGCGGTATAGCGGCGCAGCACTTCCGGCGTGTCACGTTCCGGGTCCACCGTGACGAACAGCGGTTGCAAACGATCGGCCTGTTTGCCCAGTTTACCCATGATGAGCGACATTTCCGCCAAAGTGGTTGGGCAAATGTCCGGACAAAAAGTGTAACCGAAGGAAATGAGCTGGAAACGGCCAGGAAAATCCTGGTCGGTAACGGCACGCCCCCGGTGATCCATGAGCAGGTAGCGCGAGACGATTCCGGCTTCCGGCTGCTCTTCGCTGTCCGCTGGCGCAACCTCGGCCCATGCGATGGGCGCGCCAATCAGCACGGCGGCGAGGGCAGCAAGGCATAATCTTTTCATGGCGAATATCCTATTGGGACGCGGGAGCCGGAACGGCGGCCCGCAAACGTGCCGTCAAGTCTTCTGCCTTGCTGGTGAGCGCGGACTCGTCCGGGCAGACAGCCGGATCTTTTTTAACCTGGGCAAGAAAAGCCTCGTTGGTGGCCGACTCAAAAACCTCTCCATAGCGCCGTGATTTGGGCGCATGTTCGATCATAACCGCCTTGATACGCGTAGCCGCAGGCTTGTAGGAACAGGCCAGTGCCTGGCCATTGAGCAGCCCCAGATCACGCACTTCCGCCAATCCGGCATCGGAATGGGAATCCGCGGCAACTGGCAGGGCAAGGCCCAGAAGACACAGGGCAAGAGCAAAACGTTTCATCATCAATTTTTCCTTTTGTAGCAAAATATATTGGGTCTTTTATTTCCGCACCGCCGGTGCGGGCGTGGCCAGCATCTTGATCAACAAGATGGCCGAAATTTCGCGATTTACGGCAGTGTCTGCATAATCACGCGCGGTTTTCCCCTGATTGTCCTTGGCATGCACATCGGCGCCTTTTGCGAGAAGCAGCTCAAGATTCGCCTTCTGGCCGGAGAACGCGGCGATATGCAGCGGAGCGGCACCACTGCTGTCCTTTACATTGACGGCCGCACCCTTGTCGAGCAGCAGCCTGGTGATGTCCGGCGCGGGAGTGCTCGCCGCGATGTGGAGCGGCGTTGAGCCCAGATCGTTTTTTGCATTTACCATGCCGCGATTTGCGGCAATGAATTTGCTGACTGCCTGCGCATCCCTGGCCTTCACGGCTTCGTGTATGGTAACGGCAGAGGCAGAAAAACTGGCGACCAGCGCAATAGTGCTAGCAATCGATGTAATAATGCGGGCTGGGGTCATTTCTTCATCCTGTTATAAAATCAATTCATGCCACTGACGGCATTGGCTAAAATACCGGCCAGTTTAGTCTGAATACATTCAAGGAGTAAATCGATGGGCACATGGACTCGCGCGGCAGCACTGGCCGGAATGCTGCTCGGCGGCCAGGTACTGGCGGCCGAATGGGCACCGATCAAGCAGGAAGATCATACAGTACGCGAGATAGACACCGCCAGCATCAAGAAGAATGGTCCGCTGGTGACCTTCACCGCACGTCACACCTTCGTGGACCGGAACGAATACAAGGTGAGCCGGCGCGAAGCGCAATATCTCCTGATTCACTCCCGCGCCAATTGTGGCTTCCGCACCCTGGCCCAACTCGCCACCGAGGCTTACGACGAGAAAATGGTGCTGATCAGCAAGCAAAAAATCCTGCAACCGCAGGATTTGCCCGTGACCAAAGGGAGCATCGACGAAGGCGCCCTGAATTTCGTTTGTGCAGGAAACTCACCACAGGCGCGCTGATCCGTCCGGAACAGAAAACTCCATGCAAACCCCTCACTTTTTTGCTGCTGTCCGCACCATCAGACTGTACGATCCCCTGGCCGCCTTCCTCGGCGCGATGGAGGATGGCCAGATCGAATACACCTATCTCGACGCGGTAAAACTCGCCGGGCACTCCTGCCCCACTGTGGCAGGTGCCTACCTGGCAACCCTGAAGGCATTAGGGCACCTTTACCCCGGAACCATGCCGCAACGTGGCGGCATCAAGGTATCTTTCCGCGCATCCGGCAGCAGCGGCGTGACCGGCGTCATGGCGAATATCGCCACACTGATCACGGGCGCCACAGAGGAAAAAGGCTTCAAGGGGATTGGCGGAAAATTCGACCGGCGCAATCTGCTGTTCTTTGATGCGCCCATCCGTGGCGAGATATGTTTCGAACGCAGTGATACGGGAATTGCCGTGAACACCACGTACCACCCTGAAATCGTGCCCCCGGAAGCAGCCATGAAGGAGCTGATGCAAGCGGCACAGGCGGGTGCCGCCACCCCGCTGGAACAAAATGAATTCGCCAGACTGTGGCAGGATCGGGTCAGGCGCATCCTGATCGAGCACATCGACGATCCCCGGCTGATCGTTCTGAATTGAGCCATGGAAAAGCTGACTCTGCTTTTGAGTTCCGAGCAGGCTGATGCCCATTGCCGGACTCTGGTCACGCAAAACCGGCATTCCGGGCAGGCACTGGCGGCATTGATTGCCCTGCAATCATTCATCGCGGCGACAGCCGAGCCCGGCAACAAGACCGGTAACGCTTACCAAAACATCAAGCTGGTCCTCGAACAGCATATCGCCACGGCGCGCAAACACGTGATGGAAGACAACCTCGCCCGTCTGCTTGGCGCACTTGGCGAGAAAAATCTGGGCGACATTCAAAACGTGCATGCCGCGCTATCACGCAACGGCTTCCACCAGACCGTGCTGGCTGCCATCCGGCACCTGCCGGACCCGGCATTGCTCTCCGCTGCCAGCTGGGTAGCGGATTGGCACCGCGATGCCCGAACACGCGCCGAAGCGGCCAGCCCTTATCCGGACTCACTGAACCTGGGTGGAGCAGGTATTTCACCCGCGCGCTTTGCTGCCATGTCAGAACTCAATACCTATCTTCAGGAAGCCGCTTCCTGAACAACGGGACAAGCCGGGCGTTTTATTAGAGCCAAAACATTGCGGCGGGAGCGGCGCCCTCGCCGCGATTTGTGGTTGCATTCGCGCCGGGGCGGGGCTCCTACATGTACGAGCATAATCTGGGTTAATATTGCACCTCCCCCGTACTCTCGTCTCAAGGAGCAACGATGAAATCCAGATTCGACATTCTCAGCCCTTTCTCCCTGCTGCTGCTGGGCCTTGTCACCACGTCGCTGGCAGGAGGGGCGCTCGCCGCCGATACACCCAAGCGGAAATCCGGCCTGTGGGAAATCAGCACCCGCATGGAGGGAATCCCCAACATGGGCCCCATCCAGCAATGCATTGACAAGAACACCGACAATCTCATGCAGCAGCAGGCGCAGAAGGACAAACCCAATTGCAGCGTGATGGACGTTAAACAACAGGGCAACAAGCTCACCATGCACTCGGTCTGCAAAATCGAGAACACCACCGCAACGACTGATGCGGTGTTCACCGGCACATTTGATTCAGCATACAAGGGCGACATGCGTACCCGCTACAGCCCGCCCATGCATGGAATGAGCGAATCAAAAATGGCCATGGAAGCCAAATGGCTGGGGCCTTGCAAGGCGGGTCAGAAACCCGGCGACGTGATCATGCCGAACATGAAGGGCATGAATATCAACGAAATGATGAATGACCCGAAATTCCAGGAAATGATGAAGCGGCAAAAATAAGCTGCCGCAGTGCCGACTGCGGTCTGACAGGCTCCTTCAGACCGCGAATTCCGCTTTCGACCCGTATCAGACGGTCATGGCCTTGTTGGCCACAGTCCGCTCGTCCCCATAAAAAGACATTAGGTTTCTGCCATGGAAATAGACCTCACTTTCTCATGCCAGTGCGGCGCTTTCGTCGATGAAACGGTCGCATGTGACGGCCCCAATGTCTTGGCAGAGACTAATTCGGCCAGCCTTCGTGAGTATTGGGAAACCATCATTTGCGATGGTTGTGGGAAGGACTACGACACTCGCATCATTTGCACACTTTCCGATACCAACATTAGCGTACCCAATGTTGTCGACCTTGCCTTTGACGTTCACGATCTCTTCGAGCAGGAGGATGTGGTATCAGAAATCGAGAGCACCCGACAACTGGACGTCTACCGCAAAGTATCAACGGACATAATCTCGCTTTTGCGCAATCCACATTCAGCAGAAGTCCAAGCAACATTGAACAACATGCTCTTCGCCCAAGTAGTAACCGCTATGGAAGCCTATCTTTCGAGCAGCTTTATCTCGACGGTCGTTAATGACGAAGCACTTATTCGACGCCTTGTCGAAACGGACCCTGAATTGGCGAAAAGGCAGTTCTCATTGAGGGAGATATTCACCCAATGGGAAGAGCTGAAGCACCTAGTTGCACGCCACCTCAAAGATTTGATCTTCCACGAACTCAAGAAAATCAAGCCAATGTATCTAGCCGTACTGGATATCGACTTCGGCGACGTCGCATGGCTTTTCAAGGCTGTTATCGTCCGCCATGATTGCGTTCATCGCAATGGCTTTGACAAGGCCGGGAATCAGCAACAAATCGAAAGCGATGCAATCATTGAGCTAGTAAAGCAGTGCACCCACCTTGTTGCTGAGATTGAGGAACAACTCATTGCTCGCCGAGAAACCCAACTTTCGTTTGAGGCACCTGCGCGAAAAGCCGCGCAGGCGCCTCAACTCCACGTTGGCGCTGTAGAAAATCACCATCCATCACATTACTGAATGGCCGCTGTGCACCATATTTCTGACTGCCATTTCAAGTTCTTGTCTGACCGCAAATGGCACATGGCAGCCCTTCCGGCCGATCATCAATATGGCTTCTGGCCGGCCCAGTTTCCCACGGGTGAATACTGACAGACCCAGATCTGATCCCGGCTCCCGCACACAGCCATGCCGCATCCTACGGACGTCGTCTTTTTCCATACCAGTTGGGTGTAATGTCCGCACACTTCGGAAGGTGCGCAAGCATTATCCGCATGGCGGTAATGCTTTTTTTCACTACCCCAGGCATCCACCACCGCTTTAGGATCGACCCGACGCAGCTCTCGCCTGCCATCTGACCAGATGACTGCGCTTTGCCAGAAAATATTTTCACCTGCCGCACCATTGCTGTGTTTCATGTCGCAGTCACGGCTGTTTTTTAGCTGGTCTGCCCATGCCTGCGCCGAGGAGGCCAGCTTTTTGGAATACGCGACCCCCGGAACACCGGCTTCGGCACGCCATTTATTGTGCGCCGCGACGATTCTGGCCCCATCCACCCGGCCAGGCGAAGAAGCGTCCCCCAGGGGCGGCGCGATCACTGTCTTGCTCTCACCCCAGAAAGAGGCTTCTTCGGCGAAATCGGCCTGGGCAAAACTGCCATGAACCAAAACCAGGGCGCACAATGCGCGTGAAAGATACTTCAATAACGGTTTACTCAAATCCGGCCCCATTTGCCATAAACGAAGTAAGCAGCGACCACCGGTACTCAGTCAGACACAAGAAAGGGCGTGCCAGTGGTACGCCCTTTTGGTGAAAACGACTGGAACTTATCAGTCGCGCGTCACACGTGTCACGCCACCGCCACTCAGCACACGCACCCGGTCGCCGGGGCGGATGTCTTCGTCGGCTTCCTGGGTGACGGCGATCATTCTGCCGCTATGCAGCTTGACGGTGATCTCCAAGCCGGTTTTTCTGGTCACGCCTTCTTCAATGGCAGAACCTGCCACACCACCGGCAACCGCGCCCAGAACGGCGCCGACCACGCTGCCCTTGCCGCTGCCGATACTGCTGCCGGCAATGCCGCCCACTGCGGCGCCCGCGACCGTACCCACCGGCGTCTTGGTGCCTTCAAGGTTCACCTGGCGCACGCTCTCCACCACGCCCATCTGGACTTCCTGTACCTGGCGTGCCTGCGAACGTGTATAGGCGCCGCCCGACATACTCGAAGCACATCCACCCAGAACCATTGCTGCAATCAGCATTGCACCTGCCGCTTTAATCGTGCTCATGAATTTTCCCTTCCTTAAAGTCTAAAAATATCAGATTTGCCTGGTACGCCACATGCAAAACAGTTTACCACCGCACTCCCTTCTTGCTGTGACAGCGCCTGTTACAACAAGTTTAACAGGGTGCTGGAAGCCTGATTTATACCCCCATCAACAACGCGGTTGAACATGGCATCGGGACATGATAGTCTTCTTGTCCTGAAATTATGGCGCTATCCGACTACATTCATACATTTGGCCAACACCTGCTCCAACTTCACGGTGAGCGGGTGCACAAAATCGCCCTTGATGCAGGATTCACCTGCCCCAATCGCGATGGCGCCAAGGGCATCGGCGGCTGCACTTTCTGCAACAACAGATCATTCAACCCCAACGGCCAACAGCCGCAAGCAATGGAAACGCAGCTGGACAGTGGACGGCGCGCCATCGCGAAGCGAACGCGCGCGAAAAAATTTCTCGCCTACTTCCAGGCCTATACCAACACCTACGCCGATGTGGCCGAGCTGGACAAGCTCTACTGCGAGGCAATGCAGGCCCGGGACATCATTGGCCTGTCTATCGGCACGCGGCCAGACTGCGTTTCGCCACAGGTGCTGGACCTGCTGGCCGGTTATCAGTCCCAGGGACGGCTCGTCTGGCTGGAACTCGGGCTGCAATCATCCTTTGACGAGACCCTGCAACGGGTCAATCGCGGGCACGGCCTGAAAGAATACCGCGATGTCGCCATTGCGGCGCGGCGGCGCGGCATTCCGGTGTGCGCCCATCTCATCCTGGGACTGCCGGGCGAGGGCGAGGACCACTACCACACCACTCTGGACAGGGTGCTCGATATTGGCGTGGACGGACTCAAACTTCACCCCCTGCATGTCGTAAAACACACGGTTCTCGCCAATCAGTGGCGGCGCGGCCAATACCAGCCGATGACGCGCGAGACTTACATCCGGCACGCCTGTGACCTGATCGAACGGACTCCGGAACATATTATTTACCACCGCGTCACCGGCACCGCGAGCAAAGACATTCTGCTCGCGCCTGAATGGTGTTCACAGAAATGGAACGTGCTCAACGGCATCGAGTGCGAACTCGCGCGACGTGGCCACCGTCAAGGCCGGTTCGCCGGTTTACCATGGATCAATGAGGAAATTCCCGATGCAGCCTGAAACAGGAAAATTCGAACTGGTATGCCCCGCTGGCAGTCTGCCGGCCCTGAAAACTGCGGTTGATAATGGCGCGGACTGTGTCTACATGGGATTTCGCGACGACACCAACGCGCGCAATTTCACCGGCCTGAATTTCGATCTTGCGAATGCAAAAGAGGGGGTGCGCTATGCTCACGCCAAGGGCCGGAAGGCTCTGCTGGCCCTCAATACTTACCCTCAGATCACCGGCTGGCAACGCTGGACATCCGCCATCGACAATGCTGCCGACCTGGGTATGGACGCGGTCATTCTCGCCGACCCGGGACTGATGCAATATGCCACCAAAACCCATCCGGACCTTCGTTTGCATCTTTCGGTGCAAGGCTCCGCCACCAATTACGAGGCGATCAATTTCTACCATGAACACTTCGGAATCCGGCGCGCCGTAGTACCGCGCGTGCTGGCACTGGCACAGGTTGAGCAACTGATGGCCAATACCCAGGTTGAAATCGAGCTGTTCGGTTTTGGTGGTCTGTGCGTCATGGTGGAAGGGCGCTGCGCGCTCTCATCCTATGCCACGGGAGAATCGCCCAACACCTGCGGCGTGTGCTCTCCACCCAAGGCGGTGCGCTGGCAGGAAACCCCCGAAGGGCTGGAATCGCGCCTCAACGGCATCCTGATCGACCGCTACGCCAAGGACGAGAACACCGGCTACCCCACGCTGTGCAAGGGGCGCTTCGATGTGGGGGGAGAAACCTATTACGCCATCGAGGAGCCTACCAGCCTCAATACACTCGAACTGTTGCCGGAGCTGATGCGCATGGGTATCGCAGCGATCAAGATAGAGGGGCGCCAGCGTAGCCCGGCCTATGTCGGCCAGGTCACCAAGGTATGGCGCGAAGCCATTGACGCCTGCCGCCGCAATCGCGAACAATTTACCGTCAAACCGGCCTGGATGAATGAACTTGGCAAGGTCTCCGAAGGCCAGCAGCAAACGCTGGGCGCCTACTACCGCCCCTGGAAATAAGAACATGAAACTCTCACTCGGCCCCCTCCTCTACTACTGGGACAGCGAAAAAGTAAACGCCTTTTACGACGCAGTGGCGCATTCTCCAGTGGACATCGTCTACCTTGGCGAAACGGTGTGTTCGCGCCGCCATCTTCTGCGGCTGGATGACTGGCTTGAAGTGGCAAAAAAACTCAGCGATGCAGGCAAGGAAGTGGTGCTCTCCACCCAGACCCTGATCGAATCTGAATCCGACCTCAAAACCCTGCGCAAAATTACCGGCAACGTCAATTTCAGGGTCGAGGCCAACGACATGGGCGCGGTGCGCCTGCTGGCGAACCGGGTGCCCTTCGTGGCCGGTCCCACCCTGAACATCTACAACCCGCAAACTCTTCAGCTACTGGCCGGGATGGGCGCCATGCGCTGGGTCATGCCGGTGGAGATGTCCAGATCGGCACTGGAGGCGATGCGGCAAAGCTGTCCAGACGGCGTGGAAACCGAAACCTTCGCCTATGGACGACTACCGCTGGCATTCTCGGCGCGCTGTTTCACCGCACGCCACCACAATCTGCAGAAGGACGACTGCCAGTTCCGCTGCCTCGATTATGAAAACGGCCTCACCCTCAAAACCCGCGAAGGCCAGCCATTTCTCACGCTCAATGGCATCCAGACGATGTCTGCACGAGTTTACAATTTGCTGGGCGAGTTTGAAGAAATGCGCACCACTGGCGTGGACGTGGTGCGTATCAGCCCACAGGCGTACCACACCGAAAAAATCCTGCATCTGTTCCGCGAAACGCTGGAACAGCGCATCCCGCCCAGCCTGGCATTGCTCCAGATGGAAAAACTGATGCCCGAACTGCCCTGCAACGGCTACTGGCACGGCAAACCCGGCCTGGATTTCATCCCTCAACCCGCTCTCGCAAGAAGCGCCTGAAAGGAACACCATGCGTCCATTCTTCATTCCCCAGCCAATCAGCAACTTGCTTTCCAAGCTGCCGCAATATCCCCATTCACTGATTTTTTGCCGTGCAATGAATCTGGCGCTGGGTGCAAAACTTCATGACCCGGTCTGGCAACCGCTGCATGGGAAACAGGTCAGCGTCCGGGTGCGGGATGCGGGCATCACCTTCCATTTCACCTTCAACCCGCATGGCATCTCCGCCCGTCACCCCGCGCAGGCCGACCTGTCCATCAGCGCCAGCGCTCAGGATTTCATGCTGCTGGCGCTGCGCAAGGAAGATCCGGATACCCTGTTTTTCTCCCGCAGACTGGTGATGGAAGGCGATACCGAACTGGGACTGCTGGTAAAAAACACGCTGGACAGCCTGGAACTGCCACCGCTGGACTTCAGCAGCCTCCTGCCCGCGCACCTGTTCGGAAAGCTCAGGACCCGCCTGCTGGCGTAAAACACCCCGCCACCACCTGTAGTGTTTTTGATTTACAAGTAACCACAATATGTTGTTATAATCTTCCTCACAATTAGAAATAACGTGAGGAGGATTCAATGCCGTTCGCCAAAGCCTACCAGCAGAATAATCAATCCGAAGCACACCGCCCGCATCAAGTTCATCTTCGCGTTATCAATGGCGGCCAGCGCATCAACGAACCACGCGGGGAGTTGCGCTGCTCCCGCCGCATCCCCATGGAATGCTACGTCAAGGTCAGAATGACGGAAAGTGGCGAGGTTTTCTATGCCATGAGCAAGGATCTGAGCGTGGATGGCGTCGCGTTCACCGCCCATTACGTGCCTCGCTATGGCGAGCTGATGGAAATCCAGTTGCAGTCACCGCTCGGCTCCAGCGTCAAACCCTTCAAGGCGCTGGTTCAGGTGCGCCGCTGCAGCCAGAAGGGCGACCACAAGGGTTACGAGATCGGGGCGGCGATCATTAAAGTACGCCAGTAATTTATTGATGTCATTGCCCCAGAAAGGGATACCGATCCACTACGAGCTAAAGCTCATGTGGAATCGTATACGAGAAGCGTAGCGACGAAGCAATCTGTTTCATGCCGCCCAGGGAAAACAGGATTGCTTCGCTGACCGCCACGCTCCGCTCGCGGCTTCGGCTCGCAATGACGGGCTAGTGGCTGGTTCCGGCAGAGCGGGTAGTCTTGTTGTAGACGTTATACTTGCCCGATGGTTTTTTCATCGGGATACGCTTCACTTCCTTCAGCGTCGCGGTATCGTAAATCACCAGCGCGCCATCCATTTCCCAGACGCTTACCAGTGCATATTTTCCATCGCGGGAGAATTCCACATGGGCTGCCGTCTTGCCCGGCTCTGGCCGCAGGATATGCGCGACTTCCAGAGTTTTCTTGTCGATCAGGTGCATCACGTCGTTGCTCGCCGGATTGCCGGTGGCAAATCCGTCCGTCCAGGCATAAGGCGTATTTTCATGACTGCGCATGAAAAAACCCGGCCCCAGCGTCTTGATCTCTTTGATTGTCTTCCAGCTTTGCATATCGATTACGCTTACCACGCCGTCTTTCATGTTGGGTGTGGCCATCACCAGCCGTCCCTGATATTCCCAGGTAATGCCTGAACCGAGATGCGGCATGCCGGGCAGATCCAGTTGCGCCAGTTTTTTCCCGGTATCGAGATCGATGACCTGCCCTTTGTGGCTGTCGCGTGCGGTACCAATCAGCAGTTTGTAGCTCTGATCGAAAAAGAAATCATCGAGGTAATCATCCACCGCGATGCGGCGGATCGGAAAATCCTTCTCGCCATAGGCAATCTCCCACACCTCGCGCGTGTCTTTCAGCGCCGCCACAAAACTGCCGCGCGGCTCGGCCTGATACACGGCGGATACCCGTGAACTCTTTCCATCCAGCCCCTGGGCCGGAATCACCTTGAGCAGCGTGAGGTTTTCAGCATCCAGCAGCACCAGGCTGTGCGGCAAGTAATTGCCCACCAGCACCGTCTTGCCGTCGCCGGATACCGCCAGATTGCGGGTATTGATGCCGGCCCGCACTTCCGCCACGGTTTTCATATGGTAGATATCGAACTTGCTCACCCAGCCATCGCGCGAGGCGAAATAGACGAAACGCCCATCGGGAGAAAACTTTGGTCCGCCATGCAAGGCAAAGCGGGTAGCAAAGCGGTGAATCGGCTCCAGCTTGTCGCCATCAAGAATGGTGGCGTGATGGTCGCCCAGTTCCACCACCACGAACAGGTTGAGCGGGTCGGCGCTGAATATCGGCTTGTCCGCCAGACTACCCGCAGGCACATGCTGAATATGGGAAGTAATGATTTCATTTTCGCCCCACACCGGCATCTGCGGCAGCTTGCTGTAGATCAGCCCTGTCAGCGCCTCAATTTCTTCCTTGCCCAGCTTGTCGCCAAACCCAGCCATCTGGCTAGCAGCGCGGCCTTGGGCGATAGTTTTGACCGCCTCCGGGCGGCGCAAGCGTGCCAGATTTTCCGGCAACAGCGCCGGACCGATACCGCCCAGGCGGTCTGCGCCGTGGCAGGAAGCGCAATGCTCGGTGTAGAGCTGATTCACATCCGGCGCGGCCTGGGCTTTGAAGGGCAAGGCAAAAGGCAAAAAGCAAAAAGCAAAAAGCAAAAATCGCCGCGCAGCGGCCCCGCCCTTTTGCCTTTCCATTTTTGCCCTTTGCCTTTTGCCTTCCATATCACCTTCCCTGTTAGTTTTCATCTCAAACCCCAATCTCCTCATCATCCAGATAACAGGCCGGGTCTTCCGCCCACGGGTCGCCCGTTGTCTGCCATGCCCGCACCCTCGTATTTCCACCGCAGATTGCGAAGTAGGCGCATGCTCCGCAACGGCCGCTCACGGTTCTCGGCTGCGCCTTGAGCCCGGCCATGATGGGGTCCGAGGTGTCTGCCCAGATATCCGAAAAAGAGCGCTCGTGCACATTGCCCAGATTGTAGTTCCACCACATGGTATCGGGATGAACATTGCCCAGGTTGTCGATATTGGCCACGTTCACCCCGGATGAGTTGCCTCCCCACTGCTCAAGCCTGGCGCGAATGTGGCTCTCCAGATGCGGGAAGTTTTTCCTCACCCACAATAGCAGATACACGCCATCGGCATCGTTGTTGCCGGTGACAAATTCCTTCGGCCTGCCCGCCTGCTGGTCACGCCAGCAAGTATCGAGGAGCAGGTCCATGGCCTGCCGGGTTGTCTGGTGAAAGGCATCGTCCTTGCGGTTCTTGTTGCCGCGCCCGGCGTAGTTGAGGTGGGAGAGATAAAATTTATCCAGCCCCTCGTCTTCCATCAGTTGCAACAACGCCGGCAAATCGTGCGCATTGTCCTCGGTCAAGGTGAAACGAATGCCGACCTTGATGCCGCGTTGCTTGCACAGGCGGATGCCGTGCATAGACTTCTCGAACGCCCCATCCATGCGGCGGAATTTATCGTGCGTAGCCTGAATGCCGTCCAGGCTGACGCCGACATAATCGAAACCGATAGCAGCGATTTGCTCAATATTGCTCTCGTCGATCAGCGTGCCGTTGGATGAAAGCCCGACATAAAAGCCCATCTCCCTGGCACGGCGGGATACCTCGAAAATATCTGCTCGCAGCAAGGGTTCGCCACCCGAAAGAATCAGCACGGGCACATGAAAGCGCTTGAGGTCGTCCATCACGCCAAACACTTCCTGCGTGGACAACTCGCCGGGAAAATCCTTATCAGCCGAAATTGAGTAGCAATGCTTGCAGGTAAGTTTGCAGCGGCGGATCAGATTCCAGATCACCACCGGGCCGGGCGGATTGCGCTTGGGCCCGAGCGGGGTAGGTTGAGCGATTTCCTGCATAAACTGGGAAATGCGAAACATGAAACACTCCGGAGTCTCGGAAAAAAATATTGGGACGAATGTACCCGGCCCAATTCGCGCCGGAAATGATTTAGATCAAAGGCACCCGGATTTTGCAAAAAACTAGCGCCATGTAACACCTTAACCCCCCCTCAGCCCCCCCTTGCCAGGGGGAAGCCTTTAAGCCTCCCCTGACAAGGGGAGGTTTGGAGGGGTTGGTTTGCGAAGATTCATGTGTTACATGGTACTAGCGATAATCCTGCTGCGGCAGGTAGAGCGGGTAGAGACTGTTTTCCTCGGTCTCGATGCGCTTGGTCAGCACCTTGCCAATCCCTCCCACCTCCTGCTGGAAGCTCTGCCACATCCTCCCGTCCCATTCGCCCTCGGCGGTGTATTTGTGCAGGAAATCAGCCACCGCTTTACCGATGTGCTGCATTTCCCTGCGGAATTCGTGCATGATCGCGGCATTCTCGGCATCGCCTTCCAGGCTGTGCTGAAGGTAGACGTAGAAACGTACATTTTCCTTGAGCAGGTGGCCACGCAGGGCATCACCGAATTCGCCCAGCTTTTCCTTGGTACGGATCATGTTTTTCTGCTCCATCGCGGCGGTAATTTCGCCAAAGATTCCAAGCAACATGTGATGATCCGATACCAGATTGGGCACCAGATTGGGGTCATAATGCAACTGAGTTCCGGCTGCAACCCCGGATTCGGCAGGTGTTGCAGTCTTTACTGGCTCCCTTGCCACTTCCTGTGTCGCCGGTTTTTTTCTTTTCCACAAGAACTCGAACATAAAGCCTCCAGTTATCAACAACAATCAGATTATCCGCAAACCTGTTTTTTTTAATATCTTCGTACTGTAAAGAATTTCGTGCCCATGGCAAGCATTCCCCAGCATTTCTTCAATCTGCCTCGCCTTTGACTCCACTTCGGCCCGATCATGGCCATGCACCATGGCGAACAGGTTGTAGGGCCAGTCCGGCAGATAACGCGGGCGCTGGTAACAGTGGCTAACGGATTCGAGTTGGCCGATGCGCTCGCCCAGTTCGTCGATCTGTTCGCCGTCCACGTCCCACACCGTCATGCCGTTGGCACTGTAACCCAGTGCGTAATGATTGGGTACTGCGGCAATGCGGCGTATCACGCCGCTTTCCAGCATGAGCCGCATACGCTGCATCACCATTTCCGGCGTGCTTCCGACTTGTTCCGCCACCGCATGATATGGCTGCGGCACCAGCGGCAGGCCGTCCTGGGTGGCAAGAATGATCAGCCGGTCAAGTTGTTCAAGCCGCGGGGTTTCAGGTGACATCAAGGCCTACTTTGCCTCCATTTTTTCGAACAGCAAGGTGATTCTGTCCATCGCATCAAGCAGGCGCTCGCTTGTGGTTGCAACCGTAGTGGCCTGCATGGCTTTGTCACTGCCGCCATTACCCAGCGCGGTTTCGAAAAACATCCATTGCTGGCGCGCCAATTCCAGTTCACCCCGGATTGCCTGCGATGTGCCAGGTGCGCTGGAGAGCGCCTTCAAGCCGGTAGTGAATTCTCCGCGCGCCTTGCCTAGTTCAGCGGTTTCATTGGCAGACGCCACCCCCCAGTTGATCGCCTGGTAAAGTTTTGCCATGCGCTGGGACAGCATGCGCTGACGGCCAGCAACACCGACCAGAGGACCGCTCTCGGACTTTGAAAGGCTGACCAAATGGAGTGTACCTTCATGTGAAAGCTGCAATACAGCATCGCTGATCTCCATCACCTTTTTTGCGCCTTCTCGACCGGGGGCAATGCCGATCAGCACATCCTTGTAGGTGAGCCACGTTTTTTCCAGTTTGGCATAAGTGTTCCTGGTTTCGGGGGTCGGGGCATAATTCTTCAACTCAACCAGTTGTTGGTCAAATAGCGCGACCGAGCTTTCCAATATTTTCGTGGAGCGCTGGGTATCTATCTTCTGGCCGATCTGCAGGTATGCCTTGGCCATACGCTGTGACAGCATGCGCTGGCGGCCAGCCTTGTTGATCGCCGAGTTGATGTCATTAATCTCCGCCATCGCAGAATTGTTGGCGCTGCTTAACAGAATCACCAGGCACGCAAAAAGAAGAGTTGCCAGAAACTTCCTGATTGGCGCCTCCTTTCTTCCCGCCTTTTTCTTTTCGGAACAGACAATTTGATATGGAAAAACTTGCGAAAACCGGCACGTCATCATGGAATCCCCTATTTCGTTATCAGCGTTTCCACTATGTGGACAAACGCGTCCATTTTATGGGAACTTTCCCGGAGAATCCATCATGATCAGACGTATAACTTCAATTCAACGAAATATTCCTTGATTTTCGGCATGTTGTAGACGGGATAACCGCTTTCGCGCTCTATCGAGGCAATGGCCTCCTGCTGGCCCTGCGGAGTTTCCGTGGCGAGCACGAACCACATGTTGAGCGCATGATCGCGGGCATAGTTGTGAGCCACCTCTGGCATCCGATTGACTACCCCGGCTACCCGCTCAAAATCCCCCGGGGGAATTTTCATTGCCGCCAGACTCAACCCGCCACCCATGCGCTCAGCGTGGTACATCGGGCCGAAGCGAGTGAGCACCCGCTCCTGCAAAAGACGTCCCAGCCGGCCAAGCAGATCCTGCTCGTCAATGCCCAATTCCCTGGCTATTGCAGCATAAGGGCGTTCACAAACGGGGAAGCCATCCTGCAGGCGATTGACGATGGCACGGTCAAGCGCATCCAGTCCGGTCATGCCGCCGCTCTGGCATAACGTGCGCCACACTGCTTGAAGCGGCGAGTGCTGAACAACACTTCATAAGAAATATGTTGCAGTCCGCATCCTTGACGCATTTCATCCACGCGCGCCAGAACTTCCTCGCGGTCGTGGCCATGGATCATGCAGAACAGGTTGTAGCGCCAGACCGGCAGGCGGCGCGGGCGGCGGTAGCACAGGGTCACAAATTCCAGTTTGCCCAGGCAGTGGCCGAGCGAGCTGACTTCCTCATCCGGAATATCCCACACCACCATGGCATTGGCGCGATAACCCAGCTCATGATGGCGCACGACCACCCCCATGCGCTTGATCACGCCCTGCCGGATCAGGCTTTGCAGGCACTCGATCACCCTGGCCTCGGACATTCCCTGGCTTGTAGCCACTGCCGCATAAGGGTGCGCCACCAGCGGCAGCCCGGACTGAATATCTGCGATCACGCGACTTTCGTCCGGGCTGGGCAGATAAGGCTGGCGCGGCGAGCCGGCGTGGCTATCGACAAAGGCATTGCTTTTGCGCCGGCTGCCGGTCATGTCGAAGCCCAGGTCAATATGATAATCCTCCATCAGAGGCAGAAACAGCACCCGGCATGCCGAGCGCTCCTCGATTTCCTTCAGCACCCGCTGCAGCGCGACTTCATCCGGAGCCGCCACCACAAACCACAGGTTGTAATGGTGCTCGCGCTGATAGTTGTGATTCACTTCCGGATAGCTGCTGACCATTGCGGCAACTTTTTCCAGGTTTTCCTCCGGCACCGCCAGCGCAGCCAGCGTGCTGGCACCAATGCTGCGTGGGCGGAAAACGGCTCCGACGCGGCTGACCACGCCCTGCCGCTGCAGGCGGTTCAGGCTGTCCACCACATCACCCTCGGTGACACCCAGCTCGTGCGCTATTGCGTCAAATGGCGCCGCCAGCAGCGGGAATTCATGCTGATAGTCATTTAGAAGACGATTTTCCAGTGATGTATTCATAAGCCGGTCCGATGTGCGCGGTGGGTAAAGAAGATGCCGCTCGGGCTGTCTGCCTGCAGATCGCCCAGCCTGGCAAAGCTCTCGCTATCGTAAATCTCTACGCGATTCTCATCACGCAAGGAAAGCCAGACATGCTCCCCGCGCGGGGTAAATTCAAGATGCAACACACCCTTGCCGGGCTTGAAAGTGTGAACAAACTTGCGGCTCGGCACATCGATCACCTGCACCGTATCATTGTGAGGAAAAGCGAAATTCACCCACACCTGGCGGTTATCCGGGCGCGCCACCACAAAAACCGGCTGGCCATGCACCGCAATGCGCCCGACTTCGTTCCAGCCGCCCTGATCAACCACCAGCACCTCGTGACGCCCCACCGCCGGCACCAGCAGTTCATTTCCTGTGGCCGCCCATCCCTCAAGGTGAGGCATCTTGAATACCGGCAGCTTTTGCTCGCCCCTGCCATAACCATCCAGGACGCGCTTCACTCCGGCAGAAAGATTCCACAGATCGAGCATCGCAAGACCGTCCTCGCCAAACAGTCCTGCCAGATAATAGCGCCCATCGGCCGTGATCATGGCGTCATAGGGTTCCTTGCCGATATTTTTGAATTTCCGCAGCGCGGGCGAAGCCGGCGTTGTCATATCCGCCACCCAGATTTCCCCCGCTTCGAACAGACTCCACACGAAGCGGTTACCCGGTGCATCCACCAGCCCCACCACCTTGGAAGGTTTACCGGCCTCGTCCAGCGAAGGAATATCCGCCACCAGATCCAGCGTAGCGGCATCGAATACCTTGACGCCACCCGGCGTGTAGTTGGCTACCGCGACCAGCTTGCCGTCCTGGGAAATTGCGCCGCCAATGCTGTTGCCGGATTGCAATACTCGCTTGACGATGCGCATTTCCAGCAGGTCGACCTTGCTCAGGCCGCCATCACGGCCAAACACATAGGCAAAGCGGCCATCACGAGAGAAATTCAAGGAGGCATGAGAGAGATCACCCAGGCCGGGCACCCTTCCAAGCACGGAGCGCCCGCTGGTCTCCACGATTTCCACCCGGCCTTTGGCACGCTCGATTACCACCCCCAAGTCACCCGTGCCGCGCAGTTGAGGCGTAGCGCAGGCGGAGAGCAGGGAGATTGCAAGCACCGCCATCACGGCTTTAATGCTCATCAGGAAATCCTTTTAGCAAGTTGTCCACAATCCACTTGGCCTCATTTTCGTTAAGGAATGCGCCCCACGGCGGCATCGGGGTGCCCGGACGGCCATAGAGAATGGTAGCGGCCAGGCTCTCCGGAGGTTTGTCGCGCAACTGGGCGGGCAACAGCGCCGGGCCGAGACCTCCAGCCAGCGTCATGCCGTGACAGGAACCGCAATCCTGGCGCACCAGCCTCACCAGATCGGCCTGCCGCTGCAATCCCGGGAGTTCATCCGCCAGAACACTCCTGACTCCGCCCGTCACACTGAGAACCAGACACAGCAGGCCATAAAAAAGGGGGCCATGCAGCCCCCTTTGTACCCGGAGGGAGAGGCTGTTCACATCAAGCGCAAAAAACCACACCCTTGGCCACCCTCTCCATGATTATTTAGCTGCCGTAATATCGGCCTTGGAATCGATCCCCAGGCTGTAACCGAAGGAAACATGGTGGAAACGGCCAGCCGAGTGATCGTTATGAATGGCAAAGCCCATGTTGTAGGTCTTGCCGGAAGCCAAGGCGATATCACCCTCCCCGCCGGTCAGTTTGCGGGTGAAAGTCACGGTCCAGGTATCGCCATCTTTCTTGCCTTCCGCACTCACCAGCGCCTTGCCGCCTTCCATCACACGCTTGTCGGCCACATAGCCGTCAACCGGCTTGGCGCCCTTGCCGCTTTTCCATTGCATCAGGTCGTAGTAATTGCCGCTGGCAAGCGAACCACCGGTGACATACTTGGTTTTCTTGTCGTCGGCACCGGGCATGGTACGTGCGTCAGTGTGGCAAGTGCCCCAGCAACCGCCCGCCAGACCCATCTGCACATCCTTGCCCTTGGAGTCCTTGGTCACCACCTTGTTGTCTTCCAGCATCACCGCCAGTTTGACAGGGTTGTCCTTGTCCATTTTCTCAACGCCGCCCTTGGGCTCTTTCCAGCTGAAACGCAGGTAGAGGTTGGCGCCGTCATTGGCTGCCTGCACGGTCACCGGGATGGTTCCGGTATGGCCGCTGATTGGCTTGGGCTCGAGCTTCTCGCCCTTGAGAATCTTGTCGGCAGCAATATCAATGGTGTGTTTCTTTTCATCCTCATGGCAGCCGGTGCAGCGCTCACCTTTTGAAATTCCTTTGGCGCCACCGTGATCAGTGCCCTTCATGATCCACTCCAGGCCCGAAGTGCCCGGGTGAAACACGGTCACACTGCGTGACGGCACCTTGCTCCAGTCCGGGGAAGCCACCGCGGACCCAGCCATACCGGCCAGCAACAAGCCCAAGGCGGAAGTGGCAATCAAAGTCTTATTCATGTTCAAGCTCCTATCGAATATGTTGTGCGATTTCATTCATGCGGCGATCAGCAGTGTTTAACCGCCAGCCTCTTCCTCTGTCATCCCTTCAGGCTTCTTGTGGGCGATACCCTTGTGGCAGTCGATACAGGTCATGTTGTCTTTTTTGGCATTTTCATGCTGTTTTGCTGCCCTGATCTTCTGCTTTTCCACATCCATGCCTTCAAACGTGTGGCAGTTGCGGCACTCGCGTGAATCCGAGGCTTTCATCCGCGCCCATTCGTGGCGCGCCAGTTCCAGGCGCTTGGCCTCGAATTTTTCCTTGGTATCGATGGTTCCCGTGATTCTTCCCCACACCTCGCGGGAAGCCTGGATCTTGCGCATCATCTTGTGCGACCAGTCCTTGGGCACGTGGCAGTCGGAACACGCCGCACGTACGCCGGTGCGGTTGGAATAGTGAATGGTTTTCTTGTATTCCTGATATACGTTGTCCTTCATCTCGTGACAACCGATGCAGAACTCAAGCTGGTTGGTGGCTTCCATACCGGTGTTGAAGCCCCCCCAGAACAAAATTCCGGCGACAAAACCGCCGCCGAGCAAAGTGAGGAGAGAGTATTTCGCACTGGGCGAGCGCAGTTTTGCCCACCATCCCTGTTTTGCTGCCATATATTTCTCTCCTCAGCTGAAAATTATGCGGCGGGCCAGGGTTGTTCCCCCGCCCGCCGGGTCAGGTCTTAGTAAATGTCGTGCTGGGTATTAAGAATGTTGAACTTTCCGGTCGGCGTGATCAGCTTCGGATCCTTGATCACGTGCTTCAGCTTGCGGGTCTTGTCATCCATGATCACGATCGCGGATGGCTCGGTTTTGCCGGCCCACAGGGAGAACCACACTTCATCACCAGTCGCGTTGTATTCCGCATGCACCGCGCGCTTGACCGCCTTGGATTCGGGCAGGTCTGCCAGCTTGGCGATGTTGATGATTTCCGGCGCCTTGTCCAGATTCCTGATGTCATACACGCTCACTGACTCGGCCACTTCCTTGTCCGGATTCAGAGGCGCATCAGCCCACAGGTTCTTGGACTTGGGATGGGTCTTGACGAACAGAGAACCCGCACCGTGATTCTTCAACTCGGCCACCACCTTCCAGGCATGCTGCTTGTGCTTGGCAGGATCGGTACCGATCAGTGAAATCACGTCTGCACCCAGGTGGGAAGTCGCCCATACCGGTCCGAATTTGGGATGCACGAAGTTGGCGCCACGACCGGGATGCGGCTTGGCCTTGGTATCGACCAGTGCAGCCAGCTTGCCGGTCTTGGTATCAACCACTGCCACCTTGTTGGAAGCATTTGCTGCCACCAGGAAGTAGCGCTTGGTCGAATCCCAGCCGCCGTCATGCAGGAACTTGGCGGACTCGATGGTGGCTTCCTTGAGGTTCTTGATGTCGGAATAATCCACCAGCCTGATCATGCCGGTTTCCTTGATGTTCACTACCCATTCCGGTTTGTCCTCGGTCGCCACGATCGAAGCCACACGCGGCTCGGGGTGATACTCACCGTCTACCGTCATGCCACGGGTGGACATGATTTTCAGCGGCTTCAGCGTATCGCCTTCGGTGATCACGTACTGAGGCGGCCAGTAGGAGCCGGCGATCGCGTACTTGTCCTCATAGCCCTTGAACTTGGAGGTTTCCACCGAACCCGCCTCGATGCCGATCTTGAGAGTCGCCACCACGGTGGGCTTGTCAAACCACATATCGATCAGGTCCAGCTTGCCGTCACGGCCAATTACGTAGACATAGCGGCCGGACTTGGATACACGGGAAATATGCACGGCATAGCCGGTTTTCACGATACCCCAGATCTGCTTGGTGTCACCGTCGATCAGCGCAACTTCGCCGGAATCACGCAAGGTCACCGAGAAAACGTTCTTCAGGTTGATCTTGTTCATCTGCTTCTTGGGGCGATCTTCCGGCTTGATGACCAGCTTCCAGCTGTTCATCATCTCCTTCATGCCCCAATCCGGCGGCGTATCAGGAGTCATCTGGATGTATTTCGACATCATGGAAAGCTCATCCTTGGTCAGGATGTCGTCAAAGTTGACCATCCCGCCATCGGTGCCATAACTGATGATTTTTTCAAGCCTTGCCTGGCCCAGCTTGAGCGTATTGACCGGCTCCAGATTTTTGCCCGTGGCGCCCTTGCGCAGAATGCCGTGACAACCGGCACAACGCTCGAAATAAATCTTGGAAGCAGCTGCCTTCTGTTCCGCCGTCAGCGTAGGCTCATCAGCAGCAGACGCAACATTGAAAACACCAGCAACCGACATGGCAAGAACCGATGCAGCGAAATACGGCTTCTTCATTTGACACCTCCTTAAAAGATTTATTTAAATCCATGAACACCACAGGGTCATAAACCCTATGGCCGCATCATGTTCCAAGGGAAGGGAGCGAACCTTGTTGCACGTCAAGTTTTTTTGACTTCAGACGTTTGCACAAGCTTGCGCCAGCCAATAACAACCATGCAACTCAAGAATGAAGAATTGTTGATCTGTGTCAATGCAAAACAACACAAATACCCACATTCTTGTATCCAGTATTCTCAGCCAGGATGAACATCCAAAACATGCATATCTCCGGAGTACTCGTACATGCCCGCCCCGGGTGTGCTGCGCAGGTCCATGAACGGCTTTCCGCCATTCCCGGTGTGGAAGTCCATAACAGCGACGTTGAAGGCAAACTGATCGTCACCCTCGAAAAAGAGGACGAACAGACAACGGTGGATACTTTCGGACTGCTCAACGAGCTACCCGACGTGCTCTCCGCCACCATGGTGTACCACCATTTCGAACCCGAAACAGATTCAAAATAATTCAGCAGAGGAGACCCAAAATGGAATTGACTCGCCGTGAATTTGTAAAACTCAGTGCAGTCGCCGCCACCGCCACAGCCGCCGGCGTCACCGTACCCGGCGCCCAGGCAGCGCTGGCAGCGGCAGGCAATAGCGGGGTGCGCTGGGACAAGGGCGTATGCCGTTTCTGCGGCACCGGTTGCGGCGTCCTGGTGGGCACCAAGGATGGCCGCGTGGTGGCCACCCAGGGTGATCCGGACGCGCCGGTCAACAAGGGCCTCAACTGCATAAAGGGCTATTTCCTTTCCAAGATCATGTATGGCAAGGACTGCCTCACCCAGCCCATGCTGAGAATGAAGGACGGCAAATTCGACAAGAACGGCGAGTTCGCTCCCATCAGTTGGGACCAGGCTTTCGATATCATGGCGGAGAAATGCAAGGCCGCGCTCAAGGCCAAGGGCCCCAAGGGTGTCGGCATGTTCGGCTCGGGCCAGTGGACGGTGTGGGAAGGCTATGCCGCCGCCAAGCTGATGAAAGCAGGCTTCCGCTCCAACAACCTCGACCCCAACGCACGCCACTGCATGGCTTCCGCCGTGGCCGGCTTCATGCGCACCTTCGGTATCGACGAGCTGATGGGCTGCTATGACGATGCCGAGCATGCCGACGGCTTCGTGCTGTGGGGCGCCAACATGGCCGAGATGCACCCCATCCTGTGGTCGCGCATCACCGACCGCCGCCTCACCGGCAAGGATGTCCGGATTCACGTGCTCTCGACTTTTGACCACCGTTCCACAGAGCTGGCTGACAACACGCTGATTTTCAAACCCCAGAGCGATCTGGCGATCCTCAACTACATCTGCAACTACATCATCCAGAACAATGCGGTGAATGAAGAGTTCGTTAAGAAGAACGTCAACTTCAAGAAAGGGGTCACCGACATCGGTTATGGCCTGCGCCCCAAGCACCCTCTTGAAGTGGCCGCCAACAACAACGGCTATCCCGGCGCCGATGGCAAGCCCAAGGGCAACCCGAACAATGCCTCGCCGATGACTTTCGACGAATTCAAGGCGTTCGTGTCCGAGTACACGGTGGAAAAAACTTCTGAAATTTCCGGCGTGCCCAAGGAAAGGCTGATTGAACTGGCCAAGCTCTACGCCGACCCGAAGAAGAAAGTCACATCCTACTGGACCATGGGCTTCAACCAGCATACGCGCGGCACCTGGGTCAACAACATGATCTACAACGTGCACCTGCTGGTGGGCAAGATTTCCGAGCCCGGCAACGGCCCTTTTTCCCTCACCGGCCAACCCTCGGCCTGTGGCACGGCGCGCGAGGTGGGCACTTTCGCCCACCGCCTGCCCGCCGACATGGTGGTGATGAACCCGAAACACCGCGAAGCCACGGAAAAAATCTGGCAGTTGCCCGCCGGCACCATTCCCGACTGGATCGGCTCGCATGCGGTGAAACAAAGCCGCGATCTCAAGGACGGCCTGATCAATTTCTACTGGACCTCCACCACCAACAACATGCAGGCTGGCCCCAACATCAACGGCGAGATTTATCCCGGCTGGCGCAATCCCGACAATTTCATCGTGGTCTCCGATGTCTACCCCACGGTATCGGCCGTTTCCGCCGACCTGATGCTGCCCTGCGCCATGTGGATGGAGAAGGAAGGCGCTTACGGCAACGCCGAGCGCCGCACCCAGTTCTGGCGCCAGCAGGTAAAGGC
>Ga0172380_10002760_pt1 | contig 26031 bp, 25 predicted proteins | sample Leawe162metaG_FD_119747 | JGI IMG/M metagenome (GOLD analysis project Ga0172380, IMG submission 119747) | Leachate microbial communities from a municipal landfill in Southern Ontario, Canada - Leachate well 162 metaG | ecosystem: Engineered > Solid waste > Landfill > Unclassified | place...
AACGTAAACGTGAATGCCGACATGACGACGACCGGCGGAAACATTACCATGACCGCCACGGGCGCGGCAAACCTGAATCAGCGCATCACGACGACCAACGGCAATTTGACGGTGACCGCCGGATCGAACATAAACGTAAACGGAACCATTCCCACACCTATAACGACGACCGATGGCCTTCTTGTCTTGCGTGCCGGCAATGACGGTACGGGAGTCGGTACCGTGGTCTTTGGCGTTGGCACCCCCGTAAAGCCCTTTACCGTTTCCGGAGTGGACCCAACAGCCCACGCCACCATTTATTATTATTCGAGCAGCTACCCGACGCCGACGGATTTTCTGCCGAAGTTTGCATTGAGCGGCGGTGCCACGCTGACTGCCAACTTGCTGGTGCCCCCGGCGCCGCCTCCGCCGCCCCCGCCGCCCCCTGACCTGACCGTCAAGGCATCTGACGTTGTGAAAACCTACGGTGAGACATATATATTGACGGCCTTCACCTCGACAGGCCTGTTGGGCGGTCAAACCATCGGCAGCGTCACCGAGACTAGCCCCGGCGCGGTGGCGACCGCCAGCGTGGCAGGCGGTCCGTATGTGATCACGGCAAGCAACGCCACCGGCGGCACTTTCGTTCCGTCAAGCTACACCATTCACTACGTCAACGGCACACTGATCGTGGTTCCGACCGGACTGACGCTGGCGGCGTCCAACGTCACCAAAACCTACGGCCAGACGCCGACGTTATCGGCCTTCAGCACGGCGGGCCTGTTGAACGGCGAAACCGTCGGCAGCGTCGCCGAGACGAGCTCCGGCGCGCTGGCAACCGCCAGCGTGGCGGGCGGTCCGTATGCGATCACCCCAAGCAACGCGACCGGCGGCAGTTTCACTGCAAGCAACTACACGATCGGCTATGTCAACGGCGCACTCACGGTGATACCCGCCGGCCTGACGGTGACGGCGTCCAACGTCACGAAGGCCTACGGCCAGACGCCGACGTTGTCGGGCTTCATCACGGCGGGCCTGTTGAACGGCGAAACTGTCGGCAGCGTCGCCGAGACAAGCCCCGGCGCGCTGGCGACCGCCAGCGTGGTGGGCAGTCCTTATGCCATCACGCCAAGCAACGCAGCCGGGGGCAGCTTCACTCCATCCAACTACACCATAGCCTATGTCAACGGCACCTTGACGGTGATACCGGCCGCCCTCACGGTGACGGCATCCAACGTTGCGAAGTCCTACGGCCAGACACCCACCTTGTCGGCCTTCACGACGGCGGGCCTGATGAACGGTGAAACCGTCGGCAGCGTCACCGAGACGAGCCCGGGCACGGTCGCGAGCGCGAGCGTGGCGGGCAGTCCGTATGCGATCACGCCGAGCAACGCAACGGGCGGCAGCTTCACTCCATCCAACTACACCATCGCCTACGTCAACGGCGTGCTGACGGTAATCCCGATCGGACTGACGGTGACCGCGACCGATGCCTCGAAGGCCTACGGCGAGACACGGACATTGACGGCCTTCACCACGACCGGCCTGGTAAACAGTGAAACCGTTGGCAGCGCTACCTTGACGAGCGCGGACACGGCCTTGGGCGCCGCCGTGGCGAGCAGCACCTATCCGATCACGCCGAGCAGCGCGACCGGCGGCACTTTCACGGCATCCAACTACGTCATCAAGTATGTCGACGGCGTGCTCACAGTGACGCCGCGGGTCGAAGTCGTCCCCATTGAAGTGCCAGTCCTCACGCCGGCCACGAAGGTGGTCGTCCTGCCGCCCTGGATGCCAACGGTAGTCCTGGCTGACACGCCGCCCATTATGCTGGCCCTGCTGCCGGAAGAGAAGCCGCTCGTCTTGCCGGCGGCAAACACGGTTGAGGAAGCACCGGCTGCCGTGCCGGAGCAAGCACCGGTCGTCGTGCCTGCCGAGATGCCGCCAAAGACCTATGTGCCGCCCCATCGTCGGCCGAAACAGGACCGCAACTGAGAGGCAGAGGAACCACTCCGCGCGATTCCCGGCGACCATGATCAAAGGATTTCTCATTGGTCTTGTCGCCGCGAGTCTTGGCTCGCAGCAACTGTTCGCGGCGGACGACGCGGCGCAATTGTCCAACCTTGGCCTGCCTGTGCAACGAAGCGCCGACGTTCCCGCTGCAATTGACCCGAAACCCGCGATGCCAGAACGTCCGAGGCGGGTCGGCTTCGAACGCGAGCAGGCGTCGAGCCAGGCTCGGCAGTTGGCCGAGTGGGTCATCGATTCGGGCGACAATCGCAGCCTGCCGTTCGCGATCGTCGACAAGACGGACGCCAAGGTCTTTGTATTCTATGCGGACGGTCGGCTCCGCGGCTCCGCTCCCGCGTTGCTCGGCCTAGCGCCGGGCGATGACTCGGTCCCCGGCATCGGCAGCCGCAAGCTGTCGAGCGTTCGGCCCGATCAGCGCACGACGCCGGCGGGTCGCTTCGTGGCCGCACTGGGCAGCAATCTCCACGGAGAGGAAATTCTCTGGGTAGACTACGACGCTGCCGTCTCCATGCATCGGGTGATCACGACCAAGCCCGAGGAGCGCCGCCTGCAGCGATTGGCCACTCCGACGCCTCTCGACAACCGGATTACCTATGGTTGTATCAATGTTCCGGCGAAATTCTACGATCGCGTCGTGAGTCCGGCCTTTACGGGAACGGACGGCATCGTCTATGTATTGCCGGAAACCAGGTCGTCCCGCGAAGTCTTCGCTTCGTATGACGTCGACCTGCGCACGCAACTGAAGGTCGCTGGCCACAGTTCATCCACCCAGATACTCCCTCCAAACCCGTTGCAGTGAAGCCAACACAATCCCTGTCGGCGACACCGAGTTCAATCAACGGGCATTTTTTGATTCTTCGAGAACCGTCTTTCCGCCCAACATCGCCGGCTTCCAGCCCCGGAACGCGTCGTCCCGTACGGCGTAGGAAACGGAAATCAGTTGGGTGATGGGCTTGTCGCCGTTGGCAATGACGTGGGGGGTATGCTTTTCAGCGGAATAGATGCCGATGACTTCCATGGGTTCGAAGACAGCGAAAACAGGCCCGCCTGATGTGCCGAGCCCGGCTATTTGGCTGAGTTCGAAAAATGAAGTTCCAGAAACTTGCGAAGCTCCTGACGCTTGCGAAGCTCCGGTAGACGGCACAGGCCCCGAAGGTGGATACAAGGACGCCGAATACCGCCTGCGAATGTAACCCTCGGTGTAGATCAGGTCGGGAAACTCGCCCTTGTCCGCTTCCGACCGGGTGGCGTCGCCCGGATATCCGTAGATCTGGTACTTGGCCGACGCCATCTCAACCGAATTGCTGAGCTGGAATCCGGACTTGCACGAACCGGGGTCCAGCTTGATGATCGCCACATCCTCGGATGGGTGCATTTCGCTGCCTGCGATATGGACCCATGTCCATCCGCCCGCCGCCGTCATGGTCAATGCGGCGAGCGGTTTGTTCCTGCCCGCAACAACATGTTTCGCAGTGAGAGCATAACCCTGGTTTCCTATGAGAAAAGCGGTGCCATAGGTCGATACTATTTTCGCACCCCCGCTACCGCTGTCGACTCTGCCAACCGCGATGACGCAGTTTCGAACCTGCGTGTAACGGTCAAGAGCGCCTTGCTCTGCGGAGCTCCTTGGAGCCGGTGCGGCAGGCGCGAAGTTGCAGGCCAAACCGATTGCCAGCGCAATAAATGGCTTGTTCATTGCGGCCTATGCGCTACGCACGCCAACCGGCTCAACCCTGATCTTGCTCAGGTCGGCGAGCAGATGGGTGAATGCACCGATGTCCTTGGACTTGTCGAAGAAATGGTGGGCGCCGAGTTCCACGCACTTGGCTCTGTATTCGGGCTGCGCAAGATTCGTCAGCACGATCACGGTCGTCTCCAAACACGCGGCCTTGACATGCTCTATCACTGACAGGCCACTGCCGCTTTTCAGTTGAAGATCGATGACCGCGACGTCGGGGCGATGTTCCTCCAGACAGAAACGGGCATCGTCCTCGTTGTCCGTCTCCGCCACCAAAACAGCGTTCGGAATGGCACTGATAACTCGGCGAAGCCGATCCTGCAAGAGCAGAGAATCTTCAACCAGGAGAATCTTCATCATCGCCGTCAGCCCACAAATCACCTTGGCGTCATACTGCCCCGATCAAGTTGCCGGCGATATCAGGAGGAGGCACGACTTTCTGTGAGCCAGTGGGAAGCGGGGCGTAGGAATCGTCCTACGGGGAGACGCGTCCAGCGGACTGGACCTGCCTTCTTTGCCAAGGCGCAACGCCGTACTTGTCACAGCTTGACGCAAGGAGGACCGTCCAGGCCTACACGCCCTTTCCTTGCGCAGGCGCTTCAGCCGTTGGCCGGCTCGTCGAGTAGTCCGTGTTTCAGACCGTAGCGAACCAGATCGGCGACACTGGTCATCTGCATTTTTTGCAGAACGCGCGTCTTGTAGGTGCTGACCGTTTTCACGCTCAAGTTGAGCCTCCGTGCAATTTCGCTGATCCCGTCACCGGCGGCGGTCAGGCGAAAAATCAGAAACTCCCGGTCCGACAGCGAGGCATGGGGCGGCCGGTCATCTCGAAGAATGAGGCCGAATGCCAGATCGGCGGCAATCTCCGGGCTGATGAAGCGTCCGCCCGCCGCAACCGCGCGAACCGCTTTGAGCAACTGCTGCGAGGCACTGTCCTTGCAGAGATATCCAGCCGCGCCCGCTCGAATGGTGCGGACCGCATACTCGCCCTCCTTATGCATGCTGAGGACCAGAATCGGCAGCCCAGGCTTCTCCGTCTTGATTTGTTTGATCAGTTCGACACCGCTGCGGCCGGGCATCGACATATCGAGCAGGAGCAGGTCCCATTCGCCGTTGCGTACGGCTGCGAGCGTCTCGCGGCCGTCGCATGCCTCTCCGGCAACGGTCATATCACCCGCGCTGGCGAGTATCTGCTTCAGCCCATCGCGCATCAGGGTATGGTCGTCGGCGATGAGGATGCGAATCATCGCCTCGGCTACCCGTTTCTGGGAATGCTCACTTCGATGTGCGTGCCCCGACCCGGTGCGCTGTCGATGGCAATGCGCCCGCCAAGCATGTTCACACGCTCGCGCATGCCGAGCATGCCGTAGGTCTTTCGTTCTCCGGACAATTCGGCCGACAAGCCACAGCCGTCGTCGGCGATCGTCAGCAGCAGGTCGTCACCGCGATCCTGCAAGGCGACCATGGCATGCGATGCGCGCGCATGCCTGGCAATGTTCGTCAGCGATTCCTGAACGATGCGGAATATCGCGGTCGACAACAACTGATCCAGTCCATAGTCATCGCGGTCAAGCAGCAGATCGCAGGGCACGCTGAACTGCTTGGTGAAATTCCTCGCGTAGCTGGAGATCGCCGCCTCAAAGCCAAAATCGTCGAGCATGCCAGGGCGCAATTCCTCGCACATCAAGCGCGTAGCGTCGACCGTAGTATTGATCATCTGATCGATTGCGGCGAGCCGCGCGATGATTGCCGGGTCTCTCGTCGCCAGGGCGTTGGCCAGCCCGTCGAAGTCGATGCGTAGCGCCGTTAATCTCTGGCCCAGTTCGTCGTGAAGTTCGCGCGCGAAATGCGCTCTATCGTCCTCACGCGCCCGTTGCAGGAAGATCGAGAGTTGATGCAAATGGGCCCTGCTTTCGGTCAGTTCCCGCTCAGCCTGTTTGCGTTTGGTGATATCTCGGATATTGCATTGAATTACCTTGATGCCTTCGCAGTCGTAAGTATTGCTGACGAATTCGACCTCGATCAATTCACCTGTTTTTGCTTTGAGCGGAAGATCTTCGTAGCGGACATAGCCTGTTTTTTGCAGTTCTTCGAACAGGTTCTTGCTCTCCGCAACGTCCGCAAATGGCCCCACTTCCCATAGCTTCTTGCCCAGGAACTCCGCGTGCGAGTATCCCAGCATCGCGATCAGGTAGGGGTTGACGTCTTCGATCTGGGCAGTATCAGCGTTGAGCAGCAAGATCCCGTCCTGTGCGGTTTCGAATAGCCGACGGTAGCGGCTCTCGGATACCCGCAGCGCTGTGAGCGAGAGATCAAGGGCTGCATCAGCAGCGGACGCATTTGCCGGGGACGAAAGCGGTCTTTTCATTGGGATCTTGTGTGACGGAACAATCGCACGATGAGCCAATGCCCTGCGCTTGTCTGGACGCTAACACACAGAGCGAAGTCGTCAGGCGCCTACGCTCCGTCCAGCGCAAAACGGCCCCGAAGGGCCGCCCTGCTCTGTTCGCCGCGTCAAGATCTTAGGTCCGGGGTTCGCCCCGCTCATTGACCGTAATCGTCGATCCCGGTGGCGCGGTCATCTGCACCCGATGCTCCACGCCGCGGAAACTGTAGGTGACGTCCCAAAACTCGGGCTTGGCCTGGCTAGGCACGTTCTCGCAACGCTTGACGTCCTGGGTGGTCACCTGCGGCCCGCCGCCCTCGCGACCGACGTTGGCGCCCACCGCGGCCCCGGCGACAGCGCCACCGGCGGTGGCGAGATCATTGCCGCGCCCGCTGCCGACCTGGTGGCCGAGAATGCCGCCGATCAGGGCGCCGGCAAGCGCCCCCGGAACGTTGGCCTTGCCTCTATCCTGAGTGACCACTTTTTCGTGCTCGATCCAGCAGCGCTGCTCGGGCGGTCCGACCACCGCGTGGACAGCCACGACGTCCGCCTCGTAGAGGCGCTCGTCGCGACGCCGGTTGTAGTCGTTCTCCCGGCGATTGTTGTCGTACTCAGCGACAGGGGCGGGCGCATAGCGATCGTCGGCGATGCGCGCGTTCCTGCTTACGGTACGCACCGACGAAATGCGGTCGTTCAAGCCCATCCTGTAGAGGGAGGGATACCTGCCGGGGCGCAGGACGACGCAACGACCGTTGAACCGGACATCGTCGCAAATTTCCCACCGCCCGCCGACAACCTCGACCGACGAGGCACGGTCGTTGAAGCCATAGCGCTCGAAGTTGCCGACCTGTCTCTGCGTGGTGAATGACCGCCCTTGAAAGTTATCGCGCTCATAAAAGGTGATCTGTGCCATCGCTTGGGTGGCGATAGCCAATCCGGCCACCGCCAAGGCGTTTCTCAATAGTGCATTCATCGATTTCTCCTGCTGTTGGTTCACTTGAATTTGGACTGGGCATCGGAGATGCCAGTCTTGAGGTCCGCCCAGATCTTGTCAGCGGTATTTCTGAGTTGCTCCCACGCGTCGCCACTGGCCTTGCCCAGTTCCAGCATCTTTTCCGACGCGGCACGCTGTTGGGCGTGCAACTCCTGGAGGGCCTGGGCGCGCTTGAGCTTCATGTCAGCCCCGGCGCTCTCGACCTTGGCTTCCAACAGCTTGATTTGGGCAGTCCATTCCTTCAGTTGCGCCGCCATCTTCTGTTTGTAGGCTTCTTGTATTTCCATGCTCTGCTCCTCGAATGCTTAGCGACAACCCAAGCTCAATTGCTCGACTTTGGCACCAAGCGGTTTTCAACGCCTTTCACGCCAGCCATCGCGCCCGCCAGCGTCTTGGCCCGCTCGCTGCTCGCCGGCGAATCGACCGAACCGCTCAACGTCACGATGCCTTTTACGGTGTCGACGTTGATCTGCAGCGTCTTTAGACCGGGCTCGGCAAAGATGGCGGCTTTGACCCTGGCCGTAACTTCTGCATCGTCGATGGCCACGCCGGCTTTCGCGTTTTGCTCGCCGATTTTTTCACCGGCCTTGCTGGCCGCTTCACTTATCTTCCTGCCGGCTTCATTTGCCGTCTCGTCTATCTTCCTGCCCGCAGACTCCGCGGGTCCGGGCTTGTCACAGGCGGCGAGGCCGACAATCAGCAGCGTCGAGACTGCGATCAATCTGAGACTCTCGAATATGCTCATTTTGCGTCCCTTTCCAGGTCATTCATGGCGCCGAAACTCCCAGGCGCAGGCTCCGCACAACATCAATCGCTGCGACGGACCAAATCAGTTCTTCATCTCTGTTGTTGTTATCCCCTTAACCGCGACGACAATCTGTTCGCTGGCACACAGAGACACGATTACTACTCCTTCTGCAGGGTGCCGCTTTCCGCATTCACGGTGGTAAGCGCTGCATCCGAGCGACTCGGCACCGCTGTGGCCGATTTCTGCTCGGGTTGCGCCGCCCTCGAACCATACTGGTGCGAGTACACCCAGGTGAACTCGGCGCCGAGCAGGAAGATCTGAGCCGCGAAATAGACCCATACCAGGAGCACGACCAGCGAGGCTGCGGCGCCGAAACCGGATGCCACGCTGGTCTTGCCCAGATAGAGGCCGATGAGAAATTTGCCGATTTCGAACAGGAGCGCGGTGACTGCCGCGCCCACCCACACGTCCCGCCAGGCGATACTGGCCCGCGGCATAAGTTTGTAGATGATGGCGAAGAGCAAAGTCGTAATCGCGAAAGAGATGCTGAAGTTCAGCACCTGAAGGAGTACTTCCCAGCCCTGCAGGAAGCCATCCCACCACTTGCCGAATGCGGCGATCGCGGCACTGATGACCAATGAGACCAGCAGAAGAAATCCCAGCCCCAGCACCAGGCCGAAAGATAGCAAGCGCGAGCGCAGCACGGTCCATACGCCATTCTCTTGCGCAGGGGCGGGAACACGCCAGATGCGATCGAGGTCGCTCTGCAATTCCGCGAACACCGTCGTCGCACCAATGACCAGCGTGATGATGCTGACCACCGTTGCAAAGATGTCCTGTGTGGGCTCACTGGCGCTTTTCAGCAGGCCCTGCACTGCGATCGCGCCTTCCTCGCCTATCAGGCCTTGTATCTGCGCGACGATTTCTCCCCGGGCTGCTTCCTGGCCAAAGAAGAGGCCAGCGACCGCGATGGCGATGATCAGCAGAGGAGCGATCGAGAACAGCGTGTAGTAGGCGAGCGCCGCGCCCATGCTCGGAGCGTAATCGTCCAGCCACGCGACTACGGACTTCCTGATCAGGTTCCAGATCTGCAGATGCATGCCGGCATCCTGGTGACCAGGGTGAGGAAGCTTTCACCCGGCGAACGCACCGAAGCACCCGGGGACGCAATGGATTCCCTGGGTGCTTCGGCGTGCATATGCAGCGATGCGATGGCTATCTGGAAGCTTTCGTGGCGGTGACTTCGACCTCGACGCGGCGATCAGGCTGCAGACAGGCGATCACTTTCGGACTCTTCGCGCCACGGCAGTCGCCGGGCTTGGTCACGGGATCCGATCCGTCCTTGCCGACGGCCCCGATCTTGGCGGCCGGGATTCCGGCGGACTCGACCAGATAGGCCTTGACCGCTTCGGCGCGACGCGTCGACAGCTTGAGGTTGTATTCGTGCGGGCCGATCCGGTCGGTGTGTCCCGTGACCGTGATAATTTCGAAGTCGGCGCCTTTCAACTCTCCCGCCAGCGTATCGAGGCGTTGACGGCCCTCGGGCTTCACGATCGCCTTGTCGAAATCGAAAAGGGAATCCGCGGAGAAAGTCACCTTCCTCGGCGCCGGCGGCGCAGGGGGCGCAGGGGGCGGTGTCGGCGCCGCCACTACCACCGGCGGCGGCGGGGTATAGGCGGCCCGTGCGGGCTCCGCCGCGCGCGGCGCGTAAGCCGGCTTCGTTGCACCGAAGCGATAAATCAGGCCGACCGAGAGCAGGTCGATGTCGCCTCTGTTGCCCACGGCATCGTTGATCCGGTAGCGCTCCGCCTCCAGCCGCATGGCGAGCGCTTCAGTGAATGCATACTGAAGTCCCACGCCGAGCTTGTAGTTCAATTCGCGCTTGCTCGGGTTGGGATTTAGAACGAGGACCGCGCCGGTGCCGCGGAAAGAGTCCCTGGCTTGCGCGTAGTCCGCTCCGACCCGAGCGAATGCAGAAAACTTCTCCGTGATCGGCAGTGTGCCGACGAGGTCGAGATTCAGTCCTCGGACCTTGATGTTGCCGTTGAGTGTTCCCGCCGGTACGGTGATCGCCGTAAAACCGAAGTTCCCCAGATCGAAGTAGCCGCCTTCGAGGGCGAAATTCTTGTTGAACTGGTAACCACCATAGAGCTTGTAGCCGGTGTCGCGGTTGTCGTCGCTGATCGAGGTCGTAGCGAGGCCGCCACCCAGCAAGCCGCTGGTGATCCTCACGTCGTCGATCTTGGCCCTGGACTGGCCGACGTTGACCCCACCGTACCAGCCCGCGGCATCGTCCGCCATTGCGTACGGGCCGACGATGGCAGCGAGTGCCACCAGACCCAGCGTCCCTGAGACTCTAGTCAATTTCATGTGTTTCTCCCGAAGTTACGGTGTGGAATAAGATCTCTTTCAAGCCTCAAGGGGCAGGCACGTTGATGACCGTGTCCACCAGGGTCACTGAAGCGCCCAAGGACAGAGCCCTGCCGTTCAGCGTCAGTATCGCCACGTTGCCGGCGGTTGAGAAGGCCGCTCCTGCCTGGGATATGATCGTTCCGACCATGGTCCCGCCGCCTCCTGCGTTGATGGTCGCGGCGCTGCCGACCTGCCAGAAGACGTTCTTGGCCTGGGCGCCGCCCGCCAGGATGATGCTTTGCGGGGCTGCCGCACCCGGACCGCCGACGGTGAGCGACGTCGCCATCTGGAACACCCATGTCGCGTTAGCATTGCCCTGCGCGTCAAGCGTGAGATCCGCTCCCTGGATCAGGAAGGACCCCGACGGGGAGGTATAGGTCCCCGCAGCGAGCGTCTTCCCGGCCAGGTTGGCACCCGGATTGGCACCCGGCGGCATTGCCGCCAAGGCCAGATACGCGGTTTGCGCGTCGAGACGAGCCTGGGTGGCGATCGCGCAGGCAGCAGCATTTGGACTGGCGGACGTCGGACCCGTGGTCGAGTTGGTACAGGTGTAGATCTTCCCGTTGACCGCACCGATGTTGGCCGGCGATTCCGTATAGATATCACCCGACGTATCGTGGAAACCGGTTACCGCCGAAGTACCCGTCGCAATGGTCCCGATGTCCCCATTGACGATCGTCAGCGTTCCCGTGTTGGTCATCCCGGCGGTGCCGCCGAAAGTCCCGAAGGTCGAAGCCGATCCAAGCGCTATCGAGGGAACTGGAACGGGCGCTGCCGCGGTCGTAAAGTTCCACGTGAAGGGATTGAGCATGGCGTTGCCGGCCAGATCCTTGACGGCCGTGCTGACCGTCGCCGTGCAACTGGCGCTGGCTGGGAGAGCGCTCGCCGGTGTCAGTGTCGCCAGGTTGCTGTTCGCAGCGTAGCCCACGCCTCCTGTAACAGGCGTGCCGGCACATGCCAGGCTGAAGCTGGCGGTGCTGATGGTCAGCGGATCCATCGCCTCGCTGAAGGTGGCGCTGACCAGTGCGTTGGTCGGTACGGCGGTGGCATTGGCCGAAGGTGCTGTAGAAATCACGGTGGGCGCAATAGCGTCGGCGACCGCACCCGTGGTCCAGCTCCACACATAGTCACTTGCCATGACGTTGCCGGCGAGGTCCCTGACGCCGCCGACCCCGCCCTTGGCGGTGGCTGTGTAGTTGGTGATGTTGGCGAGAGCGCTGGCAGGTGTGAGTACGGCATTGACACCCGAATAGCTGACTGTCCCCGCCACTGCAGCGCCGCTCACGGTTTGCCGCAAGGTGAGGTTCACGTTGGTGATCGACAAGGGATCCATCGCCTCGCTGAACGTGGCACCGACCTTGGTGTTGGTGGCGACGTTGGTCGCGCCGTTGGCGTTGACGGTGCCGATCACCGTGGGAGCAGTGGTGTCGAGGAGCGCACCTGTGGTCCAGCTCCAGACATGGTCACTGACCATGGCATTGCCGGCCAGGTCCTTGGCTCCGTTGGCCCCGCCCTTGACTGTGGCGGTGTAGCTCCTAGCGTTGGCTAGATTGCTCACGGGGATGAATACCGCGCTGACGCCCGAGTAGCTCACTACACCGGCCACCGCAGTGCCCGTCGCTGTTTGCTTCAGCGTGAAATTCACGGTGTTGATCGTCAAGGGGTCCATCGCCTCGCTGAACGTGGCGCCGTCTCTGGCGTTGATGGCGACGTTCGTCGCGCCGTTGGCGTTGATGGTCCCGCTTATCGTGGGCGGGGTGGTATCGGCGGCCGCACCTGTGGCCCAGCTCCAGACATAGTCAGCCGCCATGGTATTGCCGGCCAGGTCGGTGACGCCGCCGGCGCCACCCTTGATTGTGAGGGTGTAATTCATACTGTTGGCCAGACTGCTCGAAGGTACGAACACCGTGTTCACACCCGAGTAACTCACCGTACCTGCTACCGCAGCGCCTGACACTGTCTGCCGCATCGAGAAATTTGCACTGGTAATCGTCGCCGGGGCCATCACCTCGCTGAACGTCGCACCGATTGCGGTGTTGATGGCGACGCCGGTCGCACCGTTGGCATTGGTTGTCCCGGTTACGGTCGGTGGCGTGGTATCGGTTGCAACACCGGTCGTAAAGGTCCAGCTAAAGGCACTGGCCAATGCGTTTCCGGTCGTGTCCTTGGCGGCCGTGGTGATCGTGGCCGTACACAGGGTGCTGGCAGGAAGATTATTCGTCAGCGTCAAGGTCGCCACGTTGCCGGTCGCGGCGTAGGCCACGGTCCCTGCCTGGGCCGTGCCGGCCGGACATGCGAGCGTAAAACTGGTCGCGGTCAGCGTGGCCGTATCCATCGCCTTGTTGAAGGCGGCCGTGACGATTTTTGCGTTGACCGGCACCCCGGTCGCGTTGGGAAGGGGAGATACGAAAGTCACCACGGGTGCGACTGTGGCGATGCCCGGGCCACCCAGGATGGGAGATCGCCCTTCGTCGCCACCGCCGCCGCAGCCGGCCGCCAAAGCGGCCAGCAACAATGCCATGAACCAGGTCAGGAATCCTGAGTAGCCTGCGAGCTTGTTCTTCATGTGCTTCCCCTCATTATCTGATTCATAAGACCATCGCTGATGTCGATGGCTGTTGCTGCGTGAACTGCGCTGCCAGACACTTTTCCCCGTCATGTTTCGCGACGATGCGAGCCTTGGCCTGCTCCGGCGCAAAGTGCGATCGACCGGAACCCAGAAAGACTTTCCGCCCGGCGCCTTTATCGCACTATTTTTGGCGGTGTTCTGTTCGCTGGCACACATAACGATAGTGATAGGCAAGAATCGAACGGTCCTTCCGCCTCTGTACGCCAGCGCACGGATAGAACCGCGCTCGACGAGCTACCTTATCGCGGAAGACGTCCCCTATTGCGCCGCATCGATCGCGCGACACCCGGCCGCAATACCTGGTCCCTCCTTCGCCACGGAGCTAACGGATAGCGCATGACCTCGGATCTGAAAACGGCGGTGGCTGCGAAAGACGACGTGGCGGCCGCCAGTTCGCCCGCAAGCGCGACTGGAAGCGCGGCGCGAACGCGTCTGTTGCGCCTGCGCCGGCCGGCGCTGGTGCTCGCCGCCTGCGCGCTGCTGGCGGGCGGCAGCTATTACGCCTGGCACACCTGGTTTGCCGCGGCCGATGCGGCCGACGGCGTGCTGACCGCGGCGGCTAGCCGCGGCAATATCGAGGACACGGTCACGGCGACCGGAACGCTACAGCCCAAGGATTATGTCGATGTCGGCACGCAGGTCTCCGGACAGCTGAAGAGGCTGCTGGTGGACATCGGTGCCGTGGTCACCAAAGGACAGCTTCTCGCCGAGATCGATCCCACGGTCTACCAGTCCAAGGTCGACGCCGACCACGCACAACTGCTCAATCAGAAGGCGCAGATCGCCGACAAACAGGCGCAGCTGGTCCTGGCCAAACTGCAGTTCGCGCGTCAGCAGAATCTCGCGCGCGACAACGCCACCACCAACGACGCGCTGCAGGTCGCCGAGGCGACGCAGCACTCGGCTCTCGCCCAGCTCGATGCCTTCAAGGCGCAGATGCAGCAGACCGAGTCGACGCTGCACGGCGACGAGGCCAGCCTCGGCTACACGAAGATCTACGCGCCGATGGCCGGAACCGTCGTGTCGCAGGCGGCGAAGCAGGGCCAGACGCTCAACGCCAACCAACAGGCGCCCGTCGTCATGCGCATCGCCGATCTGTCGACGATGACCGTTTATGCCCAGGTCTCGGAAGCCGACGTGCCGAAGCTGCGCGTCGGCATGGACGTCTACTTCATGACCCTGGGCGGGGACAACCGGCGCTTCTACGGCAAGCTGCGGCAAATCTCGCCGACGCCGACCGTGGTCAACAACGTGGTTCTCTACGACGCGTTGTTCGAAGTCCCCAATCCTGACCAGGCGCTGATGACGCAGATGACGGCCCAGGTATTCTTCGTCGCCTCGAGCGCCAAGGACGCGGTGCTGGTGCCCTTGTCCGCACTGCACCCGGCAGCGGCCCCAGGGCGCACGCGCGGCCAACGCGCCGCCGCTGGCGGCGACCCGCGCGCCCTGTTCGCCAGCGGCAACGCGCTGGTGAGCGTGATCGGCAGCGACGGCAAGACCACGGAACGCGCCGTCAAGGTGGGCGTGATGAACCGCGTCGCGGCGCAGATCACGGCTGGCATCGAACCCGGCGAGAAGGTCGTGGTTGGAAGCAAAGCCCCTGCTGCAGCGGCGCCTAGCGGTGGATCGCCCGTGCCGACCAGCGCAACGCCAGGCCCGCGCCCGTGACAGCCGACTCGGCGTCCCCGGCGCTGCCGCCGGCATCGGCTCAGGCGTTATCCGGCCAGCCGCTGATCGAGCTGGATGACGTGACCAAGACCTACCGCAGCGGCGAGCTCGATGTCGAAGTTCTGCACGGCGTGAGCCTGAAGATCTACGGCGGCGAATTCCTGGCGATCATCGGCGCTTCCGGTTCGGGCAAGACCACGCTCATGAACATCATCGGCTGCCTCGATCGGCCGAGCACCGGGACCTACCGCTTCATGGGCGAGGACGTATCCGGATTCGAGCGCGACGAATTGGCGCGGCTGCGACGCGAGGCCTTCGGTTTCGTCTTTCAGAGCTACAACCTGATCAAGACCGCCACCGCGCTGGAAAACGTCGAGGTGCCGGCCGTCTACTCGGGAATGGCACCTGCCGAACGCGACGCGCGCGCCAAGGAACTGCTGGGCTCGCTCGGGCTCGGCGATCGGCTTGGGCACCGGCCCAGCCAGCTCTCCGGCGGACAGCAACAACGCGTCTCCATTGCCCGCGCGCTGATGAATGGCGGGCGCATCGTCCTCGCCGACGAACCCACCGGTGCGCTCGACAGCAAGAGTGGTACCGAAGTCATGGCGCTGCTGCAAGACCTGTCGAAGCGCGGCCACACGGTCATCCTCATCACCCATTCGCCGGAAATCGCCGCGCAGGCGCAGCGCGTCATCGAAATCAAGGATGGGCGCGTCGTCGCCGATCCCGGGGCCCAGTTGACCGGGACAGCCGCTGAGCCGGTACTCGCGCAGGCTCAGGATGAAGGCGGGGCCTCGCTCGTCGGCGGCGCTCTCGAGGCGGCGAAGACCGCCATGCGGGCGCTGCGCGACAACCTGTTTCGCACCGCGCTGACCCTACTCGGCATCGTCATCGGTGTCGCCTCGGTGATCGCGATGCTGGCCATCGGCGACGGGGCCAAGCAGGTCGTTCTCGATCGTATCAGCGCCATGGGCACCAACCTGCTGCTGATCCGCCCTGGCCCGCCGATCCGCCGCGGCGTCGGCGGCAGCGTGGCCTCGCTGGTGCCGGAGGACGCCGACGTGATCGCGGCGCTGCCCAATGTGCTGGCCGCCGTGCCCGAGATGGGCGGTAGCGTCACCGTCCGCTTCGGCAGTTCCGACTACCAGACCCAGGCGACCGGAACCACCGCGACCTTCCCGGTGGCGCGCAATTGGCCCATCGCCAAGGGCATATTCTTCTCGACCGCGGATGTGAAGAGCTACGCGTCGGTCGCCGTGCTCGGTCAGACCGTCGCCGACAACCTGTTCGCACCAGGCGTCGATCCGATCGGCCAGTACATCGTCATCAACAACGTGCTATTTCAGGTCATCGGCTTGATGGCGGTGCGCGGCGCCTCGCCGCAAGGCCAGGACCAGGACGACGCGGTGATGGTTCCGCTCACCAGCGGCGGCTTGCGCCTCTTCGGCCAGACCTTCCTGCGCAGCATGACCGTGGCGGTGGACGACGTCGCGTTGATCGACGAAACCCAGGACGCCGTGACGGCGCTGCTGCAGGCGCGGCACCGCTCCGCGGATTTCCGCATTCGCAACATGACGTCGGTGCTCGAGACCGCCACCGACACGCAGAACACGCTGACCGTCCTGCTCGGCTCGGTCGCCGCGATCTCGCTGCTGGTGGGCGGCATAGGCGTCATGAACATCATGCTCGTCAGCGTGACCGAGCGCACGCGCGAGATCGGCATCCGCATGGCGACGGGCGCGCGCATGCGCAACATCCTGCAGCAGTTCCTGACCGAGGCGCTGGTGGTGTCGCTGCTCGGCGGGGCCATCGGTGTCGCGGTCGGGCTCGCCGCGGCCGCGGTCATCGGCATGTTCGGCACGCCGGTCCAATACGCGATCGGGCCGGTGCTGCTCGCCTTCGGCTGCGCCTTCGCAACCGGCCTCGTCTTCGGCTACATGCCGGCGCGCAAGGCGGCGCGGGTCGACCCCATCGTGGCGCTGGCGACCTGATGCGACGACTCGCCTGCCCATCGCTCGCGCTGCTGCTCGCTGCCTGCGCCACCAGCGGCGATGCGCCGGCACCAGCGCTCATGATGCCGCCCGCCTACGCCGAATCGGCTGCCGCTGACGCGGCCGTGCCGGCGCTGGAGTGGTGGGCTGCTTTCGCTTCGCCGGAACTCTCGGCGCTCGTCACCGCTGCCCTGGCCGCCAATCCGGATCTGGCCATGGCCGCCGAGCGCGTGCGCCAGGCCGAAGCGCAGGTGCGCTTCGCCGACGCCACGCTCTTCCCGGCGGTGAATCTCGGCGCCAGCGCTTCGCACAACGAGACGCACGTGGACGGCGGCGACTGGCAGAGCCGCAATGCCAGCGGCGCAACGCTCAGCGCCAGCTACGAGGTCGATCTGTGGGGCAAGAACGCGTCCGGCGTACGCTCCGCCGAGGCCAGCCTGCGCGCCAGCCGCTATGACCAGGAGACCGTCAGGTTGACGCTCGTGGCCGGCGTCGCCAACGGCTATTTCCAGCTTCTGTCGCTGCGCGGCCGCTTGGGCATCGCGCGCGAGAACCTGGACATCGCCCTGCGGGTGTTCACCGTGGTGGACTCGCGCGTGAGGAACGGCGCCGCATCAAAGCTCGATCTTGCAAGGCAGCAGGCGGCGGTCCTGACGCAGCGCGCCGCCATCCCGCCGCTGGAACTACAGGAACGCCAGACCCTGTTCGCCCTGGCCATCCTCCTCGGACGGGCGCCGGAAGGCTTCGCGACCGCGGGCTTGGCGATCTCCAATCTGGCCGTGCCGCGCGCCGCCTCCGGGCTGCCGGCGCAGCTCCTCACCCGACGGCCCGACCTTGCCAGCGCCGAAGCGCAGCTCGCGGCCGCCAACGCCAACGTTGCTGTCGCGCGCGCGTCATTGCTGCCCGGCATCGGACTCACCGGCTCGGCCGGACTGGCGAGCGATGCACTGCTCAATATCCTCAACGCCCCCACGGCAACCATTGCGATCGGCGCCTCGCTGCTGATGCCGATTTTCGATGGCGGCCGCCTGCGATCGCAGGTCGATGTCGCGACATCGCGCGAACGCGAACTGGTGCAGAACTACCGCAAGACGGTCTTAGCCGCGCTGGCCGATGTGGACAGCGCGCTCGCCGCCGGGGGGCGCCTGGCCGCCCAGGAATCGCTGCAGGAGGAACTCATGCGACAGTTGCGGGAAGCCTTCAGGCTCGCGGAAATCCGCTATCGCGAGGGCGCAGACGATCTGCTGACCGCGCTCGACGCGCAGCGCTCACTGTTCCAGGCCGAGGATCAACTGGCACAGATACGGCTGACGCGGCTGCAAGCGTCGCTCGGCCTGTTCAAAGCGCTCGGCGGCGCGTGGAAGATGCCGGAGCGCTAGCCGCCGCTAGCAACGCCTGCGCTGCAGCGGCGGGTGTTTCTAGATTTCGAACTGGTGCGACTCGCGTTGCCGCCACACAAACAAACGGCGCAAGAGAACTACCTCTTGTCCCCTTTTGCCGCGTCCTGGATCTTGTCGCCGGCTTTTTCGATCTGCTGTCCGACATTGCCCATCGCCTTGTCGAGTTCCTTGCCGGCGTGTTCTGCCGGACCTTCCGGCTTCTGGCAGCCTGAGAGGGCCACGAGCAAGACGCTCATGACCACGGCTGCACCGACCTTCTCACGGAGTTTCATGATCGCCATCTCCTGCTAACGTGTCTGTTGGAAGACGAGAGCGACCGCGGCGCGCCGACCTGAGAGCTTGGCGCGTCGCGGGGCCATCATCATCTCTTGATTTCGTGGCCGATGATGCCGCCGACCGCGGCGCCGCCGACCGTGCCGACCGCGCTGCCGCCCGTAAGGACGGCACCTGCGACGGCACCCGCGCCCGCGCCGATGACAGTGTTCCTATCGCGCCCCGACATATCGGCACAGGCACCCAGGCCGAGCAGCGTTGCAGCGGCAAGAGCAGTGAGCGCGAATCTTTGTAGCTTCTTCATGGAATGACCTCTTTCTCAAATGTCGAATTTCGGATGCGTCGCGCCCTATTGGGGCGCAGCTCACAACTTGCCGAAGCGCGCCTTGGCCTGGTTCAGGCAATAATCCTTGGCGCCGCCGGCGTAGGTATCGCACTTCTCCTTCGCCACCCCGTATTGGGCGTCCAGCGTTTCTGTCGCGGCGTCCCTGCGGGCATCGGCGACCTTGTTGCTCGCCTCGCTGCGGGCCTCGGCAGACTTCTCGTTGGCCGTATCGTTGGCATTGGCGGTCTTCATCTGCGCCATCGCGTCGGCTTTGGCGGTGGTCTCCGCAGCCTGCGCTTCTTTCACGCAAACATCCTTGGCGTTGCCGGCCTTGTCATCGCATCTGTCCTTCGCCACCGCATAGTCGGCCTCCGCCTTGGTGACGCGCACCTCGTAGTGGCTCTTGCGGCTGGGTTTGTAGCTGTCTTCGAGTTCGGCCGTCGCGACTCTCTCCCTGCCCTTGACCTCGGCCACGCAGATATCCTTGGCGTTGCCCGCCAAGGAAGCGCAGCCCGCCTTGGCCGACTTGTAGTCGGCGGCGATCCTGTCCCGGCTTGCCTTGTAGTCGTTCTTCGACATGCTCTGGGCCATCGCGCCGGCGCTGAAGGCTAGGCCGACCGCGAGCGCGAGTACCTTGATGTTGAGTGTGTTCACTGTCGTTCCTTTGTGTGATCGGCTTTGGCTAGGAAAGAACTAGCGGGACGATAAACGGGCGCTCCGGGTGCCCATCACTTCGATATCGACGCGGCGGTCGGGTTGCAGGCAGGCGACTGTCTTGGCACTCTTGGCACCGAGGCATTCACCGGCCTTGGTGATCGGCTGCGTCTCACCCTTGCCTTCGGTGCTCACGCGATCGGCTGCGATGCCTTTGCTCACGAGATAGGTCTTCACAGCGGCCACGCGTTGCTCGGAAAGACGCTGGTTGTAGGCCTCCGAACCGAAGCGGTCGGCGTGTCCGACAGCCGTGATCACTTCGGGGTTGATGTCTTGTGTCTTGACGACAAAATCATCCAGCGCCGCCCGTCCTGCGGGCCGCAAGACCGCCTTGTCGAAGTCGAACAGCATATCGGCGTCCAGCCTCACGCTCTCGGCTGCGGGCTTGGGAGCGGGTTGCGGCGCCGCTGCAGCCACGACCACCGGTTGCGCGACGGGTTCGGCCGCCTTGGCCACCGCGGGTGCGACGTAGTTCGGATCGCACTCGGCGGTGGATGTCGGGGTGGGATCGGAACCGGCGCGCCAGCACAATCCGAAGCCGCTCTTCACTACGCTGCTGCTGGCTTGGTCAGTCAGGTATCCGGGATTTGTCAGGTTGCTCTGCGCACTTGCCACGCCCGCTACGACGCCCAACGCCAGAGCGCAGGATACGGCCAGGCATATTTGCTTCTTGGTCAGTGAAAATGTCATGATGATCTCCGATCCGTAGGTTGAGTCACTCTCCGCCTTGCCGTCATTCTTACTACCGTCTGCATAAGCGGTGAGATGCTGACAGTCACTACCGAACGATGTGAACCAGTTCCCGACCGCGCGCTGCGCGAGTCGTGCGTTGGGTTTCATGGTCCCCTAGATCCCGCGTGTTCTCTGTGCGCCAACACGCATTGCGCACTGAATCTATTCGCGAATCGATGCGAGGGTTGCGGCACCGTCGATGAGTATCAGACGCTGTCCGGGTCGCCAGTTTGCGGAGTTCGCTTCGATGAACGCCCGGCTCGATCCATCCTTCATGCGCACCGTGATTTCGTAGCCTTTGGCTCCTGCGCCGGCTTGCTCGATCTTGCGCTTGGAGAGGACGACGGCGCATTCGGCACAGCTCACCCTGATGCGCGGTCCGCCTTCTACGGGCGCAGGGTCACGCTGTGCGTCCGCTCCAACTGCGGCATTCTTGGTCGAGCTAGGCACCCATCCTGTCACGGCAGCAATTCCCGAGGTGCCGAGCAATATCACCGCGGCACCGGCTATCAGTAGCATCCGCGTTGCGCCAAGCTTGGTTTGTGCGTTCATATACGGCAAATTCTTGCGCTGGAGGGCTTGCCGAGTCTGTACGTTGTGCCACATAATCGCCGCAAGCTTTTGTTCGTAACGGCTGATCCTTTTATAGGGATGTCTCCCATGCCCGGCCCCCATGCCCCCCTCGAGAACCACCTGATCCGCGCCCTGCCGGCGGAAGACGGCGCGCGCCTGATTCCCCGTTTGGAGCCGATCGATTTGCCGCTCGGTCAAGTGCTCTACGAGCCCGGGATTTCGATGCGCCACGTGTATTTCCCCACCAACGCTATCGTCTCCCTGCTCTACGTCATGGAGGATGGCGCATCGGCCGAAATCGCCGTGGTCGGCAACGAGGGCATCGTCGGCATCTCCCTGTTCATGGGCGGCGAGACCACGTCCAGCCGGGCGGTGGTGCAGAGCGCCGGCCACGCCTTCCGGCTGAAGGGACAGTTGCTCAAGGACGAGTTCTATCGCGCCGGGCCGATGCAGCGCCTGTTGCTGCGCTACACCCAGGCGCTGCTGACGCAGATGGCGCAGACGGCGGTGTGCAACCGACATCACACCCTGGACCAGCAGCTCTGCCGCTGGCTGCTGCTGAGCCTCGATCGACTGACTTCCAAAGAGTTGGTCATGACCCAGGAACTGATCGCCAACATGCTCGGCGTGCGCCGCGAAGGCGTCACCGAGGCCGCCGGAAACCTGCAGAGAGCCGGCCTGATCGCTTACAACCGTGGCCACATCACCGTGATCGACCGAGAGGGACTGGAGGCGCGGGCCTGCGAGTGCTACGCGGTGGTCAGGAAGGAGTTCGATCGCCTGCTGCCGGAGAAGATCGCCCGCTAGCTGCTCGGGACCCGTCGCTTTGGATCCGGTCTAACCCGGGCGTGCCAACTCGCTTCACGCTGCACGCCCGCGCGGAAAAAGCCCGGAACGGGATCGCCGTTCCGGGCCGGGTGCTGCAGGTGTTCGCCAAGGGGGGAGGTACACGGAGGAGAACACCTGCGCACAGCTTGCCCCAGCGCGTGCATGCTCTCTGTGCGCTGTAACACATAGGCCAGCAATTCCGGCGGTTCGCTGCGCTGCGGCCGGTTGAGCGGTTTAGGGGCTCCTCACCCGTCCAATTCGTGCGGCGGCGTACAGACTCGGCCGGATTTTTCGCGCATCCTGCTCTTGAAGTTTCGCTATTTGCAGATTGCGCGGAGACGACCATGTACCGCCCGGCTCTTGGCTTGCTGTTACTCGGAATGGCTGTCGCGACACCTGCGGCCGAGCCAGAGAAGAGCCTGTTGCCGGCCAATCTCGACCTGTTGACGCTGCAGGCCCAGCCACTCGACGCGGACGGGTCGGCGCGCACCAAGGCCTATCGGCTCACCCTGAGCCTCGTGCCCGAACGCGCACCGGACAGCGCAGCCTTCGGACCAGGGTTCAGCTACCCATCCCGATTGTCCCCCGCCGTCGAACCGCAAAAAGACGTCGCCTGGGCGACGAGCGGCAACTCGGCGGGGTATCTGGACGGCGCGCGCGCTGCCTGGTTGCCGCTGCTGCGCCTCGAGACGAAAGGAGAACGGCTAGAGATCAAACCGCGACGCCACTCGCTGTCGATGCAGTGGACCAAGGCGTTCTTCTAGGCGTTCTTCTGACCGAGGTGCAGCCGAACGCCAGCAGGAAACGCTGCCGCCATCATTGGCCCCAGGTGGCGACCATGGCGATCACCACGATGGCCATGATCGCCGTTGCCAGCCAACCGAGTACCTTGAGACGCCGCGTGATGGCGAATCGGCCCATGATGTCGACGCGCACGGCCATCAGCATCATCACGACCATGATAGGCACCGCGATGACGCCATTGATGACCGCGGCCCAGAAGAGGGCCTTGATCGGATCGATGGCGGTGAAATTCAGCGCGACGCCCAGTATCGTCGCGATGCTCAGAATCGCGTAGAACCCGCGCGCCTGCAAGAGCTGCAGACCGAGCCCGATGCGCCACTCGAACGCCTCGGCGACGGCGTAGGCCGCCGAGCCGGCGAGAATCGGCACCGCGAGCAGCCCAGTGCCGACGATACCTGCAGCAAACAGCGCGAAGGCGAAATTTCCGGCCAGGGGGCGCAGCGCCAGCGCCGCCTGCGCGGAACTCTGAATGTCGGTGATGCCATGCAGGTGCAGGGTCACCACCGCCGTCAGCATGATGAAAAATGCCACGATGTTGGAAAAACCCATGCCGACGTAGGTATCGATCTTGATGCGCTGCAGTTGCGCGCGCGCCTGTCCCGGCGCGGCGAGCAGCGGCTCCTCTCCTGGCGCCGCCCGCTGGTCCTCGACTTCCTGCGAGGCCTGCCAGAAGAAGAGATAGGGGCTGATGGTGGTCCCGAACACGGCCACGACCGCCACCACGTAATCCGCTTTGAGCGACAGGGACGGCAATAGCGTTTGCCGGAACACCTCGCCCCAGGGAACCTCGACCACGAACACGGTCGCCACGTAAGCCAGCAGCGCCAGGGTCAGCGCCTTCAATAGGGGCGCGTAGCGGGGAAAGGGGACGAAGACCTGCAGCAGCAGAGACCCCAGGCCGAAGGCGATCGCGTACCAGTGGGCCGATCCGCCGATGAGCAGTTTCAGCGCCGCCCCCATCGCGCCGATATCGGCGGCGATGTTGATGGTGTTGGCGATCAGCAGCAGGGAGACGATGCCATACAGCAGCCAGGGAGGATAGTGGCGGCGAATGTTGGCGGCGAGTCCCTGACCGGTCACCCGGCCGATGCGGGCGCTGACGGTCTGGATACCGACCATCAGCGGGAAGGTGAAAATGGCCGTCCACAGGATCCCGTAGCCGATCCCGGCGCCGACCTGGGAATAGGTGGCGATGCCGCTCGGGTCATCGTCCGCCGCCCCGGTGATGAGACCGGGTCCCAGGCGGGCCCATAGCGACCGCTTCTTGGCCGATGCGCTTCTATGCTTGCTCACGGGTTTCGTTTCACCGACATCGCTCAAAGCACCTCGCTCGGGATTGTCGCACTCGAGCCCGGGACTGCATGCTAACTCGTCCGATCGGCGTGCTATGTGCGCTACCGCCCAGACCATCATCCGTTTTCACCGCAGTGTACGCAGGATTAGAGGAGAGTCCAAGTGCGGTCCCCCAAGCCAGCCGTTGCTGCCAATCGCCTGCTCACGGCATTGCCGCGCAAAGACCGTCAGCGTCTTCTGGCCGCCTGCGAGCCGGTCGAACTGACCTTTACCGAAGTTCTCGCCGAACCCGGCGAGCGCATCCGCCACGTCTACTTTCCCACCGACAGCTTCATATCCCTGACGAGGTCCATCGATGGCGGCCCCAGCCTGGAGGTGGGCATGATCGGCGACGAAGGCATGCTGGGAATCTCCCTGATTCTAGGTGTGGATGTCTCACCCCTGCACGCACTGGTGCAGGGTTCCGGCACGGCGCTGCGCATGAACGCTGCGGCATTTCGCCGCGAACTCGAACAGAGCCTGGCGCTGCAACGGGGGCTGAATCGCTATCTCTACGCGGTGCTGGGACAGTTCGCGCAAACCGCCGCCTGCACCCGCTTCCATGTGGTCGAGGAGCGCCTCGCCCGTTGGCTCTTGATGACGCAGGACCGGGCGCACTCGAACGAGTTTCATGTCACGCACGAATTCCTATCCTATATGCTGGGCGTGCGCCGCGTCGGCGTCACTAAGGCCGCCAATTCGCTGCACGACAGAGAGCTCATCCGTTATAGTCGCGGGCGCATGACGATACTCGACCGTCCCGGTCTGGAAGCCGCGTCCTGCGCCTGCTACGCGGCCGACAACGCGACCTATGCGCGGGTGATGGATTAGCGCCCGTGCTCCCCATATGTGTGCCAGCGAACAGAGACGGTTTTGAAATAACCGGATCATCGCTACTTTCCAACGACCCAAAGAAAAGGACAGACCATGAAAATCAAACTCGCGACCGCCTGTTTCGTCATCGGCACCCTGCTGACCCCCGTGTTGGCCCACGCCGATGGAGACACCGACCGTAAGCATCCCATAACATTCGTCAAGGATTCCGCCATCACCGTCAAGGTCAAGGCGATGCTGGCCGACGAAAAGGTGAGCACTCTGGCGCACATCAAGGTCGACACCGACGCCAAGGGTCAAGTGGTATTGAGCGGGACAGTGAAAAGCCAGGAAGAAGCCGACAAGGCTGTCGGAATCGCGCGCAACGTCGAAGGCGTCACTTCGGTCACAAGCAAGCTGAAGATCAAGAAGGCAAAGAAGGCCGATTGAGCTCTCGCCGAACAACCAGCAGATTGCGCGTGAAACGCCTCCTGATCGCAGCGGCGGTGGCTGCTGCCACCGCCGCCACCCTCACCACCCCTGCCAGCGCGGCCGACGTCGGTGTATCCATCAGCATCGGCCAACCCGGCTTCTATGGCCGCCTGGATATCGGCGACTATCCGCCGCCGCAGTTGATCTATCGACGGCCGATGGCCATCGAGCGCGTGCCGCTCGACCGCCCGCCGGTCTATCTGCGCGTACCGCCGGGCCACGCCAAACATTGGAGCAAGCACTGCCGCGAATACAGCGCCTGTGGGGAGCGGGTCTTCTTTGTCGAGGACAACTGGTATAGCCGCGAGTACGTTCCGCGTTTTCAGGAACGGCAGCGCGGGCACCAGGACGAGCGTCGAGATGAGCGCCGTGAGGAACGCAAGGAAGATCATCGTGGGAACCACAAGGACAACGACAAAGGCGACAATCGCGGCCACGGCCGCGGTCGCTGAGTCGCCCGTAGCCCATTTGCACGATCGCGGCTGCGGCCGCGATCGTTGCGCGGATCTTCTAGAAAGTCTTCTAGAAAGTGCGAACTCGCGCGAGTTCCTCGCGCAACCATTTGCTGCTCGTCACCGCTGCGCCGCCGGGGCACCTCACCTCGTACGCCAGGCCACTGAGGCTGCTCGAGGTCGCAGCTCTATCGATAAACTCTTCGGTGGTATTGATCAGACCGCGTGCGGCCAGGTAATTGTACTTGTCGCGCAAATGCCCCTGTGCCGCTTTTGAATCGTGCCAGCTACCGTTGCGATAGAAATCGCATCCGGACCCCTCGACATAGCCGAGCAGAAAATTGACTTCCGCCTGCACTTTTGTCGGGGGCTCGGCACGCGCAAGCGGCACCCCCAAGAATGCCAGTATCAGCACCGAAGCGATGGTTCGTTTGATGCTCATAGCTCTTTATCCATTGGCAGTAGCGTCAAAATGTGGACCTTGGTTCTTTGCCAGTCGCTGCGCGCCGGCTCGATGTCATATACGACGGCGTTGCCACCCTCCTGTGTCTGCCACAGCAAACTCGGCGCTCCCCCCGCGTCGTTCTTGCGCAATGTCAGCATGTAGGAATTGACCGGCTGCACCATGGCTTCGAAGCGCGCGGCGACCTGTTGCGCAAGCGCCGGACTGTCTATGATCAAGCCGATCTCGGTGTTGAGATGCATCGACCGTTGATC